>OCHK01000035.1_pt1 | contig 189240 bp, 160 predicted proteins | sample 1538551 | NCBI WGS metagenome assembly OCHK01 (sample SAMN04571707, study PRJEB22368) | human gut metagenome | biome: human gut; material: stool | host: Homo sapiens | place: Luxembourg | collected 2012-08-31
TAATCTGCGGCTTGATGCAAAATTTGGGAACTCCTAAAAGTTCTGATAATGACTCAAATCCGGAATTTTGGATTTTTTCCACCAATTCAAGAACCTGACGTTCAACACGCGCCACGACCGAGTGGCGGGGCTGGGCAACTCCGAGGGGAGCCAGAAGGCGCTGAACCTGCTGTTCGCCATCCGCACCATACAGGAACGGACGGGCAGGGATTTGGGAGCCACGTTCCTCTCCGGCACGACCATATCCAATAGCCTCACGGAGTTATATCTGCTGTTCAAGTACCTGCGCCCGAAGGCGTTGGAGAAGCAGGACATCCGCTGTTTCGACGCATGGGCGGCGATATTCGCTAAGAAGACGACCGACTTTGAGTTCAACGTAACGAACAGCATCGTGCAGAAGGAACGTTTCCGCTACTTTATTAAAGTACCCGAACTGGCGGCGTTCTACAACGAGATAACCGACTACCGCACGGCGGAGGACATTGGCGTGGAACGTCCGAAGAAGAACGAGATACTGCACCACATTCCGCCCACGCCCGACCAAGAGGTGTTTATCGGAAAGCTGATGCAGTTCGCCAAGTCCGGCGATGCGACTATCTTAGGCAGGCCGCCGCTGTCGGAAACAGAGGAAAAGGCGAAGATGCTCATCGCCACGGACTATGCCCGGAAGATGGCATTGGACATGCGCATGATTGACCCGAATTACGAAGACCACCCCGACAACAAGGCGAGCCATTGCGCCAAGATGATAGCGGAATACTATCATAAATACGATGCGCAGAGGGGTACGCAGTTCGTGTTCAGCGACCTCGGTACATTCCAGCCGGGCGGCGGATGGAGCGTCTATACCGAAATCAAGCGCAAGCTGGTGGAGGACTACGGCATACCCGCCCATGAAATCCGCTTCATTCAGGAGTGCAAGACCGAGAAGGCAAGGAAGGCGGTCATCGAGGCGATGAACGAGGGGCAGGTGCGTGTGCTGTTCGGATCGACGAGTATGCTCGGCACGGGTGTGAATGCCCAGCGCAGGGCGGTCGCCATCCATCACCTCGACACGCCGTGGCGGCCGTCCGACCTCGCCCAGCGTGACGGACGGGCGGTCAGGAAAGGCAACGAGATTGCCAAGCTGTACGCGGACAACAAGGTGGACGTCATCATCTATGCCGTGGAGAAGTCGCTGGACTCGTACAAGTTCAACTTGTTGCACTGCAAGCAGACGTTCATATCGCAGTTGAAGTCCGGCGCGATGGGCGCACGAACCATCGACGAGGGGGCGATGGACGAGAAGTCGGGCATGAACTTCTCAGAATACATGGCGATACTGTCGGGCAACACGGACTTGCTGGACAAGGCGAAGCTCGAAAAGAAAATCGCCTCGCTGGAGGGTGAGCGCAAGTCGTTCAACAGGGGCAAGCGCGATTCTGAACTGAAGCTGGAAAGCAAGACAACCGCTCTGCGCAACAACCAAGCCATTATCGCCGCCATGACGGAGGATTGGGAGAAGTTCACCGCTGCCGCACAGATCGACAAGGACGGAAACCGGCTCAACCTGATAAAGATTGACGGGCTGGACACCACCGATGAAAAGGCCATCGGAAAGCGGTTGCAGGATATAGCCAAGAACGCCACGACAGGCGGAGTACCCCAGCGTATCGGTGAATTGTACGGCTTCCCCATCAAGGTGGTGAGCGAGCGGACGCTCAGCGAGGGGTTGGAGTTCATCGACAACCGTTTCCATGTCGAGGGTAACTACAAGTACACCTACAACAACGGGCATTTGGCGATGGCGGACACCCATGCCGCCGCCTTGAACTTCCTCAATGCGTTGGAGCGTATCCCGGCGATTATCAAGCAGTACGAGGAAAAGAACGAGGTGCTGGAGCGTGAGATACCGCAGTTGCAGGAGATAGCGGGCAAGACGTGGAAGAAGGAGGAGGAACTGAAACAACTGAAATCCGAACTTTCCGCTCTTGACCGCAAGATACAGTTGGAACTGGCTCCTAAACAAGAGCCAGTACTGGAAGAAGACGGAAAGGGAAAAGAATCCCAGAAAGAAAGTCTCCATGCCGGGGTATCTCATGAAATCGTCCCGACTCCGCCATCAGACAGGCACACTTGGCATATCCGTCCGGAAATGCAAACGGAGGCACCTTTACCGCAGGTAAAGAAAGTGAGGATTTGAGGCGCTTGGATAAAAACAGTTAAGGGGCATACGGGAGGACAACCGTATGTCCCCGGCTCACTTATATTTTATCAGCAAAAAAAACGATTATTATGGCAACAATAAAAATCAAGTTCAGGTCCTCTTCGGTCGCAGGCAAAGAGGGCACGTTATGTTATCAAGTGATACACGGGCGGCAGACCCGCCTGATTAGTACGGGGTATAAATTGCACCTTTATGAATGGGACAAGGAAGCGGGCAAAATCCGCAGCGTGAAAGGCAATCCGGACCGGGAACGCTATCTGGAAGCCTTGCGTTTCCGTATGGAGGAAGACCAGAAACGGTTGAACGGCATTATCCGGAAGCTGGAACAGTCAGGGAAACTTTCTTCCGAGCAGATAGTCCTTGCCTATCACAGTCCGGAAGGACATGACGACTGTTTCTTTGTCTATGCCCGGAAAGTCATCGACCAGACCAAACGCATGGGGAAAGAGCGGACATCCGAAGTCTATGCCAGTTCACTCAACAGTTTCATCCGTTTCCGGGGCGAAGCGGGAGATGTACCTTTGGATGCGATGGATTCCGTCATGATGATGGAATACGAGGCTTACCTGAAGCAGAACGGGAAATGCCCGAATACGGTATCTTTTTACTTGCGCAATCTGCGTACCTTATATAATAGGGCATCGGAGGAAGGATTGGTGGAAAACCGCAGTCCGTTCCGCCATGTCCATACGGGAGTTGAGAAGACGGTCAAAAGGGGCGTATCCTCAGAAATCATCGGACGGATCAAGAATCTGGATTTGGAATTATATCCGGCCTTGGCTTTCGCCCGGAACCTGTTCCTGCTCTGCTTTTATCTTCGCGGCATGTCTTTCGTGGACTTGGCTTTCTTGAAAAAGAAAGATTTGCAAAACGGCGTGCTTGTCTATCGGCGGCACAAGACCGACCAACAGCTTTGCATCAAATGGGAGCAGCCCATGCAGGAAATTGTCCGGAAATACACAAATCCGGATTCTCCTTACCTTCTTCCCATCATCAAGGTGCCGGGAGAAAAGGAAAGACGGCAATACCTGAATGCCTCGCATGTGATGAACAAGCGGTTGCAAAAGATTGGCCGGATGGTTGAATGTCCCATCAAGCTCACGTTTTATGTCGCAAGGCATGGGTGGGCCAGCATCGCCAAGAGTCAGAATGTGCCCGTGCCTGTCATCAGCGAGGCGTTAGGGCATGATTCGGAAGATACGACCCGCATCTATTTGGCCCTACTGGATTCTTCGGTGGTGGACAAAGCCAACAGCAAGGTCATCCGGTCTATTGGCAGATAAGAATGATTGGGTACCCCCAAACACATTTTGTAAGTTGAGAGATTCCCCTTGAACCTTTCCCGTTCAGGGGGATTTTTGTTGGACAAAGTGGTAAATCTCTCTTTAAGAGATGTTTCGCACGCCGCAAAATTACAAAAAATACTGCAATCCACACAGGATGAATCCTGAAAATTACGTTTTGGGCGAACCTTCCCACAGGATTTGTTCGACAAAAGAAGAAGAATTGTTTGACAAATAAAAGTGTATGAATTAACAAACTGTTTATTTTCAAATAAATAGCAGGTTGGATACATCTCTTAAAGAGAGATGTACCGATTCAAGGCCTGAGAGCGCGATGTACATTCTGTAGTGGTAGCCTCATTAAAGGTACAGCTATCCTTTGTATATAAGCGGATTAGGGGGGGAATAAAATGCGAATCGACAAGAAAACCGTTGGGAAAAAGGCTTGGCGGTAGAAAGTGGATTTGTTCGACAAATCGGTGTATCTCTCCGTAAGAGATGTATTTCGCATGCAAAGTTACACACAATTGTTGGGAAAACGGTGATAAATACCAAAAAAGTTAAGAAATGAATAGTTTCCAATACGTCCTTAAAAAGGATTTGTCGAACAGTTGTTTGACAAATTGTAATTATTACATTTTATACTTCATTGGATATCACCTAATTATCTCCAATTGCTAAACATGATACATCTCTTACGGAGAGATGTACCGATAATGTACATGATTTCGAGTCTACCAAAGTACGATTGAGGTCATGCCGAAATAAGATAATGATAGCATATATAATGCTGGGGAATTTCCCCGAACTTTTGGATAATACCGTTGTAACTACATGTGTTTCAATATATAATAAACACTTGGAGGAGTCGGAAATGTATCCCTTCACCAACTAAGGCGTAAGGCTATCCATTTATTATCATGGACGAAATACTACCTATAGAGGATAAACTGCACTGGTATGCCATGCGTGACCTCAAACGCAGACATGCCAAATTGCCCGCCTACAAGATGTTCGAGAACTTGAAGGTGCAGTGTTTCACTCCTATGGTGCATCGTTTGGTCGTAGTTGGTGGCAAGCGGGTGGATCAGGAAGTGCCTTTCATGCAGGACTTGCTTTTCGTGAAAGACACGAGGGAGCATCTTGATGCCATTGTGGAGAGTACCCCCAAGCTTCAATACCGTTACAAGCTCGGTGTACAGCACACTCCTATCATCGTCCCTGTCGCAGATATGGAACGTTTCATCAAGGCGGTAGAAGCCAGTGATAATCCTAAGTTCTATTCCCCTGACGAGGTGACACCGGAGATGAGAAACCGGAAAATCCGCATCATCGGCGGGCAGTTGGACGGATATACGGGCACATTGGTGACCACACGTGGTTCGAAGACAAAAAGGCTGCTGGTGGAACTGCCCACCTTGTTGGCTGCCTCCATAGAAGTAGAAGCGGAGTATATTCAGCTTATTCCATGAGGATATGAACCGATTGTAAATTTTTCCCTAACAAACAGGAAAAATCAATCCCCCTTGCGACCGAAAATTAATGCTATTATAAATTGATTTAATCACAATTTCAATGAACAGGTTCGGCATAGAGCTTGGCAAGTTGATGGAGAATCATCTGTCAGACATACTTTTCAGTGAGCGTTCCAATAGAGAGCATATTCATCTGTACCGTGTTGATAATTATTGGGTGGCATTCGAACGTTCTGCTTTTCACCTTTGTCACATCTATACGAAATCGGTTATTAATGCGATGAAAGTGTTTCGTGTGCCCCTCCCTATTGTTGTGACAAGTGTAGAGGACAGGGAAATGCCATTTGCCGTAGGTGACATGGAGTGTATGAAAAGAACATTTGTAGAAAGGATATACAAGACAGGAAAGCCAGTTGACGGCAAATCATTCAATGAATGGCACTACCAAAACACCATAGTATTTCAAGACACAGGCTATAGAAGGTCTTAAACAAAGAAAAATCAGGAATATGAGTATAAATAAAGTATTTTACATCTTGCTCATTGTCGCAAGTACAGTGACACTGGGCTCGTGCGGTTCTTCCAAGGAAGTAGTTTATTTCCAGGATTTGAGACCCGGGGAAACAGAAATCAAGTTGCCTGAAGTGAAAGCCATTACAGTCCGACCGGAGGATAAGATTTCCATTATCGTCAACAGCCGTGACCCCCAGTTGACGGACTTGTTCAACCTGCCTTATGTGTCCAGGCAATTGGGTCAGTCTTTAAGGACAAATGGCGTGACGGCTTCAAGCAATCAAGGAGTATCCGCTTATACCGTAGATGCCAACGGTAAGATAGATTTTCCTGTACTTGGCAAGATACACGTGGCCGGAATGAAGCGGGAAGAAATCGCCGAATGTATCAAGAACGAATTGATAAAGGAGAATTTGGTGAAAGACCCTGTCGTGACCGTGGAATTTGCCAATCTCTGCATATCCGTGTTGGGCGAGGTGAACAGTCCGGGACGTTTCAGCATTGACCGGGACAGGCTGACCATACTCGATGCACTCAGCATGGCAGGCGACCTGACCATCTACGGAAACCGTTCCAAGGTGATGGTGTTACGGCAAGAAGGGGATGTGCAACGGGTGTACGGACTGAACCTCACTTCCGGCGAACACATCTATTCTTCACCCGCCTATTATCTGCAACAGAATGACGTGGTGTATGTGGAACCCAATGAAGTGAAAGCCCGTCAATCTACCGTCAACGGCAACAACGTGCGTTCCACCTCGTTCTGGATTTCGCTGGCATCGTTGCTGACTTCTGTGGCCATCCTCATTTTTAATTAATCACGTCCAATCTAAATATTGTATATCGTGGCAACTCAAAACAATATATCCAAACCTAAACAGGCGGATGACTTTATCCGTATACAAGATTTGTTCTACCTCTGTCTCAACAAGTGGTATTGGTTCGTCATATCGTTGGCTGTTACCGTCGGAGTGGCTGTCGTCTATCTTTTGACCACCCCGCCGGTATATACCCGTTCAGCATCGCTCCTTATCAAAGAGGATTCCAAAGGGAACTCATTGGGTGATGCGGCTGGTCTGATGGGAGACTTCGACCTCTTCCAGACCAACACCAACGTAAACAATGAAATACAATCGTTGCAGTCTCCTGCGGTAATGCTTGATGTGGTGAAACGCCTTCATTTGGACATCAGTTATCACACGGACGGAGGGTTTTACAAGAAAGTCTTGTATGGTCGAGATTGCCCCTACACGGTAGACTTTAACGAATTGCAAGACAACGAGAGCGTGGCTTTTACCATTAACCCCGGTCTTGATGGCCAAGTACTTCTGACGGATTTTTCTCGTAATGGTGAAGATGTGGCAGGAAAGATAACGGCTGTGTTGAATGACACAGTTGACGCCCCTATCGGAAAACTTGTTGTAAAGGTTGCGAACGATTCCGCCACCCATGATTCACCTGTTTATGTCTCACGCAGAGGATACCAAGATGCCACAGGCGACTATGCTTCCAACTTGTCAGTTACGTTGAGTGATGAGAAATCCACTGTCATCAATCTGTCATTCAAAGACGTGTGCATCCAACGGGCGGAGGATGTGCTGAATACGGTGATAGCCGTTTACAATGAGAACTGGATAAAGGACAAGAATCAAATCGCAGTTAGTACCTCGGCTTTCATTAGTGACCGTCTCGGTGTGATTGAGCAGGAACTTGGCAATGTGGATGAAAACATCTCCTCTTACAAGAGCGAACACCTTCTGCCCGATGTACAGGCCGCTGCCAGCATGTATATGGAACAGAGCAGCGAGACCAATGCGCAAATTCTGGCATTGAACACGCAGCTTTCCATGGCACGGTATATCCGCAATTACCTCACCAATTCCACCAGCAAGAACCAGCTGCTTCCGGCCAACTCGGGCATTGAAAGCCCTGGCATCGAGCAACAAATCGCCAATTACAACACGGCCCAGCTTCGCCGGAATGATCTCGTTGCCAACAGTAGTGAAAGAAATCCGTTGGTAATCGACATGGATCAGTCGTTGGAGAATATGCGCCATGCCATTATCACCTCCATCGACAACCATATCACCACCTTAAACACCCAGATTCGGTCGTTACAACAAAGTGAGCGACAGACCACGGCACGGATAGCCGCCAACCCCACACAAGGCAAATACCTGTTGTCGGTGGAACGCCAACAGAAAGTAAAGGAAGCCCTTTATCTCTTCCTGTTGCAGAAACGCGAAGAGAATGAGTTGTCGCAGGCATTCACGGCTTATAATACGCGTGTCATCACGCCGCCATCCGGAAGCATGATACCGACTGCGCCTGTGAAGAAGAACATCGCCTTGGTAGCATTCGCCTTGGGGCTTCTTATTCCCGTGGTGATTATCTTCATCCGCGAGAACATGAACACCAAGGTACGTGGCCGCAAGGATTTGGAATCACTTTCCATACCGTTTGTCGGGGAGATTCCACTGGCAGTAAGTGGCAAGAAGAAAAAGACAGCGCAAACGGCCAAAGAAATTGTCATCAGTCAGGGCAAACGGGATATCGTCAATGAAGCATTCCGCGTATTGCGTACCAATCTGGAATTTATTCTTGATGCCAAGGAGGACAAGGACAGGGCTAGTGTCACCTTGATTACCTCGTTCAATCCGGGCAGCGGCAAGACGTTCTTGACTATGAATACCGCTGCCACCTTTGCCATGAAGGGAAAACGGGTTTTGGTTGTGGACGGCGACTTGCGCCATGGCTCGGCATCGGCATACGTCGGCTCTCCCAAGAAAGGCCTGAGCGACTATCTCGGTAAGCGTGAGAACAACTGTGAAGATTTGATTGTGGAAAAGGAAAACTATCCCGGCTTGTTTGTACTTCCGGTAGGCACCATCCCTCCCAACCCTACGGAACTGTTGGCTGAGCCACGCTTGGCAGAACTGATAGAAAAGATGCGTAGCCGTTTCGACTATATCCTCATAGACTGTCCGCCTGTTGATATTGTGGCCGACACGCAAATCATAGAAAAGCTTGCCGACCGTACTGTGTTCATCGTCCGTGCCGGCTTGTTGGAACGTGACATGCTGCCCAAATTGCAAAGCGATTACGAAGGAAAGCGATTCAAGAACATGGCACTCGTGTTGAACGGTACGATAGGTGGTAGCAGCCGTTACGGATACCGCTATGGTTATAAGTATGGCTACAAATATGGATATGCTTATGGTTACGGCAGCAAAAGTTATTACAACAACTGACCATCATGTGGTTTCGTAAACGGCAGACATTGGAAGAAAGCGGATTTTTCCGTGGCTTTACCGACTGGCATTGCCATATCCTTCCCGGAGTGGATGACGGTGTGCAAACAATGGATGAAACCCTGCAAATACTTGCCGAATATGAGCGGTTGGGCGTGAAAGAAGTGTGGCTCACTCCACACATCATGGAAGATATTCCTAACACCACTGAGGAATTAAAAAGTCGATTTACGGAACTGAAAGCCGTCTATCAAGGCTCTGTGATGCTTAACCTCGCTTCGGAGAATATGCTGGACAATCTGTTTGAAGAGCGATTGGAGAAGAACGACCTCCTGCCCATAGGCAAAGACGGCAAACACCTGTTGGTAGAGACCAGCTATTTCAATCCTCCTATGGGTTTGAACAATATTCTGCTCCGTATCAAGGCAAAAGGTTATTATCCGATATTGGCACATCCGGAGCGATACTTGTATATGAACGATAGTGATTATCAACGTTTGAAATCCATGAATATCCAGTTTCAACTTAATCAATTCTCGCTCTTCGGATTATATGGAAAAGATGTGCAAAAACGTTCTAAGGCTCTACAAAAGTCGAAAACGTATGACTATATTGGAAGCGATTTGCACGCAGTAAAAGTGCTAAATAATATCTTACAATTTAAGATATAACGAATGTGATGTCTCCATATCTAACTACCTTAAAAGCAGCCCGAATATGGGAGAAAGCAGAAAAAGTAGAGGGCTATAATCCTAATATATGGCGTAAGGATTTTGCTGGAGCTTGGATTAGAAAACATGATTATGGCCAACGCACTATGTATGGTTGGAGTATAGACACGGTTTGTCCATTATCTTGTGGGGGCAAGATGGATATTGACAATCTAGTGCCTATACATTGGAGGAACAATATTTGCAAAGCTGACAATTATCCTTGCTTTAAGTCCTGCATTACGTCAAAAGATAACAAAAATATATTCCTTGTGCAAGAATGGCAAATAATATAGAACCACTAAAAGAAAATGATGAAAATAAATCATCAAAGTTGTTTCGTGGATACGAAATATGGATTTGTATCATTTTCTTTGTTAGCATTATCCTTTGTGTTTTTTTGTTTTCATGGAAAGGACCAGAGGTCTCTACTAAAGTTCCTATCGATGCAGGACGTTGGGGGCAATTCGGTGATTTTATTGGAGGCTTGTTGGGTACAGGCCTCTCTTTATTCAGTGTTTTTTTATTGTATAGAGCATTTGAGGCTCAACGTGAAGCGAATGCCTTAACAATAAAAGCAAACAAGGCAATTGGTGATGACTATCTTCGACATATATATTGGGAGAAATCAAGACAGTTTGATGGAAACTTCAACTCCCTTCTTGCACTATATAGAGAGGCTATTCAGGGTTATAAGTGCAGGGATGCTGAAGCAGGAAAACATTCACTTAATCAATTAATAAGTCATTTTTTAGACAACTGTTCCTTTAATAATAAGGAAACTTTTAAGAAAAGAATTGATGCTGCAAGCCGTGAATTATTTACTAATTTGAATGATTGTCGTCATTTAGTGAATACACATATGCGGTTATTGTATCAATTATTGTTTTTACTCAATAATAGCGATATAGATGAGGATGAAAAAAGAATATATGCTAAGTCACTTCGCAGCCAGTTATCAGAAATGGAGCTTGTGCTAATCAGATATAATTGTTGGAGAAAGGTCGGTGAAAATTTGCGGCCATTAGTAGCCCAATATAACATAATGAAGCATCTGCCTATATTGAGTCTTTTGGAATTCAAAAGATACATTCAAAAAGGAGGTGGAAGTATTCCTGCCAGTAGTGTGGAGCTTGTTAATGATGAACTTATTCTGTGGCGAAGAGAAATATGTCATTTGTTTGAGATGGCTGCTACTGATAAGCAAGAAAAATCGAGTGAACGAAATTATGGGAGTATAATGCGAATAAAATTTTCTGTCAGTGGTAACTGTACAAACTATTCATTTGATCTAATACAACTTAAGAGAGAGATGACCGGTGTGAGAGACAAATTCGTTAAAACGATTTCGAATATACCTGATGACGCTTTGAAAAATCTTTTAAATGAGTATCATAGAGAGATATTTGAATTATCTAATTTTAATCTTTGGAATAAAGGCCATAGACCTATATATAGTCCAATTTCCATCAGTTATCCTGAAAATGACTCTAATGAATATAAGCATCTAACGTTTGAAATAACATCTACTGAGCCTATTATTGTTTCATTTAATCAAATAAGAGAGCCACGTGAAAGTGATGTAAATAGATGATAAGCCGCACAGCAAAATCTAAATTACAATTTATCTAATAGAATCTAATTTAGATAAAGTATTAGACCATAAGCTACGAGCAAAACATGTGATAATTATTGAAAAGTATGAAAGTATTGCAGATAAATGCCACCTATGCGAATGGCAGTACGGGTACGATTGTTCAAGACATTCAGCAGTGCTGTGAAGAGCATGGGATTGAGTGCCATGTTGCATACGCCATATCTCGGCTTTCCAAGGAACAGATAAAGAATAGGTATAAGATAGGGAATGTGTTGAGTAATAAACTCCACGCTGCTCTCTCCCGTCTATGTGGACAGCAAGGTTACTTTTCATACTTGCCCACACTTGCGTTCTTAAATTATATAAGTCGTTTGAAACCTGATGTGGTACACCTGCACAATCTTCACAGCAATTATATTAACCTCAATATGCTCTTAGGATATATTGCCAAGCACGATATTCCTACAATAGTAACGTTGCATGATTGTTGGTTCTATACGGGAGGATGTTTCCACTATACCAATGCCGGATGCGACAAATGGCAACATAGTTGCGGTCATTGTCCGAAGAAAAAGCAGGACACACCGGCCTATTTGTGCGACAAGTCTGCAAACATCTTACGTGATAGGTATCGTTATTTCTCCAAAATCAAGTACCTGACTATTGTCGGTGTGTCGAAATGGATAACGGAAGAATGTCAAAAGTCTGTATTCAAAAATGTACCATGTCATACTATCTACAACGGCATTGATACCAATGTATTCAAACCATCTTCCTCGAATCTGAGAGAACGGTATGGCCTATTAGGAAAATTTGTAATCTTAGGACCGGCCAGCAAGTGGCTGAGCAAAGTAAACAAAGATGTGCTTCATACTGTGGTTGTAAATTTAGATAAAGACTCCGTATTGGTTCTCTTTGGCCATACAGGAGAAAACGTACAACTTCCACCAAATGTAATAACTATTGGGTATACTTCAAGCAAAGAAGAATTGGCACAGTTATATTCAATGGCTGATGTTTTTGTTAATTGCACGAGAGAAGAATCCTTGTCGTGCATAAATTTGGAAGCACAAGCTTGTGGCACACCAGTTATCACTTTTTCTAATACAGGAGTAAGCGAAACAGTAAAAGATGGATATGGCATACGCATCCCCACTGGAGATGCCAATGCAATACTTGCCGCTATAAAAAAAATGAAGTCGGAGAGACAAATAGATACAATGAGGTTGGTTACGCATATAAGAAAAAACTTTGATAAAAATCTGACATATCAAGGTTACATCTCGTTGTATCAGAAGCTATCCAAGTAAATAGTACCGATTCCTACTATGGCTGTAAATCAATTAAAAGCAGGAGTATTCCTGTCATATATACTTTTGGCACTAAACACACTCATAGGACTCCTATATACTCCTTTTTTAATACGGATGCTGGGGCCATCTGATTACGGCTTATATTCATTGGCAATTTCAGTTATTGGTTATCTGACTGTTTTAGATTTAGGTTTCGGAAATGCAATAGTGCGTTACACTAGCAAATTTCGTGCAGAAGGGAAACTTAGAGAACAGGAAGAAATGTTTGGAATGTTCTTTATTATATATTGGTGCATAAGTGCTTTGGCTTTCATTATTAGCATTATTTTAATATGGAATACTGAAAATCTATTCTCTTCCAATATGACGGTAGAAGAGATTAAAAGAATGCGCATTATACTTTTGTTAATGTCTTTCAATCTGGCATTCACTTTTCCGATGAGCATTTGGGGATCAATTATTACTGCCTATGAGAAATTTATATTCCAAAAGACTCTGAATATAATTCGAACACTACTAAATCCTTTGGTAATGATTGTATTATTACTTATTGGATACAAAGCCATAGCATTGGTCGTAGTGACTACAGTCTTTAATGTGTTGACATTAGTCATAAACTACTTTTATTGCAAGAAACAGTTACACATAAAATTGCGCTTCTCAAAGTTCAAATGGGGATTTCTTAAGGAAGTGACAACATATTCTTTTTGGATAGCACTTAATGTAATAATGGATAGCATTTATTGGGGTAGTGGGCAATTCATATTGGGTATGTATTGTGGCACAACAGCTGTTGCCGTCTATGCAGTTGCAATTCAACTAAAGAATATGTATTTTATGTTTTCTACAGCGATGAGTTCAGTGTTTTTGCCCAAAGTTACATATATGGTCTCCAAGGGAATATCTGAGGAAGATTTGTCGAATTTGTTCATAAGGACTGGAAGGTTACAGTTCCTCATCATGGCATTTATCTTGATTTCTTTTATAGTTTTTGGAAGGAATTTTGTCAAGTTATGGGCTGGAAATTCGTATGAAGAAGCTTACACAATAGCATTGCTGTTTTTTATCCCTACATTGGTGCCATTGATTCAGAACTTGGGCATTACAATTTTGCAAGCAAGAAACCAGATGAAATTCAGATGTATAAGTTATGTGATAATAGCCATCGGCAGTTTGTTCTTATCAGTACCATTATCAAAAACGTATGGAGGTATGGGGTGCGCAGTAGCAACAGCCTCGGCCTTAGTAATTGGGCAAATCATAATTATGAATATATATTACCACAAAGTTATTCATATTGACATTGTTAAATTTTGGAAACAAATAGCCAAGATGAGTGTTGTGCCTATTTTAATGGGCATAGTAGGATATTCCATATTTTCCGAGATTGAGATTTCGAGTATTTCACAGTTTGTTGCTTCTGCGGCTATTTTCAGTTTGTTTTATATTTGGGTTGTATGGAAGAAGGGGATGAATATGGATGAAAAAGAGTTGTTCGCAAGACCTTGCATGATATTGGTTTCTAAAATCCTAAAGAAATGATATGTATTAAGGATAAAGCTCTTTGTTGTGGATGCGGTGCATGTTCACAAATATGCCCCAAGCATTGCATCGTTATGTCTCAAGATGAAGAAGGTTTCCTTTATCCTTCCGTAAATAAAGAGACATGTGTGGATTGTGGTCTGTGTGAAAAAGTTTGCCCAGTCATAAATCAAAGGACACCACACGATAAAGTACAACAGGCTTATGCAGCAATCAATATGACTGAAAGCATACGCATGTCGAGTTCGTCGGGAGGTGTTTTCAGGGCTATTGCTGATTTAGTTATACAAGATAATGGCGTTGTGTTTGGAGCTAGGTTTGATGATGATTGGTCTATTATTCATGACTGTACAGAGACGTTGGACGGTCTTGCTGCTTTCCAAGGCTCAAAATATGTCCAAAGTAAAATAGGAGATTGTTATCAAAGAGCCAAAACATACTTGGATCAAGGACGGAAGGTCTTATTTTCGGGTACTCCATGTCAAATAGCTGGTTTGAACTTGTTCTTGCGCAAACCTTATTCAAATCTCGTTACTGTAGATTTGATATGTCATGGGGCACCGAGTCCACTAGTGTGGGGTGAATATTTGAAAGAAGAAATTGCACGTCAGTGCAATCGAAAAAATTCAGTTTTGCCTCGCCCTATTCATGAAAAAGATGTCCTCGTAGAGGGCATCGCTTTCAGGGATAAGAGTGAAGGATGGAAAAAATTCAGTTTTGCTCTCGCCCTCTCCACGACCAACGGGAGTGGAGAAAAAATACAGTTTTGCTCTCGTATGCCACTTAATAAGAATATCTACTTAAGGGGATTTTTAAGTAATTTGTATTTACGTCCATCTTGTTATAATTGTCCGGCAAAGTCTTCCAAATCTGGGGCGGATATAACCATGGCTGATTTTTGGAATGTGCATCGCGTTGTTGAAGACTTTGATGACAACAAGGGTACAAGTTTAATTATCGTCAATTCCCCTATGGGAAAATCTTTGGTAGATTCTATAAACATACGAACAAAAGAAGTGGATTTTGACTTGGCCATTCAATACAATAGTGCCTATTCCAATTCTATCCTAATGCCGAAAGATAGGGCCTTGTTTTTTTCTACTTGGCAAAGAGAGCACAGCGTAATAAAAGTGTTGGAGCGAATGCTTTACGTATCTCCATCAAAAAAAATTAACTATTTCATAAAACGGATAATCCGTAAACTAGTATCTTTTGTAAAATGAAAATAGGTATTCTCACTTTTCATTGGGCCACTAATTATGGTGCAGTTCTCCAATCTTTCGCTCTTCAGCATACTATTAAGAAGTTGGGACATGAAGTACATATCATAAATTATAAGCCATGGAATACTGATATCAACCTTTACTCCCTTATTCGTTATAGGATGATTCTACATCCTTACAAACTACTTAAAGATTATAGTAAGGAACAATTATTCATTCCGTTTAGAGATAAGTTCCTGTCCCAAACCAAGCGGATAAAGCGGGCAATTTTTTTGGGGAAATTGTCCGAAGATTTTGATTGCGTCATTTCAGGTAGTGACCAAGTAATGAATCCTTCATTCCTACGGGTTGGTGAGCCAAAAGGCTCTACGGCCTATTATCTTGGATTTGGCAGAGACACATTAAGGAGGGTCGCATATGGTGTAAGTTTCGGAACTACTAAATTCCCCGATGATTTGCTTCATGTAGTTGAACCTCTAATAAGTAGGTTTAATTCTTTATCTGTTCGTGAGCAATCCGGTATTTCTATCATAGAAAAAATGGGGCGGCAAGATGCTATACTTGTTCCTGATCCAACGCTATTATTGTCTGGTGAAGATTACGAACGGATTATTAGAACAGGGGTAAAACACAAAAAAGTGTGTTATTATATTCTTCATAACAGAAAAGAATTGGTAGAAAAAATCAAGTATAATTTTGCTCAAGAAGGTGTCTTTGAAAACAATCATTGTACAGTTGATAAGTGGTTGGAAAACATTCATGGAGCTTCTTGTTTTATTACAAATTCTTTTCATGGCTGTGTTTTCAGCATACTATTCCATATTCCTTTTTTTGTGGTGTTACAGACCAAGGAAAACATTGGAATGAATGATAGGTTCTACACCTTGCTGAATTATTTGGGGTTAACGGATAGAATTCTTACAGAAAATGACTGTGACTTTTCTTGCACTATACCTATAAATTGGGAAGAGGTAGAATATCGGCTTCAACAATATAAAGAGGTTGGCATGGCTTTTCTCAAAACCAGTTTGAAATAATACTTCAAATATAGAATCATCATGTTAATTGCCTGTTTTGTCATAACTGTACTAGCAGGATACGTATTTAACAGAATTGAGAATTTTAGAGATAAAGGTTATATAATATTTATCTCAGTTCTGTTGATATTGTTGATGGGATTACGCCATGAAACATGCTTTATTGATACAGTCAGATATGTCGGAGGCTACAATATATTGAAAAATGCCAGTTTTAGCCAGATTCCAGATTTGATGAACAAAGACTCTACTTTTTGGATTTTTTCCAAACTGGTAGGCAGTATTTCTGGATATAGCTATACGGTATGGCTTTTTTTATTAGGTGCAATTTATGTGATACCTATCGCCATTCTTATTCGAAAATATTCACTGAATTCAACCTATTCATACATTGTCTTTTGGGCATTAGGTTTCTGTTTCTTTTCCATGACAGGATTGCGGCAAACATTGGCTTTTTCATTAATCGTGGTTGCTTTTATTTTTTTGATGGAGAAAAGACCTGCAATGTTCATTTTCACAGTATTGGCAGCTTCATTATTTCATATAACAGCAGCAATTTTCATTATTGCATATCCCATAACATTGGTTCCCATAAATAAAAAAACAATTTGTCTATATGTTATAGCAGCTCTGCTTCTTCAAGTATTCGGAAGAAGTTTGCTATATATGCTTATACAATCTAATGATCGGTTTGTTGGATATGAGGATTTTCATGGGGCAAATCTGTCAGGCTTAATCATACAGATTTTGATATTTGCATATTCATTATACTACTTGCAAGATGAAGTAGATTTGCCAATAAATAAGACCTTATTTCACATGTGTCTTTTAGGGATTGTATTTCAGTCGGTTGCAACGCATGTGGCAGAGATGTTCAGAATAAGTATGTATTTTTCAATATTCAATATTGTATTATTTGCCAATGCGATATCATCAACGTATAAGGATCCAACATTGTCAATTATAAGACCATTGACTATAGTTGCTCTTTGTGTGTATACATTAATTTCACCAAGTACTAATACGGAATACAATTTCTTTTGGTCAACTCTATAAAGTTCGCAAACATATAAACGATTTTATAATATGTCTGTATTCAAAGACAAAGTTTTGCTGATAACCGGCGGCACCGGTTCTTTCGGCAATGCGGTGCTGCGTCGTTTCCTTGACAGTGACATCAAGGAAATTCGCATATTCAGCCGTGATGAGAAGAAGCAGGATGACATGCGTCATTTGCTGCAAAATCCTAAAGTGAAGTTCTACATCGGAAATGTACGCAACAAGACATCGGTAGATGTGGCGATGCGTGGAGTGGATTATGTATTCAGTGCTGCTGCCTTGAAGCAGGTGCCCAGCTGCGAGTTCTTTCCGATGGAGGCTACACGCACCAATGTGTTGGGTACGGAGAACGTGCTTCTTTCAGCCATTGAACACGGGGTGAAGAATGTCGTGGTGCTCAGCACGGACAAGGCAGCTTATCCCATTAATGCGATGGGCATCAGCAAGGCGTTGATGGAGAAAGTGGCCATAGCCAAGGGACGTGAACTAGGTGAGAACGCGCAGACGACCATCTGCTGCACGCGCTATGGCAATGTAATGGCCAGTCGTGGCTCCGTGATTCCCTTGTGGGTGGAACAGATGATGGATGGGAAGCCCATCACTATTACAGACCCTAACATGACCCGCTTCATGATGACGCTCGATGATGCGGTAGACTTGGTTGTCTATGCTTTTACGCACGGGCATAATGGTGACCTCTTCGTGCAGAAAGCTCCTGCCGCCACTTTAGCGACTCTGGCTACAGCCCTGAAGGAGATTTACTCACATATCAATCCCAAGTATGGAGAAACGGAAGTAAAAGTAATCGGCACGCGCCATGGGGAGAAACTGTATGAGACCTTAGTGACCCGCGAGGAAATGGCCAAGGCCATAGACATGGGCGATTATTACAGAATCCCTTGTGATAATCGAGACTTAAACTATGACAAATTTTTCATTGAGGGAGACGAAAAAGTATCGCAAATAGAGGATTATCATAGCCACAACACAACCCGGTTAGATGTGGAAGGTATGAAGAAACAATTAATGCGGCTACGCTTTATTCAGGAAGATTTGGGTCTGATAAAACGAGCCAATGCTAAAGAAATTCGCTCGGAATAATGAGAATTTTGGTTACTGGAGCCAAAGGGTTTGTTGGCAAGAATCTTTGTGCTCAACTGAAGAACATACGTGATGAAAAGGCCCGTTGTTATGGCGAGCTTGTCATTGAGGAAGTGATGGAATACGATATCGATTCTACTCCGGAACAGCTCAATGGGTATTGCGCCAAAGCCGATTTCGTCTTTAATCTTGCTGGAGTAAACCGTCCCAAAGATCAAAGCGAGTTCATGGCAGGCAACTTTGGGTTTGCCTCTACGCTGCTTGGTGCGCTGCGCAAACATGGTAATTGCTGCCCGGTCATGCTAGCGTCATCCATTCAAGCTACCCTGATAGGGAGATATGGAGTATCTGACTACGGCAAATCAAAACTGGCAGGCGAGGAACTTTTCTTTCGTTATGGCGAGGAAACGGGCGCAAAAGTATTGATCTATCGCTTTCCTAACCTGTTTGGAAAATGGTGCCGTCCGAATTATAATTCTGCGGTTGCTACTTTTTGTCACAACATTGCAAATGGCCTGCCCATCACTGTCAACGACCGTTCTACCGCACTTGAACTTCTCTACATCGACGACCTCGTGGATGAGATGATTGCCGCATTGACCGGGAATGAGCACCATTGCGAATTTGACGGACTGGAAACGGTGCTGAACCCAGAGGGACGCTATTGTGCTGTGCCCGTAAGCCACAGGGCAACTTTAGGAGAAATCGTTGATTTGCTACAATCGTTCCATAGTCAACCCCAGACACTCTTGATTCCTCAGATTTCGACAGGGTCGTTTGCCAAGAAACTGTATTCTACCTATCTGAGTTATCTGCCTAAGGAGAAAGCGGCCTTTCCGTTGAAAATGAATATAGACCAGCGGGGATCATTTACCGAACTACTGAAAACTGCCGATTGCGGGCAGGTGTCGGTAAACATCTCAAAACCGGGCATCACGAAAGGACAACATTGGCATAATTCCAAGTGGGAATTTTTCATCGTGGTAGCCGGGCATGGGCTGATTCAGCAGCGCAAGGTCGGAACTGATGAAGTGATGGAATTTGAAGTATCGGGCGAAAAGATAGAAGCCGTACACATGCTTCCCGGCTATACGCACAACATCATCAACTTGTCGGATACAGAGAACTTGGTTACAGTGATGTGGGCGAACGAACTGTTTGACCCCAACAGACCGGACACGTATTACGAAGAGGTGGTATTAAAAGAGAATAAATAGGCATTTGATAAATAATGTTTTATGCAAGTAATCAATGATATTTTGCTGGACGAAGTGTCGGAGAAAGCTGTACACAGTCCCCGTTTGCGGATGAACTATAATCTGCATGACAGTCTGGAGGCCAAGGCACAACGCCTGTTGAATGCTTTGGAGCCGGGAACACAGTTGCCTATACATCGGCATCCACATACTGCTGAGACTTATATCCTGTTGAGAGGAAGGATAAACGTCCTCTTCTACAATGAAGACAAACAAGTGCAGGAAAAACAGGAATTGTCTTTGGATTCAGGAAACTATGGCGTACACATCCCTGCCGGACAATGGCACACATTAGAAGTCTTGGAAAGCGGAACCGTCATCTTTGAAGTAAAGGACGGGCCTTATACCCCTCTGAATGAGGATAATATAATGAATCTCTAAAACGGGAATGATTATGGAACTGAGAACGGATTATTCGGACATTAGATTCACCGGAAACGGGAAACTGAAACTGTTAATCATCGTAGGTACCCGTCCAGAAATTATCCGACTAGCGGCAGTGATAACAAAGTGTCGCCAATACTTTGATTGCATTCTGGCGCATACAGGACAGAACTATGACTACAACCTGAACGGCGTGTTTTTCCGTGACTTGAAGCTGAAAGAGCCGGAAGTATATATGGATGCCGTGGGAGATGACTTGGGGGCAACGATGGGCAACATCATCAACGCTTCTTATAAGCTGATGGTACAGACTCAGCCGGATGCGGTGCTGGTACTGGGCGATACCAATTCCTGCCTTTCTGTGATTGGGGCAAAGCGCCTGCACATCCCTATCTTCCACATGGAAGCTGGGAACCGTTGCAAGGATGAATGTTTACCCGAAGAAACCAATCGCCGCATTGTGGATATCATTAGCGATGTGAACTTGGCTTACAGTGAACATGCCCGCCGTTACTTGGCGGAGTGTGGTCTGCCCAAGGAACGAACCTACGTGACCGGTTCGCCTATGGCAGAAGTGCTACACGCCAACCTAACGGACATCGAAAAGAGCGACATCCATAAGCGTTTAGGCTTGCAGAAAGGCAGATACATCCTGCTGTCTGCCCACCGGGAAGAGAACATTGACACGGAGAAGAATTTCACTTCGCTGTTCAATGCTATTAACGCCTTGGCGGCCAAATATGGCATGCCTATCCTGTACAGTTGCCACCCACGTAGCCGCAAACGGTTGGAAACAAGTGGATTCAAACTGGATACACGGGTCATCCGACACGAGCCGTTAGGATTTCATGACTACAATTGCTTGCAGATAAACGCCTTTGCCGTTGTGAGCGACAGCGGTACACTACCCGAGGAAAGCTCATTCTTCACTTCGGTGGGGCATCCTTTCCCAGCCGTCTGCATCCGTACCTCCACCGAACGTCCAGAGGCACTGGACAAAGCGTGCTTTACCTTGGCAGGCATTGATGAGAAATCGCTTTTGCAAGCAGTGGAGACGGCGGTGGAGCTACACAAGAAAGGTGATTACGGAACTCCCGTGCCTGATTATATAGATGAGAATGTATCTACAAAAGTGGTGAAACTTATTCAGAGTTATACGGGGGTGGTGAATAAGATGGTGTGGAAGAAGTATTGAAGGGTAAATAAAATAGAGATGAAAGTTTCAATTATAATTCCAGTATATAATGTAGCCAAATGGTTGCCTGAATGCTTAGATTCTGTTCTAAATCAAGGCTGGATAGTAGGCAAAGATTACGAAATTCTTTGTGTGAATGATGGTAGCACAGATAATTCATTAGAAGTGTTGCGCGACTATGAAAAAGACGGCATTACCATCATTAATAAGGAAAATGGAGGTGTTTCTTCTGCCCGTAATTGGGGCATTGATAGGGCTAAAGGCGAATATATTTGGATGGTAGACAGCGATGACTTCATTGCCCCAAATGTATTACCGAAAATATATCAATATGCGACAAATGAACAAATAGATCAATTGTTTATAGGCGTAGTATCAACCCCTGAAATTACCCCCCCCTATAAACAATTATTAACAATTCGTACAAAGATTAGTACCAATAGCGTATGCTTAAGTTTAATAAGAAGAGAATATATCAACCGACATAATATTCGTTTGAATACAAGTATGAAAATTGGAGAAGATACATTGTTCCAATTTCATATAGGCATTCACTTCCCAAAAACTGCTGAATTGAAAGATGCTTGTTACTTTTATAGGCAACGCTCCTCTTCTGTCATGCACACGCATAATATGCAATTGCATTTTGAGAATATAAAAATACTGTTAAAGGAGTATATTGAAGTCCGTGACAAATATTTATCAAATCCTGTTGTAAATATGGATTTGATAGAAAAACGAATAAATCGAGCAGTACAAGTGGTGGTTTCTGATTCTTTATTTTGTTTACCCCGTCAGGAACAGAAAAAACTATTGAATCAATTAACTGAAAAAAAATTATATCCATATCCTGTATTTTGGAATTTACTCACATTTAGATATGGATACAAGATATTTCTTGTCAATCTATTCAACTTACTTCTCCCACATCGCTGGTACTATGATATTGTGAGTGGGATTATACGACTAAAAGTTAAAAATAGTGATACAAAATGAATACAACACCAGTATTTAGCATAATACTTCCAATCTACAAGGTAGAAAAGTATCTGCACCAATGCGTAGACAGCATACTTGGGCAGACCTACAAAAATTTCGAACTAATCTTGGTAGATGATGGTTCGCCAGACCGATGTCCACAAATATGTGATGACTATGCATCCAAAGATGCACGTGTTAAAGTCATTCATAAGGAGAATGGAGGATTATCAGATGCTCGAAACAATGGTTTGCTACACGCTATTGGTGATTATGTATTCTTCATTGATAGTGATGACTATTTGGCAAATGAAAAAGTGTTGGAGACAATTGTTTCCAAAGTTGATGATATGGATGTAGTTTTATTCAAGTTCCGCAAGTATTATGAAAACACAAAGGCTCTAACTGCTTCTCCATTTTCTTTTCCGAGAAAAGAGAATTACTCTTCTACGGTAGAATGGTTGATTGACATGAATAACAAAGATGCCTTTTACAATAGTGCCTGGAGCAAAGTGATAAAGAGGGAGTTACTGGTCAGTAAAAACATTCAATTTCAGAAAGGCTTATTAGGAGAAGATAATGACTGGTTTTACCAAGTCTTATTACATGCCAAAAACTTTGACTATATAGATGAACCATTCATCATTTATAGGCAAAGAAATAACTCTATTACAAGTTCTTATAAGTTAAAGAATCTTGTTGATTTAATTTTTATATTAAACAAGTGGGTAACAATCGTTAACAATGTCAAGACAAATCCCTATACTTCCGTCATCGAAGCAAGTCTTGCCAAACAATATAGTCATGCCTTGATTGGATATCAGATGTTGAAAGATCCAGGCAAGAAAGCATATAAGGATGTATTGAAGAAACATTCACGTTTGCTGAATTGTAGCAATAACCCTAGAGTTAGATCATTCAGGAAAGTGTATAACACTGTTGGGTTTAATGGAACCATCTTTTTGTTAAAGCTTATATCGGTTGCATTACAGATAAAACGTAGAGCATCATGAAAGTTTATCCCAAAGTACTAGTGATTTCCATTAATGCATGGAAAGACAATAGCGGTATTAACACCCTTTTGAACCTATTTAAGCGATGGGATTCAAATAAATTGGCACAAATATATACCCGCAGCGATTTCCCCAATACGGGAAAATGTATGCGTTTTTTTCAAATATCAGAAGGTCAACTAATAAGAAGTATCATTCCAGGTCATAGGCGCAGTGGGGTAAAATTGGATGTTAGCAATTCAGTTTCCCTGAATGAGTCGGCAGGAAATGCTGCATTGGAGAAGAAAAATATAGCATTTGCCAAGAAACACCATTCGTGGCTGTTGGATTTTATCCGTGAATTGTTTTGGATTTGCATTCCATTCAATCGCAAGGGTATGGACGATTTTATAAATGAATTTAACCCAGATGTGATATTTGTACCCATATACCCAGTGATGTACATGAATCGCCTTCAATACCAGATTCTAAAGCGATCGAATAAAAAGGCTATAGCATTCCTTGGAGATGACAATTATACATATAAGAGCGGCGGTTATAATCCGCTATTCTATATTTATCGTTATTTTACCAGAAGGTACATAAGAAGAATCATAGAACGATGTGATGACGTGTTTGTCATGGTACCTAAAATGAAGCGAGAATATGATGATATATTTCGCATCAACAGTATACTGCTGACCAAGGGATTGGATTACTCGAACAAGAAATTTAATGAGAAAGAAGTGGGTACTCCCATCAAAATTGTATATACCGGTAAGATGATTTATGGGCGTTATAAATCATTGGCAGCGATAGCGTCCTCGCTCCGTGAGATAAACCAAGAAGGAGTGAAAGCTCAACTCTATATCTACTCTACAGATGAGATAACTCCCAAATTGAAGAAGCTATTGGACATCCCCAACTGTTCATTTTTGATGGGAAGTGTTCCCATGAATCAAGTACCACAAATACAAGACAACGCAGATATATTGGTGTTTGTGGAGTCGCTGGATTGGAGGTACAAAAATTTGGCTAGACTTTCTTTCTCCACTAAACTGACTGATTATATGTATGCGGGGAAGTGCATTTTGGCCATCGGCGATAAAGAAATAGCACCCATAGAGTATTTTGCAGACAATCAGTCTGCTATTATCGCGACTTCATACGAAGAGATACGAATGAAATTACGTGAAATTGTAGGAAATCCTGATATTGTCAAGGAATATGCAAAGCGAGCTTTTTTCTGCGGAGTGAGAAACCACAATGAAATTGACATTCAAAATAAGATGTTCGAAGTTTTGTCTAAGACAGGAGATTATGATTCTCACAGATAACAAAAAGATTGCCGCCCAATTCCCGTATATCACATATGTGCAAGAAAGAGAATTGGTTAATTGTAGAAAACGGATGGAGATTCATTCCATAGTCTGCTCTCGTGGTTTTGTAAAATCGGTATTAGACGAAAAATTGCCGAGTTTACAGTTTATCCAATTGCTTAGTGCCGGATATGAAGGTGTAGACTTAAAAGAATGCACGAAGAGGGGTATCGCAGTTTCTAATGCAGCTAATGTATATAGCGTAGGTATGGCAGAGTTCGTGGTATTGTGCATCCTACGTTCGGCAAAGCGATACAATGCTTATATAACCAACAGCCGCATAAGATTGTTACGCAATTATAAGTTTATCACGGAACTGGCTGGAAAATCTGTAGTCGTATTGGGTGTTGGCGGTATAGGTAGCGAGGTAGCCAAGCGATTGCAAGCATTTGATATGAGTGTTTATGGATTTGCAAGGCAGACAAGAGAGAAACTTTATTTTAATGCGATCATTCACACCAAAGATGAGTTGAAAGAGTCTCTAAGACAAAGTGACTACGTCGTTTCAACGCTTCCTGATAACTTAGACACTGCCGGTCTTATCAACCAAGAATTGTTAGGATGCATGAAAGAGAATGTTACAATAGTGAATGTGGGACGCCGGAAAGTTTTTAATGAAGATGACCTGTTTTCATTCTTAAAGGCACACAAACAGGCAACGGCTTTCTTGGATATGTTTGAAAAGCTCCCCAACCCTATTACCAATCGTTTCCGCAGGTTGAAGAATGTGTGCGTATTGCCTGGTATAACAGCAATTTCACAAGAAATTGATGCCAGACTTTATAATTTGGTAGAGAACAATCTTAACCGCATTGCGAATAATGAACTCCCTATTAATTTATTGAATCATGCTTGAGAAGAAACAGTATTTCGCAATAGATTTTATGAAATTTGCGTTGGCTGTGTTGCTTATATGCGCCCACGCTAGTTCCGAGAAATTGTCATTTCCCGTGTACATAGACATCTGGTTTTCGCTTTACATTATTGCTGTTCCTTTCTTCTTCACAACAAGTGCTTTCTTTTTTTTTCAAGAAAGTAATAAATGAAGATGATAAATCAATTCGGTTTCAGCATTATAAGCGGTACACGAAACGTATCTTACTGATGTATCTGATGTGGAGTCTTATCTACACATTTTTCAAAGTTGCATATTGGATACAGATAGATTCTCTAACATTAGAAGCTTTTAGTAAACATATTTTTTACAGTATTACTTACACTAGTTATCCCACAATTTGGTTTTTACCATCTTTATGGGTAGCAGTCTCGTTGGTATATTTTTGCTGGGAAAAGAAAATGAAGATCAATAGTATATTGATTGTGTCACTTTTATTCTATACAATTGGATGGATAAGATATACATTTCCCACAGACAGTCTTCCTTTTGCAGGTGTGTTTGAATGGTATGATTTGATATTCAAGTCACCTAGGAATGGCTTTTTCAATGGCTTCATATTTGCAGCTATTGGTGCATATATAGCTTTGAATTACTCTAAAATCTTTGGTTCTAATAGCAGATCGTTTATTACATATTATGTAGTATCTGCTATTCTATTGGGAGGGGCAGTGGCAGAAACATTATTGTCGAAGAAATTTATCAATCCCCAAGTGGATGCAAATTTTGTATTCTTACTAATCCCGTTTACATATTTCTTTGTCATTGCAACAGCCAAGACGGAATTGAAGCCATCCCCAATTTATCTATCTTGTAGAAATTTGAGTTTACTTCTATTCCTCAGCCAACGCATCTTCTTAACGGCAATTCCGCTGTTGTTGCTAGTCGGTGTTGTTGCTGCCATTTCAAGTAATCCTTATAGCGGGTTATTGATATTCTTAGGCTCAACGTTCATATTTTCCCTCTTGATAGTTAAACTGTCAAGTAGATATAAATTCTTAAAAGTTCTATGGTGATGAAGAAGCTCTGTGCCATAACAACCGTGGACATAACCTTGTCATCCTTTGTAGTGGATGCCATGCGCAAATTGAAAGACGAAGGGTATGATATAACGCTCATTTCCTCGATGAGTGATGGTTTCTTCAATAGAAACAAAGACGAATTTCATTGCATCAATCTGCAAATGTCCCGTGGAACAAACCCGTTGGAAATGTTGAAGTCGGTATGGGCGTTTTATAAGATATTCCGCCATGAACGGTTCGATTATATCCAATATGCCACTCCCAATGCATCGCTCTATGCTTCTGTGGCTGCATTCATGGTCGGCTGCCCTATCAGGGTTTATTGCCAATGGGGAATCCGCTATGTGGGATTTGAGGGTATGAAGCGACGTTTTTTCAAGGCATTGGAAGTCTTGACTTGTAAATTGTCCACCCATATACGGCCTGCAAGCCAAAAGAATCTGTTGTTTGCTGTAGCAGAAGGACACTATCCTGAGAAGAAAGCATCCATCATCGGTGCAGGTGGAACAATCGGGGTGGATTTCAAGGTGTTTGACAAGTCAAAAAAAGAGGCATATAAAGCCGCTGTCATTGAAGAATATCCATTGCTTAAAGACCGATTTGTATTTGGTTTCGTAGGGCGAATGGATAAAGACAAGGGAGCCAATGAATTATTCACCTCCTTCCTTAAACTGCACCAAAAATATCCGAATATAGGTTTACTCTTTATAGGTCCGGAAGATAAGATTTCAGGAATAGACAGTTCCCTCTATCAAGCGGTTAAGAACAGTGGCGCAGCTGTATTTACAGGATTCACCAACGAAGTGCCCAAATACATCAGCGCAATTGATGTACAGGTCCATCCCAGTTATCGCGAAGGATTTAGTATGGTCATCCAGCAGGCCATGGCGATGGAAATAGCCGTTGTTACTACAAACATACCCGGTCCATCGGAGGTCATTGAAGAAAATGTAAGTGGGCTGTTGGCGGAAGCCAAAAATAGCGAAAGCCTTGCCAGGTCGATGGAGAAATTATTTCAAGATGATGTTTTGCGGAGTTCCTTGGCCCATGAGGGCTATAACCGGGCGCAGAAGCTGTTTGAACGAAGCCATATGCTGGAACTCACTTGCATAGACAGGAAGCGAATACTTCAAGATTTATAATCCTTAAAATAAACATCTTATGAGTTTCAATTTAATGATTTTGGCTGCAGATCCACAATCTGCGGCTGAAGCTCAACGTGCCAAGATAGACCGCATTTTCTATGACTTGGAATATATCAACAAGGCAGAAAGACAGCGTGGCCGAAATACGGTCATATCCAATAACAACATCAACGATATTCCTTCCGTAAGAAAGGTGCTGACCTCTTCAGAATTGTTGGTCCGTACCAACCCCATACATGCGTATACCGCTGACGAAGTGGAGAAAGCCATCTCCTACGGTGCTGATATTCTGATGTTGCCCATGGTAATGTCTTACAAGGATGTGGAAGAGTATGTGAACTATGTCAATGGCCGGGCCAAGGTGTGCATCATGATTGAAACCGCACAGGCATTGGCTCGAATCGATGACATCCTTTCTGTCCAGGGAGTGGATGAATTATTCATCGGCTTGAATGACTTGCATATCAGCATGGGGCTTTCCTTCATGTTCGAGCTTTTAAGCGGAGGACTGGTAGAATACATAGCCGACAAATGCAAGCAAAAGCAGATGCCTTTTGGCTTCGGCGGGATTGCACGTATCGGAGACGGGCTGCTTCCGGCAGAAAAGATATTGGCAGAACATGTACGCCTCGGCTCTTCCTCTGTCATACTGTCCCGTACCTTCAAAGGAGAAGTTGGAAATAATACAGGGACAAAGATTGATTTATCTGAGGAAGTGGAAAAAGTACGTCAATCAATAGCTGTTATATCCCATTGGGACGAAGAAGAGTTTGCAGCCAATCAACAGAGTATCGCTCAAACAGTGAAGCAAATAGTCAATCGTTATCTCTAACCGCAATTTGTCAATATGAAATTGTATCGGGATTGCCTCAAACGGACGTTGGATTTTTGCCTGACTTTACTGGCCGTTGTCGTCCTGTCGCCATTTTTGTTGTTGATTGCAATTTGGTTGCACTATGCCAACAAAGGTGCGGGAGCATTCTTCCTACAAGAACGTCCGGGCAAGAAAGGAAAGATTTTCAAGGTCATCAAGTTCAAGACCATGACGGATGAACGGGATGCCCAGGGCGACCTGTTGCCGGACGAAGAGCGGCTGACCAAGGTGGGACGTTTCGTCCGCTCCACTTCCATCGATGAATTGCCGCAGCTGATTAATGTCTTGAAAGGCGACATGGCTTTGATAGGGCCACGTCCATTGCTGGTACAATACCTGCCTCTATACAACAAGGAACAGGCAAGACGGCACGAAGTACGCCCCGGTATTACAGGTTGGGCGCAATGCCATGGCCGGAACGCCATCAGTTGGAGCAAGAAGTTTGAACTGGACGTGTGGTATGTAGACCATTGTTCATTCCTGTTGGATTTGAAAATTATTTTACTAACCATTAAAAAGGTATTGGTACGGGAAGGCATTTCTTCGGAAACGTCTGCCACGATGGAACCCTTTACCGGAAATAATTGATTCGCATATGTATTTGTATGGAGCAAGCGGACATGCCAAGGTAATCATTGACATTTTGGAGGCATCCGGAATACAAGTGGACGGTCTGATAGACGACAATCCGAATATCGACCAACTGCAAGGATATCCGGTGAAGCATACATTTGCCGGAGAATCACCTTTCATCATAAGCATCGGCAACAATAAAATTCGGAAACAGATAGCGGAAAGATTGCAGACCGCTTACGGAAAAGCCATCCATCCGTCAGCCATTCTCTCTCCGACTGCTGAAATCGGGGAAGGAACCGTGGTCATGCAAGGTGCCATTATCCAGGCGGATACAAAAATAGGAAAGCATTGCATCATCAACACCGGTGCTTCCGTGGATCATGAATGCGTGATAAGTGATTATGTGCATGTTTCTCCGCACGCAACACTCTGCGGAAATGTCCACGTTGGAGAAGGAAGCTGGATAGGTGCAGGCACGACCATCATCCCGAATGTAAGCGTTGGCAAGGGGTGCGTGATTGGAGCCGGTTCCGTTATCACGAAGGACATACCTGACCATGTTTTGGCATTTGGAAATCCTTGCAGAATTATCCGTTACTTGGAATAACTTTCTGATTCAAAAAGGACAAGTATTCTAAACTTCTGCCTTTTCATAGGCAATCCATTTTTATCTGAAAAATACATCGGCATTTGATTGTTTTCAAATGCCCACACAACAACATATTATAAAATTATTTTGATATGGCAAAAAAACGTATCTATTTGTGCCTGGCCCACATGAGTGGCAAGGAACAGACTTTCATTCAGGAAGCTTTCGATACCAATTGGGTAGTCCCTCTCGGTCCAAATGTCAACGGCTTTGAGGAAGACTTGGAAAGATTTGTGAATCATACAGAGGGCTTGCGCGATAACTCACAGAACAAAAAAGTGGTGGCCCTTTCCGCCGGCACGGCTGCGGTGCATCTGGCATTGATAGCCTGTGGCGTGAAAGCCGGGGATGAGGTATTGGTGCAGAGTTTCACTTTCTGTGCTTCAGCCCATCCGGTAACTTATTTGGGAGCCACGCCTGTATTTGTGGATTCGGAATCGCAGACTTGGAACATGAGCCCGGAACTGTTGGAAAAAGCAATAGTGGATCGGATGGCAGTCACGGGAAAGAAGCCCAAGGCGATTGTACCCGTGTATTTGTATGGTATGCCGGCCATGATAGAGGAAATCTGTGCAGTGGCTGACAAATACGACATCCCGGTTATTGAAGATGCAGCCGAAGGATTTGGCAGCCGGTATGACGGACAAGTCTGCGGAACCTTTGGACGGTATGGCATCCTTTCTTTCAACGGAAACAAGATGATCACCACCTCCGGTGGCGGCGCATTGATATGCCCGGATGAGGAATCAAAAAAGAAGATCATGTTCTACGCAACTCAGGCGCGGGAAGCTTATCCTTACTATCAGCATGAGGAGATAGGCTATAACTACCGGATGAGCAACATCTGTGCAGGTATCGGTCGGGGACAGATGACCGTGCTTGATGAACACATTGCCCACCATAGGCATGTGCAGGCTTTGTACAAGGAACTGCTCAAGGAGGTAAACGGAATCACGGTTCATGAGAATCCTTCGCCTCGTTTTGACAGCAATTACTGGCTGACCACCATCCTGCTTGACCCTGACCTCCACGTAAAAGGAGAAGAACATGCCTATGAAAGCACTGTGCAAGGTGCGGTGGGAGGTGCCGCCGGTGTGACCCATGCTGCTTCTAATCCCCATACGGACTGTGAGCCAGATAGGAATGTGGAAGCCATGCGCATGGCTTTGGATGTGGCAGGTATAGAATCCCGTCCGTTGTGGAAACCGATGCACCTGCAACCCGTGTACAAACAGAATCCGTGCTATACGGATGGAACCTCCGAGCGTTTGTTCAAGAGGGGATTGTGCCTGCCAGCCGGACCCTACGTCACCGACCAAGACGTGATGTACATTGTAGAAACGATTAAAAACAGTATCCAATAAAAACAGATGATCCAATGATTTCAAGCCTTTCTAATTGGTATTTTTCCAAGAGGGCACTTCCATTTTGGGTCATTCTCATCTTGGATTGCCTGATTGTGCTGGGCGCGGACTTTTTCGTTTACGCGCTCAACAACGGGACATTACATACCCTTCAGCATTTTAGCCTCTTGCTGGGAGTATTTTGCTTTTACCTCCTCTTCTATATTATTGGTTTCCGGTTGTTTCATACCTATTCAGGAATCATCCGCTATTCTTCCTTTGTGGATTTGCAGCGGACTGGGTTTGCCATGCTAACCGGACTGGTATTGATTATGGGGATGAAATATGTGCTCCATTCAGACCGCTGGCTTACGGAAATACGCATGAGGGACATCGGGCTTGCCGCTCTGCTGGCGACCTCGTTGATGTGGGCCTTGCGTGTCCTGGTGAAATTCCTGTATGATTCCGCTTTCCATCAGAAACAGGCCAAGCGGGTATTCATCTATGGGGTGAAAGCCGGGGGCGTGGGATTGGCCAAAAGCATCCGTAACCAGGATGCTTCCGCATTTATCCTCACGGGATTCGTATCGGACGAATCGGATATGACCAGCCGGTACCTGATGGGCGTGCGGGTGTATCCGAACGACGAGAATCTGGTGAAAGAGATGAAACGGCTCCATGCCAAAATTTTGCTGGTATCTCCGCTAAAAAACGATGACATCCGGAATAATCCCGATATGGTTAGTCGATTAGTGACGGCAGGCATCAAAATACACATGACGGCCGGCATACAAGAGTGGGACGGTAAAAGCGACCTAAGTCACACACAGTTGAAGGAGGTGGAGATAGAGGATTTGCTACCCCGTGAGAAAATAGAAATCAACCTTGATTCGGTGAAGGAGTTACTGACAGACAAGGTTATTCTGATAACCGGTGCGGCTGGAAGCATCGGCAGTGAGATTGTACGGCAGGTGGCGCAGTTTACTCCTCGTAGGCTCATCCTGATAGACCAAGCCGAAACACCCTTGCACGACATCCGACTGATGATGGCCAAACAATGGCCTGATATAGAAGCGCAGACCATTGTCGGTGACATTTGCATGAAAGAGCGGATGGAGGAAATCTTTGAGGAAAGCCGACCGGATTATGTGTTTCATGCAGCGGCCTACAAGCATGTGCCGATGATGGAAAACAATCCGGGAGAAAGTATCCGTAACAATGTGGACGGCACACGAATCATTGCAGACTTGTCCGTAAAATACGGTGTGAAGAAGTTTGTCATGGTATCCACCGACAAGGCCGTGAACCCGACCAATGTGATGGGATGCTCCAAGCGTATTTGCGAGATTTATGTGCAGAGTCTGGACAAGGCAATCAAAGACGGCAAGGTGAAGGGAAACACCCAATTCGTGACCACCCGTTTTGGAAATGTGCTGGGTTCGAACGGTTCTGTCATTCCCTTGTTCAAGGAACAAATCAAACATGGCGGTCCAGTAACAGTAACCCACAAAGACATTGTACGTTATTTCATGCTGATACCCGAAGCCTGCAAATTGGTGTTGGAAGCGGGCACCATGGGGAATGGCGGTGAAATCTTTGTGTTCGACATGGGAAATCCCGTAAAAATCATCGACCTTGCAAAAAGGATGATTCAACTGAGCGGGGCAAAGGATGTGGAAATACAAATCACCGGTTTGCGCGATGGTGAAAAACTTTATGAAGAGGTGTTGAACGAGAAGGAGAACACGCAGCCTACGTTCCATCCCAAAATAAAAATCGCCAAAGTCCGGGAATATGATTACGAGGATGCTTGTCGACAAGTGAACGACATGGTGAAAGCAAGCGTGACGGAAAATGACATGGAAATCGTCAGACGGATGAAAGACATGGTACCGGAATTTAAGAGCCAACATTCCGTGTATGAGGTCTTGGACAAAAAATAATCGCCTGACAAGCTATATGCCAAGCAATAAATGTTTTGAAGAACATGTTTGGTTTTAACCTAAGCAAAGGCGGAAGCTAAAACAACGTTTTATCATGGGGGATTATATTCGGGCTAATGAAAGTGCGAATAAATGATTGGGAAAAATAAAGAGGATGTGTCAAAACTAAAATGACTACTCCCCAAAGTTACAGATTGTAACTATAATGTTTAAAAGGGTCGTATCAAACTCTGTATGGAGTAATGATACGGCCCTTTCTTTAGTCTTTTAGGATGCTCAAATGTCAAATTATAAGTTCATCTTTTCAAAAAATGAGTTTTGACACACCCTCATTTTTGTATATGCATGCCAAAACAGGAAATAAGTCGTGAGCATACAAACTACAGGTTCCAATTTCACATGCAAAAATAGCGCCTGTCACTATGAACCAAATAGTTGCAATCGCCATTGTTTTGTTGTACATAGTTGTACCTATGCGTGACAGTTACATCAGTTGCACATTAGTTACCATACCCGTGTCTTACCTTATCTCAACACTAATTTTCGGATGTGCATTTCTTATTGCGCGAATCTTCCTTCCTCCGCAAAGTGGTTCGGTTTGTTTTGAAGCGTTCCAAAATAATAATAATAATTCATAAACTCCGACTTATTCGCATGGATTATAACAGATAATTTCTATTTTTGCTACCTTAATGCGTAGCACATTCATTTAACAGAATGCGCTACGAATAATATGACTAGCAATGAAAGTATCCTTGACACAAAAGATATATGCCGGGAGCTTCCTGTTGCTGACCGTCATCGCAGGAATGGTGGTCATCCTTATCCATGAGCGTGGCCGGATGCGGGAAATAGATTCCGAAGTGCATGACCTGCAATCGGTACGGAACAACATCCATGCCGCACAGCTTCACATCACCGAGCTTTCCCTGCTGGGCGAGAGTTTGATCAGCCAAGAAAATACGGATACGGCATATTATCGCCGGAAACGCCTTTCCACAGACAGCCTGCTGCTGGCCTTGAAACCCCGGTGCAGGCAGCATGTACGTCCGGGGCAGATTGACACGCTCCGGCACCTGCTTGCCGACAAGGAAACGCACCTGTTCCGTGTCGTGGAAGTCATCGGAATGCAAGATGCGGCAGACAGCATTCTTGTAAATCACCTGCCCGAAGTGGCGGAACGTGCCACCCGCATACGTACCGTCAGGAAAAGAAGGGACAATATCCTGGGCGTGCTGGGAGCCAAGAAAACCGTCCGCGTATTGCCTTCTGCCGGGGAACTGCACACGTTCAGTGATAGTCTGATTGCCATGCAGCAGGAAGGCATGGAGGATATGGAAACCAGCGCCGACAGCCTGCACGCCCGCAACCAGGCATTGAACGCCCGGCTGAGCCTTCTCATCAAGCATCTGGACCGGCAGGCGCAAGAAGCCTGTTCCTTACGGGAGCACAAGATTCTGGAAGCGCAAAACCGCTCCACGCTCCTGCTAGCCTCTACTTTGTCCACCGCCATCCTCCTTTTGGTTTTGTTCCATATTGCCATCCACCGGGAAATCCGATGTAATCTCTGCGAAAAGAAAAAACGCGAAGGACTTATCGACGAATTGCAAGCGAGCAACGAGAAGAACCGGCAGTTGCTGCAATTTCGTCGTAACTTGATGCAGACCGTCAATCACGAGCTGCGCACTTCCCTGACGGCAATAAGCGGAAATGCAGAGCTTTTGCTCAGGGATGAAGCCCCGGAAGACCGGACACGTCACATACGCATCGTGAGTGAGTCCGCAGACCGCATGGCTTCCATGACCACAGAACTGCTGGAATTTTTCAGGCTGGAAAGTCGGAAAGAGAAGTTGAACATCCGTCCGTTCCGCTCCGAGTCGATAGCCGCCGTACTGGAAACGGAGTTCGCTCCTTTGGCGGAAGCCAAGGGCATCGAATTCGTGACCGATAACCAAGCGGCTGAGGTGCTGGGCGGCGACAAAGAGCGTATATTACGCATCGGGAGCAACCTGCTCTCCAACGCGGTCAAGTTCACCCGCAGTGGCCGCATCACGCTCCATACGGATTACAAGGACGGACTGTTCACCCTGTCAGTACAGGATACCGGGACGGGTATCCGAAAAGAAAAGCAAGAACAGATTTTCGCCCCCTTCGAGCGTCTGGGTAATGCCGTGACCCAGGACGGTTTCGGGCTGGGGCTTGCCATTGTGACCAATCTCGTACAGCTGATGCAAGGTTCCGCTTCCGTAGAGAGCGAACCGGGCAAGGGAAGCCGCTTTACCGTTGTCCTGCCGCTGCCGAAAGCTGAAGAAGTTCCAGAGAAAGAGAAAGTGAGGGGTGTCCGCCCGTCACTGGCCGGATGTTCCGTGCTGGCCATAGACAACGATCCGGTGACACTCCGCATGATGCGCGAGATGTTCCTGCAAAGCGGCGTGTCGTGCGACATCTGCCTAACTTTGGCCGAACTGACCGACAAGATACGGGGTAAGGATTATGACCTGTTGATAACGGACCTGAAAATGCCGGAAGCCAACGGTTATGAAATTCTGGAACTGCTGCGCATGTCCGACATCGGTAATTCCCGTGAACTACCTATAGTGGCAGCTACTGCGGCGGGCTACGTATCAGAAGAAGAACTAAAAGAAGCCGGATTTTCCGGGTTGCTGCCCAAGCCGTTTTCCATAGACGAGCTGATGGAAGTGACACGACACTGCAGCCGTGAAAGACGGAACCGGCAGCCGGACTTTTCCGCCTTGCTTGCCTTCGGCGACAAGCGGAAAACCTTGGAGGAGCTGATTGCCGAAACGAAGAAGGATATGGAGGAAGTCCGGAGGGTTTCCGAAAGGAAAGACTTGGCAGCCTTGAACGGCTGGGTACACCATTTGAGGAGCTCATGGATGGTGATACGGACGGAACGCCCCTTACAGAAGTTACATGAAGCCATCCATAAGGAACCGCGCTCGGACGAAGAGGTCGCCTACGCAGTCCGTGTCGTGCTGGAACAAGGAGGAACCATCATAAAAGCCGCAGGAAAGGAGATGAAGAAATGGGAAAGATTATCGTAGTGGAAGACAACCTCGTGTACAGTGGGTATGTTTGTAATTTTTTGAAAGGAAACGGATACCGGACAGTGAGCACCTGGGATTGCGCGGGCGCCCGAAAGTTGTTTGCCACGATGGACGATGACGACATCGTGCTTGCCGACCTGAAGCTGCCCGACGGCGACGGCATCAAGCTGTTGGAGGAGCTGCGCCGACAGGAAAAGCGCAATCCCTGCGTCATCATGACGGATTATGCGGAAGTGTCTACCGCCGTACGCTCCATGAAATCCGGAGCGGAAGACTATATTCCCAAGAAACTGCTGACCAGCCAGCTTCCTGCCATGCTCCAATCCTTGCAGAAAAGGCTGGTATTTAATGGGGAACCCCTGTTCATAAGGGAAAGCGAAGCCTACCAGAGGGTATTTGGACGGCTCCATGTCCTGGCCAAAGCTGACATCTGCGTAATGATCCGAGGTGAGAACGGTACAGGAAAGAGACATATCGCGGAAAAGATACATGCCCAGAGCGATCGTGCGAACAAACCGTTCGTAACGGTGGATTGCGGGTTGCTTTCCGAGAATCTGGCCGCTTCCGCCCTGTTCGGACATGAAAAGGGAGCCTTTACGGGAGCGGACAAGCGCAAGGAAGGCTATTGGTCGGAAGCCGAGGGTGGCACGTTGTTCCTGGATGAGATCGGCAATCTTTCCCTCGGCGTACAGCAGATGCTGCTCTGCGCCATACAGGACAGGCGTTACCGCCCGATCGGCGGCACAAAAGACCAGAAAGCCGACGTGCGCATCATCACCGCAACGAATGAGAACCTGGAAGAAGCCATTTCGGAAAGGCGTTTCCGCCGGGATTTGTATTTCCGGTTGAGTGAGTACACCGTAACAGTACCTCCGCTCAGGGAATGCCCGGATGATATCCTGCCGCTTGCCGAATTCTTCCGGGAACTTTACAACCAAGAGCATGGCAGGCAGGTAAAAGGTTTCGATGCGGAGGCGAAGAAACGGTTGCTGGCCCATGACTGGCCGGGAAACGTGAGGGAACTGAAACAGGTGGTCCAATCCGCCGTGCTCTTCGCCCAAGGGGAGTCGGTGACGGCGGAGGAATTGAACTTGGAGGAGTCCGGAAAATCTTCCGACCCGGACGTTGCCTTGAAAGGGGAAGAGATGGAAAGGAAACGGATATGCCAGGCTTTGGAAAAGGCCGGGCACAACCGGAAAGAGGCCGCCAGACTGCTTGGCATAAGCCGGAGCACACTATATGAGAAAATGGACTTGTATGGGATTCACACAAAAAAGTGACATGGCATTGGAAGAACGAAACGGAATGGGAAGAAAGGCCTGTCCTGTGTATGGAAAACGGACACTTGTCCGGAAGTCGGACACGGGAAGGTGGCAGCTCATTTATCCCGAAAATAAATTTTCGTATGCCAATAATTTGATTTATAATTGATTATGTATAATCATATCCACATTACATTATAATTGGACTGCCATTTGCTCCCATGGATGTATGTGCGCACATTTCATCCGAGTATAAAACAAAAAAATTAGGAACAAATGGAACATCTCACTTTGACGGAAACCGAGTTTTTCCGTCTGATAAGCAATCCCGACAGCCGTACCGGGTTACGCACGGCCTACGATGAGTTCACTCAAAGAGTCATCCAACTCTGCCTCACTCCATCCGGAGGCAGCTATCCGGTACACGCCCTGAGTTATGCGGAAACGGAACTGCAATACCATGAGGCCCTGCAAGGCAGGAGCCATGAAAGTGAACTGAACCTGCATGTGCACAAGGCTCTTGCTTTTGTGCGCAAGATGTTACGATTCCTTGCCCGGGAATACCATCCGTTACCGCCCTTTTCCCATGTGCCAGCCGGAGAGAAGGCTGGGGCACCTCCTGCCGAAGCGCCTCCGATATGCTGGACGGGCAGCTTATCCGACCTAGTGGAATTGCTGTACGGGCTCGACACCCTGAAATGTATCAATGGCGGGGAAACTGGCATCCAGGAACTAATGACCCATTTCTCTCGATTCTTCGGCATGGAGTTGAAACCTAGCCAGTGCTACAACGCGTATGTGGATATCCGGCGTAGGAAAAATGACAGCCGTACTTATTTCTTCGATCGGGCTTCCGAAAAGCTGAACGAGCGAATCGTGAAAGACGATGAGCGGGAACGGGCACGCAAGAGATAATCATACTTCCATTTATGTATCAGGCAAGGAGCGCATAGACGTTTCCTTGTCTGTGATTTAGGTGTATTATTCAGATGATTAAGAAGAAAAAGGCATATTGTTTCCTACGTTCTTTCAGAAAAGCATTACTTTTGTAATAACAATCGCCTTTTGATGGCAAAAGTAAGGCTCGCCATCCTAAAGGTGGCTCATTTTTATAACGCATACAAAATGGAAACATATAAGAAACCGCCTTTGAGCTACACAGAACAAGTCGCCCTCCTGCAATCAAGGGGCACGTTTGTTCCGGACATACCACGGGCGGAGAGGCTGCTCGCCAACATCAGCTATTACCGGCTCAGCCCCTATATGCTGCCCTATAAGAAAAAGGAGAACGGCACAATCATTGACAGTTTCAAGGAAGGCACGACATGGGATATGGTGTATGACCTGTACGTGTTTGACCGAAAATTACGCCTGCTCGTATTCGATGCCATTGAACGGCTGGAAATAGCCATCCGGACACAAATCATTTATCAGTTGAGCCACAAATACGGTTCCCATTGGCAAGATAATCCTTCCATATTCAAAGCTCCGGAACGACGTGTGTTGCGTGACGGCTCCATCGTGACATTCGATGTGTATGCCGAAATCCAGAAACATATCAGCGACCAATTGCACAGTAACCGGGCTGAGGTGTTCATCCAGCACTACCGGAACAAATATGACAATCCGGTCAATCCCCCTTCGTGGATGAGTGTGGAAATCATGTATTTCAATCACCTGTCACGTATCTGTACGGGATTGAAGAGCAGGGCGGACATCAACGGCATAGCCGATTATTTCGGCTTGCCTCCAAAGACATTCTGCTCATGGCTGCATACCATGAACTACGTGCGCAACTTGTGCGCCTCCCAGGCGAGCCGCAAGGCAGCATACTTGGGGGGCGTTCTTCATTATAAGGGAAAATCCGTAACCCGGTCTGAAAAGAACAGCCGAGTTACGGATTTTCCTTTTTTCGCCTGTGGCGTTTTTTACTTGCCCTGCAAGAGGTGTTGCAGTTCCGGGTCGGACTGGATGCGCTGCAACTCGTCGGCGACAATCTGCCGCACCTCCGCCTTGATGCGGTTGTAGTTCTCCTGTATCGTTTCCTTCATGCGGTCGTTGCCGTCGGCATCGGTGAAGTCCGTGATGACGGGGATGGGCTTGTAAGCCTGTTCCTCGCGCTTCACCTTCTCTGCGTCCACCACAATCTCGCAATGAAAGATTTTCTGCTCGATGCGCTCATTGAAGTTGTCCGCCACCGCACCGACGAACATGCCCTGCGTGAGTGTGGAAATCTTGCTCGCCGGGATAAGGCTCTCCATCTGCGTGTTGATAGAGGTGGACTTGTCCTCGCGGTTGATGGTGATGCTCTGCCGCTTCTGCAAGATTTTGCCGAAACGCTCCGAAAGGGTCTTGGCGGTTTCGCCCACCACCTGCCCGGAGAAGATGTTGCCCACCGTGTTCATCACTACGGCGGCTTCCTTGTCGCCGTAGTCGCGCTTCAACTGTGAGAAGTCCTGAAAACCGAGGCAGACAGCCACCTTGTTGCTTCGGGCGGTGGCGATAAGGTTGTCCAGCCCCTTGAAGTAAATGGTGGGCAGCTCGTCAATAATCACTGCCGACTTCAGCTTGCCCTTCTTGTTGATGAGCTTCACGATGCGTGAATTGTACAAGCCCAATGCCGCGCCGTAAATGTTCTGGCGGTCGGGATTGTTACCGACACAGAGTATTTTCGGCTCGTCGGGATTGTTGATGTCGAGGGTAAATTCGCTGTCGGACATGACCCAATAGAGCTGCGGGGAAATCATGCGCGATAGCGGTATCTTCGCCGATGCGATCTGCCCGGCAAGCTGTTCCATCGCGCCGCCTTGCCATGCGTCCATAAACGGGGAAAGGTAGTTCTCCAGTTCGGGATAGCTGGTGAGAATAGGAAACACATCCTCGTAACGGCGGTTCAAAAGTTCGATGGCATGGGGAAAGGTGCAATATTTGCCGTCCTTATAGATGCGCAAAAACCATATCACAGCGGCAAACAGGATAATCGGAGACTCCACAAAGAAGTCGCCCTGTTTTTGCACCCAAGTCTTGTTCAAATTGAGCATTATCGTGTAGGCACTCTCATAGGCATCGGTGATGTCCTCCATGAAATCGGGGTGAATGGGATTGCAGCGGTGCGAGCGGCGCGGGTCGTCGAAGTTTATCACGTAGAACTTCGGCTTGACCTTGTAGCCGTCGCCGTGGTTCATCAGGTGGTTGTAGGCGATGGTCGATAAATCGCTGAATTTGAAGTCATAGATGTACATTGAGTAAGATTTTTCAATCATCTGTTTGATAAAGCTGTTTACCACGGCATACGACTTGCCGCTGCCCGGCGTGCCCAGCACGATGGACGCACGGAACGGGTTTACCACGTTGATGTACCCGTCGTTCCACTTCTTCCTGTAATAGAAGCGCGTGGGCAAGTTCACCGAATACTCGTTCTCGATGAGCCGCGTTTCCTGCTGGAAACTCTCGTTCTCCACGTTGAACACGTCTTCCATGAGGTTGGTGCGCAGAAGGCGACTCATCCATGTGCCGGACATCAGCAGGCAGACATAGCCCGCCGCAACGGTGGCGGTGTACAATGCCGCGTTTGCCTCTACGGGCAACGGCAGGGACAATATCCACCAGTTCAGAAAAAACAGCACCAGCCCTGCTGCAAGCACCGTCCAAATCCTTGCCCACGTGATTTTTTCCTCCTTGACCCCCTTCGTGCCCAGACACGAGAGCGCCAAGAGAACCAACGCAAAGAGTTTCGTATAGACAATGGAATGGAACAGCCCTGCGGTGCGGTCGAAGTTCACCAGCACCCTGTCCACCACACCGATGTCGATGCCCCACAGCCTTACGGCTTCGTAACAATACCAATAGAGGTGAATGACCACCAGTAAAATGCTTACGGCACGCAGAAAATCCATGATTTTCGCCAATGCCCTCAAATCGTCTTCCTGTTGTGACATAAATCTGTTTCTGTTTTTAAGTTGAACAATATCTCCGCAAGGCACACGGTACGGAGGTGAGCATACATCACCCCGGACTTCATGGTACATGAGGCCGGACTTGATGTAGGATGAAGTCCGACCTCATCCCCTATGCCCTGCGGACGGATAATTTATAAGCCCAAACCCTTGCGGCGTTTCTTCTTCCTGCGTTTAAGGTCACGCTCGAAGGCGGCTTCCTGGGCCTGTGCGCCCGACGCATCGCCACCGAGCAGCCCCAAACCGGTGGAGTGTCCTTCGTCGTGTTCCTCATAGGAACGGATGTCTGCCTGTGGCGTGTCCTCCGTGAAGGTGAACGGTATCGGCGGAGTGCCGGCATACGGCAGGGTGAAATGCTCCTGCAAGGCGTTGGCAGAAAACTCTCTGCCCAAGCGCGAGCCGTTCAGCACGCAGCCCGTGCGGTGGTCGATGAAGGTCGCCCCGTAGATGCGCCCCTCGTCCGTGTGGCGGAACACCACATCCACACCCTTTGCGCGAAGCAGGTCGATGAACTCCTCCTTGCGGTATGTCCGGGCGAGCGCGGCGGCGACGGTCTTGCGTGTCCTGTCCGCCAGACGCTTGTCGCGGATCTGCCCTTTGGAAAATTCAAACCTGCGCCGCACAGCTTCATAGCCGACGGACTTCCCGATACGGGACGCCTTGAAAGGATTGCCCACCCTGTTCCCGGCATCGTCGGTGGCGGCATAGACCAGCCCGTGATACTCGCGCCCGTCCACGTTGCCACGGGCTTCCTCCACCGTGACGTTGTAGAGGGAGAGCAGGGCGCGGTATTCGCCCATCGTCTGGAACCTGTAAGCCGCCATGACCGCCTTGGCAGTGTTCGCCACCTGACGCTTCACGTCGCCCTGCGAAGCATCCACCTTACGCAAGGGATTGTCGTGGCGGTGCTGCCTGCGGTCGGCGGGGTGCAGGCCGTACTTGCGCTCCAGCTCGGAGGTGATGCGCTTGCTGCGGCGGTGGATGAAGTCCTTGTTCAGCCGCCTGCCCCTTTCGTCCACATTGACGGAGACAATGTGCAAGTGGTGGCGTCCGATGTCCTCGTGTTTGAAGATAAGAAAAGGCTGGTCGCCGTAGCCCAGCTTCTCCAGATACTCCCGCGCAAGCTGTTCCATCTCCATGTCCGTCAGACGGTCGTCGGGGTGCGGATTGAGGGAGATGTGGATGACCTTGTTCCGTGTACGCACGTTCTCCGGCATATAGCGCCGGAAGTCCTCCACGGCACGGGCGATGTCCACCCGTCCAGTGCCGTCGTCGAAGACCTTGTTCACGGCGAGGAGCTTGCCCTCGCCCTCGTTCACTTTCACGCCGTTGTAGGCCAACGCCCCGTACAGCGACGTGCCTACCGTGATTTTTGCGACCATCTCTCCTGAAACTCCCTTGACAGTTCAACGACCTGCCGCGTGATGGCGGCCAGTTCCTTCGTGCATCGCTCCAGCCGGTAGAGCAGCGCCATCGCCTTCTTCTCGGAGAAATGGCAGCGCAGCTCCTTGACTGCTTGGTTGTAATTGTTGCCCACCATGCGGTACTGCGCATGGAAAGCGGACAGCTTTGTGCAGTAGTCGAGCAGTGTCTTGTCCGTGACCAGTACCCGAAAGGGCTGCCCGAAGAAGTGCGTCTTCAGAAACACCGCCCTCGCCTCCACGCCGGACTTGCCGTGCATGGCAAGGAACCTGAGCCATTCCCCGTCGTCGAAACGCACCATCACGCAGTGCGACTTGCGGCTTTCCCGTGGATGCCGCCCCCACTTGGGCGTTTCCGCCCCGTTCTTTTTCTCGTTCATATTATAATGGATTTAGTGGTGTCACGGCATAAGCGCAGCTTCCGGCAACCGCACCGCAGGTGGAAACAGGCTTCCCGACTTCGGAGAGGAAGCCCTCCCCGTGAGGGGCAAGGTCGTTTCGGGAGTAACCCGAAACCCTTTGAGTTACTCAAAGGACACCTTGCTGTGTCTTTGAGGACACAAAAATCCGTGGTAAACGGATTGGGGATAGACCTGCCATTACCCATTTATAAGGCATCGGTCGCCCGATACCTTTCTGCTGCCCAAAAGAAGGACGGAGCCGGGGTCTGCGGTGCGCGCTTTCGGCTTTGCCCTGCCGCTTGGGTGCAAAGGTAGGGTGTTTTCCAAGTCTGAAATACGGCTCAAAAACGCCACAAGCTGCCACGACAGCGCCAAATGCTGCCACGCAAGTGAAAAAAACATAGTTGCCTGCCTGTCCGTTTTCAGATTTGCGAACCGGAAGGCATTCTTGCCCGCCTGCCAGTTCACCTGCCTGCCTGTCAGTCTGCTTGCCCTTGTGCCTGCCTGCCGGCACGCTGGCATACAGGCATTGGAGCGGGGAAATGCCAAAGAGCATAAACCAGCCAAACAAAGAAACTATTGGAAAGCGATGGAGGAATGTGCTAAGATGTCCACGAGACTACATTTAGCACAAGTGAAAAAGAGTTCTTCATGTTTGTAGTCAATATGTTTGCGAATCCGCAAGCATTCTTGCCCGCCAGCCTGCTCACCTGCCTGCCAGTCTGCTTGCCTTTGTGCCTGCCTGCCGGCATACAGGCATTGGAGTGCTGAAATGCCAAAGAGCGAAAATCAGCCAAGCAAGAAAACTATTGGAAAGCGATTGGTAGGAATGAATTAAGATGTTCATGAGTCCACATTGGCCACAATAGAAAAAGTTCTACCTATTTGTGGCCAATATGCCTGCGAACCTACAAGCTAGCATTCTTCCTTGCCAGGTGGCAGGCATTCTTGCCCGCCTGCCAGTTCACCTGCCTGCCAGTCTGCTTGCCCTTGTGCCTGCCTGCCGGCACGCTGGCATACAGGCATCGGAATGGTGAAAATGCCAAATAACGGCCACAAGCCAAACGCAAGATGAGTGGCGATAAGGCCGGGTAAAGAACGCCACAAGCTGCCACGACAACGCCAAATGCTGCCACGCAACGGCAAAAGGATACAACCTTTGAGAAAGCCCCTTTCCTTTGCAGGCGAAACGGTCGGCACGCCTGCCTGCTTCCGGGCTGACATCCTTGCCAACCTGCCTGCCAGTCCGCCAGCCCTTGTGCCTGCCGGCACACAGGCATACAGGCAAAGGCTTGGTGGAAAGGCAAAGGGCGGATGCCGTTTCAATGGGCCAAACGCCAGGAAAAGCGGTGGAAAGGGTGGCCAAAGAACGCCACAAGCTGCCACGACAACGCCAAATGCTGCCACGCAACAGCAAAGAGATACAACCTTGGCGAAAGTCATTTTCCTTTGCAGGCGGAATGGTCGGTATGCCTGCCCTTATGCTTGCCTGCCGGCACACAGGCATGGATGGGAACAGGCATACCGGGAGGGATGCCGGACTGCCTGCTCGCTTACCGGGCGGATGGCTGCCGACCGGACCAAGAAACGGATGTCTAACAAATAAAAAAGAAGAAAGCATGAAAAAAGAACCTTTGTTCATCGCCTTCTCCACCCAGAAGGGAGGAGCAGGCAAAACGACACTCACCGTACTGATGGCGAGTTACCTGTATTACGTGAAGGAATATGACGTGGCGGTCGTGGACTGCGACTATCCCCAGTTCAGCATCAAGGACATGCGCGAACGCGACTTGAAAAGTATCGAGCGCAACCCGTACCTGCGCAAGCTGGCATACGAGCAGTTCAAGCGCATCGGCAAACGCGCCTACCCGATTGTGGGGAGCCGTCCCGGCAACGCGATTGAAACGGTCAGGCCATTTGTCGAGTCGGCGACACCGCCCGACTTCATCTTCTTCGACCTGACGGGTACGGTGAACAACCTCGACCTGATCCGGACAGTAGCGACGATGGACTACATCTTCTGCCCGATAGCCGCAGACCGTTTCATCATGGAAAGCTCGCTGAAGTACGCGGGCGTCATCAACGACACGCTGATCACTACCGGCAAGTCGAACATCAAGGGCATCCGCCTCTTGTGGAACATGGTGGACAAGCGCGAGAAGACCGACCTGTACGACATCTATGACAAGGTGATAGCCGGGATGGGGCTTGAAGTGCTGGACACCAGTCTGCCCGACAGCAAGCGTTTCCGCAAGGAAGGCTCTGAGGAAGGCGACCGCCCGTTTTTCCGCTCCACGCTGCTGCCGCCGGACAAGGCATTGGCGAAAGGGAGCGGCATCGATGCCCTCGCGGAAGAAATACTCGGCATCGTAAAGCGTTGAACCGATGGCCAAGAAACTCGATGTCGATATTGACCCCGGCAAGTTCCTGGATTCGTTCCGTCCGGAAATGCCCGCGCCCGCCTCCCCGGGGAGCCTCGGAACAGATGGCAACACTTCCGCAAAGGAGGCCAGGCTGGCGGAAAAACCGAAAGCAAAGGTGGGCAAGGATGCCACGGAAAAGGAAGAGGAATACCTGGAACGCTTCCTCCATGCACCGAGAATCCCCGTGTGTTCGGGCAAGACCGCCTACATCCGCAAAAGCTACCACGAGCGGATACAGCGTATCGTGCAGGTCATCGGGAAGAACGGGCTTACGTTGTCGGTCTATGTGGACCGTGTGCTGGAGCAGCACTTCCGCGAATACGAGGAAGTGATCCGCCGACTTTACAAGAAAAATTACGAGGACATTTATTGATTTTATTCACCCTAAAAAACGAAAACAAGATGGGATTTTTCAATTCGAGAATGAAAAAGAAGGGGAATGGCAACCCGAAGGCGGACACTCCCCAAGTGAACAATCTGGAAAAGGCGGACGTAGTCATCCACATTGTGGACGACACCCAATTAGAAAAAGCGGCGGTGTTCCTCCGCTATCTGACGCCCAGACAAGGAGCGCACCGCCAGTGCATTTACCTCAGCCGTGAGATGCACGGGAAGCTGTCCCGCATTGTGCGGACACTGGGCGGGAACGGCAGCACCATTGGCGGGTACATCGAGAATGTGCTGGAAGAGCACTTGCAAACCTATGGGGACGACATCAATGCCCTGTTACGCCGTGAAACCTCGCAACCGCTCTGACGATGGCCGAGCTGCTCATCGTGCTGATGATGGCCTTCAACCTATGGATGGTCATCTACCTGACTTGGGAACGCCGGGAAGAAAACGTACCCAAGGAGGACAAGGAAAAGGATGTGGGCGCACCGGAAAGGTCCGGCGACATCATGGGGAAAAGCCTGTTCCGGATGCCTGAACGAAAACCGCAGGCTGCTGCACCGATGTCCAATGCCACCGTGCAAGCCCCCGGCGAGGAGGTGGACGAGAAGGACGTGGCCTTTGACGATGAAACTGCCTCCCCCAATAGCCGGCTTTCGGGAGCCAGGCCGTCGCGCCAAGTGCCCGACGAGGAACTGGACGAGGTGTTTGCCGACAAGCGTGTTTCCGACATCGGGGCGGAATATGACGAAGACGGAGATGATGACGGCGAGCCTCATGAAGCGGGAGGCATGACCTTCGAGGACATCGACCTTGCCATGCGGACGGTGAAGAAACCGAAAGCCACGAAAGAGGAACGCCGTCACGCCGGAATGGTGTTCTGCGACATGAAGGGCAACGAACTGTTCGCGATGATAGAAAAGAGTTCGGAAGCGACCCGCAGGAAACTGGACGAGCTGATGGACTACTATCTGGACTCCGTGTCGGCGGCGCAGGCAAACACTACACCGGTGATTATGCCCAAGAAAGCGCCCGCAGTTCCGGACAACTTCGAGGACTTCAACATCCGCGACTATGTATAACAAGTAAAAACGTAACAGCAATGCGAAAAAAGAAAATCGACTACGGCTAAACCATCGGCTTGCCACCGAGACCACTAAATCCCAAAAGCCGGCTTCATCCAAAGCCGCAAGAATTAAAACAAGTATCAACCGCCAATGGGAACATCCAACCCGGAGGCACAAAACAGAAAAGATTATGACAAAGACATTGAAGAAAAAGCAAATCATCCTCGCGGCCCTCCTGCTGGCTGCCAACATCCAAGTTTTCGCGCAAGGCAACGGCATGGCGGGCATCACCGAAGCCACCAGCATGGTCACTTCCTACTTTGACCCGGCGACGAAACTCATCTACGCCATCGGCGCGGTCGTCGGGCTTATCGGAGGCATCAAGGTGTACGGCAAATTCAGCGCCGGCGACCCCGACACCTCGAAGACCGCCGCAAGCTGGTTCGGCGCGTGTATCTTCCTGATTGTAAGCGCGACCATCCTGCGCTCGTTCTTCCTCTAACAAACGGGTATCCTATACATATATAATAAGGTATAAGGACAATGGCTGAGTACCCCATCAACAAGGGCATCGGCCGTCCGGTGGAGTTCAAGGGCCTGAAGGCGCAGTACCTGTTCCTGTTCGCGGGCGGGCTGCTCGCCGCCTTCATCCTCTTCATCATCCTCTACATGGCAGGCGCGGGCCAGTGGCTCTGCATCGGCTTCGGCGCGGTATCCGCCTCGTCGCTCGTGTGGCTCACGTTCCGGCTGAACGCGAAGTACGGCGAACACGGGCTGATGAAGCTGGGCGCGGCACGGATGCGCCCACGCCATGTGCTCCACCGCAGACGGGTGTCCAATCTGTTAAGACGAAAAAAGAAGAAAGGAAGAAACGTATGAGAAACATCATGAAAGCCACCACGCTGGAAAGCCGCTTCCCCCTGCTTTCGGTGGAACACGGGTGCATCGTCTCGAAAGACGCGGACATCACCGCCGCCTTCGAGGTGGAGCTTCCGGAGGTCTATACCGTCACGGCGGAGGAATACGAGGGCATCCACGCCACGTGGTGCAAGGCAATCAAGGTACTGCCCGACCATTCGGTGCTGCACAAGCAAGACTGGTACGTGAAGGAACGGTACCGCCCCGACCTCGGCAAGGAGGGCATGGGCTTCCTCGCCCGCAGCTACGAGATGCACTTCAACGAGCGCCCGTTCCTGCACCACAAGTGCTACCTGTTCCTGACGAAGACTACGAAGGAGCGCATGAGGCAGCAGAGCAACTGGAATACGCTGTGCCGGGGGCATATCGTACCGAAAGAAATACAGGACAAGGAGACGGCGGTGAAGTTCATCGAGGCGGTGGAGCAGTTCGCGCGTATCCTGAACGATTCGGGGCATATCAAATTGCGCCGCCTCTCCGATGACGAGCTTACAGGCACGGACAAGGAGACGGGCATCATAGGCAGGTACTTCGCCCTGTCGCTGGGCAACGCGGACTGTCTGGAGGACATCGAGATGACGGCAAGGGAAATGCGCGTCGGCGACAACCGCCTGTGCCTGCACACCCTGTCGGACACGGAGGACCTGCCCGCAGCGGTGGCCACGGACTGCCGTTACGAAAGGCTGTCCACCGACCGCTCGGACTGCCGCCTGTCCTTCGCCGCGCCGCTGGGACTGCTGCTGCCCTGCAACCACATCTACAACCAGTATGTCTTCATCGGCAACAGCGACGAGGAACTGCGCCGCTTCGAGAAAACGGCGAGGAACATGCAGTCGCTCTCCCGGTACAGCCGCCAGAACGCCATCAACCGCGAGTGGATTGAAGAATACCTGAACGAAGCGCACTCGCAGGGGCTGAAGTCCGTCCGCGCCCACTTCAACGTGATGGCGTGGAGCGACGACGCGGAGGAGCTGAAACGCATCAAGAACGACGTGGGCAGCCAGATGGCAAGCATGGGCTGTGTGCCGCGCCACAACACGACGGACTGCCCGACGCTGTTCTGGGCGGGCATCCCCGGCAACGCGGCGGACTTCCCGGCTGAAGAGTCGTTCCACACGTTCATAGAGCAGGCGGTGTGCCTCTTCGCGGGCGAGACCAACTACAAGGACTCTCCGTCCGCCTTCGGCATCCGCATGGCGGACCGCATCAGCGGCAAGCCCCTGCACATCGACATCTCCGACCTGCCGATGAAGCGCGGCGTGACGACCAACCGCAACAAGTTCGTATTGGGTCCTTCGGGCAGCGGCAAATCGTTCTTCATGAACCATCTGGTCAGACAATACTATGAGCAAGGCTCCCATGTGGTGCTGGTCGATACGGGCAACTCCTACCAAGGGCTGTGCGAGATGATACACCGCAAGACCAAGGGAAAGGACGGGGTTTATTATACCTATACGGAGGACAACCCGATTTCCTTTAATCCGTTCTACACGGAGGACAAGGTGTATGACATCGAAAAGAGGGAAAGTATCAAGACTTTGTTGCTGACGCTGTGGAAGAAGGACAATGAGCCTGCTACCCGTGCGGAGGAGGTTGCACTTTCCAATGCCGTGTCGCAGTACATAGGACGTATTAAGGAAGACAACAGCATTGTCCCATGCTTCAACACGTTCTACGAGTTTATAGACACGGATTATCGCAAGGTATTGGAAGATAAGAAAGTGCGTGAAAAGGACTTTGACATTGCCAGTTTCCTGAATGTGCTGGAGCCGTACTACAAGGGCGGTGAATATAATTACCTGCTTAATTCGGACAAGGAACTGGACTTGCTACACAAGCGGTTCATCGTCTTTGAAATCGACCAGATAAAAGAGCACGCCATCTTGTTCCCGGTTACGACAATCATCATTATGGAGTTGTTCATCAACAAGATGCGCCGTCTGCAAGGTATCAGAAAGATGATAATAATTGAAGAGGCTTGGAAGGCGATTGCTTCGGCGAATATGGCTTCCTATGTAAAGTATCTTTATAAGACGGTCAGAAAGTATTTCGGCGAGGCAATAGTGGTGACGCAGGAGGTGGACGACATCATCAGCTCGCCCATCGTCAAGGAGTCCATCATCAACAACTCGGACTGCAAGATACTGCTCGACCAGCGGAAGTTCATGAACCGCTTCGACCAGATACAGGGATTGCTGGGGCTGACGGAAAAGGAGAAGTCGCAGATACTTTCCATCAACCAGTCCAACGATTCGTCCAGACGATACAAGGAGGTGTGGATAGGCTTAGGCGGCACACAGTCGGCGGTGTACGCCACGGAGGTGTCCATACACGAATACCTTGCCTATACAACGGAGGAAACGGAGAAGATGGAAGTCCGCGAACTGGCGGGGAAGCTGGGCAGCGACATGGAAGCCGCCATACGGCAGATTGCGGAGAAACGTATGGACGAAGAAAAGTAACCGATGGAAACATCACCCGACCACAGACGGCGTTTGAGGCCACCTTATACGGCATATAAGGGTGTATCAAACGGCGTATGAGGTCAAGACACATTTTATCAACAAAAAAACAAGAATTGAAGATTATGAACATTGAACTGACAAAGACACAACGGCTGCTGCTTTGCGGCGGTCTGATAGGCTTGGCGTCGCTGATGCTGCAAGCCTGCGAGACGGTAATGAAAGAAAACGAAGACATCCGCGAGAAGATTTGCGGCAACTGGCAGAGCGTGGAGGGCAAGCCCGACATATTGGTGTACAAGGAGGGCGCACTTTACAAGGTGACGCTGTTCCGCAGGGCGGGCGTCCACCGGAAACTGAAGCCGGAGACCTACCTGCTGCAAAGGGAGGCGGACGGTAACCTCTACCTGAACACGGGCTTCCGCATCGACGTGGCATACAACGAGGAAACGGACATCCTGTCCTTTTCGCCTAACGGCGACTATATCCGGGTGAACACGGATGAAACAGCCAATGGCGAAAAGAAGAAAGAACAATAAGAATGTACCACTAAATCCAATGTGAATATGAGACAAAAACTGAAAATGCCATTGGTGGCAGCCTGCCTGTGCCTTGCAGGTGCAGGCACGGCAAACGCCCAATGGGTGGTGTCCGACCCGACGAACCTCGCGCAGAGCATCATCAACTCCGCCAAGGAGATGGTGGAAACGGCGGGCACGAAAGCCAACACGCTCAACGGCTTCTTGGAAACCAAGAAAGTGTTTGAGCAGGGAAAGAAGTATTACGACGCGCTGAAATCCGTACATGACGTGGTGAAGGGCGGCGTGAAGGTGTCGAAAAGCATCGGGTTGGTGATGGAAATATCAGAAATCTATGTGGATAACTACCAGAAGATGCTCTCTGATGAGAACTACACGCCGGAAGAGCTTGCCGCCATATCGTCGGGCTACACCATGCTGATAGACGAGAGTTCGGACGTGCTGCAAGACCTGAAGAACGTGGTGAACGTGACGGGGATGTCGCTCACGGACGCGGAACGGCTGGCGATTATCGACAACGCCTACCGCAGCCTGATGAACTACCGCAACCTCGTGCGCTACTACACGAACAAGACCATATCGGTGTCCTACCTCCGGGCAAGGAAGAAGAACGACATGGACCGGGTGATAGGACTCTACGGAAACCCCAACGAAAAATACTGGTAAGTTATGGGAGAGTTCGACAACCTTCACCAGATACTCCTTTCGCTCTACGACGAGATGATGCCGCTGTGCGCGGACATGACGGGCGTGGCGAAAGGGCTTGCCGGGCTGGGCGCGTTGTTCTACGTGGCGGTGCGCGTGTGGCAGTCGCTCGCCCGCGCCGAGGCGATAGACGTGTACCCGCTGCTCCGCCCGTTTGCGCTCGGTTTGTGCATCCTGTTCTTCCCGACCATCGTGTTGGGTACGATGAACAGCGTGTTAAGCCCCATCGTGCAGGGCGTACACGGCATCCTCGAAGAACAGACCTTCGACATGAACGAGTACCGGGAGCAGAAAGACAAACTGGAATACGAGGCGATGATGCGCAACCCGGAGACCGCCTACCTCGCCAGTGATGAGGAATTTGACCGCCAGTTGGACGAGCTGGGCTGGTCGCCCTCGGACTTGGTGACGATGACGGGGATGTACATGGACCGGGCGGCGTACAACATCAAGAAGACGGTGCGTGACTGGTTCCGGGAACTGCTGGAACTGATGTTCGCCGCAGCCGCGCTCATCATCGACACGCTCAGGACGTTCTTCCTCGTGGTGCTGAGCATCCTGGGACCGGTAGCCTTCGCCTTTGCCGTATGGGACGGCTTCCACTCGACGCTCTCGGCGTGGTTCAGCCGCTACATACAGATTTACCTGTGGCTTCCCGTGTCGGATTTGTTCAGCACCATACTGGCGAAGATACAGATTCTGATGTTGCAGAACGACATACAAGCGATGCAGACCGACCCGAACTTCTCGGTGGAGGCGAGCAACGGGGTGTACATCGTGTTCCTCATCATCGGCATCGTGGGCTACTTCACCATCCCGACGGTGGCAGGCTGGATCATCCAAGCAGGTGGCGGCATAGGCAGCTACAACAAGAACATCAACACCGCCGGGGCTTTGGGCGGCAGCGTGGCGGGAGCCGCCGCAGGAAACGTGGCAGGCCGCGCGGGCAAGCTCATCAAGGGAACGGCGGGAAAGCTGTTCCGAAGATAGGCATTCCGGACAATCCGTTTCCGTGAGTTGCCCGACCCTTAAAAACGGATTATTGAACAATTAAAAGACGAAAAGAAGAAAATGGAATTCAAATCACTCAAGAACATCGAGACGAGTTTCCGGCAGATACGTCTGTTCGGCATCGTCTATACGGCGGCCTGCGCCCTCGTGGTGGTCTGCTCGGTGGTGTGCGCCTTCCGCTTCGCCGAGGCGCAACGGCAGAAGATATACGTCCTCGATGGAGGCAAGAGCCTTATGCTCGCGCTCTCGCAGGACCTGTCGCAGAACCGCCCGGCGGAAGCCAGGGAACACGTGCGCCGCTTCCACGAACTGTTTTTCACCCTCTCGCCGGAGAAAAGCGCGATAGAGCACAACGTGAAACGCGCCCTGCTCTTGGCAGACAAGAGCGCGTACAACTATTACGCCGACTTCGCCGAAAAGGGCTTCTACAACCGCATCATCGCCGGGAACATCAACCAAGTGTTGCAGGTGGACAGCGTGGTGTGCAATTTCGACCGCTATCCCTACGAGGCGCGGACATACGCCCGTCAGATGATTATCCGCGAGAGCAACGTGACGGAACGGACATTAGTAACCGCCTGCCGCCTGCTCAACGCGAGCCGCTCGGACGACAACCCAAACGGCTTCACCATCGAGGGCTTCACGGTATTGGAGAACAAGGACATCCGGACGATTGAAAGATAATGCGTATGGGAAAGATGAAAAATCTCATTGAAAAGTGGACCACCGGGCTGAAAGGTTGGTTACGCAATAGGCTGGACGCCCTGCCGCCCAAGGCACGGCTTAGGATAGTCCTTGCGGCATTTGCCGTGTTCGCCTCGCTCTGTCTCTACATGACTGCCACCGCAATCATCGGCTTCGGCAAAGGGGAAGAGGCATTGGAGATACGGCACATCGAGAAGTTAGAAATATATAATAAGGTGTATCACTCAAATTTGAATCCACAATGAAATTATCAGATTGGATATGGGAAAAGATGGAAAACTTGCAGGATGCCGGATTCCGATGGAAACCGACCTTGAAGTTCTGCCATCAGGTGCTTCGCTTGGATTACAATGCCATTGCCGATTCCATCGTAAGGAACGGGCATCGCCCGGCAATTACGGAAGAGCAGGCAAAAATACTCTGGGATTACCGTTTCTTCCGGAATCTGGACCAGACGGAACGCAGCGGCTGGCACAAGGTTATGGATGTACTGCAACAAACCGATTGGGGCAAACAGCAGGTCTGGTTGTTGTCCGGATTGAAAATGGGGAATGAAACACTTCCCCAAAAACTGAATGCCATGTACACGCTGCTTTGTAGTGCCCATACGGGTAAAAGCCATACCCTATGTCCTCTGCCCAATCCGGAAGAAGTGGCTACCGCCCATAAGCTGGTAGGGTATTGCATGAAGGACGAGGAACTCGACTACTTGAAGCGGCTTGCCCTGCATGGGGAATATCCGGGAGACCTGACCGCCATCAGGCATGGTCTGATGGATATGTACCAAAAGATAGAGGACCTCGAATGGGAACGGGCCAAGGAAATGCGTGCGGACAATCACTGGTCGGCGGACTCCATCGATGCGGCCATCCAGGAGGAAAAAGGACGGATTATGCGCAGTGCCTCCGATTTGTACGAGCAGAAAGTGCAGGGCAAGTTCCCGGACGACTATCGGAAAGCCCTGCACCGGGAACGGATGGTGCTTCATGGACTCTCTCAAAAGGGATGGGACGGGCAGACAAAAATTCCGAAACCTCTGTTGGTCAAGTATGGGTTGGCGGAATCATTCGGAAAAATAAGCGATGCGTTGATGGATTACATTATCCGTTGTGACATGGGAGACGATACTTATCCCAAGCATATGGTAGGGCATCATAACCGCATCATCAAAGAACAGTCCCGGATAGGATTGGAACGCTTGGAACACAGGTTGTTTCCGGATAAAAACAAACCAAAGCTCCATCCGGCTTCTTTGGGTACGCATAAAATGCCCATTCGCTTACAGAATCAGGTAAGCAAAGAGAATAAAGGTATAAAAATCAGACTTTGACAAGCTAATTGAACTGATGATGGAAACAAAAGAACAGAAGAATGAATCAAGAACAAAAGAGAAAAAGCCGCTGACGGAACAACAGCGTCAGCAAAGGCAGAAGATGCTGGTCTATCCGCTGATGGTGCTGCTGTTCGCCGGGTGTATGTGGCTCATCTTCGCGCCGTCCTCCGAGGACAAGGAGAAAGAACGGCAGGGACAGGGATTCAACACGGACATGCCCATGCCCGAAGACTCCAAAATCATCGGGGACAAGGCGAAAGCCTACGAGCAGCAGGATTTGGAAAACAAGCGGAAGGAACGCCGGGGCATGGTGGGCGACCTCTCCGCGTTCTGGAACGACAGCGACGGTGACACGCCAACGGACGATGCCGACACTTCGGACGATTACCGCCTGACACGGACGGAAACGACCGACGGGGAAACGGCGGACGAAAGACAGGCGGGCATCCGCACTTCCGCTGCCGCCTACCAACGGCTGAACACCTCGCTGGGCACGTTCTACGAGCCGCCGAAGGAGGACACGGAAAAGGAGGAACTCCGGGAGCGCATCGACGAACTGGAAGCCATGCTGGTGGCGCAGGATAGCAAGCCTTCCACGATGGAGGAACAGGTCGCCCTGTTGGAAAAGTCCTATGAGCTGGCGGCGAAGTACCAGAATGACAACAATGCCGGACAAGCCGCACAGCCCGATGAAACGGGAGGTTCTGTGAGTACAGGCGAAAAGAGCATGAAGGCAGAACCCGTAAGCGATGTAAGGCGGACGGTGGTGTCCGCCCTGCCGCAGCCCATGACAGACTCGGCGTTCATCGCGGACTATTCGGGGGAACGCAACTACGGCTTCCACACCGCCATCGGTGCGGAGGAAACGACGGGGAAGAACACCATCGCCGCCTGTGTGCAGGGCGACCAGACGCTGACGGACGGGCAGACGGTGAAGCTCCGGCTGCTGGAGCCGATGCGCGTGTCGGGCAGGATTGTCCCACGGAACACGACCCTCGTGGGCGCGGCACGGTTGCAAGGCGAAAGGCTTGGCATCCGCATCACCTCGCTGGAACACGATGGGATCATTATCCCGGTGGAACTGGAGGTGTACGACAGCGACGGGCAGGCGGGCATCTTCATCCCCGGCTCGATGGAGATAGACGCGGCGAAGGAAATCGGAGCCAACATGGGAAGCTCGCTCGGCAGCAGCATCAACATTTCCACCGACGCGGGGGCGCAGCTCGCCTCCGACTTGGGGCGCGGGGCGATACAAGGCATATCGCAGTACATCTCGAAAAGGATGCGCACGGTCAAGGTGCATCTGAAATCGGGGTACAAGGTATTGCTGTATCAGGAAAAGGATTGACGACCCAAAACATAAAGACGAAAAGAAAGAGAACAACAAACCAAATTTTTTAATCAACCACTAAATCAAAAGTAAAAATGAGTATCAAGAAAGCAATGATGATGTTTGCCCTTTTGATGGGCATCGCCTGTGCGGCCAACGCGCAGGGAGTGAGCAACGACAGCACCGCCACCTCCAAGGAGGACGGACTGAAACTGACGAAAGAGACCTATCCGCAGGTGGAAGAGGACGGCGACCTGTACCACGGCCTGACGAAGAAGCTGATGTTCGACCGCATGATACCGCCGCACGGTCTGGAAGTCACGTATGACAAGACCGTCCACATCCTGTTCCCGGCGGCAGTGCGCTACGTGGATTTGGGTTCGCCCAACCTGATAGCGGGCAAGGCGGACGGTGCGGAGAACGTCATCCGCGTGAAGGCGACGGTCAAGGACTTCCGCAGCGAGACGAACATGAGCGTCATCACGGAGGATGGGTCATTTTACACATTTAACGTGAAATACGCCGACGAACCGCTCATCCTGAACGTGGAAATGAAGGACTTTATCCACGACGGCAGCACGGTGAACCGCCCGAACAACGCGCAGGAAATCTACCTGAAGGAGCTGGGCAGCGAAAGCCCGATGCTGGTGCACCTCATCATGAAGTCGCTGCACAAGGAGGACAAGCGCAAGGTAAAGCACATCGGCTGCAAGCGTTTCGGCATCCAGTACATCCTGAAGGGCATCTACGTCCATAATGACCTGCTGTATTTCCACACGGAAATCAAGAACCAGAGCAACGTGCCCTTTGACGTGGACTACATCACGTTCAAGATTGTGGACAAGCAGGTGGCGAAGCGCACCGCCATGCAGGAGCAGGTGCTGTTCCCACTACGCGCCTACAACTACGCCGTCCGCGTGGCGGGCAAGCAGTCGGAACGCACGGTGTTCTGCCTTCCGAAGTTCACCATCCCCGACGGCAAGCGGCTCGTGGTGGAAATGAACGAGAAGGACGGCGGGCGTCACCAGACGTTCACCGTGGAGAACGAGGACTTGGTGCAGGCTGAAACCATCAACGAACTGCGTGTGCGATGAAAACGAGAGTACTTTTCCTTGCGATGCTTCTGTCCGTCCTTTTCATGGGACGGGCGGAAGCCCAACGGTGCCTGCCGAAGATGCGGGGCATCGAGTTGAGAGCCGGGCTGAACGAGGCGGACGGCTATGTGCTGGGAGCCATGCTTTCGAGCTACGCGAAAGGTGGGAACAAGTGGGTGTACGGGCTGGAATACCTGAAAACCAGCCACGGATACCGGAGTACGACCATCCCTGCGGCACAGTTCACGGCGGAGGGCGGTTACTACTACAACTTCCTCTCGGACGCGAAAAAGGTGGTGTTCTTCTACGCTGGCGCGTCAGCCCTTGCCGGGTACGAGACGGTGAACTGGGGCGGAAAGACGCTGTACGACGGGGCGAGGCTGAACAACAAGGACGCCTTTGTCTATGGCTGCGCCGCCACGCTGGAAATGGAGCTGTACCTCGTGGACTTCATTGCGCTGACGGCCTCGCTGCGTGAACGCTTCCTGTGGGGCGGCAGCATGGGCGTGTGCCACACGGAATACGGGATAGGCGTGAAGTTCATCATCAACTGAATGTGCGCCTATATGGATATAGAAGCGATGAAACGCTATCCGCTGGAGGACTTCCTTGCACGGCTGGGGCATCATCCCGTGCAAAGACGTGCCAACGCCATCTGGTACAGGTCGCCGTACCGGGAGGAACACACGCCTTCCTTCAAGGTAAACCCGGAAAAGAACCTCTGGTTTGATTTTGGCGAGGGCAAGGGCGGTAACATCTTCGCCCTTGCGGGGGAGTTCATCCAAAGCGGCGACTTCCTCACACAGGCGAGGTATGTGGCGGAGGTGGCGGACATGCCGTTGCAGGACTATGAGCAACGCCGCACCCCCGAAGTGCGGCAACCAGCCGGACACAGCTTCGAGGACGTGGAAGTGCTGCCCTTGCAGAGCCGGGCGTTACTCCATTACCTGCAAGAAAGGGGCATACCGTCCGCCATAGCCATCGCGAACTGCAAGGAGATGCGCTACTCCACGCACGGGAAACGGTATTTCGCCGTGGCTTTCGGCAACTGCGGTGGCGGCTACGAGATACGCAACCCGTTCTTCAAGGGCTGTGTGCCGCCAAAGGACGTCACCCTGCTGCCGTCAGGCTCTGCCGTTTGCAACGTGTACGAGGGCTTCGTGGACTACCTTTCCGCCCGTGCATTAGGCATCGGCGGCGGGGAGGACCACCTTGTCCTCAACTCGGTGTCCAATGTGGCGAGGGCGTACCGGCATCTGGACGGCTACGGAACGGTGCGGTGCCACCTTGACAACGACGAAGCCGGGCGGCGGACATTGGAAGCCCTGCGCACACGTTACGGCGAAAGGGTGTCGGACTGCTCCGGCATCTACGGCGGATGCAAGGACTTGAACGAGTATCTGCAAAGCCGTCTGAAACAAAACGAGAAGAACAACAAGAACATCAAACTTAAAATGTAACGGTTATGAACATGAACAAATTAAACAATACACGGAAAGTGAAAAGAAACATAGTAAAATCATTGGCAACCCTTTGTCTGGGGCTGCTCTCTGTATGCTTTACCGCCTGCGATGACGATTTGGACGTGACGCAAGCCTATCCGTTCACGGTGGAAGCCATGCCCGTGCCGAAGGAACTGGCGCAGGGCGAGACGGCGGAAATCCGTTGCGAACTGGTGCGCGAGGGCGAGTTTGACGGGGCGGTCTATACCATCCGCTATTTCCAATACGACGGGGAGGGCACGTTGAAGCTGGATAACGGCTTGGTGTTGCAGCCCAACGACCGCTACCTGCTGGAGAACGAAAAATTCCGCCTATATTACACCTCGGAGTGCGACGAGTCGCAAAGCCTGACCATCACGGTGGAGGACAATTTCGGCAATGCCTGCGAGTGGGAACTGGAGTTCAACAACGACTCGGACGCGGAAACGGGGGGAGGCGTCGCTGTGTCTGACACCTTGAACGCCAGCCGATGATGCGCAAGGCGTTGCTCCTGCTGCTGGCGGCTGCCCTCTGTGGCAGCCTGCCGGCACAAGACACGGACGGCATGGCGGAACTGCTGGCATCGTTCAACAATCATCCCAAGGCTGACATCGCCGTTGAACTGATAAAAAAGTACGAGGGACTGCACGACCGTTCCGATTACCCCTACTACGGCTACGGGCATCGCAGGTTGCCCAACGAAAACCTTTCCTATGACATGACGGAGGCGGAAGCCGAAGCCCTGCTCCGCAAGGATTTGGCGGTGCGCTACAAGCTGTTCCGCAAATTTGGTAAAGATGCCTTGCTTCTTACCGTATTAAGTTTCAATGTGGGTCAAGGGGTATTGCTTGGTCACGGCGGACACCCGAAAAGCAAACTCATCCGCAAGCTGGAAGCCGGGAATCGAGACATTTACCGTGAATATATCGCTTACTGCCGGTACAAAGGAAAGCAGCACGCCATGCTATTCAATCGAAGAAAAACAGAATTTGCGTTGCTATATATTCCGTGATATGATTAAAATTCCTTGCGGTAAATAATTTCGCAAGGAATTTTTGCTTCCAATACAAATAAACATATTATCTTTACAAATAAATTTTCGAAAAATGAAAGAGCCGAAAGAAATCTATTATTTGCCTGTAGAACAGTTATCTGATGATGTTATTCAATATATTGAAAAAGTTTTTGAGTTATTAGATGCTGTAAAAAATGATTGCAATAGCAATAATTTTTCTCGCCGATTTACTTTCATAAGAGATGAGAAAGCTATTAGTGATGTTGCGGAAATTAAAAAAGATAATAATAAATTAAATCATATATATATCAACGAAAATTTCTGTCAGTATTTATGGTCTGTTTGTGTCTATCTTATCGCATATTTTGAAAATGTTATACATATCCCTATGATGGATGCTGTTGGTATTAATAAAAATGGATATAAGCCCAATATGATAGATGTAGAATATGGCAATGATTGTTTTTTCAGAGGACGGCAATTATTACATAACTTTAATAGAGATGCATATTGGGTTACTCCAAATATCTGTAATCCGCAGCAATTTGAAAATATTATAAGCCATGCGAATGATGTCTATTGTGCTGCAATAGCATTTATATATGCTCACGAGTTTTCACATAATTATTTGGGGCATACACAAATACAGCAAACGCTTTCTCGTTCAATAAATGATGAAATTGCAGCAGATGATATGGCAATTAGCTTTATTCAAACTGAATATAACTCTGCATGGGGAAGAACCTATATGGCAGGAATTGCAACTACATTAGCAGCCCTTTTATTAATGGGAGAGGATTCTATTTCTGGTGGTGGAACCCATCCAGATATGGATGTTCGAATAGAAAATTTGGTTACTAAACTGGAATTGCACGAAATGGATCTTCTTTGGGGCTATTTAGGGGTTGCTTTAAGATTATGGCTTCTTGTTTTTGATGGCTTATCCATCAAAGAGGATATGCAGCAACCGGGGTTTGGTTCATACAAAGAGATATATTTATATTATATAGAAAAATTAAAGATTGTCAGGCAACAACGTTATCCTACAATTATCAAACCAGACTGGGATATATAATTAATGACTTCATTGGATTTTTCCATCTTATCGAAGATGGGGGCAACGGGTTTCTTTGCTACTTTCTTATCCGCCGACCTGCTCATGAAAGAAAGTAGCGGGCGGCAAGCCTGCCGCCCGATTTTACCGCTTTATCCTTTGCAGCACACGCTCAAGTGTGCGCTCGGCAATGGGGCGTGTGTCCTTGTTCCAAAGGTTATACCCGTGTACGGATATTCCCACGCTCCGCAAATCTCGGATATAACCGGACGCTTCATCTTGCGTGGGCAGGTAAACGAACTGCACCCATGCGTCCCTGCCGTCTGTCAGTATGAAATAGTATTTCATTTCGCTTGTTTTTTCAGTTGTTACGAATGGAGTGTGGGCGGTGTTTCCACCGCCACGCACTCAAAATTCCTTTATGTCGGCGATAGCCGTGCAGCGTGTGAGCCATTCCTTTACGCAGGGCATGTTGTATTCGGAAGTGATGACTGCCGTATGCCCGTTTATCTGCGTAAACCTCGTACTTTCATAGTCCTCCACCCATCCTTTGAGGCTGTCCGTTCCCCATGCGTCCGCATCGGCGAACATATTGTCCAAAACCTTGATAGGGTCGCTGAACGTCACTATCAGCGTTTCATATCCTGCGCTCATCGTCTGCCCTCCTTCGCTTTAATCCATTCGTCACGCAACCGCCTGCACTCGTCCAATGTGGGTTTCACGCAGGAGAACAGTTCTCCCGTTGTGGTGTCCCGATAGTCATATTGGTACATCGTGCGGACTTTGCGCCCGATTTTCAGTTGGAATTTCTCGTATTTCTCACCTGCCGTGCAGGTGCTTACTCCGTTAATAGTCATTCTTGTTGTCATAGCCTTATCAATTAAAATTCAACAATCAGTAATCTGTTCTCCAAACATTGGTCGGGGTCGGATGCCTTTTTCTGTGTCACCCACAGATGGTGTGCGCCATACCCGAATGCGAAAAGGGCGTTGAAAAGTTTCTTTCGGGCGAACACCTCCATTACCCCCCTTACATCCTGCTCGTCCTTTGTCAGTACAAGCGTGTTCAACAATTCGATGAACATTTCAGGCAGTTTCTCGTGCCACCCGAAAATCATGTTTTCTATTCTCACTTCCATATCAATAAGTATTAAGTTGTTAAACGATTACGCTGCTTCTTTCATCCGTTTCCGTATCTGCTCGGCATTGTCCTCCACCAATTTGATGATGCGGTCGTGGTATTCGGTGTTGGAGTTGCATACGCCACGGCTCTGCACCACTTTTAATGTCCGCAAGTCCACCTCCACTGTCTCGATGCGTCGCTCGTCTATCCGTGCGGAAAGTATCAGGGAGTTCTCATTGTTGTAGTAGGCGTTGGCATAGACGCAATGGTGCATGGCTTTCCCCTCCTCGTAGAACTCGTCCACGCTTTGCAGCACCTTGACGATGATTAGACCGTCCGTCAGTACAAGGTTGAGGAATGCGGCTTTCTTTCGGATATACTCGTCTTTCTCTTTCGCCATTTCTTCCAGACGCTTCCGCTCACGCTCCAACCGCTCGGCTTCCCACTCCCTGTGTTGCTGCTGCCGTTCACGCTCCAATTGGACTTGCCGTTTCCCCATATACAGGTCGTGAGCCGCCTTGAAATCGGGCGGGCATATGAAACGAGGGTTGCGCAAATCTTTTCCCAATCTCTCTAAGAGATATACGAGGTCGCACCACAATGAGATGTCGGTTATGGCATATTTATTCCGCATGGCTATCTTGTACGAGTTCCAACATCTGTCAAGTACCTGCGGACGGGAGAGGAAATAGCGCAAGTGTTCGATGTTGCCCGACTTCAGCAATGTTTCCGCACGGCTGTCCGAAAGGATAGCCTTGAAGAAGTCGTAAGGCAGTATGCCGTGCAGGTTGCCGTCAAAGCCATTTCGCTTAATTTCGGGGATAATCCGTCGGCGTGGATAGGTGCATATCGGGTCAATGTCATACACCTTATGCTGGTTGTTCCTGCGGATTTCCATCGGGCTGTCCTCGTTCCACAAGTCGTAGTAGAGAAGTGAAAAGCCACGCAACCTTGCCACTGTCTCGGACTTGCCGTCAGGAGCAATCCACCGCTGTGCCACCTCAAAGATGGAATACTCCGCCTTTTGCCCGACTTTCTGACGGCTCCTGACGAAAAAGAAACGTATTACCTGGTAGCCTTTGCAGGTGGTGATGATGGAGAAATACTCGTTGTCCACGAACACCCTCTTTCGGGTGTCCGTGATTTCCAATGCCGTGCCGCAGTTCGGGCAGGTGCATCCGCAAAGCGTGTCGGCAAGGCTGTGTCCGCTTTTCCATGCGTGTCCGCACTCCGTGCAGGTAATGACGCCTTTTGCAGTCCGCCTGCCGTAGTGCTTGAAACAATGGTGGAAAGCGTAGGTTCTCTGTGCGTTTGTCAGTTCGGGCAGGGTTGCGCTCAGACGGATGACTTCTTTCTGTATGGGTGTCTTGGGTTTCATAGGTTCAGAATAATGAAAGTTCAACTTGTTGTGCGTTTGTCTTTTGGTTCGCCTTAGCCTTGTTCCGGTTTTGCATCTTGCGCAGTTCCTCGTCTTGGTATTGGCGGATGGCTCTCTGCCTTGCTTCCGCCTTTTCCTCGTCCGTCAGTTCAACTCCGCATACCATGACTTGGCACGGGATTGGTTTGCCGATGTCGATGTCGTCCTCGTCAAAATAGTGTACCGCTTGCGACAAGACTTCCCCTGCGGTAACGCCTATGCCGTTGCCTCCATTGCATTGGCTTTTCGCCCAATGCAACAAATAGGTGATGCAATCGTCCATGTTCTTGTTCGGCTTGCTGTAACTTGCTGCAAACAGCTTGTCCTCCGCCGCACGGCTGTCCAAATAGGCTTGGATGGTCCGCTTGAAATGGTCTGTTCCGTTCATATCTGTATGTATTTTAGTTATTTGAAAAATTCTCCGTTGGATAAAAACTCGTATTCGTTGGCTTCGCAATCACGCTCAAAGGCTTCCTCGTTGCTAGCATATTCCACATCATCCCTGCAAAAGCGGAAAAAGCTGTCGATGCAGTCATTCATCAAGTCATACAAGTTCGTATGCTTGTCGGGGACTTTCAGAAAGTCGTATATGGGTTTCAGTATGTCCATGTCCGCACAATAACCCGTCAGCACACAATCATTGGTTACGGATATCCGACTTCTGCGCTGTTTGTGGAAGTCCTTTTTGTGCCAATAGGTCTTGGGCTTGAAAAGGTTGTGCCAATAGTTGTTCACGATGAATTTCAGCAACCGCACACCGCACAGTTCTTCCTCTTCCCCGCTGTAATTTGAGATGAATTGAAAATTATAGGTACAGGCATCATAATTCCACCTGCTTACCTTTACCTTGAAAATCTCCTCAAAGGCTTTCAACGTTGCCCTGTTGTCGGATGCGTCATATTCAAAGCCTTTCAACCACTTCCAATAGGCGTTCTCTTTCGCCTTGTCCGAAAGCTCGTCCACCTTGTAAACTTCGTATTTCCTCGTTTCCGTTCTCATAACTTTGCTCTATTGTTCGTCCAACATATTGTGATAAAACAACTCGTCATCCCGTCCGTAGATTTCCATCGTAGGGTTGTTGTCGTTTTCCGCAGGGGACAGTCCTTCCACCGTTTCGGGGTTCAATTCGTAGTCGCAATAGATGACGTTCTCGTCCATACCGATATGGCTGTTCACGTCTTTATCTTCCCATGAAAGAATGATGGATTTGGCTTCTTCATAGCTGTTCGCTTTGATGGAGAAGCGGGTACGTTCCCAGCAAGTTACCTTGCAATCCATATAAAAGTCAAAAGTTTCCATTGTCTGTAATTTAAGATGGTTATACGGTTTTCTGTAAAATCTCTATGTGGTATTGGGGCGGGCATTCCAAGATGAGAAAGGCGATGAAGTCCTTTCTTGCCTCCTTGTTCAACTCGTGGTACAACCTCCTGAATGAGGAAAAGTTACCGTTGATGCACACCTCTACCATATACTCGAAGATGTTGTCCACCTCGTAATACCTGCATTGTTGTGCCACTGTCTTGCTGTGTCTTTTCGCCATATCCGTATGAATTAAAGGGTTAATAACCAAATGAAAATTCCGATAGCTGCCACTACTGAAAGCAGGGCGGTGAGGATGCCGAACATGAAGTTCAACATACCCAGCAGGATTTCCCCTGCGATGCCCACCGCCAAACCTCCTGCGCAAAGGGTAATGCCCCATGCTGCTCTCACCATTGCGGACAATACGCTCCGCATAGCCTTTCCGATGTCGTTCAATGTCATTCTCATATCTTCCAATTTTTAGATTGTTGTTACTTGTCTTGCTCGGATGGGGAGGTCGGGTCGAGTCCTTTTTCTTTTCGCCTCTCCGTATGTCCGATGTCTCCTTGTGACGTCTTCCGACCGCGCACCGGTCGTTTTCGTTTCAGGGGAAAAAGCAAAGGTCAGGGGAGTAGGTTCAGCAAATTTTTTCGACAGAATACTACCTGAGCCTGCGAAGTGTGGAGATTGTGGCTAAAAAATTTGTGTTCCTAATCCCGTCTTTACCTTTGCCCCTGCAACGAAAATGACCACTGATGCCGTCTGGAATGGCGGCATGGGGACATTGGCATACACTTGGAGAGGCGGAAAGGAAAAGGGGGAAGTATGTGAAATGGCGAACGCGCCACAGGAAAATCGAAAGGGCGGCGCAACTGACAAGGGAAAGCCTCGCTTTCCTGCCGCCGTGACGGAAGTCCCGTGACCGTCATTGTCATGCGGGCATGGCTTGCGGTCGCGGGTGTTCCTCCGGCGGCATCTGTCTGAAAATGGTCTTGCCTGCCATTGCTCCGATTGGCAACGGCAGGGCAAGACGGTTGGAAGACAGGCCACACATGACAGCCGGGAATAGTCGCAGGAGCAGATTCACGCTTGCCGTGTCCTGCATCCGGCGGCATTTCCGGCTGACAACGGAAACGAAAAAAGAAAAACGAATAAGACGGTCTTGGCCGTTCAGCACAAGCACATAAAAGAAGTGTCCGCGACGATGGCAGTGTCACTGGTGACATTGTGGTCGTCGTGGGCTTTTCTTTGCTTGTGCTGCTTCTGAAATGGGCTTGCGCACATCAAGCCGGAAGCCGTTTTCAGAACAGGAAAAATGATGGAGGATAAAATTTGCGGGCGAAATAAAATTGCGGGAAATTTTGCAAAGACGGGGACTGTTTTGTACCTTTGCAAAAAGTAAGGACGTTCTTTCGCTTGATGCAAAATGAGGCAGATTATAGAAGTTCGCTGGTTTCTAAACCGTTAACAAGTCTGTTTTGTTTCTCTGTTAATTATCTCATAGCTTGAAAGATACAATTTTTATTGTGTCTTCTCTGGTGAAATGTAAGTTCAAATCCGTAAACTTCACCCAACTGGTGGGCGAGCATAATGAAATACGTACGACTATACAGATTGAAGACCTTGTCATCCTTTCTCTGTTCCCGATATTTCTCTATTATCTTCAACGGAATATCCAGCAATCGGACAGAAGACAGTGTTCCTGTTTTCTGGCGATGGATATGGATCCACCATGAACCGTCTTCAGATTGGGTAATATCATTTACCCTCAATTTTTTCAAATCCGTATAGGCAAGTCCGGTAAAAGTGGAGAAGATGAACATATCCCTTACAAACTGAAGCTGTGGCTTCTCGACAGGTGTTGTAAGCAGTGTCTTCAGATCTTCCAGCTTTAGATGACGACTTTTCCGTTTGGGCAGTTCAGGATGAAGGCGACAATACGGATCACGGCGGATTGTTCCCTGGCTGACAGCCCGCATGGTCATCTTCTTCAGCCTGTAAAGATGTTCATGCACGCTCTTCGGGCTTAAATTCCTGTCCGTCCTGAGAAAAAGTTCAAAGTCATCGTAGAACACACGGTCAAGACTACGTAGCAATACATCCTCTACGCCGCGTTTTTCCTGCACGAAAGCCGAAAGGTGCTTATATGAACGTAAGTAGGAATCATAACTCTCCTTTATACGATCCACACCGATACGTTTCTTAAACTCCTCGTTATGCTCTCTGAAAAGAGCCAGCAGAGTTAGCGGTTTCTGACCGACTCCCATCACGGCATTCTTTACCTGCTCTGCCGTAATAAATCCCAGACTGTTCTTAATCCGCCTGTAATGCTCCTTGATTTCTTTGGTCAGATCATCAATAGCCCGGTTGACGGTAATGGCATTCTCACTGCGGCCGTCAGCCCGTCCTTTTTCAGGATTCCAGATGGCCGGATTGACGGATACTTTCGTTCCTATCTGTTCCCATTTGGCATCTATGCTTATCTTGCACAGCAACTGGCACGTTCCATCCTTACGGACTTTGGTGCGGTTTATATAAAACAGTATCGCAAATGTACTGCGACGTTTGATTTCCATATTGTCAGTATTTCTTTTCATAATCCTATTTTTTGCCATTGTCAAATAACTACAGAAAACCGCTCAGCAATTATTTTATCCAATGCTTTCGTATCTGTATCTATCTTATTGTCTGTCACCTTTGCGTAATGCTGTGTGGTCTCAATACGACTGTGCCCCAACATCTTGCTGACCGTTTCAAGCGGTACGCCATGGGAAAGTGTAATTTCTGTCGCATAGGTATGACGGGCTGCATGGAAGACCAGCTTACGTCCTATACCGCAAATTTCGGCGATGCGTTTCAGATAACGATTCAATGAACTGTTGGAATACATGGGGAGAAGCTTTCCTTCAGGAGCCATATCGCGGTATTTTTCAATAATATGGAACGGCAGTTCCATAAGCGGTATTTCAAAATCTACACCGGTTTTCTTGCGAGAACTCCTGATCCACCAGGTACCATCTTCCGCGAGAGAAAGGTTTTCATTTGTCAGCAGACACATGTCGCTATAGGGAATACCCGTATAACAGGAAAACAGGAACATATCTCTCACATGATAAAGAATCTGATCATGGAGAGGTGTTGTCATAATCCTATTCAATTCTTCGGAGGTGAGATATTTCTGTTCCGGTTTCGGATGTACCGGTTCATATCCGACAAACGGGAATACTGTTATTATACCGTCAGCAATAGCTTCTCCGACAATTGTTTTCAGTTGGACGGTAAGATTGACTATTGTGCCTGAAGCCAGACAACATTCCGTACGTAGATACAAGTCATATTTTTCAATGAAGGAACGGTCCAATGCGGCAAAAGGGATATCTGACAGCTTATATTGCATCTGTAAAAAACGTACCAGATGATTGTAGGAATTGCGGTAAGCCCTCAATGTCTTTTCCGTACGATTGATCCCAACGCGTTTCTCGAAATTTCTAATGAAAAGTCTGAAATAGCTTAATAGGGTTTCCTGTTCCGAAGCCATACCCAAAAGTTGATGCTTTACATCCTCTGCTGTTACATCCTCACGGATTGCAGATTGTTCCGCATAGATGCCGAGCGCGGCAGCACGTATTTCATCCAGTCTGTTGTTTATGTCTCTTGCCGCAACACTTTTTCCACACGCCCGTCCGGATGACCACAATGACTGTGGCACACGAAACTTGACACTGAATGCTGTTTCAGAGTGCTTGCCGACAATAAGCCGTGCCATCACGGGACAGTTTCCCCTGGCATCCGCCTCGCTCTTTTTAAGGTAGAACGAAACCTTTACATCTGTCTGATTCATAATCTGTTCCATTGTTTGCAAAATTAACAGAGACAGAGTTAATCATCGGCATGTAAAATATCGTCAGACATCGACAAAGCTATCACCATTGACTTCCGGAACCTATATTTTTCATATCTCAAAAAAAATAAGTACCTTCGCTAAGCCAAAATGATGAAACTGCGTTCTTTACGGTCGGAGCAGAAAGGATTTTCAAACAAATCCATACAACTGGAATGGGCAACGGATAGGTAGCAATTTTTTCGCTTAACTATTCAAAAAACGGCTTCAAAGCACACATTTACAAATGCGGAATAATGCTGCGTATCTCCCTGAAAGCCCAATAGTTTACATTATTCTTCCTAAATCCATCCGAAATCGGGCGAGTTTTTGTATCTTTGTCCGTCTAACTTCTATAAATGCGAATAAAAGTATATGAATACTCCCTATGATGAGCGCGAGGTGTTGGCCTTGTTACAGGACGAGAAGACACAACGGCGCGGATTTGAAATGATTGTGGCGCAGTATAGCGAACAGCTGTACTGGCAGATACGTCGTATGGTTTATTCGCATGAAGACGCTAATGATTTGCTTCAGAATACCTTTATCAAAGCATGGACCAATATAGATTACTTCAGGGGCGATGCCAAGTTGTCTACCTGGCTCTATCGCATTGCCCTGAACGAATGCCTGACGTTCCTGAACAAACAGCGTGCACAAGCTACTGTCTCGCTGGACGATCCGGAAGCAGACGTGTTGCAGAAACTGGAAAGTGACCCTTACTTCTCGGGTGACAAGATACAGACAACCTTGCAGAAAGCTCTGCTGACCTTGCCCGAAAAACAACGGATGGTGTTCAACCTGAAATATTATCAGGATATGAAGTATGAGGAGATGTCCGAGATATTCGGTACGTCGGTCGGAGCACTGAAAGCTTCGTATTATCATGCAGTGAAAAAAATCGAGAAATTTTTTGATGATGAAGTTTAAACCTTTGTCGCAAACCATAGTCTAATTCTAATGAAAGGAGAAAAGCTTATGAAAGAAGAGGATAAATTACTGAAGAAGATTGGTACGGAAAATCCGTTCCGTGTGCCGGAAGGATATTTCGAAGGTTTCACTTCAGACTTGATGAGCCGTCTTCCGGAGAAAGAAAAGACAGATATCCATCGTGAGCCTACTACGTGGGAGAAGGTAAGGCCCTGGCTGTATATGGCGGCCATGTTTATAGGAGCTGCTCTGATTATCCGAGTTGCTTCGCCGGGCGAGACCGTATCGAACGGGCAGCAGCAACAGCAGATCGCTGCCGACGAGTCGGATATCGAAATGGAGTATATCAGAACGGCAATAGAGAACACCATGATGGACGACTATTCGCTGTATGTCTATTTGAGCGATGAAAATGCAGAATAATCAATATTGTAAATGATAACAATGAAAAAGTTGAGTGTTTTAATGGTTGCCTTGTTCGGGCTGATGCTTTCGGTATGGGCTGGTGACGGGACATGTCAGCAGTTGTCGCGCGAAGAATTCCGCGCCAAACAACAGGCTTTTCTGACTGAGAAAGCTGGGCTGACTCGTGAAGAGGCTGCCAAGTTTTTTCCCTTATATTTCGAAATGCAGGACCGCAAGCAAAAGTTGAACGACAATGCGTGGAAGCTGTTACGCCAGGGTAAGAATGAGAATACAACCGAAAGTCAGTATGGTGAAATCTTGGAGGGCGTGTATGACGCACGTGTGGCTTCCAGCGAATTGGAACAGACCTATCTGAAGAAATTCCAGAAGATACTTTCTAACAAGAAAATTTATTTGATACAGCGTGCCGAAATGCGTTTCCATCGCGAACTGCTGAAAGGCATGCACGGCAAAAACGGTGGGAAACGGCCGGCTCCGAAAAAATGATGTGTCGTTTCCTGTAAAGTAAACAGGCTGGTTTCAGTTTTCAAGAGGTAAGGGCCTTCCGATGCGAGTCGGAAGGCCTGCTTTTTTTATTCTTTTCTTTCCAGTTTCTTGGCTTCTTCCCAGATGGCGTCCATCTCGGCCAGCGTCATGTCGTGCAGGTTGCGGCCTTCCTTGATGGTGTGTGCCTCGAGGTAGTTGAAGCGGCGGATGAACTTCTGGTTGGTGTGCTCCAAGGCGTTGTCGGGATTGATCTTATAGAGGCGGGCGGCATTGATGAGGCTGAACAGCACGTCGCCGAATTCTTCTTCGGCCTTCTGCTTGTCCATGTTGGCCACTTCGGCCTGAAATTCCTGGATTTCTTCCTTTACCTTGTCCCACACCTGTTCGCGCTCTTCCCAGTCGAAGCCTACGTTGCGGGCCTTGTCCTGTATGCGGTAGGCCTTGATGAGCGAGGGCAGGGCAGCGGGTACACCGGCCAGTACACTTTTGTTTCCACCTTTTTCCTTCAGTTTCAGCTGTTCCCAGTTTTCCACAACCTGACCGGCTGTTTCAGCCTTTACGTCGCCGAAGACGTGCGGATGGCGGAAGATGAGCTTCTCGCACAGGCGGTCGCATACGTCCTTAATGTCGAAGTCGCCCGTCTCGCTGCCTATCTTGGCATAGAAGGCCACGTGCAGCAGGACGTCGCCCAGTTCCTTGCAGATGTCCTGCTTGTCGTCGCGCATCAGGGCATCGCACAGTTCATAGGTCTCTTCGATGGTGTTGGGGCGCAGGCTTTCGTTGGTCTGCTTGCGGTCCCAGGGACATTTCTCGCGCAGTTCGTCGAGGATGTCGAGGAAGCGTCCGAAGGCTTCCATCTGTTCTTTACGGGTATGTTGCATGGTTCTTCAGTTTAAATTCTTTTTCGCAAAGGTACGAAGATTTTATGGATTTTCTGCGCTTCGTACCGTTTCGTACGAGATGAGCAGCCCCACCACTTCGGAGTAGTTCTGGCGGCCGCTGTCTATCTTGTTGCCTTTCAGGTAGAGATCGTAGATCCAATCCTGCACAGCACCTACCAGCGGGCTGTACTTGGCCGACCAATAGGCTTGATGGTCTTTGGCCAGTTGGATGATTTCGGGGCGGATGCTCTCTACGAGTGCTTGGTAGGCAGCCTCGTCCATCAGGCGGCGGGCGTTGCCCAACACGTGGAAGAGGATGGAGTAGTAGCCGCTGAAGCGCAGGGTGGGTACGCTGGAGCGGGTGCATACCTGATAGGCGTAGAAGTTGGCCTCGGCCTCGCTGGTGATGCCCAGCCGATGGGCCAGCTCGTGGGCATAGGTGGCGGGATAGTCGGCAGGCAGCAGGTCGCCGTTCAGGGTGAACTCGCAGAAGAAAGGCCCCATGCTGCCCGTGACGCCCACCATCGAGATGAGCGGGGTGAAGAGCATTGTCTTGGCGCGCGGACGGTCGGTCGTGGGCGGGAGTACACCCAGCGTGGGGCTGATGGCACGATAGCCGCGTACCACCTCGTTGCGTACCATGTCGGTGTCGATGGTATCGATAGAGGTGTACGAAGCGTTCAGCCGCTCGATGTAGTCGTCCGTAAAGCGGGCGAAGTTCTCGGGCGTATAGGCTGTGTAGGCGATGCCCGTCCGTTGGTAGAAGTTGGGTTGCGAGTAGTTCAGTCCCCAGGCCAGGTAGAACCAGACGTAAATCCAGAGCAGGTACTCCACTTCGCGACCAGCGATGCGCCGCCAGGGTTTCTTGCGGCGGAGGCGGGCGTAAAAAGGCCAGACAACCAGCCAGGCGATGCTGAGGGCGATGAAGAGGTCGCCCACGGCGAAGGGGATGAGGTCGGACACGGCGGTCAGCACGCGGGCTATGCTGGGGTAAATGTATCGGGCGTAGCAGGCTCCCGCGGCGGGCAGGAGTTGTACGAGCCATACCGTCAGTATCAGTGCCATCAGTACAAAGTGGCGCTTTTGGAGGTTTCGGCGTCGCCTGTACAAAGGTCGGTCGGGCCTCTTTTGTGTATTTCTTAAAGTGTTGTATGCCAGCATACTATCAGTTTATTTTAGTTTATCAAAAATAAACTGCCAGTTTAATAGCGATAAACTGTCAGTTTAATGCGTTTAAACTGTCAGTTTACTCCGTTTAAACTGAGAGTTTAAAGCCTTTGAACTGACGGTACACTCCACTTGAACCGGAGCAAAACCGTCGTCTCTGCGCAAAGATAGACAAATCTTTTCGTTGCTTTTGCCGATGGAAAGCAATAAATTACTAATTTTGTGCCCATAATCGCAAACAATTTTAATTTTATAGACTTAAAGAGAAATGGAATTAGCAAGTAAGTACAATCCCGCCGACGTAGAGGGAAAGTGGTACCAGTATTGGCTGGACCACAAACTGTTCAGTTCGAAACCCGATGGCCGTCAACCGTACACCGTCGTCATCCCGCCCCCCAACGTCACCGGCGTGCTCCACATGGGACACATGCTTAATAATACCATTCAAGATATTTTGGTGCGCCGCGCCCGCATGGAAGGCAAGAACGCCTGCTGGGTGCCGGGTACCGACCATGCTTCTATTGCCACCGAAGCCAAGGTGGTGAACAAACTGGCCGCTCAGGGCATCAAGAAGACCGACCTGACGCGCGAGGAGTTCCTGAAGCATGCCTGGGAATGGACCGACGAACACGGCGGCATCATCCTGAAGCAGCTCCGCAAGCTGGGCGCTTCATGCGACTGGGACCGCACGGCCTTCACCATGGACGAGAAGCGCAGCGAGAGCGTCATCAAGGTGTTTGTCGACCTGTATAACAAGGGACTCATCTACCGCGGCGTGCGCATGGTGAACTGGGACCCCAAGGCGCTGACCGCCCTGAGCGACGAGGAAGTGATTTATAAGGAAGAGCACAGCAAGCTCTACTACCTGAAATACTACGTGGCCGACGACGACATGTCGGGCGAGACCGGTGCTGAGGGTGAAGTGGTTCACCGCGATGCCGAAGGCCGCCGCTACGCCGTAGTTGCCACGACCCGTCCTGAGACCATCATGGGCGATACGGCCATGTGTATCAATCCCGCCGACCCCAAGAACCAGTGGCTGAAGGGTAAGAAAGTCATCGTGCCCCTTGTAGGTCGTGTCATCCCCGTTATTCAGGACGACTACGTGGATGTAGAGTTCGGTACGGGCTGTTTGAAGGTGACGCCTGCCCACGACGTGAATGACTACATGCTGGGCGAGAAGTACAACCTGCCGAGCATCGACATCTTCAACGACAACGGTACCCTGAGCGAAGCAGCCGGCCTCTATGTAGGTATGGACCGCTTCGACGTGCGCGAACAGATAGAGAAAGACCTTGCAGCCGCTGCCCTGCTGGAGAAGGTAGAAGCCTATACCAACAAGGTGGGCTTCTCCGAGCGTACCAACGTGGCCATCGAGCCCAAGCTCTCCATGCAGTGGTTCCTCAAGATGCAGCACTTTGCCGACATGGCCCTGCCGCCCGTCATGAATGACGAGCTGAAGTTCTATCCAGCCAAGTACAAGAACACGTACAAGAACTGGCTGGAGAACATCAAGGACTGGTGTATCAGCCGCCAGCTGTGGTGGGGACACCGCATCCCTGCTTACTTCTTGCCCGAAGGCGGATACGTGGTGGCCGAGACGCCCGAGAAGGCTCTCGAACTGGCCAAGGAGAAGACCGGCAAGGCCGACCTGAAGCTGGAAGACCTGCGTCAGGACGAAGATTGCCTCGACACGTGGTTCTCTTCCTGGCTGTGGCCCATCTCCCTGTTCGACGGCATCAACAACCCCGGCAACGAGGAAATCAAATACTACTATCCGACGAGCGACCTGGTGACAGGCCCGGACATCATCTTCTTCTGGGTGGCCCGCATGATTATGGCCGGATACGAATATATGGGCGACATGCCTTTCCGCAACGTGTACTTCACAGGTATCGTGCGCGACAAGTTGGGACGCAAGATGTCCAAGTCGCTGGGCAACTCGCCCGACCCGCTGGACCTCATCGAACGCTATGGTGCCGACGGTGTGCGCATGGGTATGATGCTTTCGGCTCCTGCCGGCAATGACATTCTGTTCGACGATGCCCTCTGTGAGCAAGGCCGTAACTTCAACAACAAGATATGGAACGCCTTCCGCCTCGTCAAGGGTTGGGAAGTGAGCGCCGAGGTCGAAGTGCCCGAAGCAGCCGCCCTGGCCATGAAGTGGTTCGAGTCGAAGCAGAACGCCGTAGCCCTCGAAGTGGCCGACCTCTTCAGCAAGTACCGCTTGAGCGAAGCCCTGATGGCTGTCTACAAGCTCTTCTGGGACGAATTCTCCAGCTGGTATCTGGAGATGATCAAGCCTGCTTACGGCCAGCCCATCAGCAAGGCCGTTTACGATACGACCATCGGTTTCTTCGACAACCTGCTCCACCTGCTCCATCCGTTCATGCCCTTCATTACCGAAGAGTTGTGGCAGCACATCGTGGACCGCAAGGACGGCGAGAGCCTGATGGTGAGCCCCATGGTAGCTCCGGGCAAGGTGGACGAAGCTATCGTGCAGCAGTTCGAGGTCGTGAAGGAAATCATCAGCAACGTCCGCTCCATCCGCTTGCAGAAGAACATCGCGCAGAAGGAAGCACTGGAGTTGCAGGCCGTGGGCGAGAACCCTGTAGCAGCCTTCAACGCCGTCATCACGAAGATGTGCAACCTTTCGTCCATCGCCGTGGTCGAGGCCAAAGCCGATGGTGCTGCCGCCTTCATGGTAGGTACGACGGAGTATGCTGTACCTCTGGGTAACATGATTGATGTAGAGGCTGAAATCGCCCGCATGGAAGCCGAGCTGAAGCACAAGGAAGGTTTCCTGCAAGGCGTACTGAAGAAGCTCAGCAACGAGAAGTTTGTGAACAACGCTCCTGCCGCCGTCATCGAGCTGGAGCGCAAGAAGCAGGCCGATGCCGAAAGCATCATCAAGTCGCTGAAGGAAAGCATCGCTGCGCTGAAGAAGGCGTAAAATCATGATAAACTACAGGTTTGCAAGCGGAGTTTGTGCCTTGTAGCTTGTCACAGAATCATATAGAAACGTCGGGTGCGGCTTTCTGTAGAAGGAAAGCAGAGCCCGACGTTTGTTTTTTTAATCTTAAAACGATTGTATCATGAAAAAAGTCACTTCTTTTTTGTTATTGGCCGCTTTGTGTTGCCCTGCATGGCAAGCAGTTGCCTCCGTTACCGACACTGTATTCATCCGCGAAACCAATATTCCTGTGCTGATAGACCGTCAGGACAATGAGCTGTTTCATCTGCGCATCGACAATGGCGAAGGCAAGAAGCTGGACCGCGTGTCTCTGGATTTGGGTACGGAAGTCGATTTGGCTCAAGTAGAAGCCGTCAAGCTGTATTATGGTGGTACGGAGTGCATGGAGCGTACTGGTAAGGGATATTATGCTCCTGTAGCTTACGTGTCGGCTTATACCGTAGGACAGACCCGTGCAGCCAATCCTTCGTATTCCATCCTGAAGAGTGAAGTACGTTCGCCGGGTCGTCAGGTGGTGTTCGATGTCAATCAGTCGCTCTATCCGGGTATCAATTATTTCTGGGTCAGCCTGCAGATGAAGCCTCAGGCATCGTTGCTTGCCAAGTTTTCGGCCTCTGTGTCATCTGTCGAAATCGACGGACAGGCGGCTCCACTGAAGTTGGCCAACGGTCCGCGTGTCCATAGGATGGGCTTTGGTGTTCGTCAGGCAGGTGATGACGGAGTGGCTGCCTATCGTATTCCTGGCCTGATGACCAGTAACAAGGGTACGTTGCTGGCTGTTTATGACGTTCGTCACAATAGTAGTGTCGACCTGCAGGAATATATCGAAATCGGCCTTAGTCGCAGTACCGACGGCGGACAGACGTGGGAGAAAATGCAGATTCCCATGAGCTTCGGAGAATATGGTGGACTGCCCAAGGCACAGAATGGTGTGGGCGATCCGGCCATCCTGGTAGACAAACAGACTGGTACTATCTGGGTCATGGCAGCTTGGACACACGGTATGGGTAACGCTCGTGCCTGGAACAATTCAGGTCAGGGAATGACGCTGGAAGAGACGGCACAACTGATGCTGGTGAAGAGCGACGACGACGGCAAGACGTGGTCTGAGCCTATCAACATCACCAGCCAGGTGAAGTCGCCCGAATGGTATTTCCTGCTTCAGGGTCCCGGACGTGGTATCTCGATGGTGGACGGTACCTTGGTATTTGCCGGCCAGTTTATCGGTGCGGACCGTATCCCTTGCGCCTGCATTATTTATAGTAAGGACCACGGAAAGACATGGCATATCAGCCAGCCGGCTCGTAGCAATACAACCGAGTCGCAGGTAGCCGAAGTAGAGCCGGGCGTACTGATGCTGAACATGCGTGACAATCGGGGAGGTAGCCGTGCCGTGGCTGTGACCCGTGACTTTGGGGCTACTTGGGAAGAACATCCCTCTTCACGGAAGGCATTGGTAGAACCCGTTTGTATGGCCAGCCTTCTGCATGTGGCTGCCGAGGACAATGTAACTGGCAAACCTATTCTGCTGTTCTCCAATCCAGACAGTCCGAAGAACCGCCATCGCATGACAATCAAGGCCAGTCTGGACAATGGTCTGACATGGCTTCCCGAGAACCGTCTGATGCTGGACGAAGGAGGTAGCTGGGGGTATTCCTGTCTGACGATGATCGATCGCGAGACGGTCGGTATTCTCTACGAGAGCAGTACGGCCCATATCCTGTTCCAGGCCGTTAAGTTGGAAGATATTCTGAACTTAAATAAATAAACCTCATGAAAAAGAAAGAATTGTTATTTGTCTGGGCGCTCTTTGCGAGTTTGTGGTGTGGTGCCCAGCAGCCCACGGAAAGGTATCCGTTGGGCGCTTATGAAGAATTGACGGATACGAAGCCTCACGATGGTGAGGAAGTGTGGAACAAGATGCAGGCACCTGTGTCTTTGGCTTGGGGAAGCATTGATGTACGCTATCCCAAGTTGAGTATTCCTTTGGAAACAAAGAAGGGAACTACCCGGATGAGTGCCTGGAAAGGTGAGAGAGTGCATGCGCAGGCCGTATTGTGGACCCGTCAGGCCTTGAAGAACGTTCAGGTGAAAGTAGGTGAATTGAAGAACGGCAGCTCCGTCATTCCCGCTTCGGCTGTGAAGACTCATTTTGTGCGTTACGTTATGACCGACGAACTGAACAAGGACGGGAAGGGAGGTTGTGGCCATCGTCCCGACAAGACCCAGTGGGATTCTTCGTTGGTGGCCGATGTGCTCGACATTGCACAGGAACTGGATGTCAAGGAGCGCTGTTCGCAGCCGATCTGGCTGACAGTGTGGGTTCCCTCTGATGTCAAGGCCGGTACCTACAAATCTCGCCTGACGGTTAGTGCCGAAGGCTTGGAACCGCTGTCCCTGCCTTTTGAAGTGAAGGTGGTGAACCGTACGCTTCCGTCTCCGCAGGACTGGAAGTTTGACCTGGATTTGTGGCAGAATCCGTATGCTGTGGCCCGCTATTATCAGGTGCCTCTTTGGAGCAAGGAGCATTTTGACGCCATGCGCCCCATTATGAAGATGTTGGCCAATGCCGGTCAGAAGGCCATTACGGCCAGCATTATGCATAAACCTTGGAACGGCCAGACGGAGGATCATTTTGACAGTATGGTGACCCGTATCAAGAGGCTGGATGGTTCCTGGGAATTTGGTTATGCCGCTTTCGACAAGTGGGTGGAATTCATGACCGAAGATATCGGTTTGAAAGGGTTGATCAGTTGCTATACCATGATTCCCTGGGCTTTGAACTTTGATTACTATGATGAAGCTACCAATCGTGTCGTTTTTCTGGAAACCAAACCGGGTGATGCCGCTTATGCGGAATATTGGGGTACTTTCCTGAAAGACTTTGCCCGCCATCTTCGCGAGAAGGGTTGGTTCGAGCGTACAGCGATCTCAATGGACGAACGTCCGATGGAGGCTATGCGTGAAGCCATAAAGGTTGTTCGTGCGGCTGATCCAGAATTTAAGATAACTTTGGCAGGGAACTATCATTCGGAAATAGAACCGGATCTTTACTATTATTGCATTGCGCTCGGACAGAAATTTCCTGCGGACGTGAAGAAAGCTCGTGAGGCGAAAGGGCAAATCAGTACTTACTATACTTGTTGTGCAGAGGCTTTCCCAAATACATTTACTTTCTCCCGTCCAGCCGAGGCAGTGTGGACTATGGTACATGCCGTGGCTGAAGGGTATGATGGATATTTGCGTTGGTCTTTCAACAGCTGGACGGCCGATCCTTTACGTGATTCCCGTTTCCGTACATGGGCAGCCGGAGATACATACAGTGTCTATCCCGGCCCTCGCAGCAGCATACGTTTTGAACGGATGACGGAAGGTGTGCAAGTGTGTGAGAAGATTCGTATCCTTCGTGAAGAATTTACCCGTAAGGGAGACAAAGGCAAGTTGTCTCGTTTGAATAAGATGCTTACCAAGTTTACGCTTGAGGCTCTTCCCGATGGACGCAATCATCCGGAGAAGGATGTGAACGAATTGCATGAACTGCTGAATCGTCTGTAGCAGTTCTTTTCGGATTGTTCCAAGAAACAAAAAACTCCCCTTCTTATTTTGCCATGCAGGCAGGAATTAGAAGGGGAGTTTTGTTGTATTTGATATCGGAAATATTATTCCAATAACTTCTTAAGAAATTCGTCCAGTTCCTCGTCCAGTCCTTTGAGCAATTCTTCGTTGACCAGCAGGGTGTCGTCATCTATCAGCAACAATTCGGCAAGTGTTTCCTTATCTTCATCTACCAAAACGAAAGAGAATGGTTTCAGAATAGTCATCTTATCGAAATCACCTGCGTTTTTCATGTCGTTCAGCAGGCCGGATAAGATACGCTCTATGTCTTTGTTGAAGTCATTGCCGTCATAAGTTCCCCATTCTTCAATGGTTGTATTGGCCAAAACCTCGTCATCGTCGTTATAGATGGACAATTCGCCGATATTGGGAGTCACTTGTAGATGAATATCTGTCACGATGGCTTGATCGCAGGCACAATTGTATCTGCTTACAGCTTTTTTTATGGTATTCTCCAGTAGGGAGAGTGAGGTTTGACTGAGTTTCATAATCGCTTATATTCTATTATTCTTTTCAAAGGTAGGAAAAAAAAGATAACCTTTGCCGATTTTTACTAAAAATCATCATTAATTCTTTGCATTTGGACATTCAGGCGTACCAATCCGTTTTTACGTTCCTGTAATTCACTGACATAAGAACTTGTCATGAGGTAGTAGGAAATATCGCTTGAATAGCTGCCTCTTTCCACATCTTCTATATCTTTCACTGTGTTTTTAGCCATGCTTTTAGCTACTTCCTGTGCCTTGACAGCCCAATCATAGGCGGTATTTATGCTATCCTGCATTTCATATCCCAAAGCAATATTATAGGCTGCATACATTTTCTTTTTGCCTTTTTTACTGTTGTATTCGGTTTCCCACAGGCGTATGGCTTCCGGCCAGTTGTTTTCTTTGACGTAAATGGCTGCATCGCGCATGTTGACGGTACCTCCGGTGAAAAGATAACGTTTGGCTGTTTTCCAATAGGGAAGCAAATATTTTACAGGAACAGTACCAGCAAAGCTGGAAGCTTGTTCTATCATATCTTTTTCAGAAATCAGTTGGTTGAAGATTTGTGTTTCACTGCTGCTGGATGCATCCCAGAAAATACTATCGGTACAGTTTACGGTTACCATGGGTATTTTCCGATTAGGCAGATAGACTTTTACAGTCGGATAGACTTTAACATCTACGGTACCGTAGAATACTCTCCAGTCCGGCAGGTAACTTACTTTGCGTAAAGAGCGGAATTGAACATTTTCCAGCGCAATGAGGAAATCTACTCCCAAATCATGGGTCAACTGAACAACTTCTTCACTGGATAGGGTAGCTTCTCTGGGCGCTCTATCTTGGCTTCTTAGTGCTGAATCACAAATAACGACCAGATCGAAATAATTTTCATTGGCTATGGATTCTGCTAAGGTTTCGGTAGTGATTTGGGGATCGCCGTTATAGTAGTCTGTACGGCGGGCTATTTCTGTTTTATCTTTGTTCTTATCTTCTGAACTTGTAATAAGTTTGTTGTCTGGATTCTCAGGCATATTGTTTACGATACCGACACGCCTTAAGTTGGCCGGAAAACTGACCTCAGCCGGTAGCATATAGTCTATGGATAGCTGTTCGACAGTTTGACAGGCATTTAGGCACAGCAAACCGATTGTAGCTAAGCAATAAAGTAGTTTTTTCTTCATCGGGATATTACTTTTCTATTTATCTGGTAGCAAAAATAATCTTTTAAGTGATAAAAGAAAAGCCTTGAACTGTTTTTTAACCGTTCAAGGCTTTTGTTAAATGGGTATAACAAGATTTTTTATTTGTTCTTGTTATCTTTTAGTTACTTTCAGAGATTTCTTCCGTGACAATTCTTGTATTTCTTGCCACTTCCGCATGGGCAGGGATCATTACGGCCAACCGTCTTTTCGGCACGGATGGGTTCGCGTTTAGGCTGTTCACGTGTATCTCTTGCAGCGGCAGCTTGCTGATTCGGATCATTCAAGTCGACCTTCTGCTCACGGTATTTACTCATGTCCTGACGCTGTTCGGGAGCAGCTTGGCGTACCTCTACGTTGCGTTGAGGCTCTTGTTGGCTTTCGGCCGGAGCTTCTTGTACAGGTATCTGGCCGCGCATCAAGATAGAAATGGTCTGGTTATTAATTTTGTCAACCATGGCATCGAACAGGTTAACAGATTCCAGCTTGTAAATCAACAGCGGATCTTTCTGTTCGTAGCTTGCGTTCTGTACAGAGTGTTTCAGTTCGTCCAGTTCGCGCAGGTTTTCTTTCCAAGCTTCGTCGATAACATGGAGCAGGATGCTCTTTTCGAACGATTTCACCACTTCCTTACATTCGCTTTCGTAAGCAGCTTTCAGGTTGCAGGAGATATTGTACATACGTTTGCCATCGGTGATGGGTATGAGAATATTCTCATACATGTGACCTTGGTTCTCGTATACTTGCTTGATGACCGGATAGGCTATCTGTGCCATGCGTTCAGTCTTGCGTTTGAAGAGTTCCATAGCAGCTTCGAATGTCTTGTCTGCCAATTTTTCCTTCTTCTCGTTCTTGAATTCCTCTTCGCTGAAAGGAGCTTCCATGGCCAACGTCTGCAGGATATCCATCTTGCAGTTTTCATAATCTGGTGCTTCAATAGCGTTGGCACAACGGTCCCAAATCATGTTGACGATATCCATACCGATACGTTCTCCCATCAAGGCATGGCGGCGTTTGGTATAAACTACGGTACGCTGCTTGTTCATTACGTCGTCGTATTCCAACAGACGTTTACGGATACCGAAGTTGTTTTCTTCTACTTTCTTCTGTGCGCGTTCGATGGACTTGGAAATCATGCTGTGTTCGATCATTTCGCCTTCCTTGAAGCCCAATTTGTCCATCACACCAGCGATACGGTCGGATGAGAACAAACGCATCAGGTCGTCTTCCAGTGAAACGAAAAATACGGATGAACCCGGGTCGCCTTGACGTCCGGCACGACCACGCAACTGACGGTCTACACGGCGGGATTCGTGACGCTCCGTACCGATGATGGCCAGACCGCCTGCAGCTTTTACTTCCGGGCTCAGCTTGATATCGGTACCACGACCGGCCATATTGGTGGCAATGGTCACCGTACTGCTCTGACCGGCTTGGGCCACGATGTCGGCTTCCTTTTGGTGCAGCTTGGCATTCAATACGTTGTGGGGAATCTTGCGCATGGTCAACATCTTGCTCAACATTTCCGAGATTTCTACCGATGTCGTACCTACCAGCACAGGACGTCCGGCATGTACCATGGCTTCGATTTCTTCGATGACGGCTTTGTATTTCTCGCGTTTTGTCTTGTAGACGCGGTCGTTCATATCCTTGCGGGCAATGGGGCGATTGGTCGGGATGACAACAACATCCAGTTTGTAGATATCCCAGAATTCGCCGGCTTCCGTTTCGGCTGTACCGGTCATACCTGACAACTTATGGTACATACGGAAATAGTTCTGCAAGGTAATGGTTGCGAATGTTTGCGTGGCAGCTTCTACCTTTACACCCTCCTTGGCTTCGATGGCCTGATGCAAACCGTCAGAGTAGCGACGACCTTCCATAATACGGCCTGTCTGCTCGTCCACAATCTTCACCTGTCCGTCTATTACAACGTATTCGTCGTCTTTTTCGAACATGGTGTAAGCCTTCAGCAGCTGATTGATGGTATGTACGCGTTCCGACTTGATTGCATAATTGGTGAGCAGGGCGTCCTTCTTGGCCAGACGTTCTTCTTCTGTCAGATCCTTTTCATTTTCCAGTTCAGAGAGCTGGGCTGTGATATCGGGCAGTACGAAGAGAGTGGGGTCGGCTGAGTTACCGCTGATGAGGTCCACACCCTTGTCGGTCAGATCTACACTGTTCAGTTTCTCGTCGATGACGAAGTAGAGCGGATCGGTCACTTCGTGCATACGTTTGTTGTTCTGCTCCATGTAGATTTCCTCGGTCTTCAGCATACCAGCTTTTACGCCCTGTTCGCTCAAGAACTTGATGAGCGGTTTGTTCTTAGGTAATGCCTTGTGGCTGCGGTAGAGAGAGAGGAAGCCTTCTTCCTGTTCTTTCTTGTCGCTGGAAGCGATGAGACGTTTTGCGTCAGCCAGATACTGGGTAGCCAGTCTTTTTTGTGCCTCTACCAGTCTTTCTACCAGCGGACGGAGCTGTTCGAACAGTTGGTCGTCACCTTTGGGTACAGGACCAGAGATAATCAACGGCGTACGGGCATCGTCAATCAATACAGAGTCCACCTCATCGACGATGGCATAGTTGTGCTGGCGTTGTACGAGGTCTTTCGGGCTGATGGCCATGTTGTCACGCAGGTAGTCGAAGCCAAATTCGTTGTTGGTACCGAATGTGATATCGGCCAGGTAGGCGCGACGACGGGCATCGGAATTGGGCTGATGCTTGTCGATACAGTCTACGCTCAAGCCGTGGAACATGTAGAGCGGTCCCATCCATTCGGAGTCACGCTTGGACAGATAGTCGTTCACTGTTACGACGTGTACACCGTTACCGGTCAGGGCGTTGAGGAATACGGGGAGGGTTGCCACGAGGGTCTTACCTTCACCGGTTGCCATTTCGGCAATCTTACCTTTATGCAGAACGACACCACCGAACAGCTGTACGTCGTAGTGTACCATATTCCAAGTAATTTCGTTACCACCTGCCATCCAATGGTTCTTGTAGATGGCTTTATCACCTTCGATACGGACGAAATCCTTGGTGGCAGCCAGCTGGCGGTCGAAGTCATTGGCTGTTACGGTAATTTCTTCATTTTCTGTAAATCGTCTGGCTGTCGACTTTACGATGGCAAAGGCTGCGGGCAGTACTTCGTCGAGTGCCTTTTCGTAGATTTCCAGTATTTCTTTCTCAATTTTGTCGATCTGGGCAAAGAGCTCTTCACGCTTTTCCAGTTCCGTGGTTTCTACAGTGGCCTTCAGTTCGTCCACTTTGGCACGTTGAGAGGCGGCAGAGTTGCGGATGTATGCCTTCAGTTCTTCTGTTTTGGCACGCAAGGCATCGTTGTCCAGGCTGTCGATTTCCGGGTATGCGGCTTTCACCTTTTCTACCCACGGTTGTATTTCCTTCATGTCGCGGGTGGATTTGTTGCCGAAAATCGAGCTTAAAAATTCATTAAATCCCATTTTATAATTGTTTTTATTTATTGCAATGTTGGTTGATAATTGTTTTTCGCTGTGCAAAGGTAAGAAATTCACTCCACTGGGCACAAAGTTACAGTGAGTTTTTTCCAATAATCCGTTATCAGACAAGAAAATGGTTACATTCAGACGACGAAGCGAGGCTCTTGTCTGCTTGTAAGGAAAAAACAGGTCAAAATTCGAGCGGAGTGGCTGTGCATCCATTCGGAGCACGTATGCGCATCACACTGCTCAAAGTAGGGGCGATGCGATCGGCACTGACAGGTGTCCTCACTTTTCCTGCTTTGATTCCTCCACCCATGAGAATCAGTGGTGCGGGAATTTCGGCAGCTCGCACGGCACGGTTGTCATTGCCATTTTCCTGAACAATGGTCCATCCCGGCAGTACTTTGATCAGCAGGTCGCCCGAGCGCTTGCGGTGGTAACTGTTGCGGATGCGGTCTATCTGGGGAGACCAGGAACCCAATAGCAGCCGGTGTGAGGAATAGACTTGGTCTACACCACTGAACTGTACCAAGAATGCAGCTGATTTTTCCAGAATTTCCGTCAGGTCCAGCTGCTTGTCTTCCAGAAGTTTATGGTTAAGATAAATTTGTTGGTCATAATAAGTTTCCACATACTGTCCGGCGCCATAGGTTGCCATAAGATACATGTTGAGCAGAGTGGCACAGCGGTTCAGGTGGAACTCTCCTCCAGGGATGCGGTAGATTCCCGTATCTGCAGGATCGGGATCGGCATAACCGGTGGATGCGATGCACAGAATGAGGTTGTTCAGTCCTATTTTCCGGTCGAGCATGTCGAGCAGGGTAGCAATGCTTCGGTCCAGACGGGCATAGATGTCCTGCATTTCCATGGCGCATTCGCGGGTGCTGCGGTGATTGTAGTTGCCCGCATAGTAGGTGAGCGCCAGAAGGTCGGGGATATCATCTCTGCCTATTCCACTTTTCTCCAACAGCCTTTCTGTCAGCAGGTTGACCTCATCGTTTATGAGGGGGCTTGCTGCCAGTCGGTAGAACTTGTTTTCTCGTTCGCTTTCAAAAATGTACTTGAATGGCTCTGTCCGCCAGTCGGACAGGTATTTGTAGCTGGATACCTGATGCAGGGGCATCCAAGTGATATCTTTAATGCGGAAATCCACGGAGCTGGAGTCATTGTATTGGTTCAGCCATTCGGGGAATTCCGGGTAATAGGTACTTCCACACCACTTTCCATTTGTCTTGTTAATCCAGAAAGCACCGTCGCCTGCATGGCCGGCACTCAAGACTGCTGCATCGCGGAAGGGTGCGATGGCATATACTTTTCCTGCATTGCGCGTGGCTACTTTCAGCTCGTCGGCAATGGTCGATGTCAGCAATTGGGCCGGAGAGCTGTTTTGGTTGGTGTAGTTGCCCATGAAGTTTGGATCCTCCACGCAATTGCGCGGTGTCAGGGTAGACACGTCCATCCATTTGGTGGCGATGATTCCATGTGTAGAAGGTGAACAGCCGCTGAATAGTGTCGCTGTAGCCGATGCGCGGTCGGGTTTGTCGAAGGGCATTTCGGCTTGCATGTAGACTTTGCCTTCACGCATCAGCCTTTTGAATCCTTTTTCCCCGTATAAGGCCGAAAATGCCTCCAGATAATCTGTGCGGAGCTGGTCGATGGTCAGAGTTACGACCAGTTTGGGCGTAGACGGTAGCGGCTGAGCCTGCAGCCCGCCGAAAGTCAACACTAATATGGAGGTTATCAGTCCTTTTTTCATCTCTTTATTCTTCTTCTTAAGCCTTGTTTATGGGATAAAATCAAGTTGCTTGCTGAACGTACCAGCAAACAAAGTGCCAAAGGTAGCATTGTCGGATTGATTTTTTGCGGAATTATAGCCCATAACAATATAAATAATGTTAAAACGACAAAATTAGCCTGCATGTAGCGGCTCGTTTGTCTTTTTCGCACCTTTTTTATCATCCAGGGCAGGCTGAATAGATGCAGGGGATGGAGTGCGAAAAGTATAAAGTTGGAACTTACTGTCGGATGGGATGAGAACAGTGCCAGGAATGCCAGGATGCATCCGCTGAGTCCGGCAACTGTAAAAAGAATAAGGTCGATGCCCCATAGACTTCTTTGCCTGCGAACTCCATACCAAGAGCAGGCACACACAAACAAAAACAAAAGCGTGGCTGTCAGTAAAGGCGTAAAAAGAGTCGTTTCTGTTTGTTTGTCTTCGTCGGGAATGACAACGGGCTGTTCAGTCTGGCTCACCAGAGGACGTGTACCGATACCTGTACTGTCGGCTAGGGTGGCGGTAGCGAAAAAATCTTTCAGATAGAAGGGGGCAAACATCATCTGATGTCGGCTGATGGGGCGGTCTGCCTCGCTGCCGAGACAGAGGTCGATACCAAACTGCGACCATGGATGTCCCTGACAATATTGATGGACGATGTCTCGGAAGCTTCGTCCTGTATCGGTCGTCGTCATATCGTCGGAATAGCGCAGGCTGTTGTTTACGGCACGTTCCACCTGATCGCGCGGGCGTGTGGCACAGTTGTCATAGAAGAAATTATAGCGGTAGACACGGTTTTCCGGCCGATAGTTTTCCTCCAATTGATTTATCAATTTTTGTTTTTCTTCCGTAGTCAGGTTCAGGGTCTGTTCCCAGACGTCGCGATTGTCCAGCAGGTATTCCGAAAGGAAGTATTTGTATTCCGTTGCTCCAAGCCGGTAGTCCGTTTCGCCAAGGGTGAAACGAAGGATGAAGTTAGACGACTGAAAACTGAACAAACCGTAGTTGAATACCACATCGATGCCCTTCCGACGGTTTTCATAACGGATGGCTGTATGTCCGAAGAGGGAATAGATTTCCTTGCCGGGGCCACAGGTCAGCAGGCTGAGACGGATGCCGTCATCTTGGGGCTGCATTTGCTCTTCTGTTGCTTGCAGAGAATGGCATGCCAGGCAGCATAAAAGTAGGGATATGATAAATGTCTGAAATCTCCGTTGCATCGTCTTTATGGGTTTGCGCCACAAAGGTAATGTTTTATCCAATAAAGACCAATACTTTTCGGTTACGAAAAGGCTGTTTTTCCAAAGTCCTACTTTACGCTTCTAAAGTTCATAGTTACATCGCTCATGTAGGTAGTTACGTTTCGGATGTCAACGGTTGGTGTGGGTGTCTTTTCCTTCCAGCCAGGCATCGATCAGTCTGCGGGCGATGCTCAGCTTGCGCGGTAGTTCCGGCAAGTTGTTGCGATGGTAGAAGGCACCGGCACTGAGTTCATCTTTCTGTAGTTTGATGTCGCCACTTTCATAATCGGCAAAGAAACCTACCATCAGACCGCTGGGATAGGGCCAGGGTTGGCTGTCGAAGTAGGTGATGTTACGGATACAGAGCCCCGTTTCTTCCATTACCTCACGGCGGACACATTGCTCCAACGTTTCGCCAGCCTCGAGGAAGCCTGCTACGAGGCCATAGAAAGTGCCGCGGAAATTATGGGCATGTACCAGTAGGATTTCTTCGCCGCGGCGCACCAGTACAATGATGGCAGTAGAGATGGGTGGGTATAATTCATTGCCACAGTGGGGACATTTCTTCATGATATCGGTCTGCTGTTCCGTAGGCGTACCGCATACGGGGCAGTAGCGGCTGTGCTGGTCCCAGTAGAGTATCTGATAGGCCTTGCCGGCGGCTTTGTATGCGTCCAAAGGCAGATGATCGAACGAGGCGCGCAGGCCGGTCATCATCCACTGGTTGGTCTCGGCCACAGGGTAGTCGATGGCAAACGTATAGACCTGCTGTCCTGTAGGCAAGGTGACACGGTGGACGGTCTGATCCTTTGCGGGAGCTACAGGCAGCTGCTCTCCTGTAGGCAGGGTGCAGGTGCCGTCAGCGAGTTTCTGCATCAGCAGGTTATCTTTGAAGAAGACGCACCAGCAAGCGGTACGGTCATATTCCATCTCTTTCATACTTATGTCTTTTTTATAAGTCAGAAATTCACGTTGACGCCTCCCATGAAGGTAGCCTTCGGCATGGGGTAGCCAGCATTGATTTCGTAGCGTTGTGCCAGCAGGTTCTCGCCTTTCACGAAGAGGCTTGCAAAGTTACACAGACGGTAGCTGATATTCAAATTCCAAAGAACGAAAGTTTCTTGCTTTTCCTGTCCTTGCGTGACGGAAGTATAGAGGCCACGGATGTACTGCATGCCGCTGGCGGCTGTCCACCGTCCCTGATGGTAGTTGACACCGGCATATAACTTGTGTTCAGGAGCTGCCAGTACAGGATTTTCCATGTGCAGCCAACTGTAGTTTGCATTGGCTTGCCAGCGGGCATTGAAGCGGTAGGCTACGTTGGCTTCTGTACCCCAGTTCTCGATGTGGCCCGTGTTCACGTTCTTTCGCTGGGCGGGATCCACCTGAATGATGTTCTTTCCGTCGATGTAGTAGAGGTTGAGTCCGTAAGACAGGGCACCGTCGAAGAGGCGTTGTGTGTAAGCCAGTTCGCAGCTGACGAGGCTTTCGGGCTGCAAGTCGGGGTTTTTTGAGAACATGAACAGTTCGCGGATGGTAGGGTTACGAAAGCCTTTGCCTACCATGGCTTTTAGTTCTGCTTGACGGGGCAGGTGGAAGGCCAGTCCACCTTGCGGTATCCATTCTGTGCCCGTGTGCGAGTGGTGGTCTACACGCAGTCCGGCGTCGAGTGACAGCCAGTGGCCGATGTTCTGTCGGAAATCTACGTATCCAGCCAGTTCGTCCAGCTGCTTGTCTACTTGTGGTTGCTTCTCGCCTGTGGCCAGTACCTTGTACCACGACTCGCCGCCGAAGTGCTGGTAGTCGAAGCCGGCGGTGATGCGGTTGCCTTCGAACAGCGTGAGGCTTTGATACCACGAGAAGCCCATCATTCGGTCCTTGGAGTTGAAATGTGAGGTCTGTGGTTCTTCGCCCGGGTGATAGCCGTCGTTTATCTTATGGCGTCCCCAGTTGTAGAAGAAACTCAGCGCACCTGAGGTTCGTTCGTAATGGTTCTCGAGAGCTGCCGAAGCCATTCCGCGGGTAATGCGCGAGTCGTTGTCGATATAGGGTACCGCTATAGTACCTGGGTTGGAGGCGTTGAAGTGAGTCACGTTGATGTCTCCCCATAACTTCCATTGGTCACTGAAATCATAGCCCAGCTTGGCATAGCCGCCATATTGTTCGAAATCCATGTCGGGCCGATGTCCATCGCTTCGATTGTACGAGCTGGTGGTGATGCTGCTGAATCGTCCGCGCTTCAGGCGGTTGGTCACTTCGGTTTGCAGGGTGTTATACGAGCCATATCCTACTTGCAGGTCTGTTTTCGAACCTTCTTCTTCCATCTGCCGTGTGACGATGTTGATGACACCGCCCATGGCATTCGAGCCGTAGAGTACCGAAGCCGGTCCGCGCAGTACCTCCACCCGTTCGGTCATCATTGTCTGATAGGCGTCGGCGATGGGATGTCCCATCAGTCCCATATATTGTGGATGTCCGTCGATGAGCACTAGCAATCCTGCTGTGGGGCTTCCACCGATACCTCGCAGACTCATGCCTCCAGCCGCTCCGGTCGATACACCATAGCCCATAATGCCGCGGCTAGTGGTGAAAAAGCCAGGTACTTGTTCGGTCAGGGTGGGTAGTACGGAAGGCTGGTAATTGCTTTCCAGTTGTTTCCGACCTACGACAGAGATGGTCATAGGAAGGTGACGGATATCGGTTTCATTACGGGTACCGGTTACGACGACCTCGTCTGTCGTCAAGTTACGGGCAATACGAGTGGTGTCTTCCTGTCCTTGAGCGGCGGAAGTTGTCAGGAGGAGAAAGGCAAACAGGCCTTCCTTCAAGTTCAGTTCTTTCATATGTTTTTTCTCTGACTGGAGATAAATTTTTCTATAACTGGGAAAATTTCTTTGGCTGACTGGAGGTCACGGCTGGCTTGTTCCAGCGGGCACCAGCCCGTGTGGTCGCGGTTGATGATGTGGTCCACGATCTCATCGCAACTTACCGTGACACCGGCTTCCTGCAACAGGCGGAGAGCAGGCTGGCTGATGGTACGAGTATATACCTGCCGTACGCCACCCAGTACCATGAGCGAGGCTGCTGCCTTGCCGATGACCTTGTCGGCTACAAACGCACCATGTAGGAATTCGGGTTCTTGTACCAGCAGGTCGTAAAGGTCGGCCACACCCCGCCGTGTGAACGTGCGGATGCGGTCACCATTGGCTATCACGCAGGAGTATCCTCCTGCGTGAAGCATGTCTATGAGTTCTTTCATTCTTTGTCTTTTCGGGTTACAGCGTTTCTTGTTTCAGCTGCTCCACATAGCGGTCGATGCGGTGCAGCTCTTCGGGAATGTCAATGCTTTGCGGACAGTGGGACACGCATTGGCCGCAGCCGATGCAGTGGCTGGCCTGGCGCAGGCGGGGCACACTGCGGTCGTACCCAATGAGGAAGGCCCGGCGTGCCTCGCGGTAGTTGGCGTGTTCTTGCGAAGTGGGCAGATTGCCCTCGTTCACACATTTATTATAATGTATCAGCACGGCGGGAATGTCGATACCATAGGGGCAGGGCATGCAGTATTTGCAGTCGTTACAGGGGATAGTAGGGTACTGCTTCATCAGGTCGGCCGTCTGCTGCAGGAATTCCAGGTCGTCGTCCGTCAAGGGGACCAGTGGCGAATAGGTGCGCAGGTTGTCCTGCAGATGCTCCATGTAGGTCATGCCGCTCAGCACCGTCAGTACGTCAGGGAACGTGCCTGCAAAGCGGAAAGCCCACGAGGCTACACTCGCTTCGGGGCCGCGCTGCTTGAGGCGTGCCACGAGGTGTTCGGGCAGCTTGGACAGACGTCCGCCCAGCAGCGGTTCCATGATGATGGCCGGTATGTGGCGTTTCTCCAGTTCGGCGTAGAGGTAGTCGGCGTTAACGTTGCGTCCCGAAGCATATTTCCAGTCTACATAGTTCAGCTGAATCTGTACGAAGTCCCAGTGCACTTGGTCGTGCATGGCCAGAACTTCGTCGAATACATCCTGTGTGCCGTGGAAAGAGAAGCCCAGGTTACGGATGCGACCTGCCTCGCGTTCCTTCATCAGGAAATCGATCATGCCATTTTCAATGTAGCGGGCGCGGAAAGTCTCGATGCCGCCGTTGCCAATGGAGTGCAGCAGGTAGTAATCAATGTAGTCCACTTGTAGCTCCGAGAACGAGCGGTTGTACATGGCGATGGAGTTCTCGCGCGTATAGTTGGAGAAGTTGGACAGCTTGGTGGCCACGAAGAACTTCTCGCGTGGATGACGCTTCAAGGCGATGCCAGTCGACCGTTCCGACCAACCTTGTACGTAGACGGGCGACGTGTCGTAGTAGTTCACGCCATGAGCCATGGCATAGTCTATCAGTTCGTTCACGGCATCCTGATCGATGACGTTGCCGCTTTTTTCGGGAGCGGGCAGGGTGGGCCAGCGCATGCAGCCGTAGCCCAGCAGTGATACTTTCTCTTTGGTTTTCGGATTCTCGCGCAGGGTCATTTTGTCAGTAGGAATTTCTCCTTCGGCCTGCAGGGAGGAGGAAGCGGAGTCTTTCGGTCCGCATCCAGCTAATACCGCGGTTGTGGTGGCCGTACTGATACCCACAATCTTCAGAAACTCGCGGCGAGACATATCGTTGGAATGATTCTGGTCGTTCATTAGTATATCGTGATAAAGAAGTTATAGAAATAAAACGTTTACCGTTCACCGCTTAAATAATCCGGTGTCGTTCGTGTCCTTCCACATAAATGGCACTGAAGGGACGGGCCGGACAGAGGTTTTCGCAAGCACCGCAACCGATACAGCGTTCCGTGTCGATGGCCGGAAACTTGAGCGAGTCGGGGTTCTTGGGGTCCGACGGTACCATGGTGATGGCACCTGTGGGACAATGGCGCGCACAGTTACCGCATTCCACCTTGTCGGTCTTTACCACACAGTTGCGCTTGATCCACACGGCGTGTCCTATCTGGATGGACGATTTGTCGGCTACGGTGATGGGTTTGATGGCTCCCGCGGGGCAGACTTCCGAACACTTGGTACACTCGGGGCGACAGTAGCCTCGTTCGTATGAAGAGAAAGGTTGCATCAGCGTCATCAGGCCGGTAGAGGGGCGTAACACTTCGTTGGGACATACCGACACACACAGCTGGCAGGCTGTACAGTGCTGTGTAAAGTGACGGGCGCTTTGGGCTCCCGGCGGCAAAATGGGTGTCTTTCGATTAGGGATTTTCTTGTCTTCGATGGTAGCCAGTCCACCGTCCACCTTCATTTCCTGAGCCTTCAATATGGCAGCCGAGGCTGCCAGTGCTGTCGATGTCAGGAAGGCACGGCGTGAACTGCCTTCTTCAGGCTTCTTCTCGGTTGCTTCAACCTTCGTTTTGGAAGGATGCGCGTAGCGCAGTGCCTGGTGCTTGCACTTGTCCAGGCAGTCCATGCAGGCCACGCAGCGGCTGTAGTCTATCTGGTGGTTCTTAATGTCGATACACGAGGCTTTGCAGTTACGGGCGCAGAGGTTGCAGTTGATGCACTTGTCTGTGTCGATGACCGGCTTCAGGTAGGCATACTTTGACAGGAATCCCAGCACGGTACCTACAGGGCAGATGGTGTTGCAATAAGTACGTCCGCCTCTCCAAGCCAGTACGACGAGCACTACCAGTGTGACGGCGGCGATGACAAACGTGGGCAAGCTTTTCAGCCAGACAGTGGTGTCGTAAAAAGCATAGCTGTCAGCCCGTTCAGCTAGATAAGCCAGCAAGTTGTTTCCCCACTGGTAGACAGGGGCGAACAGGTTGCTTGCGATGCGTCCGTACGAACTGTAGGGTGCCAGCAGTGCGACAAACGAATGTATACCTGCCACCAGTGCGATGACGAACACACCCAACACGCCGTAGCGCAACCACGACAGGGCGGGCGAATGGCGGTAGCGGTTCTTCTTGCTCTTCTTTGCGAACCAGACTACAATGTCCTGGAAGACGCCCAACGGGCAGATGACCGAACAATAGACACGGCCCAGCAGCAGGGTGAGAATCACCAAGGCCAGTACCACTCCCATATTCAGTGCCAGCAGGGCAGGGAGGAATTGAATCTTGGCCATCCAGCCGAACCACGCGTGCAGTGTTCCTGTGAAGTCGAGGAACAGCAGGGTAATCAGCGTAAAGAAAACGATAGCCAGGGTCAGTCTGATTTTACGTAACATAATAAAAGGTGTCTGTTTTTAATAAGGTAAAATTGTCGTGTATCGTTCTTTGAGTGATACGCTGCAAAAATAAGGAGAAATTTGGAAAACCGGGATACCCGAATTACGGTTATTTGTGAGCTTTCCCATTTTTTATGTAGGCAGGTAATAGGCCTGATGCCTTTAGAAAGTAAATGATGAGGAGGTGACACAGTGCTTCGTGATAGTCCGACGAAGTGCTTTGTGAGGTGCTCATGCAGTGCTTCGTCAGGGTGTCAGGAAGCACTGCATGAGAGGGCCAGAAAGTGCTGCGTCACAACGGGTACCTGTGATGGTATCTGATAGGGCATGCAAAACTCTTTCACTGCATGGCCGAAGCGTCGAACGACAGTGGTAGCAGGTCGCCTACCTTTTTTACTTCGTAGATGCCTTTGCTTCCGTATAGCAGGATGCGCATGGTCTGGTTGTACCTTGTCTCCGTCTCGAGCATTACTTGGCGGCAAGCTCCGCATGGCGGAATCGGATCTTCCAGAAATTCACCTTGCTCGTTGCGGGCAGCGATAGCCAGTGTCTTTACGGCCTGATCCGGGTAACGCGAATTGGCATAGAAAAGGGTGGTGCGTTCGGCACAGAGCCCTGACGGATAGGCGGCGTTCTCCTGATTGCTGCCGCATACGATGGTGCCGTCTGCCAGGCGGGCGGCAGCTCCTACCGAAAAGTGGGAATAAGGGGAATAACTGCGGAAAGTAGCCTCACGGGCGGCGTCTATCAGCTCACGGTCGGCTGCATCCAGTTCCTCGTATGGGAAAATACGGATGTCGATGTGGATATTCAGTTCTTTCATAAGACAAGGTTTCTGTAATTAATGTTACAAAGATAAGGAAGTGATTGGAATTTTCAATTCTTTTGCAGACTTTTGTGCCCGAATCAATGACAAAGACATGAAATATACGTTCCGACTGCTGGCCCTTGTGGCTTTTCTTATGATGCTTCTGCCTGCCCATGCACAGCGCAGGAACTCCCGTTACAACGAATATATCAAGCAATATGCTCCCATCGCTGTGGAGCAGATGAGGTTGCACAAAATACCGGCCAGCATTACACTGGCGCAAGGCTTGCTTGAGAGTGGAGCGGGGCAAAGTGTACTGGCTCGGAAAAGTAACAATCACTTCGGCATCAAGTGTCACAATAACTGGCGCGGAGGCCGGGTCTATCACGATGATGATGCCCGTGGCGAATGTTTCCGGGCTTATCGCAATGTGCGCGATTCATACGAGGACCATTCCAAGTTCCTTACCAGTGGCGCGCGTTATGCTTTTCTGTTCAAGTTGAAGATAACCAATTACAAAGGATGGGCCAAAGGACTGAAAAAGGCCGGTTATGCCACCGACCCTTCGTATGCCAACCGTCTGATAACGATTATTGAAGACTACGAACTCTATAAGTACGATAATGAAGGCCTGGGACGTCGTGAAGCCCGCAAATGGGAGAAGGAAATCAAGAAGAAACCTTGGTTGTTGAAACCACACCAGGTATATATAGCCAACGGTTTGGCGTACGTCGTGGCTCGCGACGGTGACAGTTTCGAGTTGTTGGGGGGAGAGTTTGACATTAGTTGGAAAAAACTGGTCGACTATAACGATCTACACCGTGAATATACCCTCGAAGCAGGTGACATTATCTATCTGAAAAAGAAGAATAAGAAAGCGCAGAAGCCTTATACAGTCCATATCGTTCGTGACGGCGATTCCATGCACAGCATTTCGCAGAAGTACGGTATCCGCTTGAAGAATCTCTACAAGATGAATCGCAAGGACGGAGAATATGTGCCTGAGGTAGGAGACCGTTTGCGGTTGAGATAGGCTCTATCTTGGCCATTTCAAGGTTTGTCGTCCGTTGTATGGGCGACATGCCTGTCTGCTTCTTTAACGTTCACTTTGAAGATGCTTGTTCTTCTGGGAATATAAATAATGTGTATCTTTGCGGCCGATTATTCCGGTTTTTATACTGTATGTTATTATGATGAATAAAAGAACACCGCTGGTAGGGGAACAGTATATGGTCCCCTTCATTTTGATTATTTCCTTGTTTTTTCTATGGGGATTTGCCCATGCCATACTTGACGTTCTGAACAAACACTTTCAGGAGTTGCTGCACATCAATAAATCTGTGTCGGCTTTGATACAGGCTATGATGTATCTGGGGTATTTTGTGATGGCTATTCCTGCCGGATTATTTATTTCCCGTTTTGGCTATAGGAGGGGAGTGGTATTTGGATTGGTACTTTATGGAATAGGTTCGTTACTTTTTATTCCCGGGCAGCAGTGGATGTCTTATCAGGTATTTCTGTTTGCCTTGTTCGTTATCGGGTGTGGATTGACGTTTCTGGAAACAGCGGCCAATCCTTATGCTACAGAATTGGGTGCACGTGAAACGGCAGCCAGTCGTCTGAACTTTGCACAATCTTTCAACGGTTTGGGCTGTATCTGTGCTCCTATCGTAACGGGATTATTGTTGTTCTCTGAAGATGGAAATACCGGTTCGGGTAACGTGGCACTTCCCTATGCTTGTATGGGAGTGGTTGTGTTGCTGGTTGCGGTTCTTTTTTCACGTGTCCGCCTGCCGGAGATTGTACATGAGGACGAGGTAAATGCCGACGGACATAAAGTAGGATTATGGAAACACAAGCTGTTTGTATTTGGATTGATGGCATTGTTTGCTTATGAAGTCGGAGAGATTTCCATTAACAGCTTCTTTATTAACTATGTGTTGGAGCAGGGATGGATGAATGCACGTACGGCTTCATTGGTACTCTCGTTCGGTGGTCTGAGTCTTTTTATGTTGGGGCGTTTCATCGGTAGCTGGATTATGCGGAGGGTTCGTGCCGAAAAGATGCTTTTCGTTTGCGCTTCGGGTGTCGTGGTGACGACGACAGTGGTACTTCTCGATTTAGGATATGTTTCTTTGATAGCTTTGCTGCTGGTCTATGCATTCGAAGCAATCATGTTCCCTACTATTTTCGCTTTGTCTCTTCGCGGATTGGGTAACCATACCAAACGGGCTTCCTCTTTCCTGATGATGTCACCGGTAGGAGGTGTTGTGGGTCCTTTGTTGATGGGACTGGTGGCAGATTATACCACGATGGTGATTGCTTTTGTCGTTCCCTTGCTTGCTTATATTGTGGTTTGGTTGTATGCTTGCAAGTTGTATACTTTGAGTGGAAAAAGTATGGAAAAGGCTGTAGTCTGATGTTTGTGCTTTGACTTTTATGGACGAATCCAGTTTTTTGAGGCATTTATTTTTCCTCTCCAACTATAGTTCCTATCTTTGCACATAAATAATAATCGATTTTATTTTGGATTGGCTATATAGTTTGTTTGTGGAACATTCCGCTCTACAGGCGGTTGTTATCCTATCGTTGATTTCAGCGGTCGGTTTAGGTTTAGGAAAAGTACGTTTCTGGGGCGTTTCTCTGGGTGTTACGTTCGTATTCTTTGCCGGTATATTGGCCGGACATTTGGGATTTACCATTGATCCCCAGATGTTGAATTATGCAGAGAGTTTCGGACTTGTAGTGTTTGTCTACGCATTGGGCTTACAGGTAGGTCCCGGTTTTTTCAGTTCTTTCCGACAAGGAGGTGTCAGGCTGAATATGCTGGCTACAGGAGTCGTTCTGATCGGTACTTTGATGACCGTGCTGGGCAGTCTTGTAACAGATATTTCGCTTCCGGACATGGTGGGTATTTTATGCGGCGCTACGACAAATACACCTGCTTTGGGAGCTGCCCAACAGACGTTGAAACAGTTGGGAATGGAGGCCAGTACTCCAGCATTGGGATGTGCTGTTACGTATCCGTTAGGTGTCGTGGGAGTTATTTTGGCTATTCTGATTATGCGTAAACTGATGGTGACGGACAAGGACCTGGAGGTGAAAGAGAAAGAAAATGATAATAAAACCTATATTGGTGCTTTTCAAGTTCATAATCCTGGAATCTTTGGTAAAAGTGTGAAGGAAATAGCTGACTTGAGTCATTCTAAATTTGTGATTTCTCGTTTGTGGAGAGAGGGTAAGGTGACGATTCCTACTTCGGACAAGATCGTGGAGGAAGGCGACCGTTTGCTGGTGATTACTTCGGAGAAGGAAGCTGCAGCAATGACGGTGCTTTTCGGTGAACAGGAACATACGAATTGGAATAAGGAAGATATTGATTGGGATGCTATTGACAGTAAACTTATCTCGCAACGTATCGTTGTAACCCGTCCGGAATTGAACGGAAGAAAACTTGGATCACTTCATTTACGTAATCATTATGGTATCAATATAACCCGTGTTTATCGAAGTGGAGTACAGCTGTTGGCTACGGCCGATTTAACATTGCAGTTAGGAGACCGGTTGACCATTGTTGGTGAAGCGGCATCCGTGCATAATGTTGAGAAGGTGTTGGGTAATGCAATTAAGAGTCTAAAAGAACCTAATCTGGTAGCTGTATTTATCGGCATTATTTTGGGACTTATATTGGGAGCTATTCCTATTTCAATACCGGGTATCAGTGCGCCGGTGAAACTTGGTTTGGCAGGTGGTCCTATTATTGTCGGTATTCTGATAGGTACATTTGGTCCGAGGTTACATATGGTAACTTATACGACACGTAGTGCCAATTTGATGTTGCGTGCATTGGGATTGGCATTGTATTTGGCTTGCCTTGGATTGGATGCAGGTGCTCATTTCTTTGAGACCGTGTTTCGCCCTGAAGGACTTCTTTGGATTGGTGTCGGTTTTGTTTTGACGCTGGTACCAGTATTGATAATGGGAGTTGTTGCTTTTAAATGGATGAAAGTTGATTTCGGCTCCGTGACCGGTATGTTATGTGGCAGTATGGCTAATCCAATGGCATTGAACTATGCTAACGATACCATTCCCGGTGATAATCCATCGGTGTCTTATGCCACAGTATATCCGCTTTGCATGTTCCTTCGAGTCATCATAGCTCAGGTGCTACTGATGTTTTTGTTGGGATGATTAATTTGAATAGGAATAAAAATATAAAGATAGAATCATGGGAAATATTACTTCTGAAAGTATCATCAGCGATTTGCGTTATCTGCAATTATTGTCCCATAGCTTTCCGACGATAGCTGATGCCAGTACCGAGATTATCAATCTGGAGGCAATTCTGAATCTGCCTAAAGGAACGGAACATTTTTTGACTGACATACATGGAGAATATGAAGCTTTTCAGCACGTGCTGAAGAATGCATCGGGAGCAGTGAAGCGTAAGGTGAATGAAATATTCGGTCATACCTTGCGTGAGAGTGAGAAGAAGGAACTTTGTACGCTGATTTACTATCCGGAGGAAAAACTGCAACTGATCAAAGCGTCCGAGAAGGACTTGGATGACTGGTATTTGATTACGCTGAACCAGTTGGTTAAGGTTTGCCAGAATGTGTCGTCCAAATATACGCGTTCTAAAGTTCGGAAGGCTTTGCCTGAAGACTTCTCTTATATCATTCAAGAGTTGTTGCACGAGTCTACTATCGATCCCAACAAGCATGCTTATATCAATGTTATCATCAGTACCATTATCTCTACCAAGCGTGCCGATGATTTTATTATAGCTATGTGTAACCTGATACAGCGGCTTACTATCGATTTGCTGCATATCGTGGGTGACATATATGATCGTGGACCGGGAGCGCACATCATAATGGATACGCTTTGTGATTATCATAACTTTGATATTCAATGGGGAAACCATGATCTTCTTTGGATGGGAGCAGCCTCGGGAAATGATGCTTGTATGGCAAATGTAATCCGTATGTCTATGCGTTATGCCAATTTGGCTACATTGGAAGATGGATATGGTATCAATCTACTGCCGTTGGCTACGTTTGCCATGGATGTCTATGGAGATGATCCTTGTGAAATCTTTGCGCCGAAATTGAATTTTTCCGATTCTCGTTACAATGAAAAGACATTGCGTCTCATTACACAGATGCATAAAGCCATTACCATTATTCAGCTGAAACTGGAAGCTGCCATCATTGACCGTCGGCCGGAGTTAGGTATGGGCAACCGGAAGCTGTTGCATCTGATAGATTTCGAACGAGGAGTCTTTATGTACGATGGAAAGGAATATGCTTTACGTGACACAAACTTCCCGACAATCGATCCGGCAGACCCCTATAGGCTTACGGAAGAAGAGCATGATTTGATGGAGAAGATACATGCTTCTTTCATGAATAGTGAGAAATTGAAAAAACACATGCGCTGTCTGTTTACCTACGGTGGCATGTATCTGGTATGCAACAGTAACTTACTTTATCATGCGTCGGTTCCTTTGAATGCTGACGGAAGCTTCAAGCATGTAGTAATCAATGGAAAGGAGTATTGGGGAGAGAAACTGTTGAAAAAGGTGGACCAATTGGTACGTACCGCCTACTTTGGTGAAGATGGTTCGGATGAAAAGGCGTTTGCGCTTGACTATATGTGGTATATGTGGTGTGGTCCGGATGCTCCCTCTTTCGACAAAGACAAAATGGCCACGTTTGAACGCTATTTTGTAGAAGACAAATCGTTGCATAAGGAGACGAAGGGATATTATTATACACTGCGGAATGAAGTGGAAGTATGTAACAGAATTTTGCGGGAGTTTGGCATAGATCCCGAAGCTCATGCCCATATCATCAACGGGCATGTGCCGGTCAAAACTATCAAGGGAGAACAACCCATTAAGGCTGAGGGAAAAATGCTTGTAATTGACGGAGGATTCTCCAAAGCCTATCAGCCGGAAACGGGTATAGCCGGATATACATTGGTCTATCATTCGCATGGTTTGCAGCTGGTACAGCACGAACCTTTCCAAAGTCGGCAGAAAGCTATTGAAGAGGGGCAGGACATCAAGTCGACCACATTCCTAGTGGAATTCAATTCGCAACGTATGATGGTAAAGGATACGGATAAAGGACGTGAACTGCGTACTCAAATTGAAGATTTAAAGAAACTCCTTGTGGCCTATCGTACCGGTCTGATAAAAGAGCATGTATGATTGGGCAATTAGCAGGAGATTGAATTATTGAATCCGGAGGGCGGCATTTAGTATTTGAACAGTACAATGCCGCCCTCTATGATTATTCCTTTGTCATAGGTCGCATTACGGTCGTAGTGGCGGTCCCAGCCATAGCCTCCACTGACATATAGGCCCACATTTTCGGTCAGTCTGTATTCCATATTGATACGTGTTTGCAGAGAATATAGACGGGCTGGACAGTTTACCTCGTTCTTGCGGAATGTTTCAATATGACTGTATCCCAGGTCTCCGCTGACAAATAGACGTTTGTAGAGAGGCAATTCTGCTCCGGCACGATAGAAAACCGCACCGGAAAACTTATCGTTAAAGTTAAAATAGGGGGCGCCAACTCCTAGAATGGTGTAGAGCCAGTTGTTTTTGAAACGGGCGCCCAGATTCAATTTAGTCGTATTGCTTCCTGAAACCAGGAGTTGTATGTGAGTGTGCGGATTGGCATTGACTAAGCCCAGTTGTAAGCCATCGAATTTCTCCTTGTAATAATTGAACAAGCCGATTTGCATTCCCTTGGCACGAGAAGCCATATTAAGCAAGCCGATTTGTACTCCTTTGAGTTCGCGTCCCGCTACATTCCCTATTCCCGACAGTTGGAGTCCCTGCATATCTTCACCTGTAATGTTAAGTAGCCCGCCTAGTTGTACTCCCGCTGAAGAACCTCCGGCCACGTTCATCAGTCCAGATAGTGTCAGTCCGTGATAGTTGTTGCCTGTAATGTTGGCTATACCAGTCAGTAGTAGACCGCTACCATTATCGCCAATGAAGTTCATCAATCCGGCAGCAGTAATTCCCCGGTTGTTCTCACCTGTGATGCTGACTAAGCCTGAGGCCAACATTCCTACCCCTTCATTCCCATTGATACTGACCATTCCGGCAGCGGACAGCCCTCGATAGCCATGTTTGTTGATGTTGGTGATTCCTGACAGTTGGATGCCTTGCATACGATGGCCTACACTGTTTGAAAATCCTGCTAATTGGATGCCTTTTACATTCTGTCGTGTGTTGCTTCCCAATATATTAATTCCCAGTTCGGTCAGATTGTTCTGTGAAGAAAAAAAGCCCAGGTTGAAGATTGTAGTACCTATGCTGTCAGCTGTTTGTGTAGAGATGCCTTTCCATAATGACAGATTGATACCGACGGGTTTCAGTGAGCTGGAAGCCGACTGTTGGGTAGGGGATTGAGCAAAAAGAGTCCCTGCCATGAGCAGGGACATCAGAAGTATTATAGAGTTTTGTTTTCTCATCCTTTGGCCTCTTGATACAGGAAACGCTTGATGGACTTCTTGGGAGTCTTTTCAAACTCTTCCGGATAGATTTTCATTTTATAAAGCTGGCTGTAGGCTGGAAGTTCGGCATTTAAGGCTACCCGATTTTCTTCCATAACCCGTTCGATGTCTTCGTTGGTCAGGCCATGGGCAAAGGCATCGTCAAAGTCTGGATAGACCAGGCCGACCAGTCGTTCGTTCTGCTGTACAATGATGCTTTCGGCCACATACGGCATATTGTTCAGTTTGTCTTCAATTTCCTCCGGATAAATGTTCTGTCCGCTGGGGCCAAGGAGCATATTCTTGCTGCGTCCCTTGATCGTAACGTTTCCTTCACGGTCCATCAGAGCTAAGTCACCTGTATGCAGCCAGCCGTCCGGTTCCAGTACTTCTTGGGTAGCTTCTTCATTTTTGTAGTAGCCAAGCATCACGTTGGGGCCGCGGCAGATGATTTCACCTGGGATATTTTCCGGGTCTGGTGAGGCTATTTTGATTTCCATACGTGGGGCAGCTTTTCCGCATGATCCCGGTTTGAAGCGTTTCCAGTCTTCGTAGCAGATAATAGGACCGCATTCGGTCATGCCGTAACCTACGGTATAGGGGAAATCTATCATTTTGAGAAACTGTTCTACATCGTGATTGAAGGCTGCTCCACCGATAATGACCTCTTCGAAGTTTCCGCCGAATGCCTGTACCACTTGTTCGCGTACGGTAGCCTTGATCTTATCGTTGACAAAAGGTACTTTCAGCAATAGTTTCATAGTCGGTGTTTCCAGTTTGGGCAATACATTCTTTTTGATAATCTTTTCGATGATGAGCGGCACGGCGACAACGATGCGTGGCTTCACTTCGGCAAATGCCTGGAAAATAATCTTCGGACTTGGCATGCGGGTCAGGTAATAGATGTGGCAACCCACAGCAATTTCATACAGGAATTCAAAGGCCAGTCCGTACATGTGGGCCATCGGAAGCATGGATACAACTTTGTCACCACACTTCAGCGGCAGAACTTGGAAGGCGAAGGCTGTATTCGACCAAAGGCTGCGGTAGGGCAGCATTACTCCCTTGGAGTAGCTGGTGGTTCCTGAAGTGTAGTTGATGACGGCCAGTTCCTCCGGCTGATCTTTGTGATAAAAAACGTGTTCCTTGCGGAAGTTCTTAGGATATTTCTTGCCAAAGAGTTCGTTGAGGTGTTCGCGGGCATAATCCACCTTTTCGCTTCGGGAAACAAGAATCGAAAAGTCTGTCATCATGAAAATGCCTTCCAGCAGTGGCATGGCGTTTTCATTCAGATTTTCCCATACCATATCGCCCACAAAAAGCAGTTTGGCTTCAGAGTGATTTACAATGTTGTGTATGTTGTCAGCTTTGAATTCGTGCAGGATGGGTACAATGACTGCTCCGTAGGTCAGTGTAGCCAGGAAGGTGACTCCCCAGTGCGAGCTGTTACGACCGCAGACGGCAATTTTGTCTCCTTTCTTAATGCCGCTTGCTTCAAAGATAATGTGAAGCTTTTCTATTTTTCGTGCAACGTCTTTGTATTGTAGGGTTGCTCCCTTGTAGTCGGTCAGGGCGTCCAGATCCCAGTTTTCTTTAATACTCTTCTCAATGTATGCGATAAAACTTTGTTCCATAATTATTGCACATTTTTGTTAGATTTGTGCAAATATAGCTTTTTCTCTATATAACACAAACGAATTAGTATAAATTTTGTTGTTTAGGCAACAAGTTCCTGTTTGTTTCTTCTTGCTTGCCGTTTGGTATAAATTTTGTCGATAACCAGTGCGATGGCTCCGTCTCCTGTGACGTTGCAGGCTGTTCCGAAACTGTCCATGGCAATGTACAGAGCTATCATCAGTGCTTGTTCCGATTCGCCGAAGCCCAGAATGGACTGAAGGATGCCGAGCGAGGCCATGATGGCTCCTCCGGGGACTCCCGGCGCTGCAACCATCGTGATGCCCAGCATGAAGATGAAGCCGGCGAACAGCTGGAAGTCATAGTGTATGCCTTGCATCATCATCAGTGCCAGGGCACAGGCCACAATCTTCAGCGTACTGCCGGACAGATGGATGGTGGCACAGAGCGGAATAACAAATCCTGCTATTCCGGGCGATACGCCATTTTTGACAGTCTGTTCCAGGGTGACGGGGATGGTGGCGGCCGACGACTGCGTGCCCAGTGCCGTGAAGTAGGCAGGCATCATCCGTCCCAGTAGTCTGAATGGATTGCGGCGGACGAACAGTGCAGCGATGCAATACTGGAAGACCAGCAGGAAGATGTGCAGCAGGAAGATGATACCGATAATCTTAATGAACACACTGAGAATGCCGAATACCTGTCCTGAGCGGGTCATGTTCAAGAAGATGCCGAAAATATAGACGGGCAGCAAGGGCAAGATGACAGTACTGATGGTTTTCACGACAATTTCCTGAAAGTCCAGTGCTACGTTCTTCAGCGCATCTGTCTTCAGGTGGGCCAAGCCCAGTCCCAGGGTGAAAGCCAGGACGAGGGCTGTCATGACATTCATTAGCGGAGGAATGGCTACGTTGAAGTAGGGGAGGATGCCTTGGGCTTCGCTCACTTGCTCCAGCGGAACGTCCTGCTGTATGAGCGACGGGAAGAAGGTAGTACCGGTGAAGTAGGACAGGAAGCCTGCAAACAGCGTGGCACCATAGGCTATCAGTACGGTGGCCAGTAACATCTTGCCTGCTCCTTTGCCGATGTTGGCAATAGCGACGGTCACCAGCCCGACGATAATGAGCGGGATGGAGAAGTTCAAGAACTCACTGAAGATGCCGTTGAACGTGACAAAAGCCCTGATCAGCATCATGGGTAGCACATTTCCGAAGGCGATGCCCGCAGCGATGGCTATCACGATGCGGGGCAGGAGGCCGATATGTATTTTTTTCATTTAAATCTCATTTTTCCTATGAACAAATAAAGAACGCTTTTTGTTTTACAAACAGTATCAATTATGAAAACATATACGAAGGAAACAGCTATAGGAACTTATCATGCGTTGATCGAACATCTCATCGGCATGATGAACGCCTCTCCGGAGAAAGTATTCAATTTTGCTTTTTCAGGAGGCGATGGTCTGTGGCCTTTGTTCGATGTTTGGGCCTATGATTACGGCGATGTAACTCCCTGGCATCGGATGCGTATTTATTGGACCGATGAGCACCATGTTCCCATGGAACATTCGGACAGTAATTACGGCATTTTTTCCCGACTGTTGATTGATAAGGTTTCTTTTCCGTCCGATTCGGTTTTCCCCATCCTTTGTGGCAGTGCTTCCAATTTGAAGGCGGAGGCGATTCGTTATGCCGGCAAGGTTCGTGCAGCTGTGCCCATGGTTGGCGGTATACCGGTGTTCGATGCGGTGCTGCTGGGTGTAGAGCCGGACGGACATGTCGCATCGCTTTATCCCGGACAAGAACATTTGCTTGCTTCGTCACAATTATATGTCGCCTGTACCAATCCCTACAGCGGACAGCGATGTGTCACCATGACTGGTACACTGATGCTTGCTGCGTCCCGGATTGTCCTGTTGGCAGTAGGTAAGGACAGGGCAGGAATCGTTCACGATGTGTTGAATTCGGGGGATACTTCTCCTGTAAGCTACATTGCCCACCATGCGGCCGACGTCAGGCTGTTTATAGACGTCTGCGCAGAAGGCGGGCAATGAGTCTGGTGGAGCGTTCGTGCTCCCCGGTTGTGTGTTTTTCTACTTGTCTATTTAATTAATTTTCCATTTACCTTTACGTTTTTCAGTTGGAAGTTCCGGATGAGCGACTTGTCTACATCGCCTTTCTCAGCTTCGATGTCCATGTTCTCGAAAGTGAAGTTGGTGAGTTCATATTGGTCGGAACCTTCGACGTCAAAGAACGTGTTGCACTTCAGGGTGATGTTGCGCATCGTCACCTGATCGGCATACGATTTCGGCATCTCTTTCTGTCCTTTCAAGTCGAAAAACTGTGTCCACGGGCGTACCAGGATACAACTTTTGGCGTCGCCTTTCACGTCTTCCACCGTGATGTAGTTATAATGTTGCGGAGTGTCGGGACGCATTTTCAACCACAGGATGCGGCTGGCTTGCGTGATGGTGCAACGGCGCAGGATGATGTTGTGGTTGTGGATGGACTCGCTGCCGCAAGTCAGTCCGCTGTGGCAGAATCCGTATGTGCAGTCCTCGATGATGACGTTGCGGTTTCCGCCGTTGTTCGGATCCTTGTCGGCCTGCGGGCCTTTGCCACCTTTCAGGGCTACGGCGTCGTCGTTCACCGACATGTAGCAACCTTTGATCAGTACGTTGGTGCAGGCATCTACGTCCACCGCGTCGCTACTCGGAGCTTTTACGGGAGCAGCCGGGGCGAAGATGTGCAGGCCCAGCAGTTTTACGTTGTTGCAGCGGTAGAGGTGTGTGGTCCAGAAGGGCGAGTTGATGAAGCGCACGCCGGAGAGTTGCACATCGTTGCTGTTCGAGATATATACCAGACGCGGACGCATCTCGTCCATGTTGGTGCATTTGGGGTTCCACTGGCGGCGGAGCCAGAACGATTTCCAGTAGCGCAGACCGTTGCCGTTGATGGTGCCGCTGCCCGAGATGGTGAAGCCGTTCACCTTGTCGGCGTTGATCAGGGCAGAGAAGTATTTCACGGTTTGTCCTTCGATGCGGGTATCCACGATGGGGAAGTTGCTGATGTCGTCGCTGCCTTTCAGTGTGGCGCCTTCTTCCAGATGCAGGTGGGTGCGGGGTTTGAAGAACAGGGCGCCGGTCAGGTAGGTACCCTTCGGTACGATGACTACACCGCCCTGCTCGGCGGCACGGTCGATGACGGCCTGTATCTTTTCCGTCTGGAGCACGGTGCTGTCGTTCACCACGCCGTAGTCGGCCAGGTTGTAGGCGGTGCCCAGGTCGCGGATATTTACAATTTCATTTTGTCTGAACCACTCGGGTATCGGCGTCCCGTCGGGGAAGAGATCCTGCTGTCCGAACATCGGCAGGCTGAGGAGGGCGCTTACGAATAAGGCAATCAGTTTCATGGCTGTAATTTCTTTTAATGTGTGTTGTAATCAAGTATATTCACGGCTGCAAACTTAAGAAATATTGCCTTTGTCGGGAGAAAATGATTGATTTTAATCCTGCGTGGAATGACTTTTTCTATCTTTGCCTTTGAAATGTGTAATGCAAAATCCATTCAAACTGATATGTCTCGCATTCTTCTTACCATCTTTTGCATGTGGCTGCCTTTGCAGCTGATGGCCCAGGGCTTCACCGTCCGGGGCAGGGTAGTGGACAAACTCTCGCGCCAGCCCGTGGCCTACGCCAACGTGTCGCTTTACGGTAATCCCGGCCAGGGCACTTCGACCGACAGCCTGGGGCAGTTCCGCATCGAGCACGTGGCGCCGGGCATCCACCAGCTATCCGTGTCGTGTATCGGCTACAAGAACCTGCTTTCGCCTGAATACATCGTCTCTGCCAAGCTGCCGCCCGTCGAGCTGGAGCTGGAGGAAGACGCCTCCCAGCTGGCCGAAGTCACCGTGCAGGCCGCCGCGCCCTTCCGTCGCATCAAGGAGAGCCCCGTCAGCCTGCAGATTATCGGCCTGAGCGAGATTGAGAAAAGCCCCGGCGGCAACCGCGACATCTCGCGCATCGTCCGTTCCTATCCGGGCGTGTCGTTCTCGCCCATCGGCTACCGCAACGATCTCATCGTGCGCGGCGGCTCGCCCTCGGAGAACCGTTTCTACATGGACGGCATTGAGATTCCGAACATCAACCACTTCGCCACGCAGGGCGCATCGGGCGGTCCCGTCAGCATCCTCAACGCCGACCTCATCCGCGAGGTGCAGTTCTACACCGGTGCCTTCCCGGCCGACAAGGGCGGGGCGCTGAGCTCCGTGATGGACATTCGCCTGCGCGACGGCAACCCCGATGACCAGACCTTTAAGGCCACGCTGGGCGCCTCGGAAGTGTCGCTCAGCGGCGCGGGCCATTTCGGCGAGCGCACCACCTACCTCTTCTCCGTCCGCCAGTCCTACCTGCAACTGCTCTTCAAGATGCTGGGCCTTCCCTTCCTGCCCAACTACATCGACGGGCAGTTCAAGATCAAGACGCGCCTCACGGCCACGGACGAGCTCATCTTCCTGGGCCTGACGGGCATCGACAACATGAAGCTGAACACCGACGAGGAAGGCGAGGACGCCGAGTACATGCTGAGCTACCTGCCCCGTATCAAGCAGCAGACCTTCACCCTGGGCGCGGCCTACAAGCACTACGCCGGGCGCCACGTGCAGACTGTCTCCCTGGGTTACAACTACCTGGCCAACCAGAACCTGAAATATACCAACAATGACGACTCCTCGCCCGACAACCTGACCCTCGACCTGAGTTCGCACGAGCAGAAGGCCACCCTCCGTGCCGAGAATCGCACGCACGGTGAGCACTGGACCCTGACCGAGGGCGTGGAAACCTGGTATGCCCGCTACGACGACCGCACCTTCCAGCGCATCTTTGCCAGTGGTACGCAGCAGGCCTGGCAGCAGCAGACCGACCTGGGCATCGTGGGGTGGGGCGCCTTTGCCTCTGCCCGCTACCGCACGCCCGACGAACGTTGGACAGCCACGCTCGGCCTGCGCCTCGACGGCTGCGACTATTCCCGCTCCATGATGCGCTTCTGGCAGAATCTGTCGCCCAACCTCTCCGTGTCGTGGCGCGTGCGTCCTGCTGTAGCTATCAATGCCGCCGTGGGCCTCTACCACCAGCTGCCGGCCTACACGGGCCTGGGCTATAAGGACGCCACGGGCGAGCTGGTCAACAAGTCGTTGAAGTACATGCGCGTGGCCAATGCCAACCTGGGCACCGAGTGGAACGTCACCCCCCGTGTGGTCCTCGCCCTCGAAGGCTTCTACAAATATTACACCCGCGTGCCCCTCTCCGTGGCCGACGGCATCCCCCTCTCCTGCAAGGGCAACGACTATGGTACGGTGGGCAACGAACTGCTTCTTCCCACGGCCAGCGGCCGCGCTTACGGTGTCGAGGCCTCCATGCGCTGGCAGATACCCGGCCGGTTTACCTCCGTGGCCTCCGTCACCTGCTTCCGCAGTGAGTACCGCAACGACGACCGTTCACCCTACATCGCATCCGCCTGGGACAACCGCTTCATCGCCAACGTGAGCGGTACCTACGACTTTCCCCGCAACTGGAGTGTGGGCACCAAGCTGAGCGCCATCGGTGGCAGCCCCTACACACCCTACGACGAAGACAAGTCGTCGCTCGTCGAGGCCTGGGACGTGCAGGGGCGGCCCTACTACGATTACTCGCGCTACAACACCTGCCGCCTCGACGCCTTCGCCCAGCTCGATGTCCGTGTGGACAAGAACTACTACTTTCGCGGTTGGCGCCTGGGCATCTACCTTGATCTGCAGAACGTCACGAAAAGCGTTCTCCGCCAGCAGGACGTGCTGATGAGCACCGGTGTCGTCGAGAATCCCGAAGCCCCCGCCTCCGAGCAGCGTTACGTCATGAAACGCCTGAAGCAGGAGAGCGGCACTCTGCTGCCCACCATCGGCCTGACGGTGGAATTCTGAGCCGTGGAGGCGGAAAGGGAAAAATTCCGGACAGCGGAAGACCGGCCTTTGCCCGAAAAAGCGTACCTTTGCCGACGAAACGGCCGGTGACGGCGAAAACACGATACAGAAATGATGAACCATTCCCATACACACTCCCTGTGGCAGGGCCGCCCGGCCGTCTGGCTCCTGGCCTTTGTCCTGCTGCTCGCCGCGGGCAGCCTGCGGGCGCAGAAGCAGGACGGCTACTTCGGCGACAGCACCCTCTACGCCCTGTCCATGCAGATGTTCGACAGCATCCAGACGCCCGCCTTCTTCGACATGCAGCGGCGCGGACTGGAACGCGCCGTGGCCACCGGCAGCAAGCACTTCGACTATGTGTTCCGCTCCGCCCCGCTCTCGCGCTGTGAGGTGACGGGCGACAAGCCGGGCTTCCTGCGTGCCGCCGACGAGCTGATAGCCCACTATCAGGCACAGGCCGACGACTCCCTGCTCTATTCCACCTGGGCCCGCCGCGCCGACCGCCTGCTCGTGTGGGGCGACTACGTGGATGCCGTCCTTTCCCTGCGCGGCATGGCCGACTATTCCCGCCGCCACCATCATCCCTTCGGTCAGATAAACGCCGACTTCTACTTCGGTCAGTGCTACCTGAGCAACGGTCAGGATTCCGTGGCCGCCCGCCACTACCGTCAGGCCCTCGACGGGGCTATCCGTTACGGTTCGCCCGGACTGGCAGCCCGTAGTGGCTTCAACCTTGTCAACATCCTGCAAGGCTGGGGACGCTACGATGAGGCCCTGGCCCTGAGCGACTCGCTGCCCGCCTACATCCGTCAGTGGGAGGTGATGAAAGGCATTGCCGTCAACCCCGTGCTGCGGGTGCAGAACGCCATGTACCGCCTCAAGGTGCTCATCAGCCAAGCCGACCTGCCCGCCGCCACCGCCTGGCGCGACACGATGCTGCTCTATAATAAGATGTATGCCGATCCCTCGCAGCAGGAGGAGCTGCAATATACGCTGGCTCGCTACGAGCGCCTGGTGGGCAACAACGCCGAGGCCGGGCGCATCCTGCGCCTGCTGGCCGACTACAGCCGCAGCCGGGGCAACCAGGCCCGCATGGCGCGCTACTACCGTTCGCTGGCCGACGTCCTGCACGCCGAAAGGCGCTATGCCGAAGCCGCCGACTGCTACCGCCTCTATGCCGAGGCGGCTGACAGCGCGCAGGTAGCTACCTCGAACGCCCAGCTCAACCGCCTGTCGCGCCTTTACCGCCTGGACGAGCTGGAGCAGGAGAAGCGCGTGGCCCTGGCCGAGCAAAGCCGTGCCCGCACGCTGGCCGGGTCGGCACTGATAGTGGCCGTGCTGCTCCTGGCCCTGTGCGTGCTGCTGGTGGTGCACCATCGCCGCTTGCAGCAGAAGAACCGCGAGCTGGTGGCACGCATCCGCAGCCAGGAAGAAGCCGAGCAGCGTGCCGAGGAGGCAGCCCGCCGTGCCGAGGCCGAACAGCCTGCCGACGAACTGTCGCGCGAGATGCAGCTCTTCCGCCGCCTGCAAGCGTTGCTGGCCGACGAAGAAGTGCTGCGCCGTCCCCGCTTGGGGCGCGATGAGCTGGCCGACCTGCTGGGCACCAACCGTACCTACGTGGCCGATGCCGTGGCCGCCTGCACCGAGCAACACTGGAGTGTGTCGCAGTACGTCGCAGCCGTCCGCGTCCGTCGTGCCCGCCTCCTGATAGACAACCATCCCGAACTGTCGCTGATTGAAATTGGCCATGCCTGTGGCTTCCAGTCGCAGAGCAGTTTCATCCGTTGCTACCGCGACCATTACGGTATAACGCCCGGCGAATACCGCAAATTCTCGTCTTCAAGACAATGAAAAGAAAAAAATGCCTTTGTAGTCTATTGAAGCACAACGTTTTGCGCATACGAAATTAAAAATTGCGCATACGAAATTCCTTTTCGCCCCGTTTATTTACTTTCGCGCCGTCATTCAAACCGAATAACGACGCATGAACCTTTTCGACACTGACATCTGCTGGGTGTACATCACCGACGACGGCCGCCGACGCCGCATCCTGTTCTGCACCGACGACGAACGCGACGCCCAGTTGCGTCCGCGCCTGGAGCAGGGCGAACGTGCGGTATACCGCCGCCGCTTCGACAACACCTTCGACGCCCTGGCCCACAAGCTGATGCTCCAAAGCCTGTCGGCCTCGACGATAGATTGCCTCATCCGCCGCTACCGGAAACTGACTTCCGACGAGATTACATCCATATTATAAACCGTTAAAATGAACGAAAACATGAAGACAATGAACGAAAAACAACAGGCGGCAAACAGCCGCGAGGCCTACGAGGCTCCCAAGTGTGAAATCATCGAGATGCAGCAGGAAGGCGTGCTGTGCGGCAGCTTCGGCACCGAACATGACGGCTTTGTTGATGGTGACGATGTAGACTGGTAAATACACATAAACGGAAGATATGAAAGCAAAACACATTGTACTGGTCGCAGCAGCACTGGCATTAGCAGCCTGCGGCAACGAAGAAATCCTTGAGAACAACGAAAGCGGCAGCACGGGGAAGGTACACATGACCTTTACCGCCGGAACACCACAGACACGTACCTCGCTGGGCGAGGACGGCCATGCCGTCAACTGGACGCTGAACGACCTGGTAGCCATCTACGACGGAACGGAAACCATCTGCAAGTTTGAAGCAACCGAAGTCAGCGGCAGCACCGCCACCCTGAAAGGCGAGGCAGCCGAGACCGATACCTACACCGCCTTCTATCCCTACACCGACGACGGGACGCTGACCATCGACAACACTGCCATCACCTTCACCCTGCCCGCCACGCAGACAGCCACGGCAGGCGGCTTTGCCGAAGGGCTGAACCCCTCGTGGGCACAGGCGACTGACGGCAGCAAAAATCTGACGTTCCATAACCTCTGCGCCCTGGCCAAGTTCACCGTGGAGGCAGAGGGCGTGACGGAAGTTACCCTGACCGCCAACCAGGAAAGCGACGCACTGGCAGGCGAACTGACCTACACCATCGCCGATGGTCCGCTGACCGCCACGGGAAGCGCTTCCCGGTCGGTAACGCTGACGGGAACCTTCATGAAAGGCGAGGAGTACTACTTCGTCGTGGCTCCCGGCACGCTGACGGGCGGCATTACCCTGAACTATATGGGTGAAGGCGGCAAGACATACGTCAAGACCACCCAAAAAGAGGTGACCTTCAACGCCGGAAGGATTACCTACCTGGGCGCACTGGATGCCAACAATTTCACCGAGGCCCTCAATGCGGCGTTTGCCAATGCCGTGAAAGAATCCAACTCACATATCCAATGGACGGCGAACCCCGATGGCACCGTATCCCTGGATGAGTATAACCGAATGGAAATAATAATGAATAGGGTAGCTTTCTTGGATTTGCAAAATAAAAACATTACCAGCCTTGCCGGCATTGAGTACTTCACCGATCTGGAGCATTTGTTTTGCGCCGGTAATCAACTGACTACCCTTGATGTAACCAAGCTGACCAATCTGACGGGTTTGATTTGCGCCGGTAATCAACTGACTACCCTTGATGTAACCGGGCTGACCAGTCTGATGATTTTGGTGTGCAACGATAATCAACTGACTGCCCTTGATGTAACCGGGCTGACCAGTCTGACGGATTTGTATTGCGGCAACCAGACGGACGCCGCGGGCGAGCCCCAGACTCTGACACTTATCCTGACATCGGCACAGAAAGATACGTGGGATAAGAGGTGGGGCTCTTACGATGACAACGCACGCGTCTATGCGAAAGAGAAAGATTAAGGCAGCACCGCCCACTGGTAAACCCCTTCCGAGGGCTCTGACAGCCAGCCGACATAGGTCGGGAGCGTTTCCGAGGGCTCTGACGACCAGCCGACATAGGTCGGGAGCGTTTCCGAGGGCTCTGACGACCAGCCGACATAGGTCGGGAGCGTTTCCGAGGGCTCTGACGACCAGCCGACATAGGTCGGGAGCATTTCCGAGGGCTCGGACGGTCAGCCGACATAGGTCGGGAGCATTTCCGAGGGCTCGGACGACCAGCCGACATAGGTCGGGAGCGTTTCCGAGGGCTCGGACGACCAGCCGACATAGGTCGGCTGGTAAACAACAAAAAAATCAGGCGGCGAAACTCGCCGTTGTAGTAATAATAACTTTTTTAACAACCCAAAATTATGAATCAAATTCAAAGCATTGCATTGAGCGGCCGTACCGTAGGCGGACACCTCGATTACCACCGTTCCGTGTCGGGCTACATCGACGAGTTCACCGCCGAGGAGCTCCACATCGAAACGCTTGCCCCGCAGTATCAGGCACTGGTGGAGAAGGAGCGCGCCATCGTGCAGCGGCCCACGTCGCAACGCTACACCACCGAGCTGGCGGAGCTGGACGGCCGTCGCGACCGGGCCGCGGGCGTGGTCATCAACCTGGTGAAGGCCCACACTACCACCCTTATTGAGGACAAGCGCGTCGCCGCGCTGGAACTGAAGTCGGTGCTCGACCCCTATGCGGGCGTGTCGAAGCAGGCCTATCAGAAGGAGTCGCAGATGATCGACGGCCTGCTCACCGCCCTGGCCCTGCCGGAGAACGAGGCGCTGGTCGAGACGCTGGGGCTGGCGGACGAGGTGCAGTCGCTCAGCGACGCGCAGCAGGCCTTTGCTGCGATGTACGAGCGCAGCCGCGAGGACGCCACGGCGCGCATGGACCTGGAATCGGTGGACACGAAAGAGCTGCGCGGGCAGGTGGACGACCTGTACCAGCAGATTGTGATGTACGTCAACGCCTACGCGCTGACCGCCCCGTCGGAGGCCCTGCAAGGGTTCATCGACAAGGTGAACGGTGCCATCTACCGTGCCCGCCAGGAGGATGGGCAGGGCACGAGCGGCGGTTCGGACATCCCCGGCGGCGGCTCTACCGACACCGACCCCGAACCCACGCCCGAACCGGAACCCGGCGGAGGGGAGGACGACGGCGAAGGCGGAAGCCCGCTGTAATTGAGAATGGAGAATTGAGAATTGAAAATGAATTTCGGGCGCGGACGGCGCGGATGAACACGGAAAAAGAATAAGATAATCCGTGAAATTCGTATCCATCCGCGCCTGAAATGTTTCTACGCGTATCCATCATTCTCAATTTTCAATTCTCCATTCTCCATTATTTTAGTATTTCGCTTTAATCTCCGGCAGCGCCTTCTGGATGTCGCTGATGCGGCGGGCGTCGCTGGGGTGCGTGCTGAGCAGTTCGGGGACGGAGCCGCTACCCGAGGCCGACATCTTCTGCCAGAAGCCGACGGCCACGTCGGGGTTGTAGCCCGCCATGCGCATCAGCACCAGGCCCATGTAGTCGGCCTCCGTCTCGTGCTTGCGCGAGAAGGGCAGCATGACGCCCACCTGCGCGCCCAGTCCGTAGATGGTGGAGGCGGCCGTCTGGATGGCGGCGCTCTTCTCGGCGAGGGAGTAGTTGAGCAGCTGGGCGCCCGTCTGTGCCAGCATCTGCTGGCTGAGGCGCTCGTTGCTGTGCTTGGCCACGGCGTGCGCCACTTCGTGACCCACGACCACGGCCAGCTCGTCGTCCGAGGTGACGAGTTTCATCAGCCCTTCGTAGACCACAATCTTGCCGCCGGGCATGCAGAAGGCGTTCACCTGCTTGTCCGCCACGAGGTTGAACTCCCACTGGAAGTTCTTCACCTCGGCGGCCAGTCCGTTCTGGCGGAGGTAGGCCTCGGTGGCCTGGGCTATCTTCTGGCCGACGCGCTTCACCATGGCCGCCTGCTTGGCCGACGAGGAGCGCGGGGCGGTCTTCATGTAGTCGTTGTACTGCGTCAGGCTGGACGAGAGGACTTCCTGGTCGGAGACGAGGAGCAACTGGCGGCGTCCCGTCAGGGGGACGGAACCGCATCCCGCCCAGAGGAGGGCGGTGAGGGCGAGGAGGAGGAGAGGATTTTTCATATATTATCGTTTAAAGGGTTATGCTTGGACAAAGATACGGAGAATTTCTGAAATTGCCTCCACCGTTTTTCCTGTAATCGGATGGACGAAGCGCAGCGAGCGGGCATGCAGGTAGAGGCGGTCGGCAGGCGTGCCGTAGAGCGGGTCGCCCACGATGGGGCAGCCGAGGCCTTCGGCATGGGCGGCGTGGACGCGGAGCTGGTGCGTGCGCCCCGTCAGCGGACGGAAGCGGACGAGCGTGCGGCTCTCGCGGCGCTCCAGCACTTCGTAGAGGGTCTGCGCCGGTTTGGCGTGGGGCGCACGCACCTCCTGGCAGGGGCGGTGGTGCGGGCTGGGGCCCAGGGGCAGGTCGATGAGGCCGCTGTCTGCCGCGACGGTGCCCTGGAGCAGGGCGATGTACTCCTTCTCCACGGCGCGCGTCTCGAAGAGGGCCTGCAGGCGGCGGTGCACGTCGGCGGTCTTGGCGATGAGCATCAGGCCCGAGGTATCCATGTCCAGGCGGTGCACCACGAGCGGGCCTTCGGCCTGGGGCAGGCGGCTGCGCATCAGGCTGAGTACCGAGGGGGCGTCGGTCTCCCTGCCCGGCACGGAGAGCAGGCCGGCGGGCTTGTCCACGATGAGCAGCCACTCGTCCTCGTAGACAGTGCGCAGGCGGTGGGCGGGGGCGTCGGTCATCTTCTGCTGCAGCGGGTTGTCGTCCACGTCGAGGCCCTGGAGCATGTGCTTCAGGATGGGGCCGCACTTGCCCGTACAGGCGGGGTAGAAGTGGCCGTGCTCGCGTATCTCGTTCGCCGGCGAGCGGCCCCACCAGAACTCGGCCATGCAGAGGGGCTTCCACTTGTGGAGGTAGGCCTGCTGGAGTAGCTTGGGTGCGGCACATTCGCCGGCACCGGCGGGCGGGGTGCCCTGGCGGGTGGGGGCGAAGATGGTGCAGAGGTCTTTGGCCTCGCCGCGGGCGTTGAGCATCTTGAAGTGCCAGAAGAGGCGCATCTGCAGGGCGGCGGAGCGGCGGTGGCGTTCGGCCTTCAGTTCGCGGATGGGGGCAAGCAGGCGGTCGAAGGCGGCTTGCGCCTCGGCTTCGCGGGCCTGCCAGGCGCGTTCGGCACGCTTGTATTCGGCCTTCTGGTGCTGGCTCTCGCGCGTCAGGGCGGCTTCCTCGTCGGGCGTCAGGGTGGCCGATTGGCGGCGCTCCTGCCGTCGGGCGCGGGCTTCCTTCATCAGACGCCGCATCCCGGCCAGGACTTCGACAGCCTGACGGTGTACGTCGTTGAGCGCGGCTTGCGCGCGGTGTAGGGCTTCGTCGGTCTTCAGCGCGGCGATGCGGCGGTTCAGGGCGGAAATCTGCTCTTCCTCCTGCCGGAAGAAGCCGTCGGGCCGGAGCAGGTCGTAGACGGGCGGCACGAAGAAGGGCAGGCGGTTCTGCCCCGCCAGGATGCCCGAGAAGGCGGCCAGGTAGCCCAGCTTCCCCTCGCGGGTGCGCACCACCAGCACGCCGAACATCTTGCCGCGCTCCAGCTCGTCGTGCCACTGAGTCTGCGCCGCCAGATATTGCTGTACCTCGTGCGCGGCCAGCAGGCAGAGCGGGTGGGGCGTGTAGGCAAAGGGATAGGTGAACCGCCGGGGCGGCTCGATGCCCTCGGTAGGCGAGGCGAACGGGTGGAGCATCTCCGCCCCGTCGCCGGTGGTGCGTGCGGTGGCCTTCTTCAGCCCCGCCGCGTGTTTCTTCTTCTTTTCCCATGCCGCCTTGCGGGCCTCGTAGGCGTCGCGCTGGCGTTCCAGATAGTTGTCGGCCATAGAATTGAGAATTGAGAATGGATAATGGTTTCAATCGGTCTGCAAAGATACCTATTTTTCATTCTCCATTCTCAATTTTCAATTCTCCATTTTCAATTCCTTTTCCACTTCCTTGTGTACGCTGCGCCAGAAAGGCATCTGCTTCAGCTCGCGGCGTATCGGTGCGTCGTAGAGCAGGAAGAGCAGCAGGAGCCTGTTCAGTTTGCTCATAAGTCTAAAGAATTGCTTGTTAAAATGTAAAATGGAGATGAAAATCGGGCGGAGGAAGAAGAGTAGGGAGCCTCCGCACTCCTATATGGGATCAGATTTGTGCTGCCGCGCCCCAGGCGTGGAAGAAGTGGATTTTGTTCTTGTAGCGGATGACGTTGTTCAGTCGGATGCTCTCCATACGTTCTGGTCGTTTTCTGATTGATTTTCGGCTGCAAAGGTAGAAAATAGGGTCGTAAGTTGTAACCCTATAAAGCTGTTCTTTTAATTTGTTTTAACGGATATATAATGAACGTTGATTGGTAGACACCTGAAAAATACGTTCCTTTGCGGAGATTTACTTTCTATGATAATAAAATAATACTACTATTATGGGATACGGAAAATGGATTGGCGGCGTCGTTGGATTTATGGCCATGGGACCATTGGGGGCGCTGGCCGGTTATGCGATAGGAGCACTGTTCGATAAGGCAACGGACGCGGAAGCACAGGGTGCGACAGGACGTGAATATTATGGGCCGACTTCATCGGGGTGCGAAGACATTGGGCAGCGCAACAGTTTCCTTTTCGCCATGCTTGTCATGGCTTCGTACATTATCCGAGCCGACGGGCGTATCATGCACAGCGAGATGGAGTTTGTGCGCCGTTTCCTGCGGGTAAACTTTGGTGAAGGTGCCGTGGCTGAAGGTGAACAGATTCTGCTGAACCTGTTTGAACGGCGGAAGCAGATGGAGCGGACCGATCCGATGGCATTCAAGAATACGATCCACGACTGTGGTGCGCAGATAGCTGTCAACCTGACCTACGAACAGCGTTTGCAAATGCTGGATTTTCTGGTGAAGATAGCGCAGAGCGATGGAAATGTCTGCCAAGCCGAGATCGAAGCGCTGAAGGAGGTAGCTGTAGCCATGGGACTGTCGGTGAAAGAGGTAGAGTCAATGCTCAACCTGCGTGGCAGTTCGCTGGAAGATGCTTACAAGGTGCTTGAAATTTCTCCCGAAGCTACAGATGCCGAGGTTCGTGCGGCTTATCGTCGTCTGGCCTTGAAGCATCATCCGGACAAGGTGGCGGCACTGGGTGAGGATATCCGTAAGGCTGCCGAAGTGAAATTCCAGGAAATCAACGAAGCGAAGGAACGCATCTATAAGGCCCGTGGATTGAAATAGCCGGAAGATGTAGAGCCGGGGTAATAGAGAAGTGTGATTTTTCTCTAGGGTTGTTGCGGTTTATCCGTAGGAATTCTGTATTTTTGCTGCATAAAAATAATACTATATGAAGAAAACAATCTATCCATGGATTAACATCTTGTTGGGATGTACCATTCTTGCAGCCGGTTTTGTGTTTTTTATCAACCCCTATAATATCATTCCGGGAGGAGTGTATGGAGCGAGTATTGTGCTTCACAATCTTTTCCCTTCCATTCAGGTGGGTACGTTCGGTTATATGTTCGACATCCCGCTGCTTATCCTTTCAGTCGTTTTGCTCGGAGCCAAGTTGGGGTCGCGTACCATAGCGGCTGCCTTGGTTACACCTTTTATAATGAATATGCTGTCGCGGGTGGCTTATCCTACGCAGGAAGCCCTGGAGGCACTTGACCCTACGCAACTGCTGGGAGGCTGTATGGACTTGTCCGATCATCTGATGCTGACGACAGTTATCGGTGCTACGCTTATCGGTATCGGTGGTGGTATTGTGGTTCGTAATCAGGCTACTACGGGAGGAACAGACATTGTGGGGATGTTGTTGCAGAAGTATTGCCACATCCGTTTTTCGAGAGCCATTCTGTTGGCCGATGGGGTAGTGGTGTGTTTCGGTCTTGTTGTGATCGGTTTTGGCATCGGAAGTGCTGAAGATATGGTGCAACCGGCCTTGTTTCTTTCTTTCTATTCATTGATTTCCATTTTCATTTATTCGCGTGTCATTGCTTATATGATAAACGGGTCGAAGAATGACAAGCTGATATTCGTCATCAGCGATATCAAGATGACTGACTTGCACAAATACATCCTTGAGGATCTGGATCGTACTGCTACGTGTATCAAGAGCAGTGGACTGTATACGGGCACTGATAAAGAAATGCTTTTCCTCGTGGTAAGCTATAAAGAAGTGGCGGGCGTGAAGCTGAAGATAAAGGAAGTGGATCCTCGTGCTTTTGTAGTAGTGACCGATGCTTACGATGCTTTTGGCGAAGGGTGGAAGCAATTGCCTTCGTCTGCCAACGAGTTGCAACCGGAATAAAACATAAAAAAAGGCTGCTCTTCCCTCGCGGGGAAAGCAGCCTTGGACAAATTACTACAAGGTATTGTGCAATTAATGGATTTCAATTACACGGTTGATTTTAGCCTTTTCTTCGGGTGTGCGTTTAGGTAACTCAATGGTCAACACACCGTCTGTGACGTTGGCGCTGATTTTGTCTTTCTCGACATCTTCAGGCAGAACAAAAGCTTGTTGGAATTTTGAGTAAGAGAACTCACGACGCAAGTACTTTTTGTTTTCCTTGTCTTCTTCCTTGGTTTCGTTCTTTTTCTCCATTGTGATGACCAATTCATTGTCTTCGCCCAAATGGATGTTGAAGTCTTCCTTCGTCATGCCCGGAGCAGCAACTTCTACTTTGTAATCTTTTTCGTTTTCTATTACATTGATGGCAGGAGCAGTAGCGTTGGCTTTTACCATCCAATCGTTATCAAAGAAATCGTTAAAGATACTCGGTAACCAGTTCTGATTGTTGTACTTTCTAATCGGCATCATAGTTGTAATCTCCTATTTTTAAGTTGTTTATTATCATTTTTTCTCTGAACTCCTCCACCTTTCGGTTTCGTTGTTCGCATAAGGAGTTGCAAACTTTGTGCCGGTTGCCGAAATGTCAGTTTAGGTTTCGGCGCTTTTTAACTTGTGAAAAGAATTTTAATCAACAATCTCTTTCTTTTAAAACTTTGCATACTTTGTTGGCTTTTGGGGCTTCTGACAGAAAGTGTCCTGTCTGTCAGAATGACATTTTATCGGCAAAGATGTCACTTGTCCAGGGTCCAACCTTCATCGTTGTGGTAAACCATCAGTTTGCTCATGCCGCCGTCTACGGTTAAGTTGGTACCGTTGATGAAGCTGTTCCGTTCGTCGCACAGGAAGAATGCTGCCTGTACGATGTCTTCCGGCTCGCCTACACGTCTTGACGGATGTTGTAGAAGGTCGCTTTCTGTATAATGAGGTACGTCTGTTCCTTCGTGAAAACGGGCTGTCTCGATCCATCCTGGTGCGATGGAATTGACGCGTGCAATACCCGCCAGACTGATAGCCAGTGCGTGGGTCAGGGCCGTAATGCCACCTTTGGCAGCCGAATAACTTTCTGTATCTGCTTGTGATTGGAAAGCACGGGTAGATGACAGATTGACGATACTGGCTCCCGATGCAAAATGGGGCTTTAGCCGGCTGGTCAGCCAAAAGGGGGCTGCCACGCCTACACGTTGCACATACAGGAAGTCATCGTATGTACAGTCGGACAGGATACCGCCCTTCATTAGGCATGCGTTGTTTATCAGGATATCTATTTGTTGCTCGTGTGCAAGTATCCAGTCGATGAAAGTATCTATTACAGTCTGTTCGGCAATGTCACCTTGGAAAAAATGGATCAGATCATTTTTTATTGTGACCTGTTCCTTGTCTATGACATATACACGGGCTCCTTCAGCGCTGAAACTTTCGGCCAGACATCTGCCGATACCTGCCGCTCCTCCGGTAATGATGCAAACTTTGTTCTTGAATTTCATGGTTGAGTTGTCTTTTTTGTTTAATGATAGTGCAAAAATAGGTTTTTTCTCGATATGTGGGGGATTGTGCCTGTAAAGATGTGTTCTAAAAGTTTTTATTTTGGATGGGGAATGCTATATTTGCACCGTTAGCGAACACGGTATCTCTTTCTGATAGGTGAATGCTGTTTCTTTATTGACGAATGTTTTTTGAATGTAAAATTATAATAGCATGAAAAATTATCTTTTATTGGCAGCTTCCATGTGTTTGATGGTAGGCTGTGGTTCTGGGCAGAAGGTTTCCCAACCGGAAAAGTATTCGCAACGGATGGTGGAATCTCACGGCCTGGTAGATTTCTATTGCAACCGTCATCATCAGACGGAATTAGACAGTGCATCTTGGGACTATGTGTCTGGTTTGGTTGCGAATGCTGTGCTGAAAGCATGGACACTTTATCCCGAAAAAACGGAATATTACGATGCAGTAAAAGCTTTTGCTGACAACAGCACGACGCCCGATGGTTCTGTTATCCTGAATGCCAAGGGAGAGTCGGCACTTCGTCCAAGCAATATTGATGATTTGCCTGCGGGCAATGTTTTCTTTACCCTTTATAAGGAGGAATTGAAGAAAGGAAATACGAAAGATGCCAATCGGTATAAGAACGCAGCTTCGCTTATCCGTAACAAATTGAAGTATGATCATTCCCGTATACCAGAAGGACTCCCTGGGGCAGGTGGATTTTTCCACAAGGCTGTATATCCCAATCAGATGTGGCTTGATGGGTTATATATGGGTTCTACGATTTATGCTCAGTGGCAACATGTGTTCGGACGAGATGATGCTGAGGACAATGCACAGAGTTGGGCTGACATTGCTTTACAGTTCAAGACTATCAATAAATATACCTATGACGAAGGCAAGCAGTTGAACTATCACGCATGGTCGGCTACTCCCGAGGATGAAAATTCTTTCTGGGCCAATCAGGAAGAACCTTTCAAAGGATGTAGTAAAGAGTTTTGGGCGCGTGGCATGGGCTGGTATTTTGCGGCTTTGGCCGATGTGCTCGAGTATATGCCAAAAGATCATGCAGACTATCCTGACGTGTTGGCTATCTTCAATCAGGTGGCAGCTGGACTGAAACGTTGGCAAGATCCGGTTTCTGGTGTGTGGTATCAGTTGCTTCAATACGATGCACAAACGGCTGCCGATGGCAAAGGAGATACAATTAATGGGAAAGTATATAATGTAGGAACGGAGGCCAATTATCTGGAGGCATCTGCATCCGGCATTTTTACGTATGCTTATCTGAAGGGAATCCGCTTAGGGTTGCTTGATCGCGAGATTTATCTTCCAGTAGCTGAAAAGGCGTATCAAGGTTTGCTTAAGACCTTTATTCGTGAGCGAGAAGACGGTAAGTTGGACGTGGTGCAGACGTGTGCATCGGCTGGTCTGGGACCGGCCAAAGATCCGTCTCGTACGGGAACTGTCAATTACTACCTGGCAGGTAAGGATGTGACGGTAGTGGAGAACGAAGGGAAAGCGGTCGGTACCTTTATTCTAGCTTCTGTTGAATACGAGCAGTTGGTCAAATAATCTTCTGTGAATATAAAAAAGAAGAGGCGCAGATCGCATAGCATCCGCGCCTCTTTTGTATTCGCATGTATCTTTTCTTACTGTTGTGCAGCTTCCTGAATCATCTGTTCGCTGGCATACATGTAGATTTCTACGCGTCGGTTTTCATCTGCCGACTTGCTCTCGTCGTATTCATCGTAGGCTACACCTTTGACGACTTTGAATTGCGCAGGAGATACATTACAATCCTGTAAATAGTTCTCTACCGCATAGGCACGATCTTTGGATACCTTGACGTTGGCTTCATACGTGCCTACTTTGTCTGTATGACCAATGATGGCGATGTCAGTGGTCGGATCGTCTCTCAATATCTGTGCCAGATCGCGCAGAGAGGCCTTGGCTTCGTTGCTCAGTGTGGAAGAGTTGAACCCGAAAAGGATGCCCGATGCGAACGACACTTTGACAGCGGCCAGTCCGTTGGTATCTGTTACTTTTTCGACTTCTGCACCTTCAATTTTTGCAGCTTCTTCTGCCTTCTTGTCCATCTTCTTACCAATGACAACGCCAGTGCCGGTGCCTACTACAGCTCCTACAGCTGCGCCGATGGCGGCTCCTTTCCCTTTACCGATCAGACCTCCAATGGCTGCACCTGCTACGGCGCCACCGCCGCCGCCGATGATGCCCCCTTTGGTTGTGTTGTTCATTGTTCCACAACTGCCGGCCAAAATGGCCATGCTGAGCACTACACTCATTAACTTAACATTCTTCATTTTTCTCTGTTTTAAAAGTTAGGATTAGGTTTTTCTTTCTCAGAATAACGTATTGGTCTCTTCAATGAGTTGACCATTTTGCCATACGGCACGTATGTTCAGGTCCTTGTCCATGACGAGGATGTCGGCATCCTTGTCTTTCTGCAGGGAGCCTTTGCGGTCGAATATGTTCATGATACGTGCCGGAGTCTCACTGGCCATGCGTAAGGCATCGCCCAGCGGAATACCAGCCTTTACCATGGTACGTACCAATACGTCGCCTGTAGCGATACTGCCAGCCAGGGAAGAACGGTCGGCCAGCTTGCATACACCGTCTTCGATGATGTAGCGAGGATCGTTGGTTTCCTTGCCGGCAGTTGCCGAACAGGACATGGCATCGGTGACGAGGCAAGTGTGGTCCACTCCTTTCAGCTTATAGGCCAGGCGCAGGATAGTAGAAGGCAGATGAATGCCGTCAGCTATCAGTTCGATGGTCATGCCGTCGGTCAGGTAGACGCTTTCTACAGTACCTTCATATTTGTACTCGCGGCGTTTGTGGAAACCGGGCATGGCATTGTAGAAGTGGGCGGCATGTGTGAATCCTGCTTCGTAGGCAGCTTTGATCTCATCGTATTCGGCTTCGGTGTGTGATACGGCTACCAGAATCCCCTTTTCATGTAGATATTTGGCAAACTCCAGTGCGCCAGGCAGCTCGGGTGAGGCGTCCCAACGGCGGATGCAGTTTGTGCTTTCCAGCAATTCCTTGTATTCTTTTTCGTCAATGGTTTTCACCTGTCCGGCAAATTGTTCGCCTGCCATCTTGGGGTTCAGGTAGGGACCTTCGATATGGAGGCCTTCTACCGGGCTGCCCGGCTCCTGCATCATCTTTTCGCAGAGGGCGGCTGCCTGATGCAGCTTGTCGAAAGGCGATGCGGACAGGGTGGGGAAGATGGTCGTGGCTCCATGGAGCAGGTGGGCATGGGTAGCTGTACGGAAAGCTTCCTCTGTGCATTCGGTAAAGTCGTGTCCGCCGCCTCCGTGTATGTGCATGCATACAAAGCCGGGGACGATGTACATTCCCTTGGCATCAATCAGCTTGGCACCGATGAGGGCCAGGTCGCAATTTGTCACTTCCAATATCTTTCCGTCACGCATCAGTACGGAACCTTCGTTCAGCCATCCTTGTGGCGTGAATATGCGTCCGTTTATAATCTGTGTAAGCATCGTTTTTTTTCTGTTTTTAGAGGTTTAATATAAAATGATTGTCGCTACAAATGTAGCAACTTCTTGCGACAAATGTTTTTATAGTAGTGAAAATATTTATAATGCGAAGTGTGGTGATGACCATGCCTGTCAGGGGGAGTGTCAGCCGATGCCCAGCAGTTCGATTTCGAATATCAGTGTGGAACCGCCGGGTATGCCTGGTTGCGAGAACTTGCCATATCCCATTTCGGCAGGAAGGTAGATTTCCCATTTGTCACCCACGCACATTTGTTGCATGGCTATTATCCATCCTTCTATCAGGTCGCTCAGGCGGAAAGCGGCGGGTGTGCCGCCACGACTGCTGTCGAATTTCTTGCCGTTGATGGTCCACCCTGTGTAGTGGGCCGTGACAATGCTGCGCGGAGTAGGGTGCTTGCCGTCTGAAGCTCCTGTTGCCAATACTTTGTAATAGATGCCTTTGGGTAGGGGCTTGACGCCCTCTTCCGTTGCTTTGGCCGCAAGCCAGTCTTTGTTGGCCTGTATGTAATCTTTCTTTGCCATGGTTTGTCTTTTTATTATTTTCAGGGTAAAGATATTGATTTTTGCGGAAATCAGAGTTCGGGCCAAGCAGATTTTTTCACTGTTTGTCTGAGGGTTTCTCTGTTTCTGTGAGGCATAGGGGAAGTTCTCTTATGTAAAGCACTGTTTTCCGATGCAGAAAGCAGTGTTTTACGCATTGGAAAACGGTGCTTTTTATCTTGCTTGCCACAGAGCTCTATTCTCTGTTGCCCAAGTGGCACTTTACGAAGCTGGAGTTGAGGGTTAGCGTTGTAGTGTAGAGGTTGGCTTATGGGTTTGCATTTTGGCTTACATTAGAAGTGCAGAGCTGCGTGTTAATACGAAAAAAGCGATTATCTTTTTGAGATAATCGCCTTCCTTTGAGTGATCCGCTTGGGGCTCGAACCCAAGACCCCAACATTAAAAGTGTTGTGCTCTACCTGCTGAGCTAGCGAATCAAACCTTATTGCTGTTAAGCGGGTGCAAAGATAGGGAGTTTTTTTGAAGAAACAAAGTTTTTTTCTCTTTTTTTCTTATCTTTGCACAGGAGTTTTCTTCCGTTGCCTATTATGGAGCGGAGTAGCTTGGAAAGTTATACTTATTTAATATATACATATCATTCTATGGCAACAGTTGACGATAAGAAGATTATTTTTTCAATGGTAGGTCTGAACAAGACGATTCAGCAGAACAACAAGCAGGTGCTGAAGAACATTTATCTTTCGTTTTTTTATGGGGCGAAGATAGGTATTATCGGTCTGAACGGTTCGGGTAAATCTACCTTGCTGAAGATTATCGCCGGGTTGGATAAATCCTATCAGGGCGAAGTGGTGTTCTCACCCGGATATTCCGTCGGGTATCTGGCACAGGAGCCCTATTTGGATCCTGCCAAAACTGTGAAGGAAGTGGTGATGGAAGGTGTTCAGCCCATTGTTGATGCGCTGACAGAGTATGAGGAAATCAACCAGAAGTTCGGCTTGCCCGAGTATTACGAGGATCAGGAGAAGATGGACAAGCTCTTTGCTCGTCAGGCGGAACTGCAGGATATCATCGATGCGACAGATGCGTGGAACTTGGACAGCAAGCTGGAGCGTGCCATGGACGCCTTGCGCTGCCCGCCCGAAGACCAGTCGGTGGAGCATTTGTCAGGAGGTGAACGTCGTCGTGTGGCTCTCTGTCGTCTGCTTCTGCAGAAGCCGGACATCCTGTTGCTGGACGAGCCGACCAACCACCTCGATGCTGAATCTATCGACTGGCTGGAGCAACATTTGCAGCAGTACGAAGGTACGGTGATTGCCGTGACGCACGACCGCTACTTCCTCGACCACGTGGCCGGATGGATTTTGGAACTCGACCGTGGTGAAGGTATTCCTTGGAAGGGTAACTACTCCAGCTGGTTGGAACAGAAAACCAAACGCATGGAAATGGAGGAGAAGACGGCCAGCAAGCGCCGCAAGACGCTGGAGCGTGAGTTGGAGTGGGTGCGTATGGCGCCCAAGGCCCGTCAGGCTAAGGGTAAAGCCCGTTTGAATTCTTACGATAAATTGCTGAACGAGGATGTGAAGGAGAAGGAAGAAAAGCTGGAAATCTTCATCCCCAACGGTCCGCGACTGGGTAATAAGGTTATTGAGGCCAAGCACGTGGCCAAGGCCTTTGGCGACAAACTGCTCTTCGACGATCTCAACTTCATGCTTCCACCTAATGGCATTGTGGGTATCATAGGTCCGAACGGTGCAGGTAAGACTACGCTCTTCCGCCTTATCATGGGATTGGAGAAGCCAGACAAGGGCGAATTCGAGGTAGGCGAGACCGTGAAGGTAGCCTACGTGGATCAGCAGCACAAGGATATCGATCCCAACAAGAGTGTTTATCAGGTTATTTCGGGTGGCAACGAGCTGATCCGCATGGGTGGTCGCGATATCAATGCCCGTGCCTACCTCTCTCGTTTCAACTTCTCGGGAGCCGATCAGGAAAAGCTTTGTGGTGTGCTCTCTGGTGGTGAACGTAACCGTCTGCATCTGGCTATGGCACTGAAGGAAGAAGGTAATGTGTTGCTTCTCGACGAGCCCACCAATGATATCGATGTCAACACCCTTCGTGCGCTCGAAGAAGGTTTGGAGGACTTTGCCGGCTGTGCCGTGGTCATCAGTCACGACCGTTGGTTCCTCGACCGTATCTGTACGCACATCCTGGCCTTTGAAGGCGATTCGAATGTGTTCTTCTTCGAAGGTTCCTATTCGGAGTACGAAGAGAATAAGCAGAAGCGCCTGGGTAAGGAAGAACCTAAGCGCGTGCGCTATCGTAAGCTGATGGAAGACTGATTATAATCGTCTGTTTGCAGTATTATATTCGAATTTGAATGGCACGAAGCCCTGATAAATAGATTTTCTATTTGGGGGTTCGTGCCGTTTCGTTTTTAGTTGTAGATGTTTGTAGCCATGTTTCTTTAAAAAAGTCTTTCTCTTCTTGAAAAAATGTAGTGTAGATGTAATATTTATATGGATTATATTCTTTATATTTGCAGGAAGAAACATAAATTAATGTTTAATTAACATGATCTATTAACTAAAAACGGAATTATGAAAAGAAATCTAATTCATTTCCTGTTGATTGCAGTAATGTCTGTGTGCAGTATGTCTGCTTTTGCTCAGACCACTACAGTGAAAGGTCAGCTTGTAGACTCTGAGACAGGCGAGCCGTTGATTGGTGCTGCCGTTATGGTAGAAGGTACCACGCAAGGTTCAGTGACCGACATTGACGGTTATTTCAAGCAAGCGGTTGCTCCCAATGCGACTTTGGTTTTCAAGTATGTGGGTTATAAGGACCTGAAACAGAAAATTACTCGTAAGGGTGCTTCTGTAGATTTGGGCGTTATCAAGATGGAACCAGACGCCGTGATGCTAAACGATGTGGTTATCACTTCATCTGTAGCTATTGCCCGCAAGACTCCAGTAGCTGTGTCGACGGTGACTCCAGCCTTTATCGAAGAACGTTTAGGTACACAAGAGTTTCCGGAAATATTGAAAACGACACCGGGTGTCTATGCTACAAAAAAAGGAGGTGCTTTTGGTGACTCAGAATTAAGAATGCGTGGTTTCAAGAGCGAGAACGTTGCCGTGCTTATTAATGGTGTTCCCATGAATGATATGGAATGGGGTGGTTTGTATTGGTCTAACTGGGCTGGTTTGTCTGATGTGACTCGTAGTACGCAGACTCAGCGTGGTTTAGGTGCTTCTAAAGTTTCTGCTCCTTCTGTCGGTGGTTCTATCAATATTGTAACAAAAGGTGCTGATGCTGAAAAAGGTGGTACGGTTTCATACGCGATGGGTAATAACGGTTACAATAAGATGTTGTTCTCTCTTTCTACGGGTATGAGTAAATCGGGCTGGGCTTTGACTTTGCTGGGTGCCAAGACTTGGGGTGACGGATATGTTCAGAGCACCGATTTTGAAGCTTATAACTGGTTCGTTAATTTGACCAAACGTTTCAATGAAAATCATCAGTTGAGTTTGACAGCTTTTGGAGCTCCACAATGGCATAATCAGCGTGATGATAATAACGGATTGAGCATAAGAGAATGGCAGAATGTGAAGCAGTATGTAGATAATCCTGATGATGTTTATAGATATAATCCATCTTTTGGTTATAGAAAGAATGGTGTGGCTTATAATCAGAATCAAAATAAATATAACAAACCTCAGATTTCGTTGAATCACCAATGGCAAATTGACCATAAATCTTCTTTAAGTACGGTGGCTTATGTGTCAATTGGGCGAGGTTATGGTAATAGTGGTCAAGCTAATACAGAATTAGGTGCTGCACGTGCAGATTGGTATGCTGCTAGCAAAGGAACACTTTCTTCTAAATTCCGTAATGCAGACGGCACATTTGCGTATGATCAAATGGAAGAATTGAATGAGCAAAGTGCTAATGGTTCGTTGTATGCTATGTCTATTTCTAAAAACTATCATAATTGGTATGGCTTAGTTTCTACCTATACGACAAAGTTTGGCGAATATGTGGATTTTTATGGTGGTGTTGATTTCCGTTATTATAAAGGTACACATACAAATGAAATTAGCGACTTATTCGGTGGCAAATTTTTTATAGATTATGATTCACGAAAAAATGTGAAAGTTGCGAATAATGCAGCTGCTGCAGATCCGAACTTCGTTCATCAAAAATTAACGATTGGTGATGTTGTTTACAGAGATTATGATGGATATACTGTTTCTGAAGGTGCTTTTGCACAAGCTGAATATAACAAAGACAAGTTGAGTGCATTCTTATCAGGTTCTCTTTCGAATACAACTTATTGGCGTTATGATCGTTTATATTATGATGCAGCTCATGCAAAATCTGAAAAAGTGAATTTTATTGGTTTCACAGCTAAAGGGGGAGCTAATTATAATATTACCGATCATCATAATATTTTTGCAAATATTGGTTATATTAGCCGTGCTCCTTTCTTTTCATATGGTGCTTTTTTGCAGGCTCAAACAAGTAATGCAACAAATCCAGATGCTGTAAATGAGAAAATTTTCTCTGTAGAATTGGGTTATGGATATCGTTCTAGTTGGTTAACTGCAAATTTGAATGCTTATTTTACTCGTTGGATGGATAAGACTATGACAAGCGGAGGTGATATAACAAATGCTAATAAAGAAGTTATTGACCGTTATAGTATTAATATGCAGGGTGTAGATGCCCGCCATATGGGTATTGAATTAGATTTGATTGCTAATCCGACTCGTTGGTTAGATATTAATGGAATGTTTTCGTTGGGTGATTGGCAATGGGATAGTAATGCTACAGGTTATTATTATAATAGTTTAGGACAACCCTTGAAAGATATTAAGAATGGAGAAATTGCTTCAGGTATTCAGGCACCGGATCATGCAAAGTCAGTCGTAAATTTGAAAGGTGTGAAAGTGGGTGGCTCTGCCCAATTAACAGCTGCGTTGGGTGCACAAGTTCATTTTTCTGGTTTTAGAGGTGGTTTAACATATACTTGGTATGCACGTAACTATTCAGATTATGATTTGGATGGTAGTATGTTATCTCCTGATGGAAATGTTACAGTTACTCAGCCGTGGGAAATACCGTCAGGTGGACAATTGGATTTGAACGCAAGTTACACTTTCCCCTTGGGTAAATGTAAGGCTACTTTATATGGTAACGTGGAAAATGTGTTCAATCAGCGTTATATTGTTGACGCTACTGATGGTGGTACTGGTAAATGGGAAAATGCATATGAAGTCTTTTATGCATTTGGCAGAACCTATTCTTTGAGATTGAAAGTTGCTTTCTAATCGTATTAAACGTTTAATAGTTGAAATATGAAAAAGAATTTATTATATACATTGTGTGCTTTTCTGTTATTTTTTACAGGTTGCGACTATAATGAAGATAACTTTGAGGGATTTGATGATAATCCTATCGGAAATGTTACTCAATATGAAGGAGAGTTTACTGGTACCTATCCGTCAGATGGCTATTTTCTGACTGATGATGCAGGTAAAGCTGAGTTAACTTCTGCTTTGAATACCATGCTGTCAGAATTGTTTTACAGTTCGGACAAAGGCTCTGCTGCTAAAATATCAGTGCTTTGTGGTACAGTTACTCCAGGTTTTGAAAGTGCTGACGTGAATTATACGTTGACAAACGATGATTATGATAGTATGGGAACTGGAGACGGTGAACCCGGAAAGTATAATAATTTTGATTCGGGAATGGATGTTGATGCTTATCTTCGAGCATTTCTGGATGGGAAATATGCTGATATGACTGTTGGGAAAACTATTTCTGTTACGTATAAATATTATTCTGGCAGTACAACTAATCAAACGAAATCTTATAAACGCGTAGAGAATGGTTGGGAATCTGTTGAAATAGCTTCGTTTGTAGCTGATAAGGAATACACCTTGGCTAAGGAAGATTATGACAGTATGGGAACAGAAAGTGGACAACCTGGAAAGTATGACAATTTTGATGCGAATATGGATGTTGACTTTTATCTTCCGATATTCTTGAAAGAGAATTTCCCGTATTGGGCAGCTGAAGGAACAACATGTAAAGTTACATATAAATTTTATAGTGGAGGTACGTCAGATAAAGATGCTTTCTATAAATTTAATGGAACAACTTGGGCGCCTTATAATCCGTATGAAGATGTTGTAACTGTTGAAACAAAGATCGCAGAAATGACCTTTGACGGTTCTGTTTGGGTATTGGATCGTTTGGTTGGCGGTAGTTTGACCTTGAACTTCGAACAGGGTGATTATGAAGCTTTGCTTCAGTGGTCATTAGAGAATAAGCCGGAATATAAGAGTACACAGTATGATACAGAGGAATACTATTTTGGTGTTTCTACATATTATCCTAACATTAACAATGCGTATAATACTTGGAGAAAGTATTATAATGTTGGTGGTGAATATGACGGTTTAACTGATGAACAATTACAAGCTATTATGGATGAGCGTTTGGCATTTGGTATTGCCGAGATTGTTTTGCCAAGACGCGTAGAAGTTCCTAATTCAGGCTTGAGTTATATTGTGGTTTATACTGTATATCAAGGCCGCGGTGCTGGTGATTATGCGATGTCTTTTACATACGATGATGAAACAGCTAAGTATGTATGGACAGGTACTGTAGTTGCTCAATAAAATTGCGATTGTTTTAATCTGAGAGGAAAGGGTGACGTAACTCGTCACCCTTTCTTGGCTTTAAATTGAATTATGCTTATGAAAAAATATTGGAAAATATTGTTTCTGTTTGTATGTTTGACAGTCGTTTCATGTGGTAGAGATGATAGTGGGAGTATTCTTCCAGAACCAGAAGTTCCTGAGCCGGAACAGCCTGAAGATCCGGAACAGCCGGTAAAACCTGAGATTGAACTGACGGAAGAGGGTTCCTTGACTTATGTAATGAAAGGTTATGAGACCGAGGCAACTGATGGAGGAGCTTTACAACCGGAAGGTTTTCCTGTTGCGATCGGTATAAAGGATAAGAGTTTGCAAGGAACTTCATGTGTATTTGCCTCGTCAGCTGCCCGGAAATTGGTGGATATGCCTAATTATGATACGATGCATGATTGGAAAAATACATTATCGATCGTAGAGGGTACGACGTGTTGGATACGTTATACAACTGATGCGGAGTATCGTTATTTGAAACTTCGGATTGCTTATATTTCTGGAGATGAAGTTGGAGTAGAGTATAAAGTTTCAGATGTTATTGAGAGACTGGGAGCTGAGGATATTGAACAGACGTTGGAAGGGAGCTCTGCTTTTTTGTTTACGTCAGATGTGTCTCAGTTGAGTATTCAAACCATTTCGTCTCCAATTATAAAGATGGACAATTTTCTTTCTGGTGAAAATTATTCGTTTGCTGTTTGTAAAGGAGTTAGCAGTTTATCGGCTATGCCTGCATGGGAGAGCATGTCTGGTTGGGACTCTAAAGCTGAGTTGAAGGATGGAGCTGTATATTGGGTATCTTATACTCTTCCAACTTCCCGTACTTTCCTGAGATTAAGGATTGCTTTTGTGGATATGGATAAAGTCGGTGTCGAATATAAATTAGATATTCAGGAAGAGATTCAAAATACCAATGCTAATGATCCGATAGAAGGAAAATCGTTTGTGACAGATTATTCCATGCCCTATTTGAATCCTGAGAACTACTATGTGGAGCATACGGTAACTTATGGAGGCAAGAGGATTTTGAATTACGCTTATGAATGGGTGGAGAGCAAGAAACATACAGCGTGGGTTGCTTTCAGCTTTGATGAAACGACTTCACAGAAGAATGTGAGCCGTTCGGATGCATGGGCCACAGACTTGGAACTGCCAGGAGGCTGGTGTCCCGAAGAAAGCAACCACAAAAGTGACGGGTTCGACAAAGGACATTTGTGTGCATCTGAAGATCGTGTATATTCGAAGGAAGCTAATGAGCAGACTTTCTTTTATAGTAATATGAGTCCACAGATGAGTTCGTTTAATGGCGGTTTTTGGGCTTCATTCGAGATTCTTGTGCAGAAATGGGCACGTTCGGGAGAATACGATAAGGTTTATGTAGTGAAAGGGGGGACAGTGGATCAACTGCTTGTGAACTTTACGGGTACACGCAAGGGAAATGATGGTGTGCTCCCTCAGACCGATGCCAATGGCTTTACTAAAAAAGGATTGGCTTGTCCAAAATACTATTTTATGGCCATTCTTAGTGAAAAAGGAGGTGAATACCATGCTGTAGGTTTTTGGATGGAACACCGTGATGACTATGGTTATGAATATAATAACTTTGCTCCTTCGGATGTTATGAAGGGATATGCCCTTAGCATCGACGATTTGGAAAAGAATACAGGTCTTGATTTCTTCTGTAACCTACCTGACAATGTGGAGAATGTTGTCGAAAGTATATGGAAGGAAGCAGACTGGGCTTGGTAATAGGAACAATTGTATTTATTGAAATAACAATCCCTGGCATTCTTGAATAAGAAAGGATGCCAGGGATTATTATTTTATATAGTTGCTTATTTGTTTACCACATTAATGGGATTGCCTGCCTGATAAGCTTTCAGATTGTCCAGCGCAATTTGCATCAGGCGTTGGCGGGCAGCTGTACTTGCCCAGGCAATGTGCGGGGTGATATAACAGTTGCGAGCGGTGAGCAGCGGATTGTCGACACGAGGAGGTTCTTGTGAAAGAACGTCCACTCCAGCAGCATAGATACGTCCGCTGTTCAGTGCGTCGGCCAGATCTTGCTCGTTGATTAGCGGACCGCGACCCGTATTGATGAGGATTGCATTGGGTTTCATCAGGCTGAGGCGGCGGGCATTGACCATTTCACGGGTCTGCTCGGTGAGAGGACAGTGCAGACTGACGATGTCACATTCGGCAAACAATTCGTCCAATTCCATCTTCTTGATTTCTGGTGGTAGTTGGAAGTGTGATTTAGAAGTAAAGGCATGAACTTCCATACCGAAGCTGATGGCAATGCGAGCGGTCCGCATGCCGGTGTTGCCTAAGCCGACAAGACCTATCTTTTTGCCGGCCAGTTCGATGAGCGGTGTGTCCCAGAAACAGAAGTCGGGACTATTGGTCCAGCGGCCTTTGTGGACTTCTTCCGAGTGATGTTGTACCTGTTGGGCGATGTTCAATAGATGGGCAAAGACCATTTGGGCGACAGAGTCGGTGCTGTAAGCGGGAATGTTGGTGACGATGATGCCACGTTCTTTGGCAGCTACCGTATCAACGATGTTGTATCCGGTAGCCATGACGCCGATGTATTTCAACCGGGGCAGGGCAGCCATGTGTTCACCTGTTATGACGACTTTATTCGTCAGGAGTATGTCGGCCTCTTTGGCACGTTCCAATAGTTCCGAGGGAGCAGTGCGGTCGTAGACAGTGCATTCGCCCAAGGTTTTCATTTCATCCCAGGAGAGATCTCCGGGATTGGCGGCATAGCCGTCGAGTGCTACAATTTTCATATGATATTTTTTATATTTAACATAGGTATTCAATAAAATCTTTCAGCTTTATACTTAATAATTAAAAGCGTTCTTTTCCCCAAAGCGCCTGCATCCGTTCCTTATGTTTGGCTTCCGCTGCATTCTCCTGTGGATGCCAGATGCTGTGGTCTTTCAGTTCGTCGGGCAGGAACTGCTGGCGGACGAAGTGGCCCGGATAGTCGTGGGCATACTTGTAGTCTTCGCCATAGCCCAGCTGCTTCATCAGTTTGGTGGGGGCATTGCGCAGATGAAGGGGAACAGGCAGGTTGCCGGTCTGGCGGACCAATTCCAGGGCATCGTTGATGGCCATGTAGGCTGAGTTGCTCTTGGGACTGGTGGCGAGATAAATGGTGGTTTCGGCCAATGGAATACGGCCTTCGGGCCATCCTACCTTCATCACGGCGTCGAAGCAGGCATTGGCCAGGAGCAGGGCGTTGGGGTTGGCCAGTCCGATGTCTTCCGAAGCGGAAATGACTAGACGACGGGCGATGAAAGCAGGATCTTCGCCGCCTTCCACCATGCGGGCCAGCCAGTAGATGGCCCCGTCAGGGTCGCTGCCGCGGATGGATTTGATAAAGGCGGAGATGATGTCGTAGTGCATCTCGCCGTCCTTGTCGTAGGCCAGCGGGTTCTGTTGCAGGCGTTCGGTCACCATGTCGTCGGTGATGACGACGGTGCCGTCTGTTTCCGACTCGACAACCAGTTCCAATATGTTGAGCAACTTACGGGCGTCTCCTCCGCTGTAGCGCAACATGGCGGTAGTTTCCTTCAGCTCGATGTGGCGTTCACGCAGGATATGGTCGGTTGTCAATGCTCGCTGTAGCAGTTCCAGCAGGTCTTCCTTTTCGAGAGACTTCAATACATAAATCTGGCAGCGCGACAGTAAAGGGCGGATGACTTCGAACGAGGGATTTTCTGTGGTGGCGCCGATCAGTGTCACGATGCCCTGTTCGACAGCACCCAGCAGCGAGTCTTGCTGCGACTTGCTGAAACGGTGGATTTCGTCAATGAAAAGGATGGGGTTGGCCTGGGAAAAGAACCGGTTGTTCTTGGCACGGTCGATCACGTCGCGCACGTCTTTCACACCGCTGGTCACGGCGCTCAGCGTATAGAACGGGGTTTCCAGCTTGTTGGCAATGATTTGTGCCAGTGTCGTCTTACCCACTCCCGGAGGTCCCCACAGGATGAAGGAGGAGATGCGTCCTGCATCGATCATCTTGCGGAGGACTGCTCCCGGTCCGACCAGATGTTTCTGGCCGATGTATTCGTCTAATGTCTTGGGCCGAAGCCTTTCTGCCAGTGGTTGCACGTTTGTTCTATAGATTAAAATATCATCATGATCATGAAGCGGATACCGTCTTTCTTCACGCCGGGAATGTCGGTGTAGGTGAGACGCCGCACGTATTCGATGTGCAGCAACTTGAAGATATTATAGATACCTACACTGGCCTCCACGTAGGGCGTCTTTCCCATGACGTAGCTGGTAGGCATACCATTGCGGGTCGGGAAGAGGAAGAGGTCGGGATCGTTGCTTTTGTACGGATTGTTCTTATCGGTCAGTGTACCCCACAAGCCACGGATGCGGAACATCTCACGCCATTTCAGTTTCTTCAGCAAGGGGATGCGGTTGAAGAGCTTGCCGTTCATGTCGTAACTCAGCGCCAGCGAGCCGTAGCGGTCATTCAGAAACTCCATGTTGTTGATGAGTGAGAACGATTCGTTGTGCTGGGTGATGTATGACAGGTTGGCCATGGGCAGGTTCAGGAACGGGAATGGTACCTTGTTCCACTGGGCACCCGCACGGGCTGTGATGTCGATCTTTCCCCAGGAACCGAACCAGAAACGCTTGCGCAGTCCTATCTCCGTGAGGTTGAAGTTGTATTCACCTCCCAATATGCCTTTGAAACCGACTGTATGCGAGAGGGTGAACTGAGGAGCGTCCAGCGATACGGGTACACGACGCTGCTTGGTATTGACAAATGTTTCGCCCGGGGCATAACGCAGCGTTACACCCAGTTCGGTAGTGGTGATATCATGGACCAGCGTATTGTTTTCGCCCAATACACCGGGAGTTTCACCGTCGTTGCGCCAGTATTGCAGGATGCCGGCCGGCTGGTCGTTGCGGTGGCGCAGCATGGCTTTGACGGAAAAACCGGTATTTGTTTCCAATTCGTAGTTGAGGGTAGCGTCACGAATATAAGACATCTGGTCGACGGTTGTCCATTTCCAGCCTACAAACATGTTGTCTTTGTCTGTCTCCAGGTATTTGTCCATAGGTGACATGACATCGTAGGTATATTTGAAAGACAGATAGTGTTTAGGAAACTCCCACAACACATATTCGCGTTTGTTGAACGAATAGGCCACCTGGCCGGAGTAGAACCACTTCTTGTCACGTGTACCATACGCACCATATCCGCTGAAGTTCCAGTGGGGATGCAGATTACCGGTTGTCATACCACTGAGACGGAAACGGGCTCCGTTCACGTAGTTGCTGGTGATGATGGTGTTGATGGGGCCGAAGTCGAACTTACTGGGATGGTCTTTACTACCGGTTTCCACGAAGTTCTCGATCAGTGCCTTGGCGCCGAAGATGATGATTTTGAATCCCGGTATCTGTTCGATACGGTTCATGAAGAGGTCCATGGTACTCTCTTTCTTGGTGAGGGGGACCTGACGTACTTCAGCCCAATATTCGTCGCTCTTGGCCAGCATGTTGGCTTCCTTGATGACTTTTCCTTTCAGGCGGAAGAGGCGGGGTTCTATTTCGTCAAAGTTGTATTTCGAATATTTGGTCGTGCGTTGCACTTCCAGTCCCTGAACACCTTTCATCAAGGCCAGTTCTACGGTCATATCGTCGTCGGTCAGTACCCAATTGCTGTCGGGCAGTTGTTCGAACTGTTGTACGATGTCCAGACTTTCAACGAAGTTTACACCTGTTTTTTTAGGCAGGTTCATAGTACATTTTTTTACGGCATAGGTCGAGTCTTTCACTACATACAAATGGCCTGTAAAGCCGAAGTCCTGCGAATTGTTGGGGACGAACGTCAGGTGTACACATTCATGCTGGTCTACCATGAGTGTATCCATCAGGTAATATCTGTAGAACGAGATGGCTCCTCGCCCGATGGGGCTTACGAAGCGGCGTTGCAGCAGGCGGATATCGTCGTCGTAGATATTGACGTCTGAGAAAACATCGTTCAGGATCGTACCCAGCATGTCGCCCGTACTGAAGAATTCTTCAATACCCGTTGAGTTCATACCTTCGATGATGGTTTTCTCGCTGCGTGGATCCTTGCGGTAGATGGTTCGCGATGCTGTCTCCTTGATGGAAATGGGCAATATTTGCTTGCCGGTTTTAGGCGATGTTTCTACCTGATCTTTGAAAAAGGAGAATTTCTTGTACAGTCCTTTTTCCATCTTTTCGGGGGTGACATCGTTTAGCGACATCTTCATCTTTTCGTACTTCTGGTATTGGTAGAAGTCGTTTTCTTCCAGTTTCAGCTGCTTCTTGTGTTCGATGACTTTACGCATAAAGTCCACAGCCGGATTGTTCTTACGGGAGTATTTTTCTCTTTTGGGTTTGACTACTACTTCAGACAACATGATGTCGTCGGGCGACATTTTGACATTCAGTACTTTCTGTCCGGGTTTGATCTTGACTTTCTTGGTAACGTAACCGATTGTAGAGAAAGTCAGTTCGTCCCATCCCTTGCGGGTCTCTACCTTGTATTCTCCGTCTCCGTTGGTAATGGCTCCCACGCCTTTGCCTTCGTACTGGACAGTGACATACAACAAGGGTTCGTTGGTGATTGAGTCTGTAACGGTACCTCTGATTTGGGCGGATGCTCCGGCTGAATGGGCGAAAAGGAGCACTGTCAGAAGAATGAGAGTTGTATATAATTGCTTCATATCTATCATAATCGAACTGCAAAGTTAGTAATTTGCAAGCAAATAAGAAGCAAATTTTGATTATTTGGGAATTGAGAACTAAAAATATGGAAAAATTGAAAACTATTATAAGTTTTCATCCTCTTCTTAGTCCTCAATTCCGGACAGGTATAGTCTGTTATTTTGTAAGCAGGACTTGTACGATACGTTCTGCCGTACGGCCGTCCCAACGTTCGGGTAGGGTACTGTGCTTCCAGTCGCCTTTTAGCATTTTTTCCAGTGAGGCCGAAAGGGCAAACGTGTTTTCACCTACCAGTTCGTTGGTACCGATACGCCATGTCTCGGGGTGTTCGGCATACGTATTCAGCGTGATGCAGGGTACGTCGAGGAAGGTGGCTTCTTCGGCGATGTTGCCCGAGTCGGTCACAATGCCCTGTGCCTGGTTGATGAGGAACCCGAAGTGCAGATAGCTTTGCGGCGGCAGGATGTGCAGGTTTGGGGCATTGATGCCAGTGGCTTGAATGGCTTGCTGTACGTATGGGTGCAGGGGGGCTACGACGGGGACCCCGCCGGCTCTGTCGAGAATTGTTTGTAGCAGGGACTGGAGGACCTGGCGTTGTTGCAGCAGCTCGTGTCGGTTCAGAGTGAGCAGCAGGTAGCAGCCTTTCTTCAGACCGAGCGTAGAGAACCACAAGGGCTGGAGCAGGCGGTGGCGGTTGTAGCGGATAGTGTCCATCAGGATATTGCCGACGTAGTGGATGTACTCCGGTATCATGCCTTCCTGGTTCAGGTTGCGGTTGGCGGCCATGCTGGCTGCAAACAGGTAGTCGGAGATGGCATCGACGATGGTGCGGTTCACTTCACGCGGCATGTTCATGTCGAACGAACGGGTACCTGCAATGACATGTGCCACCTTCAGTCCGCGCTTCTTGGCTACAATGGCGCAGCTCATGGTGGCGGTCATATCGTCCACTACCAGCACTGTCTGTGCCGGGTGGGCGTTCAACTCTTTTTCAAAGGCCAGCATGATGTCGGCCGTCACTTGCGAATGGTCGTTGCCCGTGACACCCAGATAGGAGTCGGGCTTCTTCATGGCGAGGTCGGAGAAGAGGGAGGCTTCCAGTGCCGGATCGTTCTCCGGGCCGGTATATACTACGCGGTAACTGATGTCCTGACCGGCTTCACGTGCGGCATCGATGGCACGGCACAGGGGGGCTATTTTCATAAAATTGGGGCGTGCGCCCGCTACAATCGTTATTTTCATGAGTCGAACCTTTTAAATCTTTCACAAAAGTACGTTTTCTAATGGAATTTTATTCGTTACTTTGCAGGAAATTTCATCTATATGCCTACATTTGTTCAGATACTCGATTTTGTGGGGACGTTTGCTTTTGCGATCAGTGGCATTCGTCTGGCATCGGCCAAACGGTTTGATTGGTTTGGCGCATACGTGGTTGGTTTTGCTACGGCCGTGGGTGGCGGTACGTTGCGCGATTTGTTGCTTGACGTGACTCCGGGCTGGATGACCGATCCTATTTATCTTATATGTACAGGACTTGCGTTGGTTTTTGTGACCATGTTTGGCAAGCATCTCATTCACCTGAACAATACGTTTTTCTTTTTCGATACCATCGGTCTGGCTCTGTTCACGGTCGTAGGTGTAGGGAAGAGTCTGTCCTTGGGTTATCCTTTTTGGGTGGCTATCATCATGGGTAGTATGACGGGTGCGGCCGGCGGTGTTATTCGCGATGTGTTTATTAATGAAATTCCGCTGATATTCCGTAAAGAAATCTATGCGATGGCTTGTGTGGTCGGCGGATTGGTCTACTGGGTGTGTGCGTTGGCACAGATGGACGACTACATCTGCCAGATAGCTTGTGGAGTGGTGGTCTTTCTGACACGTATTCTGGCAGTGAAGTATAAGATATGCCTGCCGACCTTGTCGGGACACGCTTAAAAGACGGACTGGTTACAGGTTATAAGTAGAAAAAACAGATACGGACGATGTGATGCTCAGTTTTCACATCGTCCGTATCTGTTTTTCTTTCTGTTCTGATGAAGTGCTTTCTGAGGGGCTGACGAAGTGCTTCGTCACCCTCTCATGCAGTGCTTTGTTACCCCCTGAGGAAGCACTTCGTGACGGTGCCATGCAGTGCTTTCTCAGAAGGCCATAATACGGGTCGTTTTGGTTAGAACAGCGTATCTTTCGTGTTGAACAGTTTGTTGTCGTTCAGTTTGACTACTTTTCCGTATTTCTCCAGCTTCTTCAGGTCTATCATCTTGGGGTTACCCATGATGGCGATGGCGTAGGGTTTGCCTTTGATGTTCGTCTCGTAGAACTTCACGATGTCGTCGAAGGTCAGTGCATCGATTTGCGGCAACTGTTCCTTGGCAGGATCTTCAGTATAGCCTTGGTAACCGAGGTTAACCAGATACATCGCCTTGCTGCGGAAGTCGGGATGGTTGGTCAAGGCCGACTGGCGCAGATAACTCTTGATGTTGTCGATGCGGTCGGCATTCTTCGGCATGTCGTTGATGAGGCCCATGAACACGTCGATGGCGTCGTTGGCCTTGTCGTTCTGCGTGCCGATGCTGCCGTACAGGTAGCTGGCTTTGCCGGCTATACCCTGTGTGGCTGCGTAGGCGTAAGCCGTATAGGCCATGGAACGCTTCTCGCGGATTTCGTTCAATACCAGTCCGGTGAAGTCCAGACCGAAGTATTGGTTGAAGGCATCGCGCAGCACGTCATCCTTCTTGTCGGCTGTCTGCATTGGCAGGTAGAAGTGGATCTGTGCCTGTTCTGCGTCGTTGTTGGGCAGGAAGTAGATGGTATTTTCACTTACAGCTTGCATCGGTTTCACGCGCGGCGATTCAGACGGGCGCTCATTGGCTACGAGCGGGAGGTTCTGGCTCAGGATGCTGTAGACGTTGTCGAAGGGCAGGGTACCGGTATAGAAAATTTTCGATTCGAAATTGGATGCGCGGTTGATGTCACCCGTCAATTCGGAGATCTGCAGTTCGAGCACTTCTTTGTCCGTCAGTTCGTCGATGTAGTCCGACTTGTCACCGTAGAGCAGATACTGGCGCAAAGCTTCGTTCAGCGTGCTGACGTTTTCCTTGCGTTGCTGACGTGTACTCAGGATGTTACCTTTTAGCTGTGCCAGCTGTTTGTCGTCCAGTTTGGGCATCAGGATCTGGCGGGAGAGGAGCTGGCAGGCTTGGGGCAAGGTTTCTTCAAATCCTTCCATGACGATGGTCAGGTAGTTGGAGCTGGCCGATACGTAGCAGGTAGCATTCAGTTTGCTGAGTTCCTCCTTCAGCTGCTGCGGTTCGTAGAGTCCCATCACGCCGGCGTTGTTCATCAGGCTGGCGGCTACGTCGAGTTTGGGGAATTCTTCGGTTCCGGCTCCGTACTGCAGGACGAGCTGGAAGATGTTGTTTTCCTTGTTTGGCGTGTAGTACATCTTGGAACGGTCGTTCAGTTGTTTCACCTGTACGTCGCTAAAGTCAATCAGGTTTTCAGCTACATGACCGATGGGCAGGCTCTTGAATTGCAGGGCGTAGAGCGACTGCTGGCCTACGGGCGGTTCCACGGGCTTGTAGTTGGGCTTGGCTATTTTCTCACCCTTCTTGGCCTTGCCCTGTTCGATGTAGAGGGCCAGGTAGTTTTTGGACAGATATTGTTTGGCTACGCGCTTTACGTCGTCGTTTGTTACAGCCATGATCTTGTCCTTGTAGTTTAATATTTCGCCCAGATCCTGTTCATTATAGAAAGCATTCATCAGGATCATGGCTTTCTGTTCGTTCTTCTCCATGGCCAGGTCGAACTGGCGGCACATTTCCGCCTTGATGGCATTGATTTTCCAATCTTCGAACTCACCGTTGGCAATCTTCTCGATAGCTTCCAGAGCTTTTTTCTCGGCGCTTTTGTTCGATTCGAAGCGGCGTTGGTTTTCATCGTAAAGCGGTATGCTTACTACGACCGAGCGTCCTTGTTCACGGAAAGTCTGTGCGTAAGCTCCGGCACTGGTTAGTTCGCCGTCCAATACCAGTTTATCCAACGCACCTGTTTGGCTGCCGTTGCTCAGCAGAGAGAGGGCGATGTCCAGTGCATCTTCGTCGGGATGTCCGGCCGGTACGCCGTTGAACACCATGGCTACCTGCGGATAGTAGCCCACCTTTTCAGTGTATTGTTTGCGTCCCTGGATGTTCATGTCCGTGTAGGTTTTGCGTACGGGCATCGGCTTTTTGGCCAGACGGCCAAAGGTGCCGGCGATGCGGCCGGCTACCTGCTGGGCGTTGATGTTGCCGACCAGTACGAGCACCATGTTTTCGGGTACGTACCAGGTGTCATAGAATTCGATAAGCTTGCTCAGTTGCGGGTTCTTCAGATGCTCGGGCAGGCCGATGATGTCGCGCGAATAAGGGTGTCCTTCGAATGCCTTGCTCATGAAAAAGCTGCTGACAGCCTGATTGGGATTGTCCTGTGCGCGGTTGTACTCTTCGTACACGTTCTCCAGTTCGGGTTGGAAAGAACGGAACACGGGATGGATGAATCGTTGTGAAGAGATTTCGAGCCACTTGTTTATCTGATAAGCTGGGAAGGAGCTGTGATAGAACGTATAGTCGTAGCTTGTTGCTGCATTCACGCCTTTGGCACCGATACTTTCCATCAGACTGGAATATTCGGTTGGCAGGCTGATCTTGCCAGCCTTCAGAGTGAGTTCGTTGATTTCCTGGTTCAGGGCATCTTTCTTTACCGGATCGGTTTCGGCAGCCCGTTGGTCATACTTGGCGATGATTTCCTTGTAGATAGGCTCTTCTTCCGTCCAGTTGAGGGCACCGATATTGTCTGTTCCCTTGAACATGACGTGCTCCAGGTAATGGGCAAGTCCGGTGTACTCTTCCGGCTCGTTGATGGAGCCGGCGCGTACACCAACCAGTCCGAACACGTCCGACTTGGATGCGTCTTCCCATATATATACGGAAAGACCATTTTTCAGTTTGAATGCTTTCAGCCCCTGGCTAAAGGCTGGCATGGCTATGACGGCAATGGCCAGACATAGTAGCATTTTCAGTTTCATGACTCTCATAACTTTACATTTTTTCGATTGATGTGTTTTTGTTGGTTAATCAGTCTACAAAACTATAAAAAAATCACATTTATTTGTCTTTTTACTTCCGAAATTATCGTATTTCTAAAGTGGTTTGGAACCGGATAATTGGGGTAAATGTGACAATATGATATATAACATATCTTTTGATATGAATATTTTTAGTATTTATATGCCGATATGTCAATTAAAACCGCTATATTTGTATATGTTATGTTAACCCAAAGAAAAAGAATCACTAATACCTGACTACAATGAAAAAAGAAATTAAGTTCAGTCTTGTCTACAGAGACATGTGGCAATCCTCCGGTAAGTATCAACCAAGAGTGGACCAACTGGTTCGCATTGCTCCATTGATTGTCGAGATGGGCTGTTTTGCAAGAGTGGAAACCAATGGCGGAGCTTTCGAGCAGGTGAATCTGCTTTATGGTGAAAATCCGAACAAAGCCGTGCGTGCTTTTACCAAGCCTTTCCATGAAGCTGGAATCCAAACCCACATGCTGGACCGTGGACTGAACGCCTTGCGTATGTATCCTGTGCCAGCTGATGTGCGCCGCCTGATGTATAAAGTAAAGCACGCACAGGGTGTAGACATTACCCGTATCTTCTGCGGATTGAACGAAACTCGCAATATCATTCCTTCCATTCAATATGCTTTGGAGGCAGGTATGATACCACAGGCTACACTCTGTATCACCTATTCGCCGGTTCATACCGTAGAATATTATACCGAAATTGCCGATAAGTTGATTGAAGCGGGTGCACCTGAAATCTGCCTGAAAGATATGGCCGGTATTGGCCGCCCGGGCATGTTGGGGCGTCTGACCAAAGCTATCAAGGAGCGGCATCCCGAGGTTGTTATCCAGTATCACGGTCATAGCGGTCCGGGCCTGTCGATGGCTTCTATCCTCGAAGTATGTGAAAACGGTGCTGATATTATCGACGTGGCTATGGAGCCGATGTCGTGGGGTAAGGTACATCCTGACGTGATTTCTGTGCAAGCCATGTTGAAGGATAAGGGTTTCCAGGTACCCGAAATTAACATGAAAGCCTATATGAAGGCACGTGCCATGACGCAGGAATTTATCGATGACTTCCTGGGCTATTTTATGGATCCTACCAATAAACATATGTCTTCACTTTTGTTGAAGTGTGGATTGCCGGGTGGCATGATGGGTTCGATGATGGCCGACTTGAAGGGAGTGCATTCAGGTATCAATATGATTTTGAAGAGTAAGAATCAGTTGCCCATGAGCATTGACGATCTGTTGGTGATGCTGTTCGATGAAGTGGAATACGTATGGCCTAAATTAGGTTATCCTCCGTTGGTAACTCCGTTCAGCCAGTATGTCAAGAATGTGGCGCTGATGAACGTGATGCAGCTTGTCAAAGGTGAAGAGCGCTGGACGATGATTGACAACCACACTTGGGACATGATTCTTGGCAAGAGTGGACGTCTGCCAGGAGCACTGGCGCCTGAGATTGTGGAACTGGCTAAAGAGAAAGGTTATGAATTTGTGGATACCGATCCACAGGCAAATTACCCTGATGCTTTGGATCAGTATCGCAAAGAAATGGATGAAAACGGTTGGGAATATGGCGAAGACGATGAAGAATTGTTTGAACTGGCTATGCATGACCGTCAGTACCGTGACTATAAATCGGGCGTTGCCAAGAAGCGTTTCGAAGAAGAGCTGATGCGTGCCGAAGACGCAGCTTTGTCTAAGGGAGCTGTATCGGAAGAGGAAGTGAAGAAACTGAAGCGTGCTAAAGCAGATCCGGTGGTTGCACCCTCTAAGGGACAGGTTCTTTGGGAAGTTTCCGTAGATGGTCCTTCGTTGGCACCGTTTGTCGGACGCAAATACCAACACGATGAGGTATTTTGTTACATTTCTACTCCATGGGGTGAATATGAGAAAATATATACCGGATTTACGGGACGTGTTGTAGAAGTTTGCGCTCAACAGGGAGCTGTGGTCAACAAGGGCGATGTGATAGCCTACGTTCAGCGCAGTGATATTTTTGCATAATCTGTTGTTTCATGGTCGGTTATCGATAGGTGTTGGCATGTATTAGTTGTGCATGTGGTAAAAAGCTTGTAGATAGCAACAGATTGGGAGAGTGCATCAATGGGATGCACTCTCTTTTTATGTTTTAGAACGCTTCTGTCATGTTGAAGTAGAACAGCGTCTGGTTGTTTACTGTATTCTTGCCCAAATCCAGGCGGACATTCATACGAGGTTGCACTTCGATGCGAAGGCCGACACCGTAGTTAGGTAGTACACCTTCTATTTTAGTGGGAGTGGGGCCCATGAATCCGCATCCACCCCATACTACGAAACCCAGATGGTTGATTATACGTTTCAACCAGGTCTCTTGATCGGTATTCAGCATCTGTCGGTATTCAGCCATCACGATGTGCGATGATTTGTCGCGATACTGTCCTTGATAATAGCCTCGGAGATCGAAAGGAGTACCTGTCAGGGAGTATTGTGTCAAGGGTATGTTGTCACCGAATACATTTTTTGTTTGAGCAGTCCAGGCGATAACCTTGCGTTTGCCTACCTCTTTGTATTGGCGGTAGTCCAATTCGAGACGATAGAAGTTGTGTTCACTTCCGAATATTTTGTGATACATCATTCCGCGGAAATCCAGATAGATACCTTTATAGGCATTGGCTGGAACGTCGCGGCTATCGTATGTCAACAGGAAACCCAGACCGGAATTGAAGTTCTTGTATCCGTGGGCGGTTCCGCCTGCTTCCTGGTATGACTGGTTTTCTACCAAGCCTTTAGCAGGTTTGGTGAAATGATCGTAGTTGATGTCAATCTGTGGACCTGCGAAGAAATCGCTTTCGCCCAGTCGGAACAGAAACCAGGGATTGATCTGTATGCCGCTGTATCGGTATTGGCTGGTTGAGTCGCTTCGAATGTAGTCTCTGTTGGTCGTATAGCCGATATCGTAATAATTTTCCACCGTGTTTTTGTAACTGAACTTACCAAAAAGACGGAAACGGTCGTGTTTAAAGAATAATTGTGGCTTGGAGAATATGTTGATTCCTCCATCGAACATGAAGGCCAGGGCTATTGGTACCACCGACCGTTTCAGGGTTGTGTCTTGAGGATTCAGGCTGAATGTCATCAAGGCACTTCCGCCTACCAGCAGGCCAAAGTCCGGTGAGTAGCTCGGACCGCCGAGGATATTATAGTGGAAATTACGGTTTGCTTTCTTGAGTTTTCGCAATTCTTTTTTGCTGAGAGTCGGGGTACTGTCGTTAACGGCTGCCGTATCGTTCTGTTGTTGTGCCTGTACGCCGGTCGCCACTAGCGTAAACAGAAGCAGAATGGTTATTAAATTCTTCATACTTGTTGGAAATGTGATGCAAAGGTACTAAAAATCTCAGAAATAGTTAATATCTTTGTCATTGTTAACATTGTAATTTAAATTGTATTGCTACAGATGAAAAAACAAATGATTTCTGTGATTGTTCTGTGTGCAGGCCTGTTAAGTGTACAGGCCCAGGACAAGAATGGTGGTATCAGCCCGGAAATGCTGGGACAGATACGCCAGAGCTATCAAGATACGGCTTCTGACAAAGCCTTGCGTAATGCCATCGGCAGTAACAGCATCAAGTCTTTAACTCTGAATCTGGAGAAGCAGGTGGGGATTGATACAGATTTCTCTGTTAAAGTGGAGTCCAAGGGGATTACCGACCAGCAGTCGTCAGGACGCTGCTGGCTTTTCACGGGGCTGAACGTGATGCGCGCCAAGGCCATTGCACGTTTCGGCCTGCCGGGATTGGAATTTTCGCAAACGTATTCGTTTTTCTGGGATCAGCTGGAGAAGTCCAATCTGTTCTTGCAGGGTATTATTGATACGGCTGAAAAGCCGATGAACGACCAGACGGTAGAGTGGCTCTTCAAACATCCTTTGAGCGATGGAGGTACGTTTACTGGCGTGGCCGATATTGTAGGGAAATACGGACTCGTTCCCAAAGAAGCCATGCCTGAAACTTACAGTAGTGAGCATACGAGTCTTATGTCGTCGCTCATCGGGCTCAAATTGAAGGAATACGGTTTGTCTTTGCGCGAGATGGTGCAGAAAGGGGCCAGTGCTTCCGATTTGGAGAAGGCAAAGACCGAAATGCTGGGTACTGTTTATCGCATGTTGGCTTTGAATTTGGGAGTACCTCCTACATCTTTCGACTATGTGCGAAGGGATGCGCAGGGCAGACGTGTGGAAGTGGAGCACCACACTCCGATGTCTTTCCTCGAGAAATACGGCGATACCGGTTTGCTTACCAACTACGTGATGGTTATGAACGATCCTAGCCGGGAGTATTACAAATGTTATGAGATTGAATATGACCGTCATCGTTACGACGGCCGCAATTGGACTTATGTCAATCTCCCTGTCGAGGAAATCAAGGAGATGGCCATTGCTTCGCTGAAGGATAGCACGCGGATGTACTTTTCGAGCGACGTTACCCAGCTGGATGCCAAGCGTGGTTATCTGGATGTCGACAATTATGACTATGGTTCGCTGTTCGGTGTGACGTTTGGCATGGACAAGAAACAGCGTATCCAGACGTTTGCCAGTATGTCGGCCCATGCCATGACGCTGATGGCTGTAGATCTGGACAAAGATGGAAAGCCTGTGAAATGGATGGTGGAAAATAGCTGGGGAGCCGCATCCGGTTACCAGGGGCATCTGATTATGACAGACCGATGGTTCGACGAATACATGTTCCGCTTGGTGGTGGAGACCAAATATGTCCCTGAAAAAGTAATGAAGCTCTTCAAGCAGAAGCCCATCCGTTTACCGGCTTGGGACCCCATGTTTGCAGAAGAAAATTAAACCTCTGTTACCGTTTTCCAGAGTGCCACTTTAGCGCCGTAAAGCTCTTCTTTACGAGTCTAAAGTGGCACTTTACTTTCTTCGTGTTCGTTAACGGAGCCCATTACGGAAATTTCTCCGTATTTCCTCTCTTATTTCCTCTTAAATCACATTCTTTTTTGCTAATTTTGCAGCAAATTAATGAAACCATTATTTTAAATCAACACATGGCAAATGTAATTAAGTTACGTAAAGGCCTTGACATTAACCTGAAGGGCAAAGCTGCCGAAGAGTTCTTCTCTGTGAAAGAACCGGGATTCTATTCACTTGTTCCCGATGATTTTACCGGAATTACTCCCAAGGTGGTGGTCAAAGAGCAGGAATATGTGATGGCCGGGGGACCCTTGTTTATCGACAAGAACCATCCTGAATTAAAATTTGTTTCACCCGTAAGTGGTGTAGTGACGAGCGTAGAACGAGGTGCACGCCGTAAGGTGATGAACATTGTCGTTGAGGCTGCCACAGAACAAGACTATGAGGAATTCGGCAAGAAGGATCCGTCGAAGATGGATGCCGCGCAGGTCAAAGAACTGCTGCTCAATGCCGGAATGTTTGCTTTCATCCGTCAGCGTCCGTATGATGTAATTGCGGATCCGACTGTGGAACCGAAAGCAATTTTTGTTTCTGCTTTCGACAGCAATCCGTTGGCGCCCGATTTCGAGTTTGCGCTGAAGGGTGAGGAAGCTAACTTCCAGACAGGTCTTGACGCTTTGGCTAAGATGGCCAAAACTTATCTGAGTATCAGTGTGAAGCAGAAGGCTGCTGCTCTGATGCAGGCCAAGAATGTGACCATCACAGCTTTCGACGGTCCGCATCCGGCCGGCAATGTCGGTGTGCAGATCAATCATATTTCGCCTATCGCAAAGGGTGAGACGGTGTGGACTATCGGTGCCGAAGCCGTTATCTTCATTGGCCGTCTGATGAACACCGGCCGTGTAGACATGACCCGTACGGTAGCTGTAACGGGCAGTGAGGTGAAGAAACCCGCTTACTGCAAGCTGAAAGTCGGTGCTCTGCTTACCAACGTATTCCAGGGTAATGTAACGACTGGCAAAGAACTGCGTTATATCAGCGGTAATGTACTGACGGGTAAGAAAGTTTCTCCCAACGGTTTTCTGGGTGCTTTCCACAACCAGCTGACCGTGATTCCCGAAGGTGACGACGTACACGAAATGTTGGGTTGGATCATGCCTCGTTTCAATCAGTTCAGTGTGAACCATTCTTATTTCAGCTGGCTGATGGGTAAGAAGGAATATGTGTTTGATGCCCGTGTGAAGGGTGGTGAACGCCACATGATCATGTCCAATGAGTACGACCGTGTATTCCCGATGGATATCTATCCCGAATATCTGGTGAAAGCCATCATTGCAGGTGATATCGACCGTATGGAAGCTTTGGGTATCTACGAAGTGGCTCCCGAAGACTTTGCCCTGTGCGAGTTTGTATGTTCGTCCAAGGTGGAAGTTCAGCGCATCGTACGTGCCGGACTCGACATGCTTCGTGCTGAAATGGCATAAATTGTAAGTTGTAAATTGCTAAATCGAAAATAAATTAAATGAAAGCGTTAAGAAATTATCTCGACAAGATAAAGCCGAACTTTGAAGAGGGCGGCAAATTCCACGCATTTCGCTCGGTGTTTGACGGCTTTGAGACTTTCCTCTTCGTGCCCAACACCACTTCGAAATCGGGAACGCATATTCACGATGCCATCGATAGTAAACGCATCATGTCGATGGTCGTTATTGCATTGATACCGGCTTTGTTGTTCGGCATGTATAATGTGGGCTATCAGCATTTCCATGCCACTGGTGCCGAAGGCGGTTTCTGGGCCATGTTCTTTTATGGCTTCCTGGCCGTGTTGCCTAAGATTATCGTTTCGTATGTAGTAGGTTTGGGCATTGAATTTGTTGTAGCTCAGTGGAAGAAAGAGGAAATCCAGGAAGGTTTTCTCGTTTCGGGTATCCTTATCCCGATGATTGTGCCAGTGGATTGTCCTTTGTGGATGCTGGCCATTGCCACAGCATTCTCTGTAATCTTTGCTAAGGAAGTATTTGGTGGTACGGGTATGAACGTGTTCAACGTGGCTCTTATCACTCGTGCTTTCCTGTTCTTTGCTTATCCTACGAAGATGTCCGGTGATGCCGTATGGGTTTCGGGTGACTCGATCTTCGGTCTTGGCCAGACGGTAGATGGTTTGACTGTAGCTACTCCTTTGGGCATTGCCAAGACTTCGCCCGTGGCTCCTGACTTTTCTTGGGACATGGTGACGGGTTTGATACCGGGTTCTATTGGTGAGACAAGTGTGATAGCCATTGCCATTGGTGCCGTTATTCTTTTGTGGACAGGCATCGCAAGCTGGAAGACCATGCTTTCTGTATTTGTGGGAGGTGCGTTGATGGCTTGGATTTTCAATGTGGCAGGTCCCGACACGGCCGTAGCTCACATGCCTTGGTATGAACACTTAGTGTTAGGCGGTTTTTGCTTCGGTGCCGTGTTTATGGCTACTGACCCCGTGACTTCGGCTCGTACTGAGACGGGTAAATACATCTATGGTCTCCTTATCGGTGCCATGGCTATCATCATCCGTGTGCTCAACCCGGGTTATCCCGAGGGTATGATGCTTGCCATCCTGTTGATGAACATCTTTGCCCCGCTCATCGACTATTGCGTGGTGCAGAGCAACATCAACCGCCGTGCCAAACGTGTGGCCGCCAAATAAGTCTAACCATTAAAACCGAACGTTTGATATGAATACCAATAGTAATAGTTATACTATGATTTATGCTTCGGTAATGGTTATTATCGTTGCATTCCTGCTGGCATTTGTCAGCTCTTCGTTGAAAGCTACGCAAAACAAAAATGTGGAGATGGACACGAAAAAGCAGATACTTGCCGCTCTGAACATACGTGGCGTGGCCGATCCTGACGCTGAATACACCAAATACGTGAAGGATATGCTGATGAACGAGGACGGTACGCTGACCGAGAATACAGGCGCCTTTGCTACCGGTTATGAGAAGGAAGTGAAGGAGAACAACCGCCTGCATGTGTTTGTGGCCGAGATTGACGGTGCTAAGAAGTATGTTTTCCCTGTTTACGGTACTGGTCTTTGGGGTGCCATTTGGGGATATATCGCTCTGAACGAGGACAAGGATACGGTGTATGGCACTTATTTCTCACACGCCAGCGAGACTCCGGGTTTGGGTGCCGAGATTGCGGGTGAGACTTTCCAGAATGAGTTCAAAAACAAGAAGACGTTAGAAAATGGCGAGGTGACTCTGGGAGTAGTGAAGTTTGGCAAGATTGAGAAACCCGACTATCAAGTAGACGGTATCTCCGGAGGTACTATTACCTCTGTGGCCGTGGACGCCATGATAAAGAATTGCTTAGGCAACTACAAGAAGTTTTTAACCAATAATGAGGGGGAGGAATAATAGACTATGGGACAATTGTTTTCAAGTAAAAATAAAGAAGTGTTCGCCACACCGCTGGGCATGAATAATCCTGTCACCGTGCAGGTGTTGGGTATCTGCTCCGCATTGGCCGTAACCGCTAAGTTGGAGCCGGCTATTGTGATGGGACTTTCCGTAACCGTCATTACGGCATTCTCCAATGTAGTGATTTCGCTTATCCGCAAGACCATTCCCAACCGTATCCGTATCATCGTGCAGTTGGTAGTAGTGGCCGCGCTGGTAACTATCGTGAGTGAGATTTTGAAGGCGTTCGCTTATGATGTGAGCGTGCAGCTTTCTGTATATGTAGGTTTGATTATCACGAACTGTATTTTGATGGGACGTTTGGAAGCCTTCGCCATGATGAACGGTCCGTGGGAGTCGTTCCTCGATGGTTTGGGTAACGGGTTGGGCTATGCCAAGATTTTGATTATTGTGGCGTTTATCCGCGAGTTGCTTGGATCGGGCACGTTGCTCGGTTTCAACATCCTGAACTATGAGCCTATCAAGAATATGGGTTACGTGAACAACGGCTTGATGCTGATGCCTCCGATGGCGCTTATCATCGTGGCATGCATCATCTGGTATCAGCGTGCCCATCATAAAGAGTTGCAAGAGAAATGATTTCTTGGATAGAAAACGAATAAAATAGAAATATCATATTATGGGAGAATTTTTTAGCTTACTCGTCCGCTCCATTTTCGTGGACAACATGATATTCGCCTTTTTCCTCGGCATGTGTTCATACTTGGCTGTGTCGAAGACGGTGAAGACATCCGTGGGCTTGGGTATCGCCGTGACTTTCGTGCTGGTGGTGACCCTTCCCGTCAACTATTTGTTACAGACCAAGGTGCTGGGTCCTGATGCTATTATCGAGGGGGTTGACCTCAGCTTCTTGAGCTTTATCCTGTTTATTGCGGTTATCGCCGGTATCACTCAGCTGGTGGAAATGATTGTAGAGCGTTTCACTCCTACGCTTTACGCCCAGCTTGGTATTTTCCTCCCGCTGATTGCTGTAAACTGTGCCATCATGGGTGCTTCGCTCTTCATGCAGCAACGCATCAACTTGGGCGCAAGTGATCCGAAGTACATTGGTAGCGTTTCCGATGCTATCTCCTATGCCCTTGGCTCAGGAATTGGCTGGGCATTGGCTATCATTGGGTTGGCTGCCGTGCGCGAGAAGATGGCTTACTCCGATGTTCCTGCTCCTCTGAAAGGTCTGGGCATCACGTTCATCACCGTGGGCCTTATGGCTATGGCGTTTATGTGTTTCTCTGGTTTGAACATTTAATTAAAGAAAGGAGCGTAACAAATGGATATGAATTTGATATTGGCAAGCGTGGGGGTATTCCTTGTGGTAATCCTGCTGCTTGTGGTAATCCTGCTGGTAGCCAAGAACTATCTGGTGCCGTCAGGTAACGTGAAACTAACTATCAATGGCGAGCGTGAATTGGAAGTGGCTTCTGGAGGCACGTTACTCAATACATTGGCTGTCAACGGTGTGTACCTTTCTTCCGCATGCGGCGGCAAAGGCTCGTGCGGGCAATGTAAGTGTCAGGTACTTGAAGGAGGTGGGGAAATCCTCCCCTCTGAGGTACCCCACTTCAGCCGTAAGCAGCAAAAGGATTATTGGCGCTTGGGATGCCAGGTGAAGGTGAAAGGCGGCATGAGTATCAAGGTGGCCGAGAGCGTTCTTGGCGTGAAGGAATACGAGTGTACCGTCATTTCTAACAAGAACGTGGCTACGTTCATCAAGGAATTCAAGGTACAGCTTCCCGCTGGTGCCCACATGGACTTTATCCCTGGTTCGTATGCGCAGATTAAGATTCCTACTTTTACGATGGACTATGATAAGGACATCGACAAGAGCCTGATAGGAGATGAATATCTGCCCGCATGGCAGAAGTTCAACATGTTCTCGTTGAAGTGCGTCAATCCTGAACCTACTGTACGTGCTTATTCTATGGCTAACTATCCCGCCGAGGGCGATGTATTCATGCTGACTGTGCGTATTGCTACTCCTCCGTTCAAGCCCGATCGTAGCGGCTTTATGGATGTAAATCCGGGTATTGCTTCTTCTTACATCTTTACCCTGAAGCCGGGTGACAAGGTTATCATGAGTGGTCCTTACGGTGACTTCCATCCGCATTTCGATTCCAAGAAAGAAATGATTTGGGTTGGTGGTGGTGCCGGTATGGCTCCGCTCCGTGCACAGATCATGCACATGACCAAGACATTGAATACACGCGATCGCGAAATGCACTATTTCTACGGAGCTCGTGCCTTGAACGAAGTGTTCTATCTGGATGACTTCCTCGGACTTGAGAAGGAGTTCCCCAACTTCCATTTCCATTTGGCACTCGACCGTCCCGATCCTGCCGCCGATGCAGCAGGCGTGAAGTACACTCCGGGTTTTGTTCACACCGTTATGTACGACACTTATCTGAAGGATCATGAAGCTCCTGAAGATATTGAATATTACATGTGCGGTCCTGGTCCGATGTCTAAGGCTGTAGTCAACATGCTTGATAGTCTGGGTGTCGAATCTGCTAGCATTATGTACGATAATTTCGGCGGATAATTCGTTTATCCCGGTTAATAATAAGAAAAGCGCGAATGGCTTCTGCCATCCGCGCTTTTTTATGTCGTAAGATATGCACGTTCGCTTATTGGTGTGAGTAAGTTGTATATATGAATTCTTTATATTAAAGAATTCTCATCTAGATTTGATTCTGGATATTGGTGAGGCATTGTAGATAGATTAGAGTCTATCTGTTTGATGTTTGAAGGTGAGATATGATTCTTTTTTTGCCCTTTGAACATCTTATAATTTAGGAGGGATAAGATGTTTTTTATGGAGCTGTGAGGCTATAGAGTGTTTGTGGAAGTCTTTGCTAGTTATAGCAAATTTATATTATGATGAAAAAGAAAAGAGGGTACATTTTTGAATGACCCTCTTTTCATATGTTTTGTTCTTTATATATTACAGGCTTACATCAGGAAGCCCAGCAAGATACCGGCGGCTACAGCCGAACCGATGACGCCTGCAACGTTGGGACCCATGGCGTGCATCAGCAGATAGTTGGTCGGGTCATATTCCAGGCCGACAATCTGTGAGATACGGGCTGAGTCGGGTACGGCTGATACACCGGCGTTACCGATAAGCGGGTTGATTTTGTTGCCTTTCTTCAGGAAGAGATTGAAGAACTTCACGAAGAGTACGCCTGAAGCGGTGGCTATAAAGAATGATGCCGCACCGAGTCCGAAAATCCACAAAGAGTCGGTTGTCAGGAATTCAGACGCTTGTGTAGAGGCACCTACTGTCAGACCCAACAAAATGGTGATGGTATCAATCAGCGGGCCGCTGGCTGTATTGGCCAGACGGCGGGTCACACCACTTTCTTTCAACAGATTTCCGAAGAACAGCATACCCAGCAAAGGCAGACCGGATGGTACCAGGAAGCATGTCAATAACAAACCGATGATGGGGAACATCACTTTCTCCGTGTGAGAAACTACACGAGGCGGTTTCATGCGGATCAGACGTTCGTGCTTTGTGGTCAGCAGACGCATGACGGGGGGCTGGATAACCGGCACCAGTGCCATGTAAGAGTAGGCTGATACGGCGATGGCACCCATCAGGTTAGGAGCCAGCTTAGACGACAGGAAGATAGCCGTAGGACCGTCTGCACCACCGATGATACCGATGGCACCGGCTTGCATGGGGTCGAACCCGATGGCCAACGCAATCATGTAAGCTCCGAAGATACCAAACTGGGCAGCTGCGCCGATCAGCATCAGCTTCGGATTGGAAATCAGCGCCGAGAAGTCCGTCATGGCACCGATGCCCAGGAAAATGAGCGGCGGATACCAGCCGGATGTCACGCCTTGATACAAAATGTTGAGTACAGAGCCTTGTTCATAGATGCCGACCTGCAGTCCGGCCTCCATGTTGAAAGGTATGTTGCCGACCAGGATACCGAAGCCGATGGGGATAAGCAGCATCGGTTCGAACTCCTTGGCGACGGCCAGGTAGATGAAGAACAGACCCACCAAAATCATGATGAGGTGTCCCGCTGTGGCGTTCGCAAAACCAGTATAGGTCCAGAAGTCGGCAAGGTTGTTTCCAATAAAATCTATAAATTCTCCCATATTATTCGATGATTACGAGGTCAGTACCTTCGAGAACAGAGTCCCCTTTGTTTACATTGATGGCGGTCACCTTTCCGTCACGGTCGGAGTTGATGTTGTTTTCCATCTTCATGGCTTCCAGGATGATGATAGTCTGGCCTTTCTTCACCGTATCACCGACGTTCACCTTGATTTCAAGGATGACACCGGGCAGCGGTGACTTCACGCCCGACTTGCCGGCAGAGGCGGCGGCGGGTTTCACCACTTGCGTGGTCGGTGCGGCCGGTGTGGTGGCGGCTTGTCTTACGACGGGCTTGATGACGGTAGCTTTGGGTTGAGGCGCCTTCTCCATTTCTACCTGGTAGTGGGTGCCGTTCACTTCAACGTGGGCAATGTTGCCTTCAATGTCTCCAATGACTACTTTGTAGGGGTTGCCATTGATTTTGTATTTATATTCTTTCATTGTTCAGTTTGTTAAGGGTGATGTTACTTTTTATGCGGTGTCTCGCGCAGGGTATATATCTTCGAGCTCCACGGCGAGTAGCTGCGTTTCACGCGGGTGATGGTCAGTACGGTCTCCTCCACGTCGTGTACGTCGCTCTGCATCTCGTGCAGGGCCATGGAGATGGCGGCGAATACTTCGCCCGGAGCCTGGCCGAGTTCTTTTTCCTTGGCTTCTGCCTTGTCCGTAATGCCTTTGGCGGCCATGGCTCTCTTCCGGCTCATGGCTACCGAGGCCTTGCCGATAAAGCGGAAGGAAACGTAGAGCAGGATGAGGCCCACGAATACCACCAGCATGGCTGTGATAGCCATACCGATGCCTATGCTGTCGTGTTGCTCGAATTTCTCCATCTTCACGTTCTTGTCCAGCGTCTTGTTGTTGGTGCTGGGCGTAACGTATTTTTCGGGTGACTCGTCTTTCACTTCCCAATTGGCGGAAGCATCGTCCACACGGGCATACGATTGGTCGGCTTTCAGCAAACCGGCAGGGACGGTGATCTCGTCCAGCAGTTTCTTCCCGGAATCATACAGGCCTATCCAGTTAGAACTTTCTTTATCCAACAGGAAATTGGTGTGGAAGGTACCGCGGTTGGGTTTGTTGTCCGCCCAGAACAAGGCGTGCTGGCGCGGTGCGATTTTGGTCAGCACGTCGCCTTTGGGAATGAAATACACGGCCGTGTCGCCGGGCTGGCTGGAGTGCTTCAGGTAGCATCCTGCCAAGTCGGCCGAGCCGTATGACTGGTTGAATATTTCTATCCACGCGCTTTGTACGCCGTAGTCGTCCTGGAAATTGGTCTCGTTGTCTACCAGCACTTCGTTCAGTATCAACTTGCTTTCCCCTTCGACTCCGCATGAGGAGCAAATCCCCAACGTCAGCAGCAATGAAAAGAATATTCCTATGTTCACTTTTCTCATTGTAATGTTCTTTATAAGTTAGGAATTAGAGAGGAATGTTGCCGTGCTTCTTGGCCGGGTTCGTCAGCTTCTTGGTCTGCAGTTGCTGCAGGGCACGGATGATGCGGAAGCGCGTGTTGCGCGGTTCGATGACATCATCGATGTAGCCATACTTGGCCGCATTGTACGGGTTGGCGAACAGCTTGGTGTATTCGGCTTCCTTCTCTGCCAGGAATTCGGCCGGATTTTCATGCTCTTTGGCTTCCTTGGCGTATAGTACCTCTACGGCGCCCGCACCGCCCATCACGGCAATTTCAGCCGTAGGCCAAGCGTAGTTCATGTCGCCGCGCAGCTGCTTGCAGCTCATTACGATGTGCGAACCGCCGTAGGATTTGCGCAGGGTGACGGTTACCTTGGGCACGGTGGCTTCGCCGTAGGCGTAAAGCAACTTGGCTCCGTGCAGGATGACACCGTTGTATTCCTGGCCTGTGCCCGGCAGGAAGCCCGGTACGTCAACCAGTGAAACGATAGGAATGTTGAAGGCGTCGCAGAAGCGGACGAAGCGTGCGCCTTTGCGTGAAGCGTTGCTGTCCAGTACACCGGCCAGGTACTTCGGCTGATTGGCTACGATGCCCACCGACTGGCCGTTGAAGCGGGCGAAGCCGATAATGATGTTCTTGGCATAGTCCTTTTGGATTTCCAGGAACTCGCCGTTGTCCACGATGGCGCCGATGACCTCATACATATCGTAAGGCTTGTTGGGGCTGTCGGGGATTATCTCGTTCAGCGAGTCCTCCAGACGGTCGATGGGGTCGGTGCAGTCAATGTAAGGCGGTTCCTCCAGGTTGTTCTGCGGAATGTAGCTCAACAGCTTGCGTATCAGGGCCAGGGCTTCTTCTTCCGTAGCGGCAGTAAAATGAGTTACACCAGACTTCGTGGAATGTACGCTTGCGCCACCCAGATTTTCTTGGCTTACGTCTTCACCGGTTACGGTTTTTACAACTTTCGGTCCCGTAAGGAACATATAAGATGTACCTTCCATCATCAGTGTAAAGTCGGTCAGGGCAGGGGAGTATACTGCACCACCGGCGCAGGGACCGAAGATACCAGAAATCTGAGGAATGACACCTGATGCCAGGATGTTGCGCTGGAAAATTTCAGCATATCCTGCCAAAGCGTTGATACCTTCCTGAATACGTGCACCACCCGAATCGTTCAAACCGATGACTGGAGCGCCCATACGCATAGCTTTGTCCATGATATGGCATATCTTCAGTGACATGGTTTCAGACAATGAACCAGCTGAAACGGTGAAGTCTTGTGCAAAAATGTAGACCAGACGGCCATCGATCGTACCACATCCGGTTACGACACCATCGCCCGGGTAGTGTTTTTTCTCCATGCCGAAGTTGGTGCAGCGATGTTCAACGAACATGTCCATCTCTTCGAAACTGCCTTCGTCCAGCAGCATGGCTATACGCTCACGGGCTGTATATTTACCTTTTTCGTGTTGCTTGGCAATAGCCTTTTCGCCACCGCCCTGACGCGCTACAGCGCGACGGTCGATAAGCTCTTTGATTTTCTCTAATTGATTGCTCATCGTTATTAGAATTTTAGTAATGTATGATTTGGTTTAGTTACAAACTACCGGCTACAAGCATCCACTCAGTATAAAAACGGTCTGTCGCTTGTAGCTGGTAGCTCATTACTTCTTTATTCGGGTTTCTCGCAAAGTTCAGTCAGTACACCTAAAGTTGATTTCGGGTGTAAGAATGCAATGTTTAGTCCCTCGGCACCTTTGCGGGGGGCTTTGTCTATCAAACGGATTCCAGCTGCTTCGGCTGAAGCCAATGCGTTGGCTACGCCGTCTTCGATAGCGAAAGCCAAATGGTGCATACCGCCGTTTCCGTTATTCTTTTCGATAAATTTGGCGATAGTGCTTTCCGGAGAAGTCGGTTCCAATAGTTCAATCTTCACGTCGCCAACTTTCAAGAAGGCGGTTCTTACTTTCTGATCTTCAACAGTTTCAATGTTGTAGCACTTCAGACCTAAAACATTTTCGTAATACGGCAGGGCTTCTTCGATGCTTTTTACAGCAATGCCCAAATGCTCAATGTGTGAAATCTTCATAACTTTATTCTTTTTAATCGTAAATAGAATACGGGTTTGAATTCTCTGTTCCCGGTTTCCGAATACAGGAGTTCCAAGTTGACCGAAGAACTCAGATTCTAAAAATCCATGAAACTTGGTACAAAGTAAGTCATTTCTTGCAAAATAGAGAAATTTTTCCTCAATTAAATTAGGGTGCAAATAGAGTTTCTGAAGCCTTTTCGGGTAGGCTATTTTTAAGAAAAGAGGGGGGTAATAAATAAGTCCTGGAGATTTTTCAATCTTCAGGACTTGTAGTACACCCTCAGGGATTCGAACCCTGGACCCACTGATTAAGAGTCAGTTGCTCTACCAACTGAGCTAAGAGTGCAATTTGTAGTGGATACGAGAATCGAACTCGTGTTCCATGCGTGAGAGGCATGTGTCCTAGCCGCTAGACGAATCCACCAACTATTTAAAATGTTGCGGAAGCTGGGGGATTCGAACCCCCGGTACGGTAACCCGTACGGCAGTTTAGCAAACTGCTGGTTTCAGCCACTCACCCAAACTTCCTTAGTGACCAGCATTCTTTCGAAATGCGCTGCAAAGGTAGAGAAAGTTTTGGACTGTGCAAACCTTTTGAGCATATTTTTTTCGTGGAATTTTTGCTTCAATCGCTAATCTGTTAACTCTCAAAAATATAAGTCTGATAAAAAAGTGTAGCAGATTGAAGATTGTAAAAGCGGAAAATACAAAGATCAGAAGAGCCTTTGCAAAAATACTCCGGTAGGCTCGTTTTTATGCTTTCGATTTTTCATCCTTTTTTAATATGGTAAGAAACGCTTCGGTATAATCAAATAGAAAAACTCTGTTTTTCATTTGTCTCTGCTCTCACCTTTATGTATCTTTGTGCCTGCTAAACCTAGAACAGAAGTTGCAAATGGATACTTTATTAAAAGAAACTGTAAATGCAGCGGTGAATTCCCGATATCCGACCATGAATCCTGAAGGTCGAAAGCTCATTGAAGAGATTCTGGTGAGAAAAGATTTTGAAAAGGGAGAAATTCTTCTTTCCGAAGGGCAAGTTAGTCATGATATCATGATTGTAGGAAAGGGTATGGTACGCCAATTTTATTATAAAAACGGAAAAGATGTGACTGAGCATTTTTCTTACGAAGGCTGTATCGTTATGTGTATCGAAAGTTTGTTGAAGCAGGAACCTACCCGTTTGATGATAGAGGCCCTGGAAGACGGCACTGGTTATCTTCTGAATCACAAGAAGTTGAATTTGTTGGCAGAGACTTCATGGGAAGTTAATATGTTCTATCGGAAGATTTTGGAGTTTTCGCTCATTACTTCTCAGATTAAAGCTGATTCGTGGCGTTTTGAAACGGCCCGTGAGCGTTATAATCAATTGCTGCAATCGCAGCCAGAAGTGGTTAAAAGGGCTCCTCTCTCACATATTGCTTCCTATCTGTTGATGACACCAGAGACATTAAGCCGGGTTCGTTCGGGTATTTTATAAGAATAAGATTCCTTTGTTTTTGAAAAAAACTCTTTTTGATTTATGTCAAAGGCACAATGGAAAGTTGTGAGTACTTTTGCATCGCAAAAACAATAGGAGAATTTAGTTTTTATAGAAGAGAGAGAATTGGTTTTAAAAGGGTACAAAAAGAAACAGGTTCCGAATTTCGGAACCTGTTTCTTTTTGTTATATGCGGGTTACGGTTGTTTTTCATTCCCGAACAATTTGTTGTAATCACGTTGTGAAGCTGTTTTTGTCCACGTTTCAGGAATAAAGCGCCATTGGTTTAAGGCTTTAGGTGAAATGGTTTGCTGCTGTTCGATATACTTCATCAGATAGTAACGCAAATCCTTGTCTGTGGATGAGAGGATGCGTTTTTCCAATTCGTCTTGTGGGATGCCGGCTCCTTTAGTCAGTAGCTCGCCACCACCATTGCCACGGTAAGAGTTGACAGCCACTTTATACATTCTTGTTTCGTCGAAAGGAGTGCCGTCAGCCATGCTTAGGATATGCACCTTTTCGCCTTCGGGTTTGGTTACGTCTACAGTATAGAGGATACCTGCTGCTGAGTCGAAGTTGTAGCTGGGATTCTGGAATACAGCACGGTCCGCTGCGCCTTCACGCGGTTGGGTGCGCAACAAGAGGAGTGGATCGTCGGCAGACTTCATGCGATTTGTCCATAAGGCGTACGACATCTCGAGGGCGCCGCGGATTTCTTTCCCGGAAAGACTCATGGTATATAGCATGTTTTCGTATTTGTAAAGGCTGAACATGTCATTCACGAAAATATCGCCCGCTTTTATTTCAGCATCAAAAGACAAAGGTGCGGCCAATGAGATGTCGGCTCCGCTAATTGCAAGTTGGAGCTGGTGTATGAGGTCGATGAAAGCTGAGGGACCGAAATAGGCAGGCCGTGTAGAAATACTTTCAGTAAATCGGCCTATTCGTTTGGATACAAATTGTTCCACGTCTTTACGTTGTGAGGCGAAATGACTGATGAACTTCGCATCTGGCTCGTAACTGTCCATCCGTACAAGTTCGCCAGAAATTTCTTTTTGGGTTACGTGGCCATCCTGTAGCGTTAGCTTTACGTCTACGGAAGAGATTACTGAGGCATTATTGGCTGGGTTAATGATCAGAACTGAATCACCTTCTGCATTGATTACCTTTTCACAGGCCAGAGCGTGATCGTGTCCCATCATTACTATGTCGAAGCCGGGTATGCGGCGTGCTATGTCGGCCGAAGCGTTTTCGTTATACTTACCATTCATCACATAGGCGTTGCGTCCTGCGTGGAAGATGCCTATTACTAGGTCTGGCTTTTCCTGTTCGCGGATAACCGTCATCCAATGGCGGGCTGTTTCCTCCATGTCATCGAAACGCAGGCCACGCCATAGGTTTTCCGATAGCCAAGCTGGAATAGCTGGAGTTATCATTCCTAATATGGCTATCTTTATTCCATCACGCTCCAGTATAATGTAGGGCTTAAAATGAGGTTGTTCTGTAGCTGTTTCTATTATATTGGCTCCAAGGATAGGGAAGTCGCAGTCTGATGCCCAGCGATCGAACACGGTACGGCCCGTTTCTATGTCGTGGTTACCCATATTGCCCGCATCATAATCCATAAAGTTCATCATTGCGGCGCATAGGTGTGTGGCTGTTGTATCTATATAATTATAGTAATAAGCTGTGGGTTGCCCTTGGAGGATGTCGCCGTTGTCCAGTAAGATTAGTCGGTCATTATACACTTTGCGTTCCTGGCGTACATAGGAACAAACCCGCGACAGGCTGCCTGCTGCGTCGTGGCTGAGAATGAAATCGTAGGGAAAGTAATTTCCATGTACGTCGCTGGTTTGCACCAGTTTCAGGTTGACTTCCTGTTGTTGGCCCCATGCCAGGGTGGTCATCAGCAGAAATATGCTTAAAATAAAATGGTTCTTTTTCATTGGAAAGTGTTATTGCAGTTAAAGTTTTTGTGTTTTTTATCCTTCAAACATACGGCTTCGGGCGAGCATACAAGCGCCGATAATACCGGCTTTGTCTTTCAATTTGGATGTAGCGATGACAGAGTCTTTGTTTACCAGGTTGAGCGAGTATTTTCGGATGGCAGTCTTGATGGGTTGAGTGATGTAATCGCCTGTCAATGACAGTGTGCCACCGATTATCACCAGTTCGGGGTTGAAGATATTGATAAGTCCTGCTATCTGTTTACCCAGTTTCTGGCCGATTTCTTCTATGATTTCTATGCAGAGAAGATCTTCTTTGCATGCCGCTTCAATCAGATCGTCCAATGTGAGCGGCTTGTTTTTTTCTTTGAGTTTCTTGGACAGGATGGAGGTTTCACCGTTCTTTATTCTTTCCAGGAATATTCGTTGGAAGGCGCTGCCCGAAGCTTCTGTTTCCAGGCATCCTTTTTTGCCGCAGTGGCAGATGATTTCGTTGTCGAATGCGTTGACGTGTCCGAACTCTCCTGAAAATCCCGATTTGCCGGTGTATATTTTCCCGTCGATGATTATGCCGATTCCCAGTCCCCAGCTGATATTGACGAAAATGATGTTCTTTTCCCCTGTGACGCAGCCTTTCATGTACTCTCCGTAGGTCATGGCACGCGTATCGTTGTCGATGCAGACGGGGAAGCCGATTTTTTCGGTTAATACTTCGGCTAAAGGGCGTTCTGAGAAGTTGAACATGCTGAAGCTGTATCCTGACTCAGGATTGACGCGTCCGGAGATATTGATGCATATGTTCATGATCTTGTCTGCATTGACTTCAATTTTATTAATGAAAGCTTTGATCATGCTGCATAGTTCTTCTAGCGCCTCTTGTGTGTTCTCAAATTCATAAGGAGTATTCATGTTGAGTTCTAACAGGTCTCCTTTAAAATTGATCAAGCCGATGTTTATAGAGAATTTTTTGATATCTACTCCGATAAAATAGCCGGATTCAGGGTTTAGTCCATAAATGCTAGGGTGGCGTCCACCACTGGTTTCCAGTTTGCCATAATCATTGATGTAGCCTTCCTCGCACATTTCTGATATGAATTTGGTTACAGTGGGCACACTCAAATCGAGCTCTTTGGCCAGATCTGTAATTGTCGAGCTACCATTATATATATAATGTGTAATAATCCTCTTCTTGAGAAGAGCGTTTTTGCTTCCTACCTCTATTTCTTTAAGTAATGCTTGCGCCATATTTCTAAATTTTGAAGGTGTGCTACAAAGATACTAAAAAGTTTTATTAATATATGCGTAATTATATAATTTATGCTGGTTTTGTATGAGTCCTATTTGTTTTTACCCTGTATATAATAAAATATTTTATTAAATATTTTGCTATTAATAAAAATATATATATATTTGTACGGTAATAAAATAAAATACTAAGAAAAACTTAGGTGATATGGAAATAAGTGATCGTAGAGATTTTCTCAAGAAATCTGTTGTGGCAGGTGCTTCATTGCTAATGGCTCCTTCCATATTAAACGCTTCTTTAGATAGGGGTATTACGAAAAGATTGCCGGATAATGAAGACTTGATAGTTCCTAAATCTGGTGGATTGAAAATTACAGGGACTTTTTTGGATGAAATATCTCATGATATTCCACATCAAAATTGGGGATTCAAAGAATGGGATATGGATTTTCAATATATGAAGCAAATAGGTATTGATACTGTAATCATGATACGTTCCGGTTATCGTAAATTCATAACTTATCCATCCAAATATTTGTTGGGAAAGGGATGCTATATGCCGTCTTATGATTTGTTGGAGATGTTTTTAAAATTGGCAGATAAATACGGCATGAAGTTTTATTTTGGACTTTATGATTCTGGACGTTATTGGGATACGGGTGATTTGAGTTGGGAGATTAAGGATAATAAATATGTGATAGAGGAAGTTTGGGAATCGTATGGAAAACGTTATAAAAGTTTTGGAGGGTGGTATATTAGTGGTGAAATCAGTAGAACAACTAAGGGAGCTATTGATGCATTTCATGCTATGGGAAAGCAATGTAAGGATGTGTCCGGTGGGTTGCCTACATTTATATCTCCATGGATTGACGGAAAAAAGGCGGTTATGGCCAGTGGCAGTAATTTGACAAAAGAAGAAGCAGTTTCTGTACAGCAGCATGAGAAAGAATGGGATGAAATTTTTGACGGGATTCATGATGTGGTAGATGCATGTGCATTTCAGGATGGGCATATTGATTACGATGAGTTAGATGCTTTTTTTACAGTCAATAAAAAACTGGCTGATAAATACGGTATGCAATGCTGGACTAATGCAGAATCTTTTGATCGTGATATGCCAATTAAATTCTTTCCGATAAAATTTGATAAGTTACGAATGAAATTGGAGGCTGCCAAGCGTGCAGGATATGATAAAGCAATTACTTTTGAGTTTTCTCATTTTATGAGTCCGCAATCGGCCTATCTGCAGGCAGGACATTTATATGACAGATATAAGGAATATTTTGGTGTTAAATAATTTTTGTTTTTTATAGGTATGAAGTCTAATATAAATTTTTCTTATTTGGTATTTCTTTCTGTCGTAGCTGCTTTAGGTGGTTTTTTATTTGGATACGATGCAGCCGTCATCTCGGGTACCATATCTCAGGTTTCGGAACAATTCCAACTCGATCAGATACAGACTGGCTGGTTTGTAGGTTGCGCCTTGGTGGGCTCTATTGCAGGTGTATTGTTTGCTGGGAAACTAAGTGATCGCTATGGGCGTAAGGTAACAATGCTGATTGCTGCTCTGTTCTTTTCTGTTTCGGGTATTGGTTGTGCAATCACGGGGAGTTTTGACCAGCTTGTGATTGCTCGTATTCTAGGTGGTGTGGGTATTGGTGTGGTTTCCATCGTTTCACCGCTTTATATATCCGAAGTTTCCATTGCTCGCTATCGTGGCCGTCTGGTTTCGCTCTATCAGTTGGCGGTGACACTTGGCTTTCTGGGAGCTTACTTAGCTAACTACCAGCTTCTTCACTTCTCTCAAAGTGGTGCAATTCTGGGAGACGGGTGGATGCATACCATTTTTGTGTCCGAGGTATGGCGTGGCATGTTGGGGTTGTCTAGTGTTCCCTCTCTGCTGTTCTTCGTGGTGGTACTCTTTATTCCCGAAAGTCCCCGTTGGCTTGTTCTCAGGAATTGCGACGAGCGTGCTCTAGGAGTCTTCCAGAGAATATATCTCTCCACTCAAGAAGCTCAGACACAGCTGGAGGAAACGAAGTCGGTAGTACAGTCAGAGGCCAAGTCCGACTGGAAGTTTCTCCTACAGCCCGGTATTTTCAAGGCTGTATTGATAGGTGCTGCCATTGCAATCTTGGGGCAGTTTATGGGAGTGAACGCCGTGCTCTATTATGGCCCTTCTATCTTTGAAGAAGCTGGACTTTCGGGTGGTGATGCTTTATTCAGTCAGGTATTGGTAGGCTTGGTTAATGCAGTGACAACGGTGATTGCCGTCTTTATTATCGATAAGGTAGGCCGTAAGAAACTTGTCTATTATGGTGTTTCGGGTATGGTACTTTCGTTGTTACTGATAGGGTTTTACTTCCGTTTTTCAATTTCGTTGGGCTTACCCAACAACTTCTTGCTGTTCTTCTTCCTGTTCTATGTATTTTGTTGTGCCATATCCATTTCGGCTGTCATCTTTGTTCTGCTGTCCGAGATGTATCCCACCCGTATTCGAGGCATGGCCATGTCTATTGCTGGTTTCGCTCTCTGGGTTGGTACTTATCTGGTAGGGCAGCTTACACCTTGGATGCTCCAGAACCTTACCCCGGCTGGAACCTTCCTGTTGTTCGCTATTATGTGTGTTCCTTACATATTGATTGTCTGGAAGTTAATCCCTGAGACAACAGGGAAATCTCTTGAAGAAATAGAACGTTATTGGATGAAAAAATGATGGACCTTATAAAACTATATAATTATGGATTTCAAAAAATTAGCAGAACAGTACAAAGCTGAGCTTATGGAGAATGTTCTTCCTTTCTGGTTGCAGCATTCTCAAGATAAGGAGTTTGGTGGCTATTTCACTTGCTTGAAACGCAATGGTGAGGTATTCGATACAGATAAATTCATCTGGCTGCAAGGCCGTGAAGTCTGGATGTTTGCCATGCTTTATAATAAGGTGGAGAAAAGACAAGAGTGGCTTGACTGTGCCATTCAGGGTGGTGAGTTTCTGAAGAAATATGGGCATGACGGTAGTTATAACTGGTACTTTTCGCTCGATCGTGAGGGACACCCTTTGGTGGAACCTTACAACATCTTCTCTTACACCTTTGCCACGATGGCTTTTGGGCAGTTGAGTTTGGCTACCGGTAACCAAGAGTATGCGGATATTGCGAAGAGAACTTTCGATATTGTACTGTCGAAAGTGAACAATCCGAAGGGTAAATGGAACAAGCTTCATCCCGGTACGCGTGACTTGAAAGGTTTTGCTCTCCCTATGATTCTTTGTAATCTGGCATTGGAAATTGAGCATCTACTTGACGAAGATTTCTTGGTGAAGACCATGGATACTTGTATTCACGAAGTGATGGATGTATTCTATCGTCCTGAACTTGGAGGGCTAATTGTTGAAAATGTTTTAGCCGACGGTTCATTGTCTGACTCTTTCGAAGGCCGTCAAGTCACTCCCGGCCATGCCATCGAGGCTATGTGGTTCATTATGGACTTGGGTAAGCGTCTTAATCGTCCTGACTTGATAGAGAAAGCCAAGAACATCACGCTGACCATGCTTAATTATGGTTGGGACAAGCAGTACGGTGGCATTTACTATTTCATGGACCGTTTGGACAATCCTCCCCAGCAGTTGGAGTGGGACCAGAAACTCTGGTGGGTACATATTGAAACCTTGATTTCGTTGCTGAAGGGTTATCATCTGACGGGCGACAGGCAATGTTTGGAGTGGTTTGAGAAAGTACACGACTATGTGTGGTCTCATTTCAAGGACCAGGAATATCCCGAATGGTATGGTTACCTGAACCGTCGTGGCGAAGTACTATTGCCTTTGAAAGGTGGTAAATGGAAGGGTTGTTTTCATGTACCTCGGGGGCTTTATCAGTGCTGGAAGGTGTTGTCGGATATCTCTGAAAAGTGAAAATCGTATGGCAAAAATTATAGTGATCGGTAGTTCGAATACGGATATGGTGGTGCGGACTCCTAAATTACCAATACCTGGTGAAACTGTTCTTGGAGGTGAATTCTTAATGAACCAAGGGGGAAAGGGAGCTAATCAGGCTGTAGCAGTACATAGGTTGGGAGGTAATTTAGTTTTTGTTACAAAATTAGGTTGTGACATTTTTGGCGATCATGCTGTATCAGTGTTTCGAGAGGAAGGTATGAAGCTGGACTACATATCGCGTGATCAAGATATTGCTTCGGGTATTGCATTGATTACTGTAGATGAGAATGCTGAGAATAGTATTGTCGTAGCACCTGGTGCTAACATGCTTATTGGAAAAGTAGAAATTGATGGTGTAATAAATGAAATGAAATCTGGAGATTTTTTATTGCTTCAATTGGAAATTCCTTTATCTACAGTGGAGTATGCTGTTTGGAAAGCAAGTGAAAAAGGAGTAAATGTTGTTTTAAATCCGGCTCCAGTGCATAAATTACCTCGCAAATTATTTAATAACTTGTATTTGATAACTCCAAATAGGGTTGAGGCTGAAATGTTGACTGGAGTACAGATAACAAAGTGGAATGATGCAGTTAAGGCAGCCAATATTTTTGCAGAAATGGGGATTCCTAATGTTATTATAACACTGGGCTCTGATGGATGTTTAGTAAAAGATGAGGAGAGCATTTATCCTATTGAAGCATGTAAGGTCACTCCTGTAGATACTACAGCTGCTGGTGATACGTTTAATGGAGCTTTATGTGTGGCGTTAGCTGAAGGAAAACAAATGAAAGAGGCAGTTCGGTTTGCTTCAAAAGCTGCTTCCATTGCTGTTACACGTGTGGGAGCACAAAATTCTATTCCTTATAGAAATGAGTTGAAATAAATTATTCTAGTTGCTTTTATTTTTAGTATATGGATAGACGCCTTTTTTTGTCAACATTGGGATTCGGCGCAGCTAGCTTATTATACCCCAGTTTATCGTTAGCTAATGAATTTGTGGTTAAAAATTCTGGAGCTATTATTAAACCTATTTCAGGTTCTTGGTTCCTTTTTCAACATACAAATGCTAGTGAAAGTCTTTATTGGAATGAGGATTTAAGAAATTTTACGGCAGAACAATGGAGAGAAAAAATACGAGAGATAAGTGAAACTGGTATGGAGTATTTAGTTTTAATGAGTATTGCTGCTCAAGGAAAGGCTTTTTATGATACAGAACTAGCTCCGAAATTCCATATGGGATGTGATGACCCCATTGGTACTGTTCTTTCTGCCGCTGATGAGTTTGGTATTAAGTTTTTTATCAGTAATGACTTTTGGGGTGCTGACTCAAACCCTTATAAGATGATGACCGATAAGGAGATTCAGATGAAAAGATATAAATCCATGGAAGAATTATATGCTAAATATGGGCATCATAAAAGTTTTTATGGATGGTATTTCCCTAATGAGTCTTGGTTGGATCCTTATTTTGGAGAATTTGTAATACCTTATGTGAATGGATGTACGGAGGTGGCAAGATCATTAGATCCTCGTTTTGTGAATTTGATTGCACCATATAATATTAAGAAAGCTAAGTGTGATGATGCTTTTGTTCATCAATTGGAGCAACTTGATATTGATATTGTTGCTTATCAGGATGGAGTTGGAGTAGGTGGAACTAAATTGGAGGAGTCTGCTCATTTTTATGAAATCTTGTCAGATGCTCATAAAAGAGCAGGTCGTTCGCGGATATGGGCGGATATGGAGTTATTCTATTTTGAACATACTACTTACGGCAATTTAATAGCTGCGGATTTTGAATCCCGCATTATTCATCAAATGGAGGCAATTTCTCCTTTTGTAGAAAAGATATTGGTTTTCCAGTATTTGGGAATTATGAATAAACCGAATTCTAAAGCGCATGCGGGTCTACGTGATGAGACTGTTCGATTGTATAACCAATATATGAATTGGTATAATAAACAGAACTTTAAATAGGTTTCAGTTATGAAAAGAATTTTGAATATCCTGTTATTTTTAATTCCATTTATGGGATTATCAGCTCAAGATCCGGCAGATTTTGTTTTACCATCTATCATAAGCGATCATGCTGTGATGCAACGTGATGCCACTGTAAAATTATGGGGATGGTGTCCTAGCACTTGGGATTTAAAAATTGTTTGCAGTTGGAATGTTAATGATACAATTCATGCAACTTCTGATAAATATAAATATTGGGAAGCTTATGTGAATACTCCTAAAACGGAGGGACCTTATTCTATTAAATTTTATGGTTGGGAAAATAAGTTGTGTGCAGAGGTCAAGGATATTTTGATGGGGGAAGTTTGGTTATGTTCTGGACAGTCCAATATGGAATATTGTTTTAAATGGAGGGTGGATGATATTGAAGATCGGAGTTCTCTTTTTGACAATCAGAAGATACGGCTTTTTAAAGTCGCAAAATCTTCATCCAGATATCCTGTTGAAAGAATACAGGGGAAATGGGAAATTTGTTCACCTGAATCGGTAGAAGATTTTAGTGTGGTTGGTTATTGTTTTGGTAAAAAAATCAATGAGGTACTTGGTAATGTACCGGTTGGCTTAATTGGCTCATATTGGGGAGGAACATCGATAGAGCCTTGGATGGATCATTTTATATTGGAGTATGAAAATCTGTTGGAAAAGGCTGAGGCACAGGGGGCAGGATGGACCCCTACAGCAAGTTCTTCTCTTTATAATGCAATGATTTATCCTATTGTTAACTATACTATTGCCGGAGTTGCTTGGTATCAAGGTGAAGCGAATAATGAGCGAGCTTCCGATTATGGTGTAATGTTTGATGCAATGATCAGAGGGTGGCGTAATGCTTTTCACCGTTATTTGCCATTTTATTTTGTACAAATAGCACCATGGAATGGATATGCAGGTAAAAATGCAGCCTATTTAAGGGAACAGCAAGCTGATGTAGCTAATACATTAAGAAATACTGGGATGATTGTTATTAGTGATTTGGTAAATGATATATCAGATATTCATCCCAGTTTGAAAAGGCAAGTTGGTGAACGGCTGGCTAATGTCGCATTGAAAGAAACCTATCATAAAGAAGGCATCTCTCCTTATTCTCCCATGTTGAAATCTTATAAAATAGAAGGTCGTAAAGTAATTGTTACTACTACGGCGGTTGGTAAACTGAAATGTAAGGATAAGAATATTACGAATTTTGAGATTGTTGATGCTGAAGGTAATTTATATCCTGCAAAAGCTTCTCTGTTGAAGAATGGTGAAATTTGTGTAACGGCAGACAATGTTAAAAAACCGGTTGGTGTACGTTATTGTTTTACAAATGATGCTATTCCAAATTTATTTGATGTTAACGGGTTGCCATTGGCACCATTTAGAACTGATAGAAAGAAATGAAAAAGTGTTTATTGAATATTTTATTTAGTTTTTTGTGTGTTTCTGTTTTTTCACAAACGGAAAAAAGTCTGAGATTTCATGATGGTAAGTTTAAGATCATTCAAATAACAGATTTGCATTGGGTCGAAAGTGATTCTTATAAACTTAAAAATGATAGTACATGTTCTCTTATTCGTGAAATGATTCATTTAGAACATCCTGATTTAGTTATATTGACTGGAGATGGTGTGGTTTCGTGGAATGCCCAAAAAGGATGGCAAAAGTTAGGTGAACTGTTTGAGGAGGAAAAAGTTCCATTTGCAATTACTTTTGGTAATCATGATGAAGAAACAGATATGAATAATGCCCAAATTTTAGATTATCTGCAGACTTTCTCTTATAATTTGACTTATAATGCAGAAGAGGGAATTTCTGGATCAGGAAATTGTACTTTGCCGATATTCTCATCCGATGGAATATCAGAAAAATGGATGATATATTTGTTTGATTCTCATAATATTATAGAGGACCGATCTTTTGGATATTATGATTGGATTAAGTTTGATCAGATTGATTGGTATCGTAAAACAAGTGACCAGATAACAATACGTAATAAACATAAAATTCCTTCACTGGCATTCTTTCATATTCCTTTGCCTGAGTTTGAAACAGCAAGATGGGTTTGCCGGGAGTTTGGTGAGAAGCAGGAGGGCGTTTGTGCACCGAGTCTGAATAGTGGTTTGTTTTCTTCTTTTATAGAGAAAAAAGATGTGATTGGTGTGTTTGCTGGACATGACCATAACAATGACTATTTGGTAGATTTAAATGGGCATATTCTTTTAGCGTACGGTCGTAAAACAGGATATCCTTCTGCCTATACTGAAACGCTCAGTAGAGGTGTGCGTGTGATTAATCTATATGAAAATGAAGCTTCTTTTAATACATATATAAGGGATTTACAGGGAACGTATTTCCATTATATGTTCGAACAAAAAAATTGCGGTACAAATATTCCTCGTTTTAGTGGTTCCTTTATTCAGGAATATTTGGTCGCTGATTGGACTGATGAGCGTTGGAATCAAGAAATGAGGGTGTTTAGTGAGGTTGGAATGAAATATTTGATATACGCACCTGCTTTGTTAACGAATGATAAAGGAATATCTACTGCCACATATCCCTCTTCCTTTGCAAAAAGAAAGCATCAAAATCAGACTCTGGAAAAATGTTTGCGTGCCGCTCAAAAGAATAATATTAAAGTTTTTATCGGGTTGAATTTTAATGATCGTTGGTGGAAATGTGATTATGATGCAGAATGGCTGGTGAAACAGATGGAGATAGGTAACAAAGTTGCTGATGAGATTGTGACTTTATATAAGAATAAGTATCCAGATGCTATGTATGGCTGGTATTGGGTTTGGGAGATTGATAACTTAAATTGGATGACTTCAGAAAGGCAACAAGCACTAATTGACGCATTGAATACAAATTTGGATTATTTATCAGATTTAACTCCAGAGATGCCACTAATGCTTTCACCATTTATGAATCACAAAGTCGGTGGAAATGCAGAAGAATATGGGCAAATGTGGAAGAATATTTTTGAGAAAACCCGTTTCCGTTCTGGAGATATTTTTTCACCACAAGATTGCGTAGGGGCTGGAGGTTTGAATTTAGATAATTTAGAAGAGTGGTTCTCTAAATTGAAACAGGCTGTAAATACCAAACCAGGTTTAAAATTTTGGGGAAATATTGAAACTTTTGACCAACGATTTTGGATTACAGCCCCACTGGAAAGAGTTAAAAAGCAATTGGAAGTTGTAAATGGGTATGTTGGAAATTTGATATGCTTTGCATATAGTCATTATAATAGTCCATTCGTGGTAAATAAAGATTATCACAAAACATATCTACAATATTGTTGTACAGGCCAATTACCGGTAATTCCAATTCCAGATCAGGTGTTAAAAGTAAATACTAATAAAACGTCTAAGGGTATAGAGATTCAGTGGGTACCAGGAGATTTAACTGCAGTTGATGGATATAGCATATATCGTGATGGTACGTTAATAAAGAAAATACAAATTACCTCAGAAAAGCTTCCTAGGAAATATATAGATAAAGAAGGTAGTTTTGATTGTACTTATGAGATCGCTACATATAATGTGATAGGGCAGGAATCTGCCAAAATAAAGGCTGAGTAGATGAATATAAATCATAAACTGATATGAAGAAGAATATATCGTTAATTGCGGCTTTTCTTGTAACATTGTGTATAGGGTGTACTTCTTCACCTGATAAAAACATTGTACAAAGAAAGGAAATGGTTATATCTGTTGACCAACTTGCTGATAAAATTAAGGGAGGATGGGCTGCTAAAACCATAGGTTGTACGTATGGAGGTCCTGTTGAGTTTTTACATAATGGAACTATGATTCAGGATTATACTCCTATTATTTGGAATAAAGATCGTGTGAAACATTATTATGACACTTTCCCTGGTTTGTATGATGATATATATGTTAATATCATTTTCGTGAATGTGTTTGAACGTTTGGGACTGGATGCACCAGCAGACTCTTTTGCCATCTCATTTGCTAATGCGGGATTTCCGTTGTGGCATGCCAATCAAGTTGCCAAATACAATATAAAACAGGGTATAATGCCTCCAATGTCTGGACATTGGCTGAATAATCCACATGCTGATGATATTGATTACCAGATTGAGGCAGATTTTGCAGGATTGATGTCACCTGGTATGCCAAATTCTGCTTCAGCAATTTCAGATAAAGTCGGACATATCTTTACTTATGGGGATGGATGGTATGGTGGAGTTTATGTTGGTGCTTTGTATTCTATGGCTTTTGTAACTGATGATGTGCTGGTGACTGTAGAAGAGGCTTTAAATACAATTCCCGAACAGAGTGATTTTTATAAGTGTATAAAAGATGTGATCGATTGGTATCATAAGTATCCAGATGATTGGAAACAGACTTGGTTTGAATGCCAGAGGAAGTGGTCTTCAGAAGTTGGATGTCCTGATGGTGTTTTTTTACCATTCGACATTGATGCTAAACTCAATAGTGCTTATGTTACAATAGGTTTGTTGTATGGAAAAAAAGATTTTTATCAAACGATAGACATCGCTGCACGTTGTGGTCAAGATTCTGATTGTAATGCAGCTACGGCAGCAGGAGTTTTAGGTGTTTTGCTTGGTTATGAGAATATACCCGAAATGTGGAAAGAAAGCCTTTATGCTGTTGAAGAGTTGCCTTTTGCCTATACTGATGTTTCACTGAATAGACTTTATAAGTTAAGTCTGGGGCATGCTATAAAGGCAATTGAAGCTGGTGGAGGAGTCGTGAATGGCGATCAGATAACTATCAAAATACAACAGCCGGTTGCGGTTAATTATGAAAAGGCTTTTGAGGGACATTATCCAGTAGAGAAAAAGAACATAAACATTTTGTTACAGCAAGCATCTCAATTCTCTTTTGATGGAAACGGATTTGTTTTGAAAGGATATGTAAAATGTGATGATGAAGATTATGTGGCAAATGTTGAGATGTATATAGACGGTGAGTTGGTTGAAACGGCCAATCTTCCTGTTGCTAAGGCTTCATCTATAGATGATAGAAGGGTTGATCTATTTCATAAATATCAGTTGGAAGATATGGAACATACTGTGGTTTTGGAATGGAAAAATCCTAATAAAAATGCACAGATTTACTTGGGAGAAGTGCTTGTATATGCTTCTCAATCACGTTAATAATTTACTAAATAAGATTTCATATGTTTATAGTAGAAAATTATGGATTGGCAGTTGCATTGTGTTGGGTAACGATGCTATGCTGGGGATCCTGGGGAAATACCCAAAAGTTGGCTGCTAATACATGGCGATATGAGTTATTTTACTGGGATTACGTACTTGGAATTCTTTTGTTTTCTTTATTGTGGGGAATTACCTTAGGAAGTATTGGAGAATCAGGGCGAAGCTTTCTTGAAGATTTAGGTCAAGTGAGTTGGGGAAATTTCTGCAATGCATTTTGCGGAGGAGTCGTTTTTAATGCATCCAATATTTTGCTGTCATCTTCTATTTCTTTGGCTGGTATGTCAGTAGCGTTTCCGGTAGGAGTGGGTTTGGCATTGGTTTTAGGAGTATTCATTAATTATTTTGGTGCTCCCCATGGAAATGCTTTTATTCTGTTTTCTGGTGTGTTTTTAGTCGTATTAGCTATTGTTTTTAACGGTATCTCTTCTGGAAAGATTTCTAAAAATTCGGAAGAACAGGCAACTCGGAGAAAAGGAATTGTGATAGCTGTTATTGCAGGTATTTTAATGTCATTCTTTTATCGTTTTGTGGCAGTTGCTATGGATTTGGAACATTTAGAAAGTCCAAGGGAGGGAATGATGACTCCATATTCTGCTTTATTTGTGTTTTCAGTAGGAATTGTAATAAGTAATATTTTGTTTAACACTCTTGTAATGAGGAAGCCATTTGTTGGTAGTGCCATATCTTATAAGGATTATTTTAAGGGTCGTATGAAAACGCATTGTGTCGGTCTTTTAGGTGGTTGCATTTGGGCATTAGGAACAGCATGCAGTTATATTGCTGCGGGCAAAGCCGGTGCTGCTATTTCTTATGCTTTGGGACAAGGGGCTACAATGGTGGCGGCTTTGTGGGGAATATTAATATGGAAAGAATTTAGGGGAGCATCAAAGTTCGTTAATTGGTTACTTGTGTGCATGTTGCTATTGTTTGTATCTGGTTTAGCTTTAATTATTCTTTCTGGAGTTAATTAAATTATTAATAAATTAAATATTTTACTATGAAACAGTGTTGTGATTTAAAGAAAGTATTGCTTTTTTATGTTGCGCTTTTCCTGCCGATTATAGGTATTTGTGGACAAGGAAAAGATAATAATTCTGTCGTAAAGCCAATTACGGGAACTTGGATTAATTTGGCTTATAAGGATGTCAGAAATAAATATACTAATCCTCAGAATTTTGATAATACAGATCCTAAATTATGGGAATCGAAAGTGCGTGAATTGTCTGAAATGGGGATTGAGTATTTGGTTTTCATGGAAGTGGCCAATGAAGGGAAATCGTATTATCCCTCTAAAATGATGTCTTGGTTATATGATAAAAATAAGAAAAGTCCGGTAGAAGCGATTTTGGATGAAGCTGCTAAATATGGAATGAAAGTTTTTATGAGTACGGGATGGGCTAAGGATCAAGATGATAATTTATTAGATCCTGCAATTAAACAACGGCAGTTGCAGATTATGGAGGAATTAGCTGCGCTTTACAAAAATCATAAGGCTTTTTACGGATGGTATTTGCCTGTTGAAGATTGCCTTTGTCCTATTTTTGCAGAACATGCCGTACAGTCTGTAAATACTTTGACGGAAAAGGCTAAAGCTTTGACTCCTGGTAAGAAGACGTTGATCTCACCTTATGGCATAGGATTGTCTGATTTTGAGAATCCTGATTATGAAAAGCAGATGGCTAAATTAAAAGTAGATATTATAGCCTATCAAGATGAAGTAGGATGTGTACGTGATAAGTTTACTTTGCCGCGATTGAAAAAGAATTGGCAAAAAATGCGTGATATCCACAATCGTTTAAATATTGAGATGTGGGCTAATTGTGAGACATTTACGTGGGAAGAGGGGACAAATGATCGTCAGTCTGCTTTGATACCGGCTGCGTATTCACGTTTGTTGTCACAGCAAGTCGCAGCCTCTGTTGGCGGTGTAGATAGAATTATTTCATTTATGTTCGGTGGAATTATTGAGGATCCCAAATCTGCCTATAGGTTGGGTCAACCAGTATGGTCCAATAATTTATATCAAAATTATATGGCTTGGAAAAAAGGAGATAACTATTGGAAATTATTTGAAGGGTCATTGCTTGGGCAGTTATCTAATGTTGCAGATCCTGAGATGGTAAACAATCAATATAGTTTGTTAGTTGATGGAAGTTTGGCGGAAGAAAGTGGAGATGATCATCGCTGGATGAAATTTGAAAAAGGGCATTATGAGGTTGTGATTGATTTAAAGAAGAATACATTGGTTCGTAATATTATGTTACGTACGTTGAATTATGCTAAGGAAAATATAAATGCTCCCTTGAAAATATATGTATATGCATCTGATAATGGGGAAAGTTTTGATTTGCTTGCAATTAAAGATGCTCCATTTTTTCCAAACAATAAACATGATGCATGGATTGACGGGATTTTATTTGATGATCTGCAAAAGAAAACCCGTTATGTGAAGGTCGCATTTGAAGTGCTAGAACATGTATATATGGATGAGATATTTATTAATCCTACAATAAATAAATCACTTTATTAATTTTATATTGAATATTATGAGAAAGCAAAAAAAAGTAATGGTGGGAATTACAAGTCTACTATTAATAGTATTGATGTTGATTCCCAATACCTTAAGAGCAGAGGTATACGAGGTTATGCAGACAATCAAGGTATCTGGTACCGTTTTAGATGAGTTGGGGCAACCTGTTATAGGGGCGACTGTACGTGTTAAAAATGATCAGACACTAGGTACTATAACAGATATTGATGGTAAGTATTCAATCAGTGTATCTGAAAAAGCTACTTTGATATTTTCTTTTGTGGGTTATCGGACAGAAGAAGTTAATGTAAAGGGGCGTAAAGTTATTAATGTCACATTATCTGAGAATAGTCAATTATTAGAAGAAACTGTAGTGATTGGCTATGGTAGTGTAAAGAAACGTGACCTTACTGGTGCTGTTTCATCAATTAAAAGTGATGATTTATTGAAGACAAATCCTACAAGTATCAATCAGGGATTACAGGGTAAAATGGCAGGTGTATCTGTTTCTCAGGCTGATGGCGCTCCCGGAGCCGGTATTAATATTCAGATACGTGGTGCCAATTCGTTCACCACTAGTACAGAACCTTTGTATGTAGTTGATGGCATACCTTTTTCTATGGGGGAGGCTCCTGCTACTGATTTTGGAACTAAACAGACTAATAATCCGTTAAACTCTATTAGCCCTCAGGATATTCAGTCTATTGAAGTATTAAAAGATGCTTCTGCAACTGCCATATATGGATCACGTGCTGCGAATGGTGTGGTTATTATAACGACAAAAGCAGGAGCTGAAGGGAAGGCTAAAGTGCAGTTTAGTACTAATTTTAGTGTGTCTAATCCTGTAAAAACGATTGATGTATTAAGTGCGGCAGAATATGCTGAATATCGTAATGAACTGACTATTAACGGTTATCTGTATGATGGTAAAGAATATGTTGATCCTAGCAATCTTCCTTATCCGATACCTGGCCGTTGGAGCGAAACAAAGGAAAAAGATCCTGTTACTGGTGAAGAAGTTGTTGTGGAGAGAGAATATTTACCAAGTCCAGATGATTTTCGTAATGGATATGATCGAAATCAAGATGGAAAATTATTTTACGGAACGAATTGGCAAGATGAAATCTTCCACACAGCTTTTAGTCAGGATTATAATTTAACTGTATCAGGTGGTGATAAAAATGGATCTTATATGTATTCGGGAGGATATTTGGATCAGCAAGGTGTAATTGTAAATTCATATTACAAACGCTATACTGCTCGTGCAAATAACACTCGGAAAATAAAAGATATCATTGAGATTGGTTCTAATTTGAGTTTCACGAGATCTGAAAACCGTTTTGCAAGAACCAATAGCGAAAACTATGGCGTAATTGAGTCTGCAATTTCATTTAATCCAACTCGTCCAGTTTTTGATCCGGAGGCAGACTCTGGTTATTCTGAGGATTTTGCTTCTGGTTTGGCTAATCCTTATTTGACTGTGCATACTGAGAAAAATGTATTGTCTTCACTGTCTGTATTTGCGTCAGGTTTTGCAGAAGTTAAATTTGCAGATTGGTTGAAGTTTCGTCAAAATATAGGATATGGTTATAGTTATGATGAACGTAATCAGTATTACAATCGATATACTGGTGCAGGTCAAGCCCCCACAAACGGCTATGCTGTAAAATCAGATGGTACATATGAGAGTTTGACCGAGGAATCGATGCTTACTTTTGATAAAAAGTTTGGCGTACATGCATTGAATGCAGTGCTAGGTATGACATATGAAAAAGTTACCTGGAAAAGTAAATCAATGAATGCAAAAAATTTTCCAACTGATGATACTGAAGACAACGATATTAATGCTGCTATTGGGGATAAGGAAATAAGTAGCAGCAAGGGGAAATCACAATTGATGTCTTATTTGTTTCGAGCAAATTATAATTTGCTAGACCGCTATTTGATGACATTTTCTATACGCCGTGACGGTTCCAGTCGCTTGGCTTTAAATCGTTGGTCAAACTTTTATTCGGGTGCATTGGCTTGGCGTTTATCCGATGAATCTTTTATAAAATCATTGAATTTCTTTGATAATCTGAAATTACGTGTTAGTGCTGGTCAGACTGGTAATCAGGGAGTTAGTGCTTATGCAACTCGTTCTCGTTTTGTGTCGTCTAATTATCCTTATGATGGAACCTTGACTAGCGGTATGGCAGAAGATCGTTGGGGGGGGCCTGCTGCTCCAGATTTGAAATGGGAAACAACCAATCAGTATGACCTTGGTTTGGATATGGCCTTTTTTAATAACCGTGTAAATTTGGTATTTGATGTTTATTATAAGAAGACAACTGATTTGTTGCAATACAAATTAATTCCAATGAGTTCTGGTTTTAAAGAAATAGCGTATAATTATGGTGACGTGATAAATAAAGGTTTGGAAATAAGTGGACATTTTATTCCTGTAAAGACTCGTAATTTCCTATGGTCATTGGATGCAAACATTTCGTTTAATAGAAATCGGGTTGAAAATTTAAATGCTGATCAATTCTCGGACGTTGTTTGGGGAATGGAAAGTATGTTTTTGCGAAGAAATGGATATGCGATTGGGACTTTGTATGGTTATGTAGAGGATGGTTTTTATGATAATGAAGCAGAAGTACGTGCAGATCCATATTATACGAATGAGTCTGATGCTAAAGTAAAAAGTATGGTAGGACAGATTAAGTATAAAAACTTAGATGATGATCCGGTTATTGATGATCGTGATAAGACCATTATAGGTGATACTAATCCTGATTATCAATATGGTTTGACTAGTACAATGTCGTATAAGAACTGGACATTTAGCTTCTTTTTACAAGGGACACAAGGAAATGATATTTTAAATGCTAATCTATTGGCTTTTGATTTGGTTGGAGGAAATAATATGCCTCATTTTGTTTGGGATAATCGCTGGACTTCTGAAAATCGTGATAATGCGAAATGGCCGAGACCTGATGGAACTTATACTCGATCAATGAAGGCTTCTGACCGTTATGTGGAAGATGGTTCCTATTTGAGATGTAAAAATATTAGTTTGAGTTATCGTTGGTTGCATCCAGTTAAGTTTGTAGAATCTTTATCTCTCACTGCCAGCGTGACAAATTTGTTTACAATTAGTAATTATAGCTGGTATGATCCAGATGTGAATAGTTTTGGTAGTGATGCTTCAAGACGTGGTGTGGATGTATCTTCTTATCCTAGTGCACGTACTTTCAATTTTGGTATTCAATTGTCTTTTTAAAAGTCTAAAATTATGAATCTTAGAAAAATATTTAGTATGTCCATATTGAGTCTGTTTTTATTGACAGCTTGTGATTTGGATGAAGAAACATATACTTTTGTATCTGGTGATGATGTTGCAGAAGCGGGTAGTTATGATCAGCTTGTGTCTGGAGCATATTTGACTTTACTGTTCCCTTTTGAGTGGGGAAATTATGCAACGATTGCAAATTTTGATTGTGATTATCAGACGGGTCCTACTTGGGCTTTTGGTGATATTGGAGCAGGTAATTTTTATAATTCTGGTTCAAATGATAATTTTTATCAATATTATTCACAGTCGGTTCATAGAGCTAATTATCATTATTATTTGGTTGGTAAGATTACTAATGCTCCAGAAAAAGCAAAGAAGAATGCAATGGGTGAGTTGAGATTTTTAAAGGCATGGTCATTATTTCAACTAGTTCAGCATTTCGGGCCGATACCCTTGTTTAAAACTTCTATATCAGAGGGAGAATCTCCAGAAAAACCAAGATCTTCTGTAAAAGAGGTTTATGAACACATTATTGAGACTTTGCAAGAAGCTGAAACTTTACTGATGCCGCGCACAGATCCAGAATTTCAAAAAGGGCATGTGTGTCGTGGTTCTGCAAAAGCGTTATTGGCAAAAGTGTATGCAACTATTGGTTCTGCTTCAATGAAAAGTGGAAAGATTACTGTAAAAGGTGGTCCAGGATCTAAAACTAATCCAGATGGTACGACTTCTCGTTTGATGCCTGTGGCAATTACGCATGATAAAGATTTAGTTGCGGGTTATGAAGATTTTGATTCGCAAGAGTATTATCGGTTAGCAAAAGAGAAAGCATGGGAAGTAATTGAAGATAAGGAATTTGAATTGGCTAATAGTCAGGAAGAGTTGTGGAGTAATGCATACAAAAATGGACCGGAATTTGAATTTTGTTTACAAACGATTAATGGAATAGGTACTCTATATTCGAATTATGTACCTGTTGATTTCTTAGGCTATGCAAATCCGGTTTATAATGGAGAATGGAGTAGTGGTTATTACGTACAACGTGACCATTGGCTACAATTATTTGATGATTGGGATGATGATCGAATCACTTGGGGGGTAATGCATCGCATTCCATATTCGTATCATGAGGATACAGGAAAAATGTCTTACTATTTTTATCCAGAACGTGATAGTGTATATGTTCGGAAAGGTGAAAATGGATATGATCCTTCCGATGTTGTTGCGAGTGGAGCACATATGTATGGATCTAAATTGATGAAATTCTCGGCTGTGTCTACTTATCCATTGGATGGGAATCGTGCAGATTTTAATTGGCCATATATGCGTTATGCTGAAACTCTGTTAATTTATGCAGAAGCCGATAATGAAGTAAATAATGGCCCTTCTGATCTTGCATTACAAGTTGTTGATGAATTGAATAAACGTAATAATAGTACTTTATCATCGGAAAGAAATAAGAAAACTCCTTTTACTCAAGAGACTTTCCGTTCATATATCCTAGAAGAACGTGCTAAAGAGTTTGCGGCAGAAGGTATTCGACGTACAGATTTAATCCGATGGGGTATTTATTTGCAAGTAATGAATGCAATTGGTAATACAGATGAAAATGGAGTTGTAAAACGGCGTGAGCAAAAACATTTGTTGTTGCCACTTCCATTGAATGAGGTTAACTCCAATCCTTATATTGAAACGAACAACCCTGGTTGGTAATTTATGGTTATAATATTAAAAAGATAGAAAATGAAACGTATAATATACTTAGAAAAAAAAGTGAGCGTATTGCTTGCTCTCTTATCGTTCCTTTTTATGATTTCATGTTCACAAGAGGAGGGGGAATCATATCCTATTACTCTTGCAAAGGTAACTGGCATAGCAGATTTAAGCACTTCAATTACAGAAGCTAGTTTAGGAGATTTTATTGCTATACACGGTACTGGTTTGGATTTGCAGAACATTGACTCTATATTGATTAATGATGTTAAGGTCGATTTATTGGATGCATATAGTGAAAATGATATTTTATATTTAAAAATTCCAGTAAAGTTGGCAATTGATGTAACCAATAAGATCTATATATATAATCGATTGGGATGTCAGGAAATTCCTTTTAAAACAAATTCTCCGGTCTTGAAATTGGATCGCATGTTTAATGAATACACGAATCCTGGTGATACGATTATGATATATGGTGACTTTTTTGAATTGTATGAAATAGATTCACTAAATGCAATTGTTGATTTCAATGGAAAAATATCAAAGGTGATAGCTTCTGGAAATAACTATTTGACCGCTCAGGTACCTAAAGACGTAGAAGATAATATTAAGGTTAAAGTCAAAGGTTTAAAATATGATGTTGAAGCTGTTTGCCCGGGGAGATATCGCGATAAGGAATGTATGATCATGGATTTTGATGAGTCTGTACCTTCTAGCATGGCTAATGTTGTGACCGATGTGAATGATAAGAATCGTTTGAGTGGTAATTATCTTCATATAGACGATAAATCAGAGTGGAGCAGTTGGTGGTACATTGCAGAGATTAGTGATGTTCCTTTTACCGATGATATGTTGGATAATTATGAGAACTATGTTATTAAGTGTGAGTTTTATACTGCAAATCAATTAATTGATGGAAAAATCAAGTTCTGTAATTATTTATTCTGGGATGCAGCTCCGATGGAATGGAATCCCACAGATTTTGTGGTTCAGAATTTTAATCGTTGGGAGACCATTACTTTACCCTTTGTCGTAAATCGTTCGAGTACCTATACAGATAATTCATATTATCACTCGTTTAATATGAGGCTGGAAATTGATGCTACTATAGCGCGTAATTTTGCATTTGATAATATTCGTATTTGTAAAAAGGGCGATTAAGCAAATTTAATTATTGTATATTTTGCGATTCAAGCATGAATTTCATATTCTAAGATTGTTTTATGCAATTCATGCTTGTTTTGTTAGAAAATGTATTTAACTTTATATTGTAAAATTAAATGATTGATTAACTAGCATGAAATATATCAGTTTACTTACATATTTGTTTTTAATTATTTATCTATGTAGTTGTAATCAAGGTCCGATTAAAGTCGTTTGGCTTGATGAGTTAGGCTCCGATTCTTGTTATGTACAAGATTGGGGTCGATTGGAAGTGAACCGTTCGGTTGTGCATACTCCTTTGACTGTAAATGGAGTGGTTTATGAACGTGGCTTGGGTGCTCATTCTATTAGTCGTTTGTTTTATGATTTGGATGGTAAAGCTGTGGCTATTTCAGGACTAGCTGGTGCTGATGATAAAAATCTGTTTGCAGGGAAATTGCAATTTAAGTTGATTGGCGATAAAAAGGAGTTGTGGAAAAGTGGTGTAATGAAAAAGGGAGATCCTGTTAAGGAGTTCAATGTCTCTTTAAAAGGAATTGATAAATTATTGTTGCTAGTTGAAGAATGTGGCGATGGCATTATGTATGATCATGCCGATTGGCTGAATGTCAAGATTGAGACGCGGGGTGAAGTGAAACCCATCCCGGTGTGGGCTAAACCGATTGCAAAGGAAAAATATATTTTGACTCCTCCTGCGCCGGAAACTCCGGTCATTAACAATCCTTTGGTGTTTGGAGCACGTCCTGGAAATCCTTTTTTGTGGTCTGTAATGGCTACGGGTAACCGCCCCATGAAATATGAGGCAATAGGCTTGCCTGAAGGGGTAAGGATTGATGCCTCTACGGGGCATATTACGGGAAAAACATTGCAAAAAGGCGAGTATGATGTATTGTTGAAAGTTACGAACGACAAAGGAACGGCAGAAAAGAAGGTTACGATTAAGATTGGTGATGAAATAGCCTTGACCCCTTCAATGGGCTGGAACAGTTGGAATTGCTGGGGCCTGTCGGTGGATGATGAGAAGGTGCGTGACGCGGCTCGTATGATGAGTGACAAGTTGCATGCCTATGGATGGGAATATGTGAATATCGATGACGGCTGGGAGGCTGCTGAACGGACTAAAAAAGGAGAGTTGCTTCCCAATGAAAAGTTTCCCGATTTTAGAGAATTGACCGATTATATTCATGGCTTGGGATTGAAGTTCGGTATTTATTCTTCGCCTGGCCCTACCACTTGTGGCGGGCATGTGGGAAGCTACCAATATGAGGAGATTGATGCCAAGACATGGGCCGGCTGGGGAGTTGATTACTTGAAGTATGATTATTGTGGCTATTTGGAAGTGCAGAAAGACTCGGAGGAAAAAACAATCCAGGAGCCTTATATTGTAATGAGGGAAGCGTTGGACAAAGTTGACCGTGACATTGTATATTGTGTAGGCTACGGGGCGCCCAATGTTTGGAACTGGGCACCGAAAGCTGGTGGAAACCAGTGGCGTACTACGCGCGATATAACTGACGAATGGAATGTGGTTACTGCAATTGGAACTTTCCAGGATGTATGTGCTGAGGCTACTGCCCCGGGAAATAACAACGATCCGGATATGTTGGTGGTAGGTCGTTTGGGGAAGGCCTGGGGGGCTAAGGTACACGATTCTTATCTGACTCCCGATGAGCAATATTCTCATATTTCACTATGGTGTTTGCTGTCTGCGCCATTGTTGATTGGTTGTGACATGTCTGATTTGGATGACTTTACATTGAATCTTTTGACAAACAATGAAGTCATTGCTGTCAACCAGGATCCGATGGTTGCTCCTGCCAAGAAACAGATTGTAGAGAACGGGCAAATATGGAGTAAAAAGTTGCACGATGGTTCTTATGCTGTAGGTTTCTTCCATGTTGATCCTTACTTCGTATTGTGGGATCAGAACGATGCAGAAGCTATGCAGTATAGAAACTATGATTTTACGTTAGATTTGAAGCAGTTGGGCTTTGACGGTAAGGTCATCGTTCGTGATTTGTGGCGTCAGAAAGATCTTGGCGAATATACAACTGAGTTCCAAACCAAGGTACCGTATCATGGTGTTACTTTGGTACGAATTATTCCAGCGTGATTTATTTTAAAAGAAGTTATGAAGAAGTTTTTTTTGTTTGTTGGTTTTATCGCTTTTTATTCAATCCAGGCCTCTGCTCAGTTGCAGGGCTTGGATGTTGTAAAGTGTCCTGAGGTACAGCCCGCCTATTCGGGTGAATATATTTATATTCCCGATATTGAAGGGTATAAGGCATTGAAATGCGACTTTCATACTCATACGATTTTTTCTGATGGAGAAATCAAACCAGAAAATCGGGTGTGGGAAGCTGCTGTTCGAGGTCTGGATGTCATTGCCATTACTGATCATATTGAATATCGTCCGAATGGATATATCAAGGCTGATCATAATGCATCATATAAATTGGCAAAAACTGTAGAGAAGAGTGCGAATGTTATTGTTATTCCTGGGGCTGAAATAACTCGTTCCAAACCTTTGGGACATTTAAATGCTCTTTTTGTGAAAGATGCCAATGCTTTAGATGTGGATGATCCTTTGGTTGCCATAGATAATGCGTTAAAACAAGGTGCTTTTATTATGTGGAATCATCCGGGGTGGCCTAATGATTCAAGTACAATTTATCCTGTGCATAAAGAACTTATTAAGAAAAAGAAGATTCATGGGGTGGAAATTGTTAATGGTTTTGAGTATTATCCGAAAAGTTTTAATTTTTGTCATGACTATAAACTGGCCTATATGGGGAATACAGATATACATGGCGTGTATAAATTAACTTATCGCACTGATAAACAGGTTGGTCCTATGACAATTGTTTTTGCAGAGAATCGTACAGAAGAAGGTGTGAAAGAGGCACTTTTTGCAAGGCGTACTGTCGTCAAGTTTGCAGATATGTTGGTAGGATCAGAAGAAAATCTCTTGCGGATGGTCAAAGCTTGTCTGCATGGCGCAGAAATCTCTGAGCAAGGTGCTCATACATTTACAGTGAAATTTGAAAATAAGTCGACTTTAAAGTTCGATATGCTTATCGGTAATAAGCGGATATCTGTTCTTGGTAAAGAAAGTATCAGTATCGCAATGGACAGACAGGATAAAATTGTTTTCTTAAATACGTTTATAACTGATGGTCAACAATTGCAGATTGGCTATGCTTCACTTTGTGATTAGTAATTTTAATGTTGTATCTCATTATTGATAGTTTATCATATTCTTCTAACAATATATTATATGAACAAATTTTTGCTTATTTTTTTAACATGTACTTTTTTAAGTCTTCATATGCATGCTGAAAGCATGGATAGTTTAGCTTTGACTCCACCTATGGGTTGGAACAGCTGGAATTGCTTTAGTTGTAATATTAATGAGGCGCAGATTCGTGAAATAGCCGATCTTATGGTTTCTACAGGAATGAGAGATGCTGGCTATGTTTATCTCAATATAGACGATTGTTGGCAGGTTGCTCGTGCGGAAGACGGTACAATTCTTGTGGATAAAAAAAACTTTCCATCAGGAATAAAGGCTTTAGCTGATTATATTCATTCAAAAGGTTTGAAGTTTGGTGTTTATTCTTGTGCCGGTTCTCTGACATGCGCCGGTCGGCCAGGAAGTAGAGGATATCAGTTTCAGGATGCCAGAACTTATGCCGAATGGGGTGTTGATTATTTGAAATACGATTGGTGTTTTGATGAGGGACAAAGTCCTCAGGCGGCCTACAAGACCATGCGCGATGCGTTGAATGCTACAGGACGGCCGATTGTTTTTTCTATTTGTGAATGGGGAAATAGCCAGCCTTGGAAATGGGCAAAAGGTATTGGACATCTTTGGCGGACAACAGGTGATATCATTAATGCTTTCAAAGGTGTAAACTACTGGGGCGGTTGTGGAGTTGTCGAGATAATAGATAAGAATGCCGATTTGTATCCATATGCCGGCCCCGGACATTGGAATGATCCGGATATGCTGCAAGTTGGTAATGGTGTGTTGACCATGGAGGAAAATCGTTCTCATTTTACTATGTGGTGTATGCTTGCTGCTCCTCTGCTTGCAGGTAATGATTTACGTAATATGGATGCAGAAACACTTGAGATTCTGACAAATAAGGAAGCTATTGGTGTTAATCAGGACCGTTTGGGTAAACAAGGGGTTCGGTATATGAAAATTGATGAACATGAGATTTGGGTAAAGCAGTTGTCTAGTGGAGAAGCAGCTGTGTGTTATTTTAATCGGGACGAGCAACCTTGGAAGGTAGAGACGGTATTGTCTAAAGAGAATTTCTCTTTTGCAGACATTCGTTTTTGGGAAAAGGAATATTGGGTTCGCGATCTTTGGAAACACAAAGATATCGGTACAACTTCCGAAAAAATGTCTTTCGAAATTCCTGCTCATGGCGTGGTGTTATTAAAGTTGTCCCCCAAGAATTAAAGTAATTTTTATAATTATTGTATGAAACAGATTTGTATTTTATTGTATTTGATCAGTCTTTCCTGTTTAGGAGAATTGAACGCACAACCGTACATTATTGCGCATCGTGGATTTTGGAATGTGGAGGGAATCTCTCAGAACTCCCTTGCTTCTTTACGGAAAGCTGCAGAAGCAGCTTGCTGGGGGAGTGAGTTTGATGTTTGGATGACATTAGATAGCGTCCTTGTTGTCAATCATGATGGGAAAATTGGTAATTATGACATTCAGAATGTCAATTATGCGGATATAAGAAATTTGAAGTTATCGAATGGTGAAATACTTCCTACTTTGAAAGAATATTTGTTGGTTGGTAAGAACTATCCTGATCTGAAGTTAATTTTAGAATTGAAATCACATAAGAACTCAGCTCAGGAAAATGAAGCTGCCAAGAAGATTGTTGATATGGTTGCTGATCTTGGCTTAAAAAGGCAGGTTGAATATATCTCATTTAGTTTGAATGCATGTAAACAGTTGATTCATTTAGATCCAACTGCAAAAGTCGCTTATTTAAATGGGGATTTATCGCCTCAACAAGTTAAAGAGATTGGCTTGACTGGTATTGACTATTATTGGGAAATAATACAGAATCATCCATATTGGGTTAAGGATGCTCAAGCACTAGGGCTTTCTGTTAATGTTTGGACTGTGAATAGTCCTAAAGAGCAAGAATATATGATTCGTTTAGGAGTTGATTATATAACAACCGATTGTCCTCTAGATGTACGTAAACTGCTAAAAGATAAATGATGCTTTGAGAGGTATCTTGTACGTACGATAAAAGTATTTGCCCGATGGGTACCGTACAATAGTAAGCGTCCAATTTTGACGTCTTGCCCCCAAGCATAGAAAAGTCGATCTTCGCT
>OCHK01000038.1_pt1 | contig 181651 bp, 151 predicted proteins | sample 1538551 | NCBI WGS metagenome assembly OCHK01 (sample SAMN04571707, study PRJEB22368) | human gut metagenome | biome: human gut; material: stool | host: Homo sapiens | place: Luxembourg | collected 2012-08-31
TTGAAGATATCGAACTTTTCTTTTGTAATTGACGAAAAAAAGAAGGTGCATCGCTTATTACGACACACCTCCGTTTTGAAACAGCCTTTTTTTATTTTCCTAATAGAACCTTTAACTTGTTTATATTCAGAGAATAACATATAATCTGCTGTCTCTGATGGCTCAAAGGTAGTAATTTAGAAGCAAATCACAACCCTTCATCGACCTCGCCGTCCGCGGACTCAGCTGTCTCTGATATCTCAAAGGTAGTAATTTAGAAGCAAATCACAACGGTAGGTCTTGAATGCGTGCTTGATGCACTGCTGTCTCTGATAGCTCAAAGATAGTAATTTAGAAGCAAATCACAACTCACGGCGGCAAGGTAGAGGGTGTCGACGAGCTGTCTCTGATAGCTCAAAGGTAGTAATTTAGAAGCAAATCACAACATATATCTTGGAGACGAATAATGGATATAGCCACGGCTTCTGAATCCGCTCAGAAGCGCCTATGTTGTCAGGTTTCTGGGCGCGTACCAATTTACACGCCTCACACACCTCATTCTCCGGAACGAACCTTGCCAGCTTGACTTTGCCCTTGGGGATGTCGCAGTCGCGACACCGGCGGATGGTGTAGGGGTTGTAGTCGGGGAAGGTCTTCTGCTCCTTGCCGGGGTTGAACCGGAACATTCGCTTCGTTCCCGTTGCAGGGCTTCCTCGCCAAGTGCCATCGCCTCGTCGTGGGGCGTGGCGGGGTATTTCGACTTGCGCACCTGCACCACGGTACAGCGGCAGTTCCAGCCGTTGGGTGGGTAGTACTCCTCCCAGAACGGGTCAGAGGGCGGCAGGGTCACACCGTTCAGCGCGGCATGTTCCGGACGCACCTTGTCGTCACCTGCCGTGCGGTACTGCAGGTTGTAGCGGTCGCCGTCCTCCGAGAACCGCTCCCACCTGGCCGCCATCTCTGCCGATGATTGTACGAAGTTGTACTCCGCACGCAGGTAGTGGGAGTTGTAGGTCTCGTCGACCTTCCGAACATCGTTCAAAAAGCGTTCAAACGTCTTTCGTTCGCCGTTCTCGTCCAGCAGGGACGGGAACGCTGATGGCTCAAAAATAGTAACCTGAGGCTGGTTGCATTCTGCTTTAACAAAAACAGGCTCGCCCCGCGAAATCACTTCGGGGGGCGAGCCTGCAATTTATGTACTAATAATTAATAAATTGTGGTTACGTAATTTTTATGACTAACTAACTTATCTTTCTTAATGACATTGCAAAGATAGAGGGGTTTCACTGTTCCTGCAATCCCTATTAGAAGGTATATTGCACATGCCGAATCCCTATTTATAGGTAGAATGGGGCGCAAAAACGAACAGTTTACATCTTTACATCACCCAATTCAACCAGGTTATTGACAATCGCATAGATAGTTAGTCCGGCGGGAGAATGGATTTGAAGTTTGCGGGAGATATTCCGTCTGTGAGTAATCACGGTGTGGATGGAGATAAAAAGCTTTTCAGCAATCTCCTTGTTTGTCATTCCCTTGACTACACATGTAATAATCTCTCGTTCCCGCTGACTCAGTGTATCGGTGTCGGTATCTTCCTCTTCTTTCTGAGACTGGAAAAGCGCATTTATTTTCGTATAAATTACTTCTTCGTTGTCATAGAGAGTGATTGACTCATCATATTTCTTCAACAGGTTCTGGTCCGTCATGTTGCACAGTAAGGCTATACACTTGACGGAAGCAGCCTGCTGGTCGGCTTTGAAGTTGTCGATGTTGAACCATCCTTCAAAAGCCGGGTCGACAATCAGGACATCGGGGACATGACTCTGCATGCAATTTTCCAAAGCTTCCAAAGAGCTGACTTCAATCAGCTGGATGGCATGTGCTGTCTCGGGCATGTGCTTCAGGATGGTAAGCATCCCATGACGCACGATTGCCGATGACTCTGCGACAGCAATCCACATTACATCGTCTTTCATAATATTCCTTTTTTCTTTTCCAACTGACGGACTACCGGCACGAGCAGGAAGTCTTCAATCTTACAATGTGACGCAAGGTCTTCTTCACAACTGAAGATATCAATCAATACGGCGTTGAGCAGATTATTGTTTCCTTGTTCAGGATAGTATTTTAATATGATGTTCTTCAGCTCCACCAGCTTCATCCCGATTTGGTTATGGCGGCGGGCAAAGACACTGATTGTATAGCGACTGTCTGGAGTACCGTCCAGCAGGGCGTCGACATAAGTGAATACATTCATTTCTTCATATTCCATGTGTCGGCGGACCTCTGCCACATATTCGTCGAAGAATTTCAGAATAAGGTAGGTGATTTCGCTGTGTATGGACTTGCTGATGGCTTGCACGAGCCGTTCGCGGATGGAAGGCAGGAAGAAATCCAAGAAGTAGCTGTGTGCCTGCTTGAGATAGTCCATCAAGTCACGGATGGAGATTTGTGACAGGTTGCCTTCCAACAGGTTGTTCCCTTCATGGATGAAGTTTGCTACTGCCAGAAATGTCGGACAATTGACTTCCTTCTCTCGGCAGACCTGTTCCACCGTCTTGTCACCAAAGCCTAATGGCAATCCGAAACGGCTCATCACCAACAACAACTTGTAATCGTGGTTTATTAAATCGCCCATCTTGTCGGAGGGCATGAATTTGACGCTTTTATAATCCATACATAGAGCTTTTATGCTGAATATCCGTTTAGTGGATATCCAATAATTAGTATACAAAGGAACATGAAACTGTTTGAACAGCCAATCCCCATTTGTAGGTATTTCCAGCCTTTGTCTACCAAGAAATAGGTAGTAAGGCTCAGGATAGGGGAGGTAAAGATAGGAAGAAAAGTGGTCGTTCCACATCTATTGCCATAAAAAAAGCGGGTTGCCTTCAACCTCTTGTTGAAAACAACCCGTTTTGGGAATATGCCGATAGACGGATTACTTGCGTGCTTCAGCGATGTAACCCAATGCTTCTTTGCACTTGTCGGTTACATATTGCCAGTCTTCAGCAGCTACTTTATCCTTCGGGAAGAGCTTGGAACCCATACCTACGCAGAATACACCTGCTTTCACCCATGCGGTGAGATTCTCCTTGCTAGGTTCTACGCCACCGGTCACCATGATCTTTGACCAAGGCATCGGAGCCATCATACCCTTTACAAAGTTCGGACCGTAAACATCGCCGGGGAATACCTTGCAGAGGTCGCAACCTACTTCCTGTGCGAAACCTACTTCGGATACGGAACCGCAGCCCGGGGTGTAAGCTACGAGACGACGGTTGCAGACTTTGGCAATTTCGGGGTTGAACAACGGACCTACCACGAAGCAGGCTCCCAACTGGATATAGAGGGCAGCTGTAGCCGGGTCAACTACAGAACCCACACCCATGGCCATTTCCGGGCATTCTTTTGCTGCGAATTTTACGACTTCGGCAAAGACTTCATGGGCAAAATCGCCACGGTTGGTGAATTCGAATGCACGTACACCACCTTCATAGCAGGCTTTAACTACCTTCTTTGCTACTTCAACGTCCTTGTGATAGAACACAGGAACCATACCGGTTGAACCGATCTTGTTCAGCACGGCTACTTTATCAAACTTAGCCATATATTTTTTATTCTTAGATGCTTATAAAGTTTCTACATTCTTGCTTGAAGCCATGGTTTATCGTTGAACACGACCACTGGCATTACCACCTGCAAGGCTTTCAACTTCTTCTACGGAAACCAGGTTGAAGTCACCGTTGATGGTATGTTTCAAAGCGGAAGCAGCAACGGCGAACTCAAGAGCCTCACCCTGGTTGGGCTTCGTTAACAGACCATGGATAATACCGCCGGAGAAGGAGTCACCACCACCGACACGGTCGATAATCGGGTTGATGTCGTAACGCTTGGAGGTATAGAATTCCTTGCCGTTGTAAATCATTGCTTTCCAGCCGTTGTGTGTAGCAGAGAATGATTCACGAAGGGTAGAGATGACATACTTGAAGTCGAAGGTCTTGGCCATCTGCTCGAAGATTCCCTTGTAGCCTTCTGCGTCTGTATTGCCACCTTCAACGTCAGCATCGGGTTTGAAGCCCAGGCAAAGTTCAGCATCTTCCTCGTTACCAATGCATACGTCAACATATTGCATCAACGGACGCATGATGGACTGTGCTTTCTCCTTAGTCCACAGTTTCTTGCGGAAGTTCAGGTCAACGGATACGGTCACACCGTGACGCTTGGCAGCTTCACAAGCGAGTTTGGTCAGCTCGGCAGCCTTGTCCGAGATAGCCGGTGTGATGCCTGACCAGTGGAACCAGTCAGCACCTTCCATGATGGCATCAAAATCGAAATCACTAGGCTCAGCTTCTGCAATCGCTGAGTGGGCACGGTCATAGATGACCTTGCTCGGACGCATGGAAGCGCCGGTCTCCAGATAGTAGATACCTACGCGGTCACCACCACGGGCAATGTAGTCGGTCTTCACACCATATTTACGAAGTGCATTGACAGCCGACTGGCCAATTTCATGTTTGGGCAATTTGGTTACAAAATAAGCATCATGACCATAATTTGCACAGCTTACAGCTACGTTGGCTTCGCCACCGCCATATACTACATCAAATACATCTGATTGGATAAAACGTTTCTGACCCGGTGTAGAGAGTCTCAGCATGATCTCGCCTAATGTTACGATTTTTCCCATAATTGTGTGTGTTTAGTAATTATATCTTAGAATTAGTAGATTCGATTAAACATTATGCAAATGTAGTCATTAAAAACGAAAAGCCAACTATTTGAGGACAAAATTTATCGCTCTTCCGTGTTCGAGCACGTATTTTCCGTTTTACCGGCTCTGAGTATGCTCGGATTATTGTTCCTTTTCAAAGATTTTTCGGACTGGATTGAACCGCATTCAGAAATAAATGTTTAAATTCGTGCCCTAATAGAACACAGTTCGGAAATCATATTATTAAAGAACATAAGCGTATATTATGGAAACCAAGTATTTAAAAATCAACCCTGCTGATAATGTGGCTGTAGCCATATCGGAACTCAAGGCCGGTGAGACCATCACCGTAGACGGCATAACTATCACCGTAGCCGAAGATATCCCTGCCGGACACAAAATCACGCTGAAGGATTTTGCCGAAGGAGATCAGGTAATCAAGTATGGTTACCCCATCGGACATGCACAAGTACCCGTCAAACAAGGACACTGGATCAATGAGAAACAAATCAAGACCAACCTTGCCGGATTGCTTGATTACACCTACAATCCCGTGAATGTAGAGCTGGGCATTCCCCATGAGAACCGTACCTTCAAGGGATACCGCCGCAAAAACGGTGATGTGGGTATCCGTAATGAAATCTGGATTATCCCGACTGTAGGCTGTGTGAACGGCATTGCCAACCAGCTCGCCGAGAAGCTCCGTCAGGAAACGGGGGGAAAGGGAGTGGACGCTATCATGGCGTATACCCACAATTATGGATGTTCCCAGTTGGGTGATGACCACGAAAATACCAAGAAGATCTTGCGTGACATGGTGCTTCATCCCAATGCCGGAGCTGTGCTTGTGGTCGGATTGGGTTGCGAGAACAACCAACCGGACGTATTCAAGGAGTTTGTCGGTGAGGTAGACCCAGAACGCGTACAATACATGGTCAGCCAGAAAGTGGAGGATGAAATCGAAGAGGGCATGCGCATCTTGCGTAAGCTTTATGCTGTTGCCAGCAAAGATGTGCGTGAAGAAGTGCCCTTGTCAGAACTCCGTGTCGGTCTGAAGTGTGGTGGTTCCGACGGTTTCTCTGGTATTACCGCCAATCCGCTTTTGGGTATGTTCTCCGACTATCTGATTGCACAGGGTGGAACGTCTGTGCTGACCGAGGTGCCTGAAATGTTCGGTGCGGAAACCATCCTGATGAACCGTTGCAAGAACGAGGAGCTCTTCAACCAGACTGTACATCTTATTAACGACTTCAAGTCTTACTTCCTCTCACACGGTGAGCCGGTAGGTGAGAATCCGTCACCGGGAAATAAGGCGGGAGGTATCTCTACATTGGAAGAAAAGGCATTGGGTTGCACGCAGAAGTGTGGTAAGAGCTATGTAATGGGCGTGATGCCTTATGGTGAACGCCTGAAGGTAAAGGGGTTGAACCTGCTCTCTGCTCCCGGCAACGATTTGGTGGCAGCCACCGCACTGGCTTCTTGCGGTTGCCACATGGTGTTGTTTACCACCGGACGAGGAACCCCCTTCGGTACGTATGTCCCGACCATGAAGATTTCGACCAACTCCACGTTGGCAAAAAACAAACCGACATGGATTGACTTCAATGCCGGTGTCATCGTTGAGAACGAACCGATGGAAGAGACTTGCCGTCGCTTTACGGACTATATTATTAAGGTAGCCAGCGGCGAGCTGACCAATAATGAAAAGAAAGGCTATCGTGAGATTGCCATCTTCAAGAATGGAGTGACTCTCTAATCATTCGCATATAAGCCAGAAAAACGTTATCTTTGCGCCCGTTTGAATACAAATGGAACGCAATGAACGAGAATCCGAATATCCGTCAACAGAGAAAGCCAAGTTTGTGGGCATTGAGTCCGCTGCTTGTCTTTCTCTGTTTGTATTTGGTCGTGTCCCTGTTGGTCAACGACTTTTATAAGGTGCCCATCACCGTAGCTTTCGTGGTATCTTCTGTCTATGCCCTGTTCATTACCCGCGGTATCACCCCAGCGGAACGTGTCACTCTCTTCTCACAAGGGGCTTCCAACAAGAACATCATGCTCATGCTCTGGATTTTCATCCTTGCAGGAGCATTTGCCCAGTCCGCCCAAGCCATGGGTGCGGTCGACGCCACTGTAAACCTCACGCTGCATCTTCTTCCTGACCAGTTGCTGCTGGCGGGTATCTTTCTGGCAGCTTGTTTTATCTCGACTTCCGTAGGGACATCAGTCGGCACCATTGTGGCACTGACTCCCGTAGCCTTGGGATTGGCAGAGAAGACCGGAGTCGACATACCATTTATGGTCGCCATTGTGGTCGGCGGTGCCTTTTTCGGTGACAATCTCTCATTCATTTCCGACACGACCATTGCCTCCACGCAGACGTTGGGATGCGAGATGCGTGACAAGTTCAGGGTCAACAGCCGCATTGTCATGCCGGCTGCTATCGTGGTCTTCCTTTTCTATATTATTGAAGGGTATCGGGTACAGACACCTGACAGTCTCCAGCAGGTGGAATGGGTGAAAGTGATTCCCTACGTCATTGTCCTCGTCACGGCACTGATGGGTGTCAATGTGATGTTGGTCCTTCTTCTGGGCATTGTGTCAACCGGACTCCTTGGCATGTTGGAGGGAGGAATGGACTTTTTCGGGTGGTTCGGAGCGATGGGACAAGGTATCAGTGGAATGGGAGAGCTGATTATCATTACGCTGTTGGCTGGTGGCATGCTGGAACTCATCCGATACAACGGAGGCATGGCATACATTATCGAGAAGCTGACCCGTCATGTCAATGGCAAGCGAGGTGCTGAACTGACGATTGCCGCGTTGGTCAGCATTGCCAACTGCTGTACGGCCAACAATACCATTGCCATTATTACCGTAGGTCCGATAGCTAAGGACATTACCGAGAAGTTTCATCTTGACCCGCGCAAAAGTGCCAGTCTGCTTGATACATTCTCTTGCCTGGTGCAGGGCATCATCCCCTATGGCGCCCAAATGCTGATGGCTGCTGAACTGGCTTCGCTCTCTCCGTTGAGCATCATACGCTATCTGTATTACCCGTTCTGTATGGGCATCATGGCTTTGCTTTGTATTTTCTTCCGCTATCCGAAGCGATATTCTTGATTCTGTTCTGTTAAAGTCGGGCATTGTCCGGGTGAGGATGAGGAGACAAGAAGACGGATGGACAAGGTTGCTGTTTCAGAGAATCCAGCCCTTGTCCATCCGTCTTTCGGGTTCGTCTGTCCGTCCCTTTCTTACAGTTTTGCCAGGAATCGTTCGCGGTCGACGATGAAGCGCACGTGAGTACCCTCACCGATGAGCTTGTCTCCCTCATGGGCGGAGACACGGAAAGTCAGTTTGCGTCCATCCACTTCCGTCAGTTCGGCAGTAGCTTCTACGGAAGCACCCAGTGCAGACGGCTTGAGATGCGATGTGTGGATGAGGCTGCCCACGGTTGTACTGCCTTCAGGCAGGTGGGGTGCCACGCACAGCATGGCAGCGTGCTCCATCAGCGCCACCAGGGCAGGGGTGGCAAACACGTTCATATCTCCGGAGCCAAGTGTGGCTGCCGTATTGTTTTCTGTCACCGTCGTGTGGGCGGTAAAAGTCAGTCCTTTCTCTAGCATAGTGCGAAAAATTAAAGTTTGCTGGCGCAAATATAGTGATAAAAGCTTTGGCGATTTGAAAATAAACCCTACTTTTGTGCCGCATTGGCTCGCGAACCTGTTCAGGGGAGCGATTAAAAGGGAATCAGGTGCAAGTCCTGAACAGTCCCGCTGCTGTGAGTTTCTATACATTGTAAGAGCAATTACTCTTGCCACTGACCTAAGGGTCGGGAAGGCGCTGCTTACAGAAACAAGTCAGAAGACCTGCCATGCCTGCACAAAGGTATCCGTCTTTCGAGGAAAGAGGCGGAGCACGTGACGAATCATACGATTATATTTTATTTGTTGGTTACCCGACAGAAGAACGGTGTCATTCTTGGGCGTAGTGTATCTGCATGCGTCCCGGACCGACGGCCGTCAAACACAGGATTTACTGTAAGATTATAATAGATTGCATAAACTCTGCCAAGTTTATCAAGGATACCCGGCCGAAGTGATTCGTTCGGGTATTTATTTTTGTCTTTAGCAAGGCCAAAAGGTTCCCACACTGTGGAACTCGCAGTCCCACGCTTTGGAACTCGTAGTCCCAGGCTTTGGAACTCGTAGTCCCACGCCGTGGAACTCGCAGTTCCATGCCGTGGAACTCAGATTCCCATGCCGTGGTCTTCTGATTGGTATGCTCATCTGGGTCTGTGGATGATGCGCGAAAGGCTGATTATCAAATGAGCCTGGCGCATACATTCCTTGCTGGTCACAAGGTTTTTCTGTCCGGGAATGCGGTTACTTCATCAAAACCTCCTATCTTTGCTTCATGCGTTCAATTATTTGCCTGCATGCTATGAAGTTTTCATTGCGATTCTGTCTGTTGACTGCCTTGCTTTCCGTCGTTTTCTTCTCTTGCGGACGGATGCAGCAGGATGTGTCGGTGTCTGTAGCCGACTCGCTGAACGTGCTTTCCTATCGTTGTCATTATCGTAATCTGGATTCTTGCCGTTACTATGCCGAGAGAGCCTTGGCATTGTCGCACGATGACCCTACGGTCATGGCGCAGGCATACAATAACCTGGCGTTCCATGCGTTCATGCAGATGGACTTCGAGCAGTCGGCTTCCTGGCTGGATAAGGTGTACGCTTCCTGTCGCAATGAGATAGAGCTATTGGTAGCCGACGTGGGGATGATGAAGATTTGTCAGCGGACGTCGGACAACAAACGATTTTATGATTACCGTAACAGCGCCCTGCGGCGCATGGAGCGCATCGACGAGGAACAGACCGAGCTGAGCCGGGCGGAACGTCTGCGCATGCTCTTTGCCCGTACCGACTTCCACATCGTGTCGAGCATCTATTTCTTCTATTTGCAGCAGTTGCCCCAATCGTTGGAAGAAATCGAGCAAGCCCATGTGGCTGCCTTGCCTTTTGACACCGGACAATGGCTCTACTACCTTTATATGAAAGGTTCCGGAGGGCTGTGCCCGGGAGTTGATGCGGCAGATATCACCGTGAAGGAGTTCGACTACCTGAGCCGTTGTCTTGCCGAAGGAGAATCCTATGACTATTTTGAGGCGAACAGTCTCCAGGCGTTTGCCGAGATGCTGGCGGACCGGAGTCGGATGGAGGTCTTGAAGGAACAGCGGGCGCCCGGACTGAAGATGCTCAATCCTGACGGAGTCCCTGATTCTCTGCTGCCCATGTCCCTGGCACGGCGTGCCTTGCAGCGTTTCCGCGATTATGGCGACATTTACCAGATTGCCGGAGCTTACCGGACGTTGGGGACTTGCCTTATCCGTCGCGGACGCTATGCGGAAGCCGTCGACTCCCTGCAGCGGGCGCTTGACTATGTGACTTACCACCACTATCATTACTATGCCTGTTCTGATTCCATCCATCACTTGTATGCTTACCATCCGCAGGACAGCATTCCGCTCGAACTGCGCTGGATGAACAGCCGCGAGGTACAGACCGTCCCCGAGTGGATTGCCCGCATCCGTGAGCAGCTCAGCATAGCCTATGCCGGAATGAGTCTGAAGGACCAGTCGGACTACAACCGCAACATCTACCTCGACATCCTCGATGTGACCCGTCAGGATAAAGAGCTGGAGAGTCGCTACGAACGTCTGGAACGGGAGTCTGCCCAGTTGGATGCCTGGCTGCTGGCAGTCATCCTGACCATTGTGGTAGTCATTGCCGTCTTCGTCGGTTTGAACCGACGGTGGCGGAAGAACAACGCACAGCACGTGGAGAAGCTCCGGCAGGCACTGGAGTTCAGCCGTCGGTTGCTTGTGGCTGTCCCTGACGAGGACGCGGACGAAGAAGAGGTGGCAACCTGCCTGTCAGAGGCGGTGCAGGCTGATTTCGAGTCTCTCTTCGGCTGTCGTTTCACCCTTGACGAGAAAGGGGAGATGATGCCTGAAGCCGGTCATCGGCTTCCGAAGGACGAGCGCGCCCTGTTGGAGGTGATTCGTCCTTACTGGACACATGCCGTGCGCAATGCACGCTACTTTGCCATGTTGGGAGGCGAGTACCGGAAGCTGGAGTCGGAGAAATACATTCATGAGCAGCACATCGTCGACAACAAGCGGCAGAATCTGGTGAAAAAGGCGTGCGTAAGTATTGTGACGGGCATTGTCCCGTACATCGACCGCATCATCAACGAGGTGCACAAGCTGTTGACGTTGGGCTACCTGGAGCGTCCCGAGGTGAAGCAGGAGAAGTACCGCTACATCGACGAACTGGCAACCCGCATCAATGAGTACAACGAGATTCTGGCACTCTGGATAAAGATGCGTCAGGGGACGCTGAGCCTGAACATTGAGACGTTCAGCCTGATGGAACTGTTTGACATCCTGGCAAAGGGACGCAAGGCGTTCGACACGAAACGGCAGACGCTCGACATGCAACCTACCGACGCGTGTGTCAAGGCGGACAAGGCTCTGACGCTCTTCATGATCAACACGCTGATGGAGAATGCCCGGAAGTACACTCCCGAGGGGGGACATATCGAGGTGAAGGCGGTAGAGACCGACAGCTATGTGGAGATTTCGGTGACGGACAACGGACGGGGACTGTCACCTGATGATGTGGAGCGCATTGTGCATGAGAAAGTCTACGACCCGGCGTCCATCGGACTGCATGGGACAGATGCCGACGAAGAGCTGAGGCGTAACAAGGGAAGTGGCTTCGGTCTGATGAACTGCAAGGGCATCATTGAGAAATACCGCAAGACCAACGAACTCTTCCGTGTCTGTCTCTTCTCGGTCGAGAGCCGTCAGGGAGAGGGCAGCCGTTTCTATTTCCGCCTGCCCCGTGGGGTGCGCAAGACGGTCGGAGTCCTGCTCTGCCTGTTGGCGATGGGAGTGGGGAGCTCGTGCAACCGTTCTTCCGCTCCGGCGTCGGGAGGAGGCGGACTGGCTTCCTATTACGATGAACACCTGGAGCGGGCTGATGCTTATGCCGATTCCGTTTACTTTGCCAATGTATACCGGGAACACGGACGTGCCTTGGCTTATGCCGATTCAGCCATCCGCTACCTCAACCTTCATTTCACGGAACACGTGCCTCGTTCCGCCCCGCTCATGACACTCTACGGGACAGGCGATGCCGCAGAGATAGCCTGGTGGAGCGAGCACTTTGATACCGACTACTATGTCATCCTGGATATACGCAACGAGGTTGCCGTGGCAGCCTTGGCATTGAAGGACTGGGATACATACCATTACAACAACACGGCATACGCTTATCTCTACAAACTGTTGAGCCGTGATGCGTCGCTGGAGGCGTACTGTACGGAGATGGAGCACTCGTCGGGCAACACCACCGTGAGCATCATTCTCTGTATTGCGTTGTTGCTGGTCTTCCTGGCAGGTTACTACCTGCTCTATTTCCGTCACCGGATGCTCTACCGTTTCAACCTGGAACAACTCCTGCGGGTCAACCGCATCCTGCTGCGTGTCTCGATGCGTAACCTTGACGGAGGAACGGATGCCGACTGGCGATTGGCATGGAAGGCTCTCTTGCACGAAGCATTTGATGAAATGAATGACCTCCTGCCTCTGCAGACATGGGGTGTGGGGCTCCTCCGTGAAGAAACACGCCGTACGGAGACAGTCTTCTGGCCTGCCTTGCCTGCTTACGGTGAGTTGACGCGCTGGGTCGATGAGTGCATCTCCGCCCAGTCCAACGTATTCTCGGAAGACGGATGTTTGGGATGCTTCCCCTTGCTGGTGGAAGAGGACGGCGAGCAGCAGTGTCCGGGTGTGTTCGTGGTCCAGTCGGTGCGTCGGTTGCGTGCCGAAGAGGTCTTGTTGCTGGAACTGATGGCACGCTATGTGAGCATCCTGCTGGTCAACAACACCATCCGGGTGAGACAGACGTTCCGTGACCTGGAGCTGGTGCGCGACGACAAGGCACGTGCTTATCGTGAAGAGACCATCCTTCATGTACAGAATCTGGTGCTTGACAATTGTCTCTCGACCATCAAGCACGAGACGCTCTATTACCCCAACCGCATCAAGCAGATAGCCGACCGGCTGTTGGCTGGATTGCCCCACACGGAAGAGAAGGAACAAGTGAAGGCGATGGAGGAGCTCGTGGGTTACTATAAAGGAGTCTTTACGTTGCTCACCTCCTGTGCGGTGCGACAGCTGGATGCCGTGACGTTCCGCAGGCAGGCTGTGGAAGTGGAAGTTCTGACAGGAGCAGCAGTAAAATATGTGAAACGTCGGAATAAGAAATCCTCTTTTACATTAGCTTTGCAGGTAGAGTCGGCAGCCGTCCGGGTGACGGGCGACAAGGTCTTGTTGTCCTTCCTCCTGGAGAATCTGCTGGAGGCGGCGTATGCCTGTCCGGAGGAGGGGACGTTGGAACTGAAAGTGGAACCGGATGGTGACTTTGTCCGCTTCAGTCTGACAGACCGGCGACAGTCACTCCCGTCGACAGTTCTGAACGAGCTGTTTTATCCCGACCTGAAGCGCATGAAGGGGCCCGATGGTCAGCTGACGGGGACAGAATATCTGGTATGCAAGCAAATCATACGCGAACACGATGAGTTTACCGGGCTGAGAGGATGCCGCATCAATGCCGAGCCGGCAGTCGGGGGAGGTTTTACCGTCTGGTTCACGGTGCCGAAAGCCGGTAAAGGTCGTGCCGGAGAAGCCGTATCCCGTTAGCGGATTGCTGGCGGACACCTGGGCCGCTCGTTCTCTTTGTCAACTCGTCAACTAATAAAAGAACTATGGATAGAAAGTTTAGAGTAATTATCGTCGAAGACGTAAAGCTGGAATTGAAAGGTACGGAAGAAATCTTCCGCAATGAAATACCCGAAGCCGAAGTCATGGGAACAGCCATGACCGAGAAGGACTTCTGGTCGCTGATGGAGCAGGGCTTGCCTGACATGGTGCTGCTCGACTTGGGACTGGGCGGTTCGACAACCGTGGGTATTGATATCTGCAAAAACATCCGAAAGCGTTACCCCAAGGTCAAGGTGCTCATCTTTACGGGAGAGATTCTGAATGAGAAACTGTGGGTAGATGCGCTTGATGCCGGTGCCAGCGGTATTGTCCTGAAGACCGGTGAGTTGCTGACGAAGACTGAAGTGCAGAGTGTCATGGAGGGCAAGCAATGGGTGTTCAACCAGCCCATCCTGGAGAAGATTGTAGCGCGGTTCCGTCAGGCTGTGCTAGCCGAGGTCCGCCGTCAGCAATCTGTCATCGACTATGACATCGATGAGTACGACGAGCGTCTGCTCCGCCACCTGGCTCTAGGTTATACCAAGGAGATGATTACAGGATTGAAAGGTATTCCCTTCGGCGTGAAGTCCCTGGAGAAGCGCCAGAACGATTTGGTCAACCGGCTCTTTGCACCGGGTGAGCGGAGTGGGGTGAATGCCGTACGTCTGGTTGTGCGTGCACTTGAACTGGGTATACTTGACCTGAATAATCTGGAGCCGGATGATGAGTAGTCTGTGGAACAGCGGAAGAGCCACGCTGGTGGTATTGCTGGCGGGCATTGTCCTTGCCCTGGCTTCCTGGATAGGCAATCTCTATGATTGGCCCGTGCGCAACATGCTGAGTCCGGAGGGATTCCGCTGGATGCTGCAGAGCCTGTTGCCCAACGTGGAGGTATCGCCCTGGTTTACGCTGTTCATTCTGACGTTGGGACTGGGAGTATGGCGCGAGTCAGGCTTGTCACAAGCCATCTTCCGGGTGATTTCCCGTCGCCGCAGAGGCGGTCTGTCTCCCAAGCGCCGGCAGGCCTTGCTGTTGGGCGGCGCATCGTTGGTGTTTTATCTGATCATACTTTGTTGGGTGACATTCTCCCGCCATGAAATCCTGTTGGGTGTCACCGGCACGTTGGAGCGCTCTCCCTTCCTGGCAGGTTGGCCGTTATTGCTGTCGCTGGCTGTGGCTCTGCCGGGTGCCGTCTACGGGTTGACTGCAGGAGAGTTCCGTGGAGTTGTCGACCTGTTGCAGAGCCTGTCTTCCCTGTTCCGTTCCATGGCAGGATTCTTTGTCTATTTGTTTTGCGCCATCCAATGGCTTGCCATGTTCCAGTATACTGGATTTGCCGTGTGGATGCATGTCCCCTTTGAGCTTCTTTCAGGGATTGTTTGTTACGTGCCGTTCCTGTATGACTGGTTGTTTGCTTCCCGAAAAGCCGACAGGCAGTGAGCTGGCTTTATTCCGCCTTGGGTGACCGTTTGTGGGTAAGAGCCAGGTAAACGAAATAGAGCACGATAAGTCCCAAAATGCCGAATACAATGTACTTGAATATATCGTTGTATTCCGTCACCTTTGCCATCAGTTCGTCAAGCGGCATCGCTTTCTGGAAGTAGAAACCGGCGGTGGCCAGTACACTGTTCCAGATACCGGCTCCCAATGTCGTGTAGAGCAGGAAGGTCGACAGTTTCATGCGTGCCAGTCCTGCCGGGATGGAGATGAGCTGGCGGATGGCGGGCAACAGACGTCCGACAAAAGTCGATACGGCACCGTGGCGGTCAAAGAAGGCCTCTGCCTTTTTCACTTTGTTCACGTCAATCAGGCAAAGGCGTCCCCATCGGCTGGCAGCGAAGCGATAGATGATGGGGCGTCCGACAAAGTAAGCCAGGTAATAGTTGAACAATGCGCCGATGTTGGCGCCGAGTGTGGCAAACACCACTACCCAGACAACGTTCAGTTCGCCTTCAGCAGCCTTGTAGGCCGCCGGGGTCACGACGACTTCTGAAGGAAATGGGATGAAAGAACTTTCGATGGCCATCAGCAACGTGATGGTCCAGTAATTCAGGTGGTCGAGACACCACTGAAGATAGAATGCAATAGAGCCCATAATAAATAGAAAGGTTTAAGGATTATAGCGGTCGAACAGTTTGAGCAGGAATTCCTTGACTTCTGTGTTGCTCAAGTTCATGGGCAGACAGTCATGAAAGGCACGGATGATATTCCTGTAGTCGTCTCCGTTGTTTGCCGGGTCAAGCTGACCGATAAAATAGCCATAAAGCGGTTTATAATCCAGTTCCAGACAGCAACGTGCCATGTAGGGGAGTTGTTCGCACCGCTCCTCGTCCGTACGGATCTGGCAGTAATAGTCAAAGGCTTCCAGGTAGAACTGGCGGATATGGAATTCGTAGCCAAAGATACCGAGGTAGTAATCACGTTGAGGGTCGTCATCCGCTTTGAGAAGCGCTTTTTCGAAGTAGCGTCTGGCCTGGTCGTATTCATGCCTGCACATCAGCAGGCGTCCGTACATCATAAAGAGGTTGGCATCTTCAGGATGGAGGTGTATCAGTACATTGATTACTTCGTGGAGGGTACTGAAGTGCTGATGAACCCATAGTGCGTCGATGATTGGGTCATAATCTGTTGTCGTTGCCTGTGGGTCCCGGATGAGTTCCCAGTCCAGCTCTCCTTCGAAGGGAATATCCTTTTCCAGCTCTTGGATTTCTTGAGAGAGGGAAGTCTCGATTTTTACGTTGTCCAGCAGTTCGAAGTGGTCGACAATATTCTGTAGTTCATCGTCCTCGGGGTGTTCCACGCAATATTTTTGCAGGAAAGCCTTGCCTGCCTGTTGCTTTTGGGGGTCCTGTGTCGCCAGATAGGCAATGTGCTTCTTGCACTTTGCACTTTCCCGTTCAGGTTCGAGAGCCAAGGCAAACTCGTATGCCTCGATGGCCTTGTCGACCTGCTCCGCCTGGATGTACATGTCTCCGAGATCCTCCCATAATTGGGGTGAGTGTGGTGCTTCGTCTAGTTGTCGTTCCAGAATCTGGATAGTTTCTCTTGTCTTCATGTTGGTCTACAATGTAGGTAATAGGTTATGAGGGTAAAAGTTGAAGAGCCAACAAAGAGGGGAGGACATGTTCCCATGCAGGGGGATTGTGTTTACAGTCCGCTCGGCTTCCTTGTTGGCTCGTCAGTCTTATGCTCATTTGTTCATCTTGCCCCAAGTGTCCTTGAGTGACACGGTACGGTTGAAGATCAGATGGTCGGGGGTGGAGTCCTTGTCAGGAGTGAAGTAGCCGATGCGTTGGAACTGGAGGTAGTCCAGCGGCTTCTTGCCGGCGGCATACTTCTCCACGTAGCAGTTGGTCAGGATGGTAAGCGAATCCGGGTTGATCATCTCCTTCATGGCATCGAGGGCAGAGCAGTTCTTCGCTTCCCGTATGGCAGCCATTTCGTCACGCGGATTCTCTACTTTCCACAGACGGTCGTACAGACGTACTTCGGCAGGCACACAGTGTGCGCAGCTCACCCAATGGAGGGTGCCTTTTACTTTCCGGTTGCTATCAGGCATTCCGCTCTTGGTCTGCGGGTCGTATTCGCAGTAGACTTCTTCAATTTCACCGTTTGCGTTCTTTTTGCATCCTGTACATTTCACGATGTAGGCATTCTTAAGGCGTACTTCCTGTCCCGGTGTCATGCGGAAATACTTCTTGGGTGCATTCTCCATGAAGTCTTCACGCTCCATCCACAGTTCCCGTCCGAATTCAATGGTGTGAGTCGGTGAATTCGGGTCTTCCGGGTTGTCAATGGCTTCCATCTCTTCCACTTGTCCTTCGGGATAGTTGGTGATGACCAGTTTGACGGGGTTAATGACTGCTGATACGCGTGTCGACCGTGCATTGAGGTCTTCCCGGACGGCACTCTCCAACAGGGCGAGGTCATTCAGAGCATCGTAGGTCGTATAGCCAATCTTGTCCACAAAGTTACGGATAGATTCTGGGGAGTAACCACGACGGCGCAATCCGCACAAGGTCGGCATGCGGGGGTCATCCCATCCGCTGACCAGTCCCTCTTTCACTAGGGTGAGCAGGTTTCGTTTACTCATGAGGGTATAGTTCAGATTGAGCTTGTTGAATTCAGTCTGACGGGGACGATTGTCATCAAGGTCTTTACCTTCCTTCAACCAATCGATGAACAAGTCGTAAAGAGGACGGTGCGATACGAATTCCAAGGTACAGAGTGAGTGGGTTACTCCTTCGAAGAAGTCGCTTTGTCCATGTGCAAAGTCATACATCGGATAAGCCTTCCACTGGTCGCCGGTGCGGTGATGGGGAGTCTTTACAATGCGGTAGATGATAGGGTCACGGAAGTGCATGTTCGGGTTTGCCATGTCAATCTTTGCACGGAGTACGGCAGAACCTTCTTCCAGTTCACCACTGTTCATCTTTTCAAAGAGTGCCAGGCTCTCTTCAATGGGGCGATTGCGGTAAGGGCTCTCCACTCCCGGTTGGGTCGGTGTGCCCTTCTGTTCGCTGATGACTTCAGCCGGCTGTTCATCGATGTAGGCCTTGCCTTCCTTGATCAGGCGCACAGCGAAATCCCACAACTGCTGGAAGTAGTCAGAGGCATAATATTCATGCCCCCATTTGAAGCCCAGCCATTCGATGTCCTCTTTGATGGCATCCACGTATTCAGTATCTTCTTTGGTAGGGTTCGTATCGTCGAAGCGGAGGTTGCATACGCCATTGTGCTTGGCTGCAATACCGAAGTCCATGCAGATGGCTTTGGCATGTCCGATGTGTAGATATCCGTTAGGTTCGGGCGGGAAGCGGGTCTGTATCCTTCCTCCGTTCTTACCTTCTTGCAAGTCTTTCTCAACCATTTGCTCGATGAAGTTCAAGCTTTTCTTCTCTACTGTTTCCGATGTTTTTTCAGTCATAGTAAGTCATTGTTATCTAATTGGCAGCAAAAGTAATGATTCTTTTTGGGATGCAGTTTATTCCGTCTTAAGTTTTTGAGTTCTTAAGTTCTTTACATCTTTAACTGCACGCGTACTTTCTGTTTGTCTGTCCCTGGTCGTTCCGTTCGTCTTATCCTTACCTTTTATTGAAGGTCGGCAAGGCGGATCGGATATTGCATTTGCGTCACAATTTTTTTCCGACGGATGTACACGGTTCCTGTATTTTTCTGCTATCTTTGGAGCATCTCATGGCAAAGGAAGAAGCCCAATTGTTAAAAAGACACTTATCCATGCAAAACATGTTTTTTAACATGAAAATATATTTGGATACTATAAAAAAAGGGTGTTCCTTTGCAACGTTATCCTGAAAACAATCTTTTTACCTTAAAAAAACTAATACCTATTGAAAACTTAAAACGGGTGCTTTGGGAAAAGAGCCCGTTTTTTTATGCCTCCAGGCACGTGGTAAGGGACATCGTGTGCTTTCTTTCGTGTAGACATTTACGGAAGTTTGTTAATCTGTTTTTATATCCAGGAATTTGTATAATCCCATACAAACAGAGTGTCTGGACACTGTTTTCAAGAATTCAAAGCTCATGTTATTAATAGTTAATCTGATTCGGCTTTTCCCTGATATTGTTCGCGAAGGATTACTTTTGCCAATTCATCCTTTACAATGCTAACTAAGATGACAAGACGTGATGTACATAAAATAGGTCTGATCGTATGGTTGATAAGTATGTTTCTGCCTTTGAATGCACAGATTCGCGGAGTGGTGGTTGACTCCTTGACTCGGGAAAAATTGCCTTACATATCCATCTCTCATGAAGGACGGGGAGTGGGGCGTACAGACAACAGTGGAGACTACTATGTCCGGATTGGAGACGACTGGCATTCATTGACTTTTTCAGCCGTAGGCTATAAGTCGAAGACTGTTGCCATCATTCCGGGAGAAACCAAACGTCTCAATATTGAGCTGGCGCCGGATAATGTATTGTTGCAAGAGATGGTCGTGCGTCCCGGGCGGGAACGTTACCGGAAAAAAGATAATCCGGCTGTGGTGATGATGCGCAAGGTCATTGCTGCCAAGAAGCGGAACCGTTTGGAGGACAACGATTATTACCGCTATCACAAGTATGAGAAGCTGAACATTTCTTTGGATGATATCAATCCCATGTCGTTGAACAAGGGAGTACTGAAGAAGATGCCTTTTCTGCTGGACCAGTTGGAAGTCAGTCCGGAGGGGAATAACCTGGTTCTCCCTGTCTCGGTCAAGGAAACTTCTTCAGAGGTGCTCTATCGCAAAGACCCGCGTCGTGAGAAGACCCTGGTAGAAGGCGTCCGTTCGTCGGGTATTGACGATCTGTTCCACCTGGGGGATGTCGTCGATGAAGTGTTGCAGGACGTATTTGCCGACGTGGATATCTATGACAACAGTATCTACCTGTTGCGTAAGAAATTTGTCAGTCCGATTGCTGACGGTGCCATCTCCTTCTATAAATATTATATCATGGACACGACTTACGTAGAGCGTGAGAAGTGTTTTCACCTGACATTCGTACCCTATAATTCCCAGGATTTTGGCTTTACCGGTCATCTGTATGTCCTGGCAGACTCTTCGTACACGGTGCGTCGGTGCATCATGAATCTGCCGAAACATACCGGGGTGAACTTTGTGGAAGACTTGTCCTTGAAACAGGACTACGAGAAGATGCCTAACGGTTATTGGGGTTTGTCTGTAGATGATATGTCGACCAAAATCTATCCGTTCAAGAAATTCCAGGGAGCGGTCGTGCGGAGGTTGACACGCTATTCGGATTTTTCGTTTGACCCGATTGATGAGAAGGCTTTCGGAAATGCCCGCAAGGAGGAAATGCGTCCGGATGCTTATCTGAAGAACGAGGGGTTCTGGCAGGATGCCCGTTCACTCCCGTTGACCCAAAAGGAAGCAGAGATGGATCATTTTGTAGATAATCTGCAGAAGACTCCCGGTGCCAAGCCTGTCATCTGGATTCTGCGACTGTTCGCCGAGAACTATGTGGAAACCGGCTCCGAGAAGACGCCGAGTAAGGTTGACATAGGCCCTCTCAGTACGGTCGTATCCAGTAATTATGTCGATGGATTGCGCCTGCGTATGGGAGGAGCTACGACTGCGAACCTCCATCCTCATCTCTTTTTCAAAGGCTATTATGCTTATGGGTTTAAAGACCACCGTTCCAAATACATGGGCGAAGTGGAATATTCTTTCGAGAAGAAGGCCTATATGCCTTTTGAGTTCCCGCGTCATTCTGTGGCACTGACTTATCAGTCGGATGTGATGTCCCCGCTTGACAAGTTCCTGACGATGGACAAGGATAATATGTTCGGTTCACTTAAGACTACTACCGTGGACCAGATGATGTATTTCCGCAAACTTGCTTTTCGCTATGAGTATGAATCGTTCAGCGGTTTCTCGACCAAGCTGGAGTTGCGCCGTACCGTTGATGAACCGACCGGTAAATTGCAATACATACTCAACGACGGGAATGCGACGCCTACGTTGGTTGACCGCTTGACTACAACCGAAGCATCCGTCACCCTGCGCTATGCACCGCATGAGACCTATATTAATACCAAGCAGTCCCGTCGTCCGGTAAACCGTAATGCCCCTGTCTTTACTTTGGGACATACCGTGGGATTGAAAGGGGTGATGGGAGGCGATTATTCCTATCACCTCACGGAAGCTTCCATCTACAAACGGCTTTGGCTTTCGTCGTGGGGCAAAATGGACATTACGCTGAAGGCGGGTGCGCAGTGGAACAAGGTTCCTTTCCCCTTGCTGCTGATGGCGCCGGCCAATACTTCGTATTTCCTTCAACGGGGCAGCTTCAGCATGCTCACCAATATGGAGTTCCTGAGCGACCGCTACGCTTCCATTGATGTGGATTATGACATGAACGGCAAAATCCTTAACCGCATACCTTTCCTGCGTCGTCTGAAATGGCGTGAACATTTCGGAGTAAAGGCATTCTACGGAACGTTGACCGACAAAAACAATCCCAGCCTCAACCAGGACGGAAGCCTCTATCTCTTTCCTGTGCGGGATGGTGAGCCGTCAAGCTTCATCATGGAGCACGGAAAGCCCTATGTGGAGCTGATGGTGGGAGTACATAACATATTCCGTCTGTTGCAGGTGGATTATGTGCGTCGTGTGAATTACCTGGACCATCCCGGTGTCCATAAGCACGGTGTCCGCCTGGCAGTGAAGCTGACGTTCTAGCGAAGTTCGGGAAAGAGACGTTTGAATGGCATTTGAATAAGGATTGAACAACATACCTAAAACATTAAAACCAACTGAGACATGCAACCATTGGCAGAGCGTATGCGTCCAAAGACCTTGGACGAATATATAGGGCAGAAACATCTGGTAGGCCCCGGAGCCATTTTGCGCAAGATGATTGACTCCGGACGTATCTCCTCGTTCATCCTGTGGGGACCACCCGGGGTGGGGAAGACGACGTTGGCACAAATCATTGCCCATAAACTTGAAACACCTTTCTACACATTGAGTGCGGTGACGTCGGGTGTGAAAGATGTCCGTGACGTCATCGAACGTGCGAAGAACGGACGGTTCTTTTCGCAGGCGAGTCCGATTCTGTTTATTGACGAGATTCACCGGTTCAGCAAATCGCAGCAGGATTCGTTGCTGGGCGCAGTAGAGACAGGGGTCATCACACTGATTGGGGCGACGACCGAGAATCCTTCGTTTGAAGTCATACGACCGCTGCTGTCGCGTTGCCAGCTTTATGTACTGAAGTCGTTGGAGAAAGAGGACTTGCTGGAGTTGCTGCACCGTGCCGTCACGCAGGACGTGGAACTTTCCAAACGTGCCATCGAGCTGAAGGAGACCGATGCCATGCTCCGTTATTCCGGGGGAGATGCACGCAAGTTGCTGAATATCCTGGAACTGGTCGTTGAAGCAGATTCAGACGAACCGGTGGTCATCACTGACGAGAAAGTTGTGGAACGTCTCCAGCAGAACCCGCTGGCCTATGACAAGGATGGCGAGATGCATTACGATATCATATCTGCCTACATCAAGTCCATTCGGGGCAGTGATCCCGACGGAGCGTTGTACTGGCTGGCACGTATGATTGAGGGGGGAGAGGACCCTGCCTTTATTGCCCGGCGCTTGCTGATTTCCGCCGCGGAAGATATCGGCTTGGCAAATCCGAATGCACTGTTGCTTGCCAATGCGGCTTTTGAAGCGGTGATGAAAATCGGATGGCCTGAAGGACGTATTCCTTTGGCGGAAGTGACGGTTTACCTGGCTACCAGTCCCAAAAGTAATTCTGCTTATGAAGGAATCAACCGTGCATTGGAGCTCGTGCGTCAGACCGGCAATCAGCCTGTCCCGCTCCATTTGCGCAATGCGCCGACCAAACTGATGAAGCAGTTGGGGTATGGGGACGGGTATAAATATGCCCATGATTATGAGGGACACTTCGTAAAGCAACAGTTCATGCCCGATGAGTTGACAGAGGCACGCTTGTGGCAACCGCAGGCCAATGCTGCTGAACAAAAGCTGAAAGACCGGATGCAGGCTTTATGGGGTGACAAATATAAATAAACGACTGCTCCTCCCTCCCGGAGGATGCAAGCAAGTAACAAACATAAAACGGAGAATTTGAAATGAACATTGTTATATTAGATGGTTATTGCCTCAATCCCGGTGATTTATCATGGCAGGGTTTTGAAGAGTTGGGACTATGTAAGATTTATGACCGCACCCGGCCGGAAGAGGTGTTGGAACGGGCGAAGGGAGCCGAAATACTGATTACAAACAAAACGGTTCTGGATGCCGACATCATGGATAACCTGCCTTCCTTGCGATACATTGGTGTGTTGGCAACAGGCTATAATGTGGTGGATATTCAGGCCGCAGCCCGTCATGGTATTACCGTGACCAACATACCTGCCTACAGTACGGACTCTGTGGCGCAGGCGGTCTTTGCACATATCTTCAACATCCTGTATGATATCTCGCACTACACGGAACAGAACCGGCGGGGTGTATGGCAAGCGAAAGGAGACTTCTGTTATTGGGATACCCCGTTGGTGGAACTGGCCGGCAAGCGAATCGGCATTGTTGGAATGGGCAATATCGGACGTGCGGTGGTGAAACTGGCGAAAGCGTTCGGCATGGAGATTTATATATGTACTTCGGCGAACATCAACCGGCTGCCGGCAGGGACTACCAAAGCGGAGCTGGAAGTATTGTTCCGGGAATGTGACATCGTGACCTTGCACTGTCCTTTGCGTGCTGATAATGCAGGCATGGTCAATGCTGCCTTGCTCAATTCCATGAAGCCTACGGCTATTCTGATTAATACGGCACGTGGACAACTGATTAACGAACAGGACCTGGCAGACGCGTTGAACGCGGGTAAGCTTTATGCCGCCGGTCTCGACGTGCTTTCTTCCGAGCCTCCTGCCGGGGATAACCCGTTGCTTACGGCCCGCAACTGTTACATTACGCCTCATATTGCCTGGGCAACGCTCGATGCCCGTACACGATTGATGGAACAGGCTGTAACCAACCTGAAGCAATACCTGAGAGGTGCCCCCGTGAATGTAGTATCCTGATTCTTTTTTAACTGCAACTAAACATGATGTACATACCTACCTTTGTGCAGGTCCTAGAGTTCATCGGGACCTTTGCTTTTGCCATCAGTGGCATCCGACTTGCTTCTGCCAAACAGTTCGATTGGTTTGGTGCCTATGTTGTGGGCGTGGCGACCGCTATTGGCGGCGGAACCATCCGTGACCTGATGCTTGACGTGACTCCTTTCTGGATGACAAATTCCATTTACCTGATCTGCTCCGCCCTGGCGCTTGTTGGTGTCATCCTTTTCGGAAAGTTCCTCATCCGTCAGCAGAACACGTTCTTTCTGTTTGACACCATCGGTCTGGCTTTGTTTACCGTCGTGGGAGTAGAGAAGACCTTGGCGCTTCATTTCCCGTTGTGGGTGGCAATTATCATGGGTACCATAACCGGAGCTGCCGGCGGTGTCATCCGGGATGTGTTTATCAATGAGGTCCCGTTGATTTTCCGTAAGGAGATTTATGCCATTGCCTGTGTCATCGGGGGGCTGGTTTACGGCTTGTGCCATTGGCTGGGACTGGCGATGACGGTGACCGAACTGGTGAGCGGTGTGAGTGTTTTCATGGCACGCATCCTGGCTGTGAAGTATCATTGGGCGTTGCCGGTACTTAAGGGAGACACTCCTTCCGGAAACAAATAATTTTAGGTTTTCCTGCGAAATAGAATCCGACGATTTTACGTACTTTTGCGGCAGTTTTAACAAGTCAGACTTTATGGACGACCCTTATTCGCGAGAACAGAATACAGATTATTAATCATCGGCAGGGCTTTTCCTTTAAATCATTCATGGGAAGGACGGCACTGCCGAACAGAACTATGAATGATTGAGCTTTCGTGAGCTTCGGTTTACAAGAAGGAGGGACAGCTTCTCGTCTGGAGGTAAACCGGACCTTTGCGGAATGAAATGAAAGGAGGCTATAAGATGAGACAATATCTTTATTGCGAGTCGGCCGGTTTTGTGGAAAAAACCGAATGGCAACCCAATAGCTGGGTGAATGTAGTATGCCCGGATCAGGCAGACTTCAAGTTTCTCACCGAGACATTGCATGTTCCCCAATCTTTTTTGGACGATGTGGCTGATACGGATGAACGTCCCCGTACGGAAATGGAGGACAACTGGTTGCTCACCATCCTGCGTATACCGGTCCCCGTGCATGACGCACCGGACGGGATTCCTTTTACGACAGTACCTATCGGCATCATGACGAACAATGACATCATTGTTTCGGTCTGTTATTATCACACGGAGATGTTGCCTGATTTCATCGAGCATACACGTCGTAAGAATGTTTTCGTACGTAATAAGCTCGATTTGATTCTGCGCCTGATTTATTCTTCGGCGGTCTGGTTTCTGAAATACCTGAAGCAGATTTACAACGATGTCAATGAGGCGGAAAAGGAACTGGAAAGAAGCATCCGCAATGAGGATTTACTGCGTATGATGCGGTTGCAGAAGACATTGGTCTACTTTAATACCTCGATTCGTGGAAACGAAGTGATGATCGGGCGCCTGAAGTCCATTTTTCAGGATACGGATTTCCTCGATGTGGAACTGATGGAAGATGTACTGATCGAGTTGCGGCAGGCAAACAGTACGGTCAACATCTACAGCGACATTCTCACGGGGACGATGGATGCGTTTGCATCGATTATCTCAAACAATGTGAATGCCATCATGAAACGCATGACGAGCCTTTCCATTACGCTGATGATTCCGACATTGATAGCCAGCTTCTACGGGATGAACGTAGACATTCATTTGGACAGTTTTCCCCATGCCTTCGTGGCAATAGTTGCCGCTTCGGTCCTGTTGTCGGCTTTGACATTCATTGTATTCCGTCGGATTAAATGGTTTTAGACGCTATGAAGAACAATCTGTTGAGTGAACATCTGGTGTATAACGGCGAAAGTGAAACACCTACGCATTTCCATCTGTGTACCTACGATGCCAAGAGTTTTGAAGAAACGTCGGCGGACGATTTTGCTTCCATTGAGCAGAAGTTGCTTCCCGGACGCATCCACTGGCTGCAAATCCACGGACTGCGTAATACGGAGACGGTGCGTCGGGTATGTGCCCATTTCCAGATAAGTTTCCTCACGATGCAGGACATCCTCAATGTCGGGCATCCCAGTAAGATAGAAGAACGTGAATCCTACAATGTGGTCATCAGCAAATTGTCGGCTGTTCCTACTGATGAGGAGGACGGGGACATCCGTCAGACCCACCTCTGCCTGGTGCAGGGCAATGGCTTTGTGTTGACATTCATGGAGGAGGAGAACCGTTTCTTTGACGATGTGGTGCAGGCCATCCGTGGCAATATCCTGAAAGTCCGTGAGCGCAACAGTGACTTCCTGTTGAGTGTCCTGTTCAACAGCCTGGTGGGCAATTATGTGTCGGTGGTCTCACGCATTGATGATGACCTGGAGGAGTTGGAGTCTGCCTTGTTCGAGAATGCCGACGACCGGGATACGGGTATCCGCATCCGTCTCTTGCGGAAACAATACCTGGTGATGAAGCAGACGGTCTATCCCCTGAAAGAGCAGTTCTCGAGACTGTTGCATTCCGATTCGGCCTTGTTGCAGAAGAATAACCGTGCCTTCTTCAATGATGTCAACGACCATCTGCTGTACGTTGTGCAGACCATAGACAGTTGCCGGGAGACACTCTCGTCCCTGATGGACCTTTATATTTCGAACAATGATTTGCGGATGAATGACATTATGACCCGTCTGACGGTCGTTTCAACCATTTTCATCCCTTTGACCTTCCTGGCGGGAGTATGGGGAATGAACTTCAAGTGGATGCCGGAGCTGGATTGGCGGTATGGATATCTGCTGGCATGGGGCATCATGCTGGTGCTGGGGGTTGCCGTAGCGCTTTACCTGAATAGAAAGAAGTGGAAGTGAACGGTAGCGGAAGGACGGTACATCATGGTCTGGTATGGGTTGTGCACTTTTGACAGGAAACAGTGCTTTCTCCTGTCTTATTGTTGCCCGGAAGAACAAAAATCAGGGTTTTGTTTGCCCGATTAGCCGTTAGCCCTTATCTTTGCACACCAATAACGGACATCAATAACATCAGTTACAATCAGAATCGTATCATGCCACAAATATCTATACGAGGAACGGAGATGCCCTCATCTCCGATTAGAAAGCTGGCACCTCTTGCTGAGGCAGCCAGACAGCGCGGAACCCACATTTACCATTTGAATATCGGACAGCCGGACTTGCCTACACCCCAAGTTGCTTTGGATGCGATTCGCAACATTGACCGTACGATTTTGGAGTATAGTCCCAGTCAGGGTTATCGCAGTTACCGTGAGAAGCTGACGGGATATTACCGACGTTTTGACATTCATCTGGATGCCGACGACATCATCATTACGACCGGTGGGTCGGAAGCCGTACTGTTTGCCTTCCTGTCCTGCCTGAATCCCGGAGATGAAATCATCGTACCTGAACCGGCTTATGCCAACTACATGGCGTTTGCCATTTCGGCAGGAGCTGTGATCCGTACGGTCACGACGACCATCGAGGAAGGTTTTGCGCTGCCCAAAGTAGAGAAGTTTGAAGAGCTGATCAATGAACGGACCAAAGCCATCCTGATTTGTAATCCGAACAACCCGACGGGCTATCTCTATACACGTCGGGAGATGAACCAGATTCGTGATCTGGTGAAGAAGTATGACCTTTATCTTTTCTCCGATGAAGTGTACCGGGAATTCATCTATACCGGTTCCCCCTATATTTCTGCATGCCATCTGGAAGGCATCGAGGACAATGTGGTACTCATCGACTCCGTGTCGAAGCGTTACTCTGAATGCGGTATCCGCATCGGTGCCCTGATTACAAAGAACAAGGCGGTACGTCAGGCTGTGATGAAGTTCTGTCAGGCCCGCCTGAGTCCTCCGCTCATCGGTCAGATTGCTGCCGAAGCCTCATTGGAAACTCCCGAGGATTACCTGCGTGATACATATGATGAATATGTGGAACGTCGGAAATGCCTGATTGACGGACTGAACCGTATCCCCGGGGTTTATTCGCCCATCCCGATGGGTGCTTTTTACACGGTTGCCAAGTTGCCGGTCGATGACAGCGAGAAATTCTGTGCCTGGTGCCTGTCTGATTTCTCTTATGAAGGAGAGACCGTCATGATGGCGCCGGCTGCCGGATTCTATACGACACCCGGAGCCGGACGCAACGAGGTGCGCATCGCGTATGTCTTAAAGAAAGAAGACCTGATTCGTGCCCTGTTTGTACTTCGCAAGGCGTTGGAAGCTTATCCCGGGAGGACGGAGTGAGCGGACAGCTGCAAATAAACCGGGACGGGGCTTTCTTTTTTACGGGAAACTTCCTTATTTTGTGCGACGTAAGAAACTCCTAGAACGATGAACTATAAATTCTTTCTGGCACGACGCATCTATGCCCAAGGCGAAAACAAACGTCAGGTGGCGAAACCTGCCATCCGCATTGCAATGATTGGCATGTCGCTGGGACTTGCCATCATGTTGGTGTCGGTGTGTGTGGTCATCGGGTTTAAGGATGAGGTGCGTTCCAAAGTTATTGGGTTCGGCTCTCACCTTCAAATCAGTAATTTCCGGGGAACACAATCCTATGAGACCTATCCCATCTCGGCAAATGACACCCTGCTGCATCGGTTGGCCGATGTGCCCGGTGTGTCGCACGTGCAACGTTTCTCCACGAAGCCGGGCATTATCAAGACCGATGACAGTTTCCAGGGGATGGTATTGAAAGGTGTTGCCGGTGAATATCAGATGGATTTCTACCGACGTTACCTGCTGGAAGGAGAGATACCGGCATTTACCGACAGTGCGGCATCGAACCAGGTGCTGATTTCTCGTTTGCTGGCTGACAAGCTCCGGCTGAAGTTGGGAGATGCCATCTATACCTACTATATCAATGACAACGTGCGTGCCCGTCGGCTGAAGATTGCCGGCATCTATGAAACGAACTTTTCCGAGTACGACAAATTGTTCCTGATAGGCGACCTCTATACGGTCAACAGGTTGAACGGGTGGCAGCCGGACCAGGTGAGCGGCATCGAGGTCTCCATTGCCGATTATGACCAGTTGGAGGACATGCGTTACGATGTGGGCAAAGTGGTCGATACGTTGGTGGACCGCTATGGAAACACCTACTTCACACAGACGATTCGCGACCTCAACCCCCAACTGTTCGCCTGGCTCGACGTGCTGGATGTCAACGTCTGGGTCATTCTGGTCCTGATGCTGGGAGTGGCGGGCTTTACAATGATTTCCGGATTGTTAATCATTATCCTGGAACGTACGAATATGATTGGCGTCTTGAAGGCACTGGGTGCCAATAATCGTTCCATCCGTGAAATCTTTCTCTACTTTTCGACGTTCATTATCGGCAAAGGCATTCTGTGGGGGAATGTCATAGCCCTTGCCTTCTGCCTTTCGCAGAAATACTTCCGTTGGATAAAACTCGACCCTGCGAATTATTACCTGGACGCGGTTCCCATTCATTTCAATGTGGGCTTGTGGCTGCTGCTGAATGTGGCTACGCTGATTATTTCGGTAGCCATCCTGATAGGTCCTTCCTATCTGATATCACGTATCCATCCGGCCAGGTCCATCCGGTTTGAATGAGGCAGATTGTTGTCATGTAATTGTATTCTTTTTGAAATATCTTATGGCTCATTGGGCGCTGCCTTTGTCATTTTGTCTTGATTTGTATGCCTATTGTCTTCTTTTTGTTAAAAGATGGTAATGAAAAGTTCAAGACATCCTTTTCTCTTTTATTTTTACATCAGAGATATGTCTAATGCCATAATAAAGTCCTTGCAGAAAGGCGAGAGCCATGAAAATTCAGTTTGTAATTAGAGAGAGTTTGAGTGACATCGTCGATCAACTCTCCAACTCCGACTTCTGGGCAACGGAGATTCAATGCTTGCCCGGCAAGAAAATCATCAGAATCAAAGACCATGCTTACGATTTGTCGGCAACGGCAGAAGTCTTGCCTAAAGAGATTGTCATCCACACGGCATGGTCGAACTTCACTTATCGTATTTTCCAACGTGATGGGAAGGTCTGCTGCGAATATGAAGGAGCCTTCCGTGGACTGTTGGATCAGAAGTTGTTGCCCCACCTGACTCCGGTTGGCAACATCCTCGACTATGTGGTGCTGGAAAGCTCGTTGTACCAGCCAGGCGAACAAAAAACTCTGCGTGAGTATGCCCGCGACAATGAACGGCAGCGCAGTCTGCGTGAACACAGCAAAGCTTCTTCGTCAAGTGTCGGAGGATATGCCGATAGGTCCTCAGCATACGGCTTTGCTCATTATATGAAGGAAGACTTGCCCTCCAGCTGAAATGATTTTTACAAATAGTACGATTCCGATTACCCCTTCTCTTGCTTTCGGCAATGCAGAGAAGGGGTAATTTATTTAATCCAACTTGCTCATTAGACCATTCAGGGGACAGAGCAATCTACCCAACGTCCAATGACGGATTGAGGACTTGAATGGCGTGTTGGGAGAGCCGGTCTCTGTGGTCTGACGCGGCAAAGACAGGGCTCTGGCAGGGGAAACGTAAGTGTTTGATAAACCAAGCCTGGGGTTTTGGCAGACTAAAGTACGGGATAGACCGGATTAAACCCCGGCTTAGACAGACCAAAGTATTATACTTAGGTAGGCTAAGTATAATACTTAGGGTGCCTAAGTATAATACTTTGGTCCATCAATCCCCAGGGCTTATCGGGTCAATCCCCCAGGGTTATTGGGTTAAACCTTTGTGTTGGGTTGGGAGAGGAACTGGGTTGTGTGGAGCTATTTTCATGTTTGGACTTAATTGAACCTTACTAAAAGTTGACCGTCGTGCGATAGTTTGCTACTTTTGTCATCCACTCATCAGAAAAGAACCTTTATGAAAAGAATAACAAATTGTATGCAGACGGTGGCAATGTGCCTGCTGCTGGGAGCCTGCTCATCGGGAGGAAGTGGAACTGACGAGATTCTTCCACCGTCGGAATCTGAACCTGAGAAACCCCTGCCCATTGCGTTGGACTGCTCTTCGACAGGTTATGCCGTGGCGCGGGCAACTGACGACGGCTTTGAGGCGGGAGATGCCGTCGGTGTGTTCGTGGTGAATTACGACCAGGGACAGGCGGGCGCGTTGCAGCCTTCCGGCAACCATGTGCACAACATGCGTTTCAGTTATGGCGGTTCCTGGACGCCTGACGAACCGATTTATTGGTCGGACAATCGGACCAAGGCGGACTTTTATGTATACTATCCTTATCGGCAGACGGTTTCTGTGCATGACCTGACAGTGGACGTCCCTGCCGACCAGTCGACACCAGCCGGCTATAAGTCGGGTTATTTCCTGTGGGGAACAGCCGTCGGGATATCTCCGACCAGCCGTACCGTGAGTGTGACGGTCAATCATTTGCTCAGCCAGGCACACATCCTGGTCAAACCCGGAAATGGCTTTACGGAGGAGAGCCTGGCGGCGGCCGATGTGACGGTAACGCTCAACGGATTGCAGACACGCGCGTCTGTCGACCTGGCGACAGGGAAGGTGGTGGCAAACGGTAAACCGCAGGCTTTGCGTCCGCTGAAAGAACAAGCGGGCTACAAGGCACTCGTTGTCCCGCAGACGGTTGCCGTGGAAGGGTTGGTGACCATCACCGTCGACGGCAAGGATTATAACCTGACGCAGGGGGAACAGCCCTCCGAGATTACCTTCCGTTCCGGCTATCGCCATACCTTCACCATCACGGTCAACAAGACAAGTAATGGAATCAATGTGGGCATCGGCGGTTGGGAAGACGACGGAGTGGACCACGGGGGAGTGGCTGAATGAACATCGGATGAACAGAAAGAATACAAGCTATGAAGAACATCATTTATCATTATATGGGGATTCTCTGTCTCGTCCTGTTGGGCGGGCTGTCCGCCTGCAAGGAAGAGACGGTCCTGTCGGGACAGGCAGAAAGAGTGCCGATTACCCTGGCAGGAGAGATTGACCAGCTGGCACTGACGCGTGTGGACGACGGCGGTTTCTGTGACGGTGACGTCATGGGCGTGTATGTCGTCGATTACCAGGGGAATGTCCCCGGAATCTTGCAGGACGCCGGCAACCGTGCCACCAATGTAAAGCATACATTTGATGAGGCTGCCTACCGTTGGGATGCTGCCTACGACATCTATTGGAAGGACGAACATACTCCCGTCGACATTTATGGCTATTATCCGTTTGCTTCCCCCGGGGATGTCAATGCGTACGAGTTTACGGTACAGAAGGACCAGTCGCGTGCGGCCGAAGGAGGGGCACTGGGAGGTTATGAAGCCAGTGATTTCCTTTGGGGAAAAGCCGAGAAGATTGCTCCGACGGAGAAGGTCATCCGTCTGTCACTCCGTCACCGCATGAGTAATGCCCGCGTGACTCTGGCAAAAGGAGAGGGCTTTGCAGACGGTGAATGGGAGCGGCTGGAAAAGATGGTGCTGGTGAAGAATACCGTCCGCGATGCAACCATCGACCTGGCTACGGGGACGGTGACCCCCGTGGGGGACCCCGAAGAGACTGGAACCATCCCTTACACTCACGGGGGTGAATACCGCGTCATTGTCGTTCCACAGACGGTCCCTGCCGGGAAGGAGCTGTTCGTCCTGACTGTCGGTGGAGTCAACTATACCTTTAAGAAGGTTGACGATTTCACTTATCAGGCCGGCAGGATGCATAACTTCACCATCCGGGTGGACAAGAAAAGTCCGGCAGGAGAGTATGTGTTCACACTGACGGGAGAGTCTGTCACGCCGTGGGAGGCGGACCTTGCTTCGCATGATGCGACGGCGAAGGAGTACATCATCATTGATTCGGAAGCGGGGCATTTGCGGGAGGCCATCCTTGCTGCCAATAAGGATTTTCGTGAACTGCGTAACCTGAAGATTACCGGTGAGATAAACGGAGTGGACTTTTACTTCATGCGCGACTCGATGGACTATCTGCAGTCCCTCAACCTGAAAGAGGTCAAGATAGCCCGTACGGACACGTTGCTCCACTATGGTACGGGTGCCTTGCAACGCCGTACGTACGATGAGGACGAGATACCCGAAGGGGCATTGGGAGGCAAGGAGAGCCTGTACCGCCTGATTCTGCCCGACCGCCTGAAAGTAATCAATTGTGCCGCCTTCGAAGGCTGCAAGAACCTTTCCGGTTCGTTGACTATTCCGGAGGGTGTGACGGATATCTATGCCGGTGCTTTCGTAGACTGCCTGTCGTTCACGGGGACACTCACCCTGCCCTCTACGCTGAAACGGCTGGGGCACGGGGAGGAGAAGTATTGGTATGGCGGTCCGTTCAAGAATTGCAAGTTTGCCTGTGAGCTGAAACTGCCCACCGGGCTGGAGTACATTGGCGACAACTGTTTTGAGTTCTGTGCCAATCTGTATGGCAGCCTGCATCTGCCGGAGAACTTGCAACACATCGGCGATTATGCGTTTGCCGACTGTTCCGGACTGACCGGCAGCCTGGAGATTCCCCAAGGCGTGACGACTCTTATGGACAACGTGTTCGAACGTTGTGGCTTTGACGGGACCCTGCAACTGCATGACGGCATCACCACCATCGGCAAGCATGCATTCAGCAGATGCCATTTCAAGGGAGAGCTTGTCCTGCCGAAAGACTTGCTGGTGCTCAATGACTATGTGTTTGACGGATGCGACTTTTCGGGCGTGCTCGTCTTGCCGAAGAGGCTCCGTTCCATTGGAAACTATGTGTTCGGAAGTCCGGACGGGGGCTCCAACCGGCGTTTGTCGGGGATACTGGAAATTCCGGAAGAGGTACTGACCATCGGTCAGTATGCCTTCTATGAATGTAAGGGACTTGAAGGGATTGTCTTCTCTGCCGGGGTGGAGAGCATCATGAACAATGCGTTCTATATGTGTACCGGACTGGGCAGTATCGTTTGCAAGGGGACCGTTCCGCCTTATGTCCAGGGGAAAGCCTTTGACGGGGTGCCCAAGGACAACTTTGCCGTGGAGGTGCCCGAGTCGTCGGTGCAACAGTATCAGGCAGAACCGGGATGGAGTGAGTTCAAACGCATCACGGCTCATCATGAGCTGGTGTGCCGTCCTGCACTGGCTTGTGCCATCAATACCGAGTGCAAGCGTACGCTGGTGATTGACTCCGAGGGCGAGTGGACGGTGGACTCCATGCCGGACTGGTGCAGCCTGTCTGCTACGTCAGGCAACCGAAAGACCGAGCTGACACTGACCATCCATGCCATGAACCGAGGTGCACAACAGCGCACCGGCGAGATTGTCTTCCGTCTGACGGACAAGGATTATACCGCCCGATGCACTGTTTCCCAGTATGACTATGAATATGATGAAGATGAAGTGGTCACCTTGCAGCGTGCGACCAAGGGAAACGGGGTCAATCTGGTCTTCCTGGGAGATGGCTTCAACGCAGAAGACATTGCGCGCGGAGATTACCTGAAAGCCATGAAAGAGCAGGTGGAACATTTCTTCGCCATCGAGCCTTATACGACCTATCGCGACTACTTCAACGTCTATACGGCCATCGCCCTCTCTCCGGAGAGCGGAATCGGGACGGTCAATACAATCCGTTACTCCAAGTTTGGGACGACGTTCACGGGAGGAGTCGGTTTGCGGTGTGACTATGATGCCGTGTTCCAGTATGTGGTGGACATGCGCACTCCGGTAACCCGGGACAATCTCAACCGGACCTTGATTGTGATGACACCCAACACGACCGATTACGGCGGTATCTGCCAGATGTGGGATGACGGTTCCGCCATTGCGTTTTGTCCCATGAGCGACTACGGTTACCCGTATGATGCACGCGGAGTCATCCAGCATGAGGCTGGTGGACATGGCTTTGGCAAACTGGGTGATGAATACATCTATCACAACGAATTCATAGACTTCTGTTCATGTACTTGTTGTGGACATGTCGACGCCTTCAATGTGGCGAAAGCCAATGGTTGGTATGACAACCTGGCCCTGACGGGCAAGATGCACGAGGTGCCCTGGAGTCATCTCATCTTTGACGACCGTTATAGTGACATTGTAGACGTGTTCGAAGGAGGGTTCATGCACAATCGCGGGGTATGGCGTTCAGAGCAAAACAGCTGTATGAATAATGACATACCCTATTACAATACCATCAGTCGCGAATCAATCGTGCGCCGTATCCTGACATACGCCGGTGAGGAATACACGTTCGAGAAATTTGTCGCCAACGACAAGCGCAGTGCCGGTGCTGCCACACGTGCTGTCGTTTCACCCTACGCCGGATATGGTGCCCGGGGAGCTCATTATGCTCCGCAGATACATCGGGGCTCGCCTTCCATCCGCCGTTCGGTTCAGTAGTAAGATTAAATGAGGAAAACGATGAAAACAGTTCTATTTTTGAGTATAGCCTGGACTTTCCTGTCGGTAGCAGCCTGCACCGGACAGGAGGAGCCGGAAATGATGCAACCGGAAAGCACGGCAGACAGGATGCGGTTTGACGTCCGCTATCCGGAAGTCGGAACAGTGCCTTCCCGGGTTACGGACAATCACTTTGACTCCGGTGACAGCATCGGTCTCTACGTCGCTGTCTCCGGACAGCCGTTGGAGCCGGCAGGCAACGAGGTGAACAATGCTCCGCTGACGTGGAAGGGCACCTCCGGTTGGCAGGCTCCCCAACCCATCTATTGGAATGGAGGGACGTATGACGTATTTGCCTATTACCCTTACACGTCGTCCGTCACTTCCGTTGACGACTATCCTTTTGAAGTTGAGTTGGACCAGAACCGTCCTGCCACCGATGTGCGTCCGGGCGGATACGAGGCAAGTGATTTCCTCTTTGCCTCAGCCCGTGGTCAGGAGGCCGGAACAGAAGCCGTGACCTTGCAGTTCCATCACATCCTGAGCAAGCTTCAGGTCCGTCTGATCAAAGGAGAAGATTTTGAAGGCGAGCTGCCTGACGATGCTGAAGTCTATATCCATCATACTGTCCCCTCGGCAACCATTGACCTCAGTGTGGGGATTGCCACAAAATATGCCTATGGGTCCGAGCAGACGATTCGTGCCCGTTCCTTGGGCGGGCATAAATATGCTGCCATTATTGTTCCGCAACGGCTGCCCGGTCGTCGTCCTCTGTTGGAAGTAGTCATGAAAGGAGTATCTTATTTGGTTGAAAGCAGTTTTGTATTTAAGCCGGGCATAGAGCATGTGCTCTCCGTGGTCATCGACAAGAACCCCGAACAGGTGAAGATAGAAATCGGCGGGGAGATTGAGGCCTGGGAGCCGGTATAGGCAGATGGCACCTCCAGTCCCGAGGTCCAGCCGGAAATTATCGGCGGGCGGGAAAAACAGTTTGACCGGGCATCCCGCCCTGCCTGATGATTCCGTGTTGTCGTCAGGCGAAAAATTCGGCAGATTCAGGGAAGGAGTTCCCATGAATATATGTACCTTTGCGGACTTTTAAATGATAGAGGTAATGTTTAGTGCTAAAACGAAAGGTTTTACGTGTGGCATCATAGCTGCCGTCACCTACGGGATGAATCCTTTGTTTACCCTTCCGTTGTATGAGGAAGGTCTGAATGCCGACTCCGTCTTGTTCTATCGCTATGGATTGGCAATTGTCTTGTTGGCCCTGTTGATGAAGTGGAAGGGCGAGTCGTTCCGGTTGCAGAAGAAGGAAATTATTCCTCTGGTACTTGCCGGGTTGATTTTCTCCAGTTCATCACTGCTGTTGTTTTTGAGCTATAACTATATGGATGCCGGCATTGCCTCGACCATCCTGTTCGTCTATCCGGTTCTGGTTGCTCTCATCATGATGATTTGCTTTCATGAACGCATCTCACCCATTGTGTGGGGCGGCATCCTGTTGGCTTTGTGCGGTATCTCATTCCTTTCAAAGGGTACCGACGGTGCTCCATTGAGCCTGGTCGGTCTGGTCTTTGTCCTGTTGTCATCCTTGTCATACGCCGTTTATATTGTGGGCGTCAACCAGTCCATCCTGAAAAATATCTCCATCATGCGCCTGACTTTCTATGCGCTGGTTTTCGGAGTTTTGATTTATGTCGTCCGCCTGGACTTCTGCATGAACCTTGTGCCGGTGCGTTCGGTCGGCGGATGGTGCAATGTGTTGGCATTGGCTTCACTCCCGACGGTCGTCTCGCTGATGTGTACGACCACTGCCATTCATCACATAGGCTCCACGCCGACAGCCATTCTCGGTGCCTTGGAGCCGGTCACCGCCCTCTTCTTTGGGGTAACCTTGTTCCATGAGCAACTGACGCCGAAGATTATGTTGGGTATTCTGATGGTTCTGACCGCCGTCACTTTAATAGTTGTAGAAAAACCGGTGCGCGAGCGTTTGAGGCAACGCCTGAGGCACCTGCGATAAAATTCTGTTTGTCTATGAAGTCAGTCAAAGGGCTTGTTTACGCGATTGTGTCGTCCGCAACATTCGGACTTGTACCTTTTTTCGCATTGCCGGCTATCCATGCCGGGGTGGCAGTCAATACGGTTGTGTTCCTCCGTTTCTTTCTCTCGTTCCTGGCAATGGGAGTCGTCCTGTTGATAAAGGGAACCTCGTTCAAGGTAACAAAGAATGAATATAAGATGCTGTGTCTGCTCAGTATCTTCTATGCGGCAACTTCCATGTTGCTGACGCTTTCCTACCTGTACATTCCCAGTGGGATGGCAACAACCATCCATTTCCTCTATCCGGTTCTGGTGACACTGATTATGATATTGCTGTTCAAGGAACGTGGAAATTGGGTCATTTACCTGGCCACTGCACTGGCGGTGGTCGGTGTAGGCTTTCTGGGCAATTCCGGTGAGGGGGCAAACTTCAATACCGTCGGGCTGACTCTCGCCCTGATAACGGTCTGCACGTATGCCACCTATATTGTAGGTATCCAGAAGTTCCGCTTACGTGACATGGACGGGCTGAAGATGACCTTTTACGTCTTGCTCAATTGTGCCATTATCTTCTTCATCAATGTTCTGGTTCAGGATGGAAGCTTTTCGCCTATCCCCGATGTCTCGACAGGCATTCATCTGGTCCTGTTGGCATTGGTTCCTACGCTGGTGTCCGATTTGACCCTGATTCTTGCCGTGAAGCGGGTAGGCTCCACGACGACTGCCATTTTGGGTTGTATGGAGCCGTTGACGGCAGTGGTGATGGGTGTGACCTTCTTGGGTGAGACGTGCAGTCTGTTGCAGGTTATGGGCATCGTCGTGGTACTGTTTGCCGTAATTCTGGCAATTGTGGGGACACAGTTGAAGCGTCAAAAGGAGAAAGCGGCTTGATGTTGCTGTTGGAAAACTGAAGGCTTTCAGGAGATAAATCATTCACTTTGAGAGCCGAAAATATAATGTTTTTTTATTTTTATCGGAGAGATTTTATATCTTTGCAAAAAATTTTTGAGATTATGGGAGTACATAACTTAAGCCCCGGTTACATTTTCGAATCAAGTTGGGAAGTATGTAACAAGGTGGGTGGCATATATACCGTTCTTTCAACAAGAGCAAAGACCCTGCATGAGAAGTTTGGAGATCACCTCTTTTTTATAGGACCGGATGTATGGAAAGGGAAGAGCAATCCCTTATTTTTAGAAGATGATGAGCTGTATAAAGAGTGGTTGTCAAGTGCCCGTGAGCAAGAGCAGCTGGAAATACGGGCAGGACGTTGGAACATTCCCGGGAAACCTGTTGTCTTCCTGGTTGACTTCAATGGCTTTTATGCAGTAAAGAATGAAATATACACGCAAGCCTGGCTCGATTTCAAGGTCGATTCACTGCATGCCTACGGCGATTATGACGAGGCTTCGATGTTTTCCTATGCAGCAGGAAGGGTTGTTGAAAGCTATTTCCGTTACCATAAGCTGACCGCTGCCGATCAGGTCATCTACCAGGCTCATGAATGGATGACCGGTCTGGGTGCCCTTTATATTCATAAGCATGTCCCTGAAATAGCAACCATCTTCACGACGCACGCTACTTCAATCGGCCGTTCCATTGCCGGCAATAACAAACCTTTGTATGATTATCTGTTCGCTTACAATGGCGACCAGATGGCTGAAGAGCTGAATATGCAGTCCAAACACTCCATAGAGAAGCAGACCGCACATCATGTCGACTGTTTTACAACTGTCAGCGAAATCACGGCCAATGAATGTCGGGAATTGTTGGACAAGCCGGTGGATGTAGTCTTGATGAACGGTTTTGAAGACGATTTCGTGCCGAAGGGCAACAGCTATGCAGCCAAGCGTAAAAAGGCACGTGCGGCTTTGCTCAATCTGGCAAACAAGCTGTTGGGGACAAATCTGGGCGATGATACGATTCTGGTAAGCACCAGCGGACGTTATGAGTTCAAGAACAAGGGACAGGATGTCTATCTGGAAGCCATGAACCGTTTGAACCGCGATAAAAACCTGAACAAGGATGTGGTTGCCTTTGTCACTGTCCCCGGTTGGGTCGGTGAACCTCGCGAAGACCTGAAAGAACGGTTGAACAGCAAGCAGACATTCGATACTCCTCTTTATTGTCCCTTCGTAACCCACTGGTTGCATGACATGAGTAATGACAAAGTGCTGGACCTGCTGAAATACCTGGGCATGGCGAATGCTCCGGCAGACAAAGTGAAGATTATCTTCCTTCCGTGTTATCTGGATGGGAACGATGGCATCCTGAATTTCTCCTATTATGATATTATCTTGGGCAACGACCTGACGATTTATCCTTCCTATTACGAACCGTGGGGATATACCCCGCTGGAGAGTATCGCTTTCCACGTACCGACCATTACGACCGATCTGGCAGGTTTCGGGTTGTGGGCAAACTCCTTGAAGACAGATGGCAGCTATAGTACGTTGGCTGACGGGGTGAAAGTGATCCACCGTTCGGACTATAACTATTCAGAAGTGGCGGATGCCATCAAGGATACGGTGACGGATTTCTCCCATCTTTCAGACAAGGAGATAAAGGATATACGGAAACGGGCTGCTGCCATCTCGGAGAAGGCATTGTGGAAACACTTCATCGAATATTATTACGACGCATACGATGTGGCTTTGCAGAAAGTGAAAGCCCGTCTGTCTTGAGATGCAATTAAAAATAGAACTAAACAAATAACTTCGATTTATTATGAAAGTCAAGATTAGTAACGCAAATATTCCAAGTTGGAAAGAGGTTACTGTAAAGTCTAGAATCCCTGATGAACTGAAGAAGTTGTCGGAACTCTCACGCAACATGTGGTGGGCGTGGAACCATGAGGCAACGGATCTGTTTGAGGATTTGAACCCTGCTCTTTGGAAAGAAGTTGGTCAGAACCCGGTTTTGTTGCTGGAGCATTTGAGCTACGAACAGTTGGAAGAGCTGGCAAAGGATAAAGTCATCCTTAAGCGCATGGATGAGGTCTATGATAACTTCCGTGCTTACATGGATGTGGAACCGGACAAGACCCGTCCTTCCGTGGCTTATTTCTGTATGGAATATGGTTTGAGCCATGTGCTGAAAATTTATTCAGGTGGTTTGGGTATATTGGCCGGCGACTACATGAAGGAGGCTTCGGACAGTAATGTCAACATGTGCGGTATTGGTCTGCTCTATCGTCATGGCTATTTTACCCAGACGTTGGCAATGGACGGACAGCAGATTGCAAACTATGAAGCCCAAAATTTCGGAAGCTTGCCGATTGAGCGCGTCATGGACAAGAATGGCCAACCGTTGGTTGTGAAGGTTCCTTACATGAACTATTGGGTACATGCTTATATCTGGCGCGTGAATGTGGGCCGTATTCCTTTGTACCTGATGGATACGGACAATGAGATGAACAGTGAGTTTGACCGTCCGATTACTTCACAGCTGTATGGTGGTGACTGGGAAAACCGTCTGAAGCAGGAGATTCTGCTGGGTATCGGTGGTATGCTGACGCTGGAAGCTTTGGGTATTGAGAAGGATATCTACCACTGTAATGAGGGTCACGCCGCTCTTTGTAACTTGAAACGTCTGTGCGATTTCGTAGAGAAGGGTCTGACTTTCGACGAAGCACTCGAACTGGTTCGCTCTTCTTCTCTCTACACGGTACATACTCCGGTTCCTGCCGGTCACGATTATTTTGACGAAGGTCTGTTTGGCAAGTATATGGGCGGTTACCCGCAGATGTTGGGCATCAGCTGGGATGACTTGATGGATTTGGGCCGTATGAACCCGGGTGACCACAACGAACGGTTCTGCATGTCAACTTTTGCTTGCAACACATGTCAGGAAGTGAACGGTGTGAGCAAATTACACGGTAAAGTGTCTCAGGCGATGTTTGCCGGTATCTGGAAAGGATATTATCCGGAAGAGAACCATGTCGGCTATGTGACGAACGGTGTACACTTCCAGACCTGGTGTGCTACGGAGTGGCAGGATTTGTATAACAGACATTTCGATGCCCACTTCTTGTCTGATTTGTCAAACCCGAAGATTTGGGAGAAGATTTACGATGTACCCGATGAAGAGATTTGGGCTACCCGTCAGATTCTGAAGAAGAAACTGATTGACTACATCCGCAAGTCGTTCCGTGAAGACTGGTTGAAGCGTCAAGGTGATCCCTCTCGTGTCGTTTCGGTGATGGAGAAGATCAACCCGAATGCCCTGCTCATCGGTTTCGGACGTCGTTTCGCTACCTATAAGCGCGCCCACTTGTTGTTTACCGATTTGGACCGTTTGGCAAAAATCGTGAACAATCCCGATTATCCCGTACAGTTCCTCTTTACCGGTAAGGCTCACCCGCATGATGGAGCCGGTCAGGGCTTGATCAAACAGATTGTTGAGATTTCCCGCCGTCCCGAGTTCCTGGGCAAGATTATCTTCCTGGAGAACTATGACATGAAGTTGGCACGTCGCCTGATTTCAGGTGTGGATATTTGGTTGAACACGCCGACCCGTCCGCTGGAAGCATCCGGTACATCGGGTGAAAAGGCTTTGATGAATGGTGTCATCAACTTCTCCGTGCTCGATGGCTGGTGGCTGGAAGGCTACCGCGAAGGTGCCGGATGGGCTTTGACGGATAAACGTACCTATGAAAATCAGGCATATCAGGATGAACTGGATGCTGCTACCATCTACAGTCTGCTTGAGACAGAAATTCTGCCGTTGTATTATGCCCGCAACCGGAAAGGCTATTCAGAAGGTTGGGTACGTACCATCAAGAATTCGATTGCACAGATTGCTCCTCACTACACCATGAAGCGTCAATTGGATGATTACTATGAGAAGTTCTACTGCAAGGAGGCTGCCCGTTATCACCACCTGCTGGAAGACAACTATGCCAAGGCAAAAGAACTTGCAGCATGGAAGTTGGCTGTAGCTGAACGTTGGGACAGCATTCAGGTCATCTCGACAGCACGTTCGGAAGCGTTGCTTGAAGGAGGCGTTGAGAGCGGCAAGGAATATACAATGACGCTCGTATTGGATGAGAAAGGTCTGAATGACGCCATCGGTGTAGAGCTGGTAACCATGCATAAGGACAAGGATGGTCAGGAGCACATCTACTCGGTAGAACCGATGGAAGTCGTGAAGCAGGAAGGCAACTTGTACACCTTCCAGTGTGTGCATGTGTTGAACAATGCCGGAAGCTTCAGCCTTTCCTACCGTATGTTCCCGAAGCATCCTGAATTGCCTCATCGTCAAGACTTCTGCTATGTACGCTGGTTTACTTGATTAGAAGCTTGCTTGAAACATAAATAGAGGTGCCGTGACAAAGGTGTTGCCAAAAGAAGCAGCCTGTTGTCACGGCACTTTTTTTATGCCTGCGCCGCTGGATGCATGGCTTTCCCTTTACCCTGCTGAATAGAGGTGCTTATTGCGTATGAAGATTGGGAATCTGGAGAGAGAATTATGGGCAGGAATACCATGGAACGGAGTATTGTGTACGTATGACACCCTAAAAATAATTGCATTTTATCGCACTAAAACTTTTGAATTGATATTATAACTCTTATATTTGCGAGGTAGTAATTAATACAATTCTGAAATAAACTAACAAATGGAAAGGGAAAATATGGTACAAGATTTATCAATGTTACAGGAGTTCTATGAAGCGTATGCGGCTAAAATCGGGAGAATTAGAGAGAAATTAGCTCGCCCGCTGACTTATGCGGAGAAAATATTATATACACATCTCTATGATGACGCAGACTTACGCTCGTTCAAACGGGGAGAAGATTATGTGAATTTTCGACCCAATCGCGTGGCCATGCAGGATGCAACGGCGCAGATGGCTCTCCTGCAATTCATGAATGCAGGAAAAGACCGGGTGGCTGTTCCGTCAACGGTTCATTGTGATCACCTCATTCAAGCCTATCGTGGAGCCAAAGTCGATTTGCCTGAGGCACTGACTACGAATAAGGAGGTCTACGACTTCCTGCAATCGGTTGCTTCCCGTTACGGTATCGGATTCTGGAAGCCCGGAGCCGGTATCATTCACCAGGTCGTGCTGGAAAATTATGCTTTCCCCGGCGGTATGATGGTTGGAACTGACTCGCATACTCCCAATGCCGGTGGACTGGGTATGGTTGCAATCGGAGTAGGAGGGGCTGATGCCGTTGATGTAATGACCGGGATGGAATGGGAACTGAAGATGCCACGCCTTATCGGTGTGCACCTCACCGGCAAACTCTCCGGTTGGGCATCTCCAAAGGATATTATTCTCAAACTGGCAGGTATCCTTACCGTAAAGGGTGGAACAAATGCCATCATTGAATATTTCGGTGAAGGGGCTGACAGCCTGTCTGCTACCGGTAAGGCTACCATCTGTAACATGGGAGCCGAGGTAGGAGCAACCACTTCACTTTTCCCCTATGACGAATCGATGGCTGTTTACCTTCGTGCAACCGGACGTGATGTCGTAGCACGTATGGCAGATGATGTGAAGGGAGACCTGCGTGCCGATACCGAAGTTACTGCGAATCCGGAACAGTATTATGATCGTGTGATAAACATCGACCTTTCAACCTTGGAACCTTATATTAATGGTCCGTTTACTCCTGATGCAGCTTGTCCTATTTCGGAGTTTGCCCGTAAGGTAAAGGAGAATGGCTACCCGCAGCGGATGGAGGTGGGCTTGATTGGTTCGTGTACCAACTCGTCCTACCAGGACCTGAGTCGTGCAGCTTCCTTGGCACGTCAGGTGCAGACGAAGCATCTGCAGAGCGCATCGCCTCTGATTGTGAATCCCGGTTCGGAGAAAATACGTGCAACAGCTTTACGTGACGGTTTGATCGAACTCTTCCAAGAGATGGGGGCAACCGTCATGACCAATGCCTGTGGTCCCTGTATCGGACAATGGAAGCGGGTGGGCGATGCAACTCGTCCCAACTCCATCGTGACTTCGTTCAACCGGAACTTTGCCAAACGGGCTGATGGAAATCCGAATACGCATGCCTTTGTTGCCTCCCCTGAACTGACGGTGGCACTGACGATTGCCGGAGACCTTTGCTTCAATCCGTTGACTGATACCTTGGTGAACAAGGACGGTGAGGCTGTCCGCTTGGATCCTCCTCAGGGAGATGAATTGCCGAAGGCAGGATTTGCTCGGGGCAGTGAGGGATATGTCGCTCCGACCGGTGCCGGACAGGAGGTTGTCATTGCTCCTGACTCGAAGCGTCTGCAACGGTTGATGCCTTTCCCTGCATGGGATGGCAATGATTTGCTCAATATGCCGCTGTTGCTGAAGGCGAAAGGGAAGTGTACGACCGATCATATTTCCATGGCCGGACCGTGGTTGCGTTTCCGTGGACACTTGGAGAATATTTCCGATAACATGCTGATGGGCGCAGTGAACGCATTCAATGGGGAAACCAACAGCGTGTGGAACCGTCTGACCGGTCAGTATGAGGCTGTATCGGCTGTCGCTAAACAATACAAGGCTCAAGGCATCTCTTCGATTGTTGTGGCTGAGGAGAACTACGGCGAAGGTTCCAGCCGTGAACATGCTGCAATGGAACCGCGCTTCCTCAATGTGAAGGTTATTCTGGCCAAGAGTTTTGCCCGCATTCATGAGACCAATCTGAAGAAACAGGGAATGCTTGCCCTTACATTCGTAGACAAGGCGGACTATGACCGTATCCGCGAAAAGGACCGCCTCTCGGTTATCGGCTTGAAGGAGTTTGCACCCGGACGTCCCTTGCAGGTACGTGTATTGCATGAGGATGGGACTGAAGAAACATTTGCTGTACAGCATACTTATAATGAACAGCAGATTGCCTGGTTCCGTGCCGGATCGGCTTTGAATGCAAACCAACACAAATAGAATAAAAGTAGCACCCATCATGGTGTGAGTATTTACGATACATATATAATAAGGAGAAGAAGACAGAAAATGAGTAAGATTACCAAATCAGCAGACGGAACACTTCATGTGCCCGATTGCCCTACCATTCCTTATATTACCGGAGATGGTGTAGGAGCAGAGATAACGCCGGCAATGCAGCTTATTGTCGATGCCGCAGTGAAAAAGGCTTATGAGGGACGTCGGTCCATCGAGTGGATAGAGGTCCTGGCAGGAGAGAAGGCTTACAATGCGACCGGTTCGTGGCTTCCTGATGAGACGATGGAAGCTTTCAAGACGTATTTGGTGGGAATTAAAGGTCCTTTGACTACTCCTGTAGGAGGAGGCATACGTTCGCTGAATGTAGCACTCAGACAGACACTCGATTTGTATGTTTGTTTGCGTCCGGTGCGCTGGTACCGGGGCGTGGTGTCTCCGGTTAAGGAGCCGCAGAAGGTCGACATGCATATCTTCCGTGAAAATACGGAAGACATTTATGCCGGGATCGAGTGGGAGGCAGGTACTCCTGAAGCGAAGAAGTTCTACGATTTCATTCATAATGAGATGGGCGTTACGAAGGTACGCTTCCCCGAGACCTCATCGTTCGGTGTGAAGCCGGTTTCGAAAGAGGGAACGGAGCGACTTGTTCGTGCTGCATGCCGTTATGCCCTGGAACACGGATTGCCTTCGGTAACTCTCGTTCATAAGGGAAATATCATGAAGTTTACCGAAGGGTGTTTCCGCAAATGGGGGTATGAGTTGGCTGAACGTGAGTTTGGCGACGCTTTGGCTGACGGGCGCCTGGTAATGAAGGACTGCATCGCTGATGCCTTCTTGCAGAATACATTGCTGAAGCCCACGGAATATTCGGTAGTGGCAACGCTGAACCTCAATGGAGACTATATCTCCGACCAGCTGGCTGCCATGGTGGGAGGTATTGGCATCGCACCGGGAGCAAATATCAATTACAACTCCGGACATGCCATCTTTGAGGCAACACACGGAACGGCACCTGCTCTTGCCGGACAAGATGCGGTCAATCCTTGTTCACTGGTCCTCTCGGCTGTGATGATGCTTGAATACATGGGCTGGAAGGAGCCTGCCGCACTGATTACCCGGGCATTGGAAGACAGCTTCTCGCAAGGTCGTGCAACACGCGATCTGGCACGTTTCATGGACGGTGGCGTAGCACTCCCGACCTCGGTATTTGCCCAAGAGATAGTAAAACGTATTGTTGACTAAAGGATGAAAGCGTCAGCCGACAAGTGGTCAGGCAGGTCTCTGACTGTTGCGGTGGCTGCTTGTCGCTGGTGACTTCGTCCGCTAAAAGAATCTAACCCATAAAAAATCCAGAGAGATGAAGAAAGAATATTTAGTTTACAAGCTTTCGGAGGATGTGAAAGACTGTACCCGTATCGATACGGAGCTGTTCTCCAAATATGACGTGAAGCGTGGCTTACGCAACGAAGACGGTACCGGCGTGCTGGTTGGTCTGACGAAGATAGGTAATGTGGTCGGATACGAACGTATTCCCGGCGGAGGACTTAAGCCCATTCCCGGTAAGCTCTATTATCGGGGCTATGATTTGGAAGACATCGCCGGAAACATCCTGAAGGAGAAACGGTTCGGCTTTGAGGAAGTGGCTTACCTGATGCTCTCGGGCAAACTTCCCGATAAGGAAGAGCTGGCTAACTTCAAGGAATTGATTAATGAGAATATGCCGCTCGAACAGAAGACAAAGATGAATATCATCGAATTGGAAGGGACGAACATCATGAACATCCTTGCACGGAGTGTGCTGGAGATGTACCGATTTGACCCCAAGGCTGATGATACCTCACGCGACAACCTCGTCCGTCAGAGCATCGAACTGATATCGAAGTTCCCCACCATCATTGCGTATGCCTACAACATGTTGCGCCATGCGACCTTCGGGCGTTCACTCCATATCCGCCATCCGCAAGAGAACCTTTCGATTGCCGAGAACTTCCTTTATATGCTGAAGCACCGCTATACCGAGCTTGATGCACGGATGCTGGACCTTCTGCTTGTGCTCCAGGCAGAGCACGGTGGTGGTAATAACTCTACTTTCACCGTACGTGTCACCTCATCCACAGGAACAGATACCTATTCGGCAATTGCTGCGGGTATCGGTTCGCTCAAGGGCCCTCTTCACGGAGGTGCGAACCTGCAGGCGGCAGCCATGTTTGACCACCTGAAAGAGGCTATTCATGACTGGACCAATGCCGATGAAATCGACACTTACTTTACTCGCATGCTGAATAAGGAGGTTTATGACAGGAAGGGGTTGATTTATGGTATCGGCCATGCCGTATATACCATCTCCGATCCGCGTGCACTCCTTCTGAAGGACCTGGCACATGCCTTGGCAAAGGAAAAGGGCAGGGAAGAAGAGTTTGCTTTCCTGGAGCTGCTTGAGGAACGCGCGATTGACACCTTCTATCGTGTGAAGAACAACGGCAAGACAGTCAGCAGCAACATTGACTTCTTCTCCGGATTCATCTATGAGCTTATCGGACTTCCTCGCGAGATCTACACGCCTCTGTTCGCGATGGCCCGTATCGTGGGATGGTGTGCACACCGCAATGAGGAACTGAACTTCGAAGGCAAACGTATCATCCGTCCGGCATACAAGAATGTGCTTGATACGGTTGAGTATGTTCCTTTGGCTCAACGGTAAGTGTAACGACCGGAGAACTGTTTCGATATAGTTTCTAAAATACAGGGTTCTTGAGTTTGTACAGGCAGGTTGGGAAATCTGGGATGACCAGATTGTAGGATAGTCCCTTCTGACCTGCCTGACATACTCAAGAACCCTTCATTTTATTTGGCCATGGACGGCACGCCAACCGTTCCACCCAGGTGGCAATTGTCCACCTTGACACCGATGGTGTTGGAGAAACTCAATGCGGTCTTTACTTCCCCAATGTTCACCCGGTTGAAAGTCACGTCGGTGATAGGCTTTGCTTCCGTGCCCTGAAGCACCAGTCCTGCGGCGCGGACCTTGCGGCAACGCAGGTTGTCGACATGGATGCCCGATACCTCCGTGAAGTGTACGTTGTCCAGTCCCTCTCCTCCATACATGGAAGTCACATAGAACAGGTCTTCCACTTCATCAAACTCACAGTTGTTCACATAAATGTCGCGGATGAAGCCTCCACGGTCAGGATTCGTCTTGATGTAGATGCCTCGTTTGCAATAGCCTGCATACGTACAGTCTTCTATGAAGATGCGTTGTACGCCTGCCGACATCTCGCTGCCCAGGACTACGCCGTGCAGTCCCTTGAACTTGCAGTGGCGGATGATGATGTTCTCTGAGGGAGTGGCTGTTGCCCAGCCGTCGTTGTCTCGTCCGCATTTGATGGCTACATTGTCGTCGCCATTGTTGAATTCGATGTCCTCGATCAGGACATTGCGTGTATATTCAGGGTCAATTCCGTCATTGTTGACCAGCTTGGCATCATAGCGCAAGCCGCGGCAGATGACATTCTCTGATTTCAGCAGGTGAATGCACCAGAAAGGCGCGTTCGTGATGAATACCCCCGAGAGGGTGATGTTCCGGCAGTTGAAGAATTGGATGAGTTGCGGACGCAGCCAGTAGCCTTCGCCGAAGTTGCGCTCGGCAACGGGGACCTCTTGATGGTTCATCTGACGGCTGAGCTGCTGTCCCTCACGTTGCTTGCTGCGCCAGGTGGCAAACGTGCTTCCGGCATTGCCGTCAATGGTTCCCCGCCCTGTGATGGCGACATTCTCCAGTCCATAGCCGTAGATGAACGGACTGTAGTTCTGTACGAACGTTCCTTCCCAACTGGTCTTTACCAGCGGCAGATAACTCGACGGTTCGGGCGAGAACTTCAGTGTGGCACCTTCCTGAAGCTCCAGGTTGACATTGCTCACAAAATGGATAGGTCCTTCCAGCCAATAGGTACCTGCCGGTACGACAATACGGGCTCCACCCACCTTAGCAGCCCGTTTCATGGCTTTGTCGAAGGCAGGCTTGCAGTCCGTCTTTCCATCCCCTTTGGCGCCGAAAGAAGTGATGGTCAACGTACGTTCAGGAAGGGAAGCCCCGGTGATTTGCGCCAGGATGGCGTCGCGTTGGGCAATACGTAGAGAGTCATTGGCTGCCGATGCGGCGAGAGACAGCAGAAACAGTCCGCCCAGCAACAGCCAGTTACGCATGTGTTTGTTGGTCATAGTACTTTGTTTTTAGTTGTATAACTTAGGATTGAAGTCTCCAAAGATAGTAAACTTGAAGGATTCATCCCCTTTTCAAGTCGCCTTTTATCCGTCTTTTTGTCCGGATGCGGAGAGTTGCCTCTATCGTCTCAAAATAGCCAACAGGTGATGCCCGATTGTCGATTAGAAAACTTACCTTTGCAACTGTTAAACCAAACCTCATGAAAACAGAAACAAACCAGCTCACCACTCTCCGCAAAGGCATCGTCGGCGTTCAGTTCCTCTTCGTTGCCTTCGGTTCTACGGTGCTTGTTCCCTTGCTTGTAGGGCTTGACCCTTCGACGGCTCTTTTTACGGCAGGCATCGGTACTCTTATTTTTCATCTTGTCAGCAAAGGCAAAGTTCCTATCTTTCTCGGTAGCAGCTTTGCCTTTATTGCACCTATTGTCAAAGCTACCGAGCTTTATGGACTTTCCGGGACGTTGTTTGGACTCACGGGCGTGGGTCTCGTCTATTTCCTGATGAGTGCGCTTGTCCGTTGGCAGGGCATTGCCGTGATCAACCGTCTCTTTCCTCCGGTAGTCATTGGTCCCGTCATCATCCTCATCGGTATTTCGTTGGCAGGTACCGGGGTTCAGATGGCGGAAGCCGACTGGCCCCTTGCCCTCATCTCACTGGCTGTAGCTGTGCTCGTCTCGGTCAAGGGGCGCGGGTTGCTTCGTCTGATTCCCATTTTCTGCGGAATTGTTGCCGGTTACCTGGTTGCCCTTGCTACCGGGGACGTGGACCTGACCGGTGTGCGCGAAGCAGCCTGGATTGGTCTTCCCCGTTTTGTACATCCGACGGTCTCCTGGGAGGCACTCCTGTTCATGCTCCCCGTTGCCATTGCTCCTGTGATTGAGCATATCGGCAATATCTATGTGGTCAATACGGTGGCACAAAAGGACTTTGTCAAGGATCCCGGGCTGCACCGGACCCTTCTCGGCGATGGCCTTGCCTGTTTTGCCGCAGGCATCCTGGGCGGTCCTCCCGTTACCACGTATGCCGAGGTTACAGGTGCCATGTCGATTACCAAGGTCACCCATCCGCAGGTCATCCGTATTGCTGCCGTTGCCGGCATCGTCTTCTCGCTTGTCGGAAAAGTGAGTGCTCTGCTGAAGTCGATTCCCGGTCCTGTCCTGGGAGGTATCATGCTCTTGCTTTTCGGAACCATTGCCACGGCGGGGGTTGCCAATATCCAGCAACATAAGGTTGACTTGTCCAATACGCGTAACATTGTTATTTTCTCCCTTACGCTGACCGTTGGAATTGGAGGAGCGACTTTCACCTGGGGTGAATTCTCGCTATCCGGTATCGGCCTGGCGGCGATCGTCGGCGTCATCCTCAACCTCATCCTGCCCAAGAGCAAAGATTAAGGTAACCATCCGGTGAGGTGTTCCTCTTATCCGGCTATCACATGTATTCCCTGTCGGTCATTCACTGCCTGAAGTCTTTTCCTGATATGAGACTGAACTTCAGACGGTGAATGACCGATTCGTTTATAGATGCTGAAAAGTGATTCATAATCAGTTGTTTCCTCCTGTCTGTATCCTGAAATGACAGTCCCAATCGGAAGTCCATATTCTGGGACTGCGAGTTCCAGGCTTTGGGACTGCGAGTTCCAGGCTTTGGGACTGTGAGTTCCAGGCTTTGGAACTGTGATTCCCACGGCGTGGAACTGTGATTCCCACGGCGTGGAACTACGATTCCCACGACGTGGAACTGAAAGCTTGGACTTCGTTCCTTTAGAATGGCTGGCGCATGGCTCGTGTCAGTACAAAGTCTGTGTCCAGAAGGTAATCAATGGTAAAGCGCTCCCGGCTGTCGCGAAGGTCTTCTCCCGTCAGCTGACCTTGGGAAGCAAGGGTGAAAGGATGGATACGGAGGTGGTGGAGGAAGTCTGTGTCTTCTTGCCGGCGAAGGAGCTTGTACAGAGTCTCCTTGCTGCTCCAATGTAGTACGGCTGCCGTCAGTGGGTCGCCTTCGGCATGTTCGTCCGGATGCATGAATCTGGTACTCAGGCGGAGGGCTTTGGGAGAAAGGCGTTCGATGTCGATGCTCACGTCGTGATGCGGATGCCAGCATAGCGCGACGTAGCCGTCGGTGTGGGAGATGCTGATGGAGTAAGTGCCGTCCGTCAGATAAGGTCTGCCGTCGGGAGTGTAAGTCACCGGGTGTTCTGTCTTCCAGCAGTTGAACATCAACGTGCGGACGGCGAGGCGCTCTAACTTACGCTTGGGATGAGCTTGAAACAGTGACAGTTCCTGCAGGTAGGCTCCTTCCGCCGGTAACAGGGAGTGTAGTGTCGCTTCCGTTTCCGTTACCTTCCAGACGGCCCATCCGCCGTCGTCAGTCAGGGGTGCTGAACGATAGAGAGGCATGGGGAGCGAATCAGGAATGAGCTGTTTCCTCGTCTTTACCCGGAAGAGGGGACAAGGTGACTTTTACTTTCAGGATGCGCCGTTCATCCATTTCCAGAATTTCGAAGGTGAAGTTGCGGTACGTCAGTTTCTCGTGCCGTTTGGGGAACTCGCCCTTCAGTTCCAGCAGAAGCCCGGCCAAGGTATCGGCTTCTCCGACCACATCCTCAAAGCTGTCTTCATCGATCCCGACAATCTTGTAGAAGTCGGACAGGAGCGTCTTGCCTTCAAAGATGTAGGTCGAGTCGTTGAACTTGATGTAGGTGCGCTCGTCTTCATCGTATTCGTCGTTGATTTCGCCCACGATTTCCTCGATGATGTCTTCCATGGTGACCAGTCCCGATGTTCCTCCGAACTCGTCGACGACGATGGCCATGTGCACCTTGTTCTGCTGGAACTCGCGCAGCAGGTCGTCGAGCATCTTGGTTTCAGGAACAAAGTAAGGAGGACGTATCAGTGACTGCCAACGGAAGGTGTTTCCCTTGTCCAGGTGCGGCAGCAGGTCCTTGATATAGAGGATGCCTTTGATGTTGTCGCGTGACCGTTGGTAGATGGGGATGCGCGAATAGGCATTGTCGATGATGCAGCGGATTACTTCCGGGAAGGGAGTCTGTATGTCCAGGCCGACGATGTCGGGACGGGGTGTCATGACTTCCTTGGCGGTCTCTCCTCCAAAGCGGATGATGCCTTGCAACATGCTTTGTTCGTCGGATATGTCGTTCTTGTCCGTCAGCTCCAGTGCCTGCGAGAGTTCGTCGACCGAGATGTTGTAGTTCTCCTTGACCACTACCTGGTTGACCGTCCGATGGGCACGTATCAACACTCCGGAGACGGGGCGGAAGAGGCGTCGGAAGAAGGTGAGGAAGGGGGAGGCCGTACGACAGACGGGCAAGGCATGCCGGGCGGCATAGGTCTTGGGCATGATTTCCCCGAACAGGAGAATCAGAATCGCCAGGATAAGGGTATTGAAGAAGAGGGTGAGAGCAGCCGGCACGCCGTAATCGAGCGACTGCATGAGCACATGGTTGCCCAGGATGATGAAAGCGACGTTGATGAAGTTGTCGGCAATGAGCAGGGTGGCGGGCAGGCGTTCCGAATCCTTCAACAGGGAGTGGATGCGCCGGTAGGCGGCTGATTCCCCCTGTTCAATCCGGTTGCGTTCGCCCGGTGTGAGCGAGAAGAAGGCTGTTTCAGAGGCCGACACCATGCCCGAAGCCATGAGCAGGAGCAGGGTCAGCAGAAGGATGAACCACGTCCCCACATCGGGCATGGTTACTGTCACTTGGTTGGCAATGTCTGTCCAAAAGCGCGAATACGAATCTGAGTCCAAAACTGATGAATTAGTGAAACAATAGGGTTAGAAGGGCAAGCCGTCGTTGCTGTCAGTAGCTTCCGAAGCCGTTGCCGTGTTCGGTTCAGCGGACGCCGTCGCCGTGTTGGCAGGAGCGGCAGGGCGCGGCGAGGAGCACATCTCCATCACGTCGGCATAAATCTCGACGACGGAGCGGCGAATTCCGTTATGGTCGTCATACGTGCGGGGACGGAGTTTCCCTTCGATGTAGAGCTTGTCGCCTTTATGCACATATTTCTCAGCCACTTGTGCCAATCCTCTCCATAAGATGATGTTGTGCCAGTCGGTGCGGTCCGGGACTTTTGTCCCGTTGGGCAGTGTATACCCCCGTTCCGTGGTGGCAAGCGGAAAAGTTGCTACAGCGACACCACCGTCCAGGTATCTCACTTCCGGGTCTTTCCCGACGTTTCCTAACAATATGACTTTATTTACTGACATGTTTATAGGGTATTTAAAGTATGTCCGCCAAAGTTAACGCATTTTGTGGAAGGGGACAAACAAATGGTGTGAATATGTCATGACGTCCTCACCGCACCTTGTGTGCCATGAACCAGCGGTGGGTGAGCAGCAGGTAGAACACGAGTGCTCCGGCAAGTATCCACAGGCATACCCAGTAGCTTTCCAAGGGGTCGGGGAAGACCGTGTATCCCAGGAACAGTCCCAGTCCGATACCCAGTTCCCAGGCAAACATGTACGAGGTGTTGGCAGAGCCGCGCTCACAGTGATGGGACAGCTTGATGAAGAACACCAGCAGACGGGCTACGGTCAGTCCGATACCCATGCCTATCAGGATGGAGGAAGCATAGAAGGCAGGAGTCCCTTCGCGGAATATCAGGAGCAGCAGTCCGGCAGCCCACAGGATGTTCCCACTGACGATTTCCGAGCGGATGTCGGCATTGAGGAACACAAAATGCAGGGCGAGCAGTGCCAGGCAGAAGCCGACCATGATGAAGACGTAGAACTCGTAACGGTGGATGGTCCCGAGCAATATGCCGGTGACGGCAGCGACCGGGATGGTCTGCAGGAACATCAGCCATCCGTTGGGCAGCCAGAAGCGGTCGAGGGAGAACTTCGGGGGACACAAGGGAGCCCGGAAGGGAACCTTCAGACAAAGGACGCACAGGCAGGCTAACATGCCGATGACGAAGGAAGCGATAAAGACGTTGTGGAATCCGAACAGGTATTGTACGAGCAAGCCCATCAGCGGCCCGACGGACAGTCCCAGGCGTCCGAACCAGGCAAATGCATTGTTCACATCCGTGCGGTGGGGAGAGGTCGTCAGGTCGATGGCAAGTGTGCTGCCCGACGCCATGAGTGCCACGCCTTGCAGCATGCCCTGTACGACACGCAATGCGACGACCCAGCCCAGAACGGGAACCCAATAGAAGCCCAGGGAGCAGGCAGCTACACCCAGGAGTCCCCAGGCGCAGACGCTTTTCCGGGGGAAACGGTCAACCAGGTAGTTGAAGAACGGGCCCAGCATGAAGGCGACCAGGCCGGAAAGGGCGAGGATGCCGCCTATCTCAAACGAATTGGCACCATACCTCACCACCAGCCATACGGGGAGGGTCGGGATGAGCATATAGAGCGAGGTGGACAAGAGCAGGTGCGACAGGCAAATCAGCCAGATGTTGTTTGTCCAGAGTCTTGTCCGCTGCGGTCGTTGCGAACCGGTCACAGGTGTTTCCATGTGCTTAATAGTGTTCATTCTCGTTAGGGAAATCTCCGTCTTTCACGTCGCGGATGTATTGTCCGACGGCATCTGTCATGACCGTATGAAGGTCGGCATAGCGCCGGAGGAATTTCGGATGGAAGCCGTTGTTCATGCCCAGCATGTCGGTGACCACGAGCACCTGACCGTCCACATCGCTTCCGGCACCGATACCGATGACCGGGATGTGCAGTTCGGCAGTGACACGTGCCGCCAGCGTTGCCGGAATCTTCTCCAGAACGAGTGCAAAGCAACCGGCTTCTTCCAGCAGGTGCGCATCGTGGAGCAACTTCTGGGCTTCGGCATCCTCTTTGGCACGTACGCCGTACGTCCCGTATTTGTTGATGGATTGCGGCATGAGCCCCAAGTGTCCCATGACCGGTACTCCGGCATTGATTATCTTGCGTATGACATCGATGAACTCTTCCCCGCCTTCCAGCTTAAGGGCATCGGCTCCGGTTTCCTTCATCATGCGGACGGCCGTTGCCACACCGTCGTAAGGAGCAGCCTGGTAAGAGCCGAAAGGCATGTCGATGACCACGAGCGCACGCCGGGTGCCCCGCACCACGGAACGTCCGTAGACAATCATTTCATCGACGGTGATGGGGAGGGTCGTGGCGTTGCCTGCCATGACATTGGAGGCAGAGTCGCCTACGAGGATGACATCCATACCGGCCCCGTCGACGATGGAGGCGGTAGTGAAGTCGTAGGAAGTCAACATGGAGATTTTCTCACCATTCTCTTTCATTTCCAGCAACCGGTGAGTAGTCACTTTCTTCGTATCATTGCAAATATAGCCTGACATGATTTTTTTTAGTCGTTTTGTTAGATAAATGTGCAAGAGCTTCCTGTAAAGCGGATGCAAAGTTATACTTTTTGTGTCATTGCCGTATGAGTGCGTGCATCTTTTCAATGCTGAAGCCTGTGAAGTCGGGGATGACCACGTCTGCCAGGTCGCGGATGGCGGCTTCGGGATTGGTGGTAGACAGGCCGATGACGGTCATTCCGGCACGTCTGCCTGCCAGCAGTCCGTTGAACGAGTCTTCGAAGACGAAGCAACGTTCAGGCACAGTGCCGAACACGCGGGCTCCGAGCAGGTAACAGTCCGGGTCGGGCTTGGAATGTTGGAAATCTTCTGCGGTAAAGATGCGGTCAAACAAGGACGTGAATTCCGGATGGGCGCGGTAGACATTCTCCATTTTTTTCGTATTCGAACTGGTCACCACTGCCGTGCGGATATCCTGTGTACGCAGGGCACGGATGAAGTCTGTTGCTCCCGGGATATAGGTGTAGTCCATTCGGGTTTCAAACTGGTTGAGCTCCTCCTGGATGCGCTCGGGGATGCCCGGCTGGTCGGCAAAGAACTCCAGGATTTGGGTGAGGGTCATGCCTTTGATGCGCTGTTCAAAGTGCGGCATGTCCGGACGGTAGGCTTCTCCCTGCCTGCGCCAGAAGAGGGTATATTGCGATTCTGTATCCACAATGACGCCGTCCAAATCGAAAAGGGCAGCGATAGGTTGATTATTATCCATAAAAAACAAGTCTTTTTTCGCGTGCAAAGTTCGAAAGAGCATGGGGATTGGCGAAGACTTCCTTGTTAAAAGAATGTAAACTTCTATTGACTAATCCTTCACTCCGCGACTATTTTTCTATGTTTGTGCACATTTTGGTAAGAAATGCGCATTCTTACCGTTAAATAGTAAGCTTAGGACAATGGACAACAGTTTTATCGCACTTATTGAAGAGAGCATTAAGAAGAATTGGGAATTGGATGCGCTCACCGATTTCAAGGGGGCCACATTACGCTATAAGGACGTAGCACGTAAGATAGCCAAGATGCATATTATATTGGAGGATGGAGGAATCCGTCCGGGTGACAAGGTTGCCATTTGCGGGCGTAACAGTGCCCATTGGGTGGTCGCTTTCCTGGGAGTAATCACTTATGGTGCGGTGGCAGTCCCCATTTTGCATGAGTTCAAGCCGGACAACGTACATCATATCGTCAACCACTCTGAAGCACGCCTGCTCTTTGTCGGCGACCAGGTGTGGGAGAACCTGAACGAGGCATTCATGCCGGGACTGGAAGCGATTGCCTCCTTGCCTGATTTTTCGTTGTTGGTGTCACGTTCGGAACAGATTTCGGCAGCGCATGCACATCGCAACGAGCGTTTCGGACATCATTACCCCTGTAGCTTCCGTGCGGAGCAGGTAGCCTATCGGCGGGAAGAGCCTGAGGAACTTGCCATCATCAACTATACTTCGGGAACGACGGGTTACTCCAAGGGAGTCATGTTGCCTTACCGCAGCATCCTCTCCAATGTGATGCTTTGCCGGGAACGGATTGCCCTCCGTCCGGGTGACAGCATCGTGTCCATGTTGCCCCTGGGACATGTGTTCGGTATGGTCTTCGACTTTTTGTTCGGCGTCTGTCAGGGTGCCCATCTGTGGTTCCTGACCCGTATGCCTTCGCCGAAAGTCATCGCTGAGTCGTTTGCAGAGATACGTCCCCGGGTCATTTCGAGCGTACCGCTGGTTGTAGAGAAGATTTTCAAGAAGAATATCCTGCCGCGTGTCGATACCAAGCTGGGACGTTTCCTGCTGAAGGTGCCCATTATCAATGACAAGATAAAGATGAAGGCACGCGAGGAGGCGATGCAGACGTTCGGTGGAAATTTCATTGAAATCATCATCGGGGGTGCTCCCTTCAATGCCGAGGTGGAAGCCTTCCTGCGCCTGATAGACTTCCCCTATACCATTGCGTACGGCATGACGGAATGTGGTCCGATCATCTGCCATAATTTCTGGACGAATTTGAAGTATATGTCCTGTGGTCAGGTTGTGCCGCGCATGGAGCTCAAGATTGATTCGCCTTCCCCGCATACGGTTCCCGGTGAGCTTGTCTGTCGGGGAGCCAATGTGATGCTGGGTTATTATAAGAATGAGGAGGCAACTCATCAGATTATTGACAAGGACGGTTGGCTCCATACCGGCGATATGGCCATCATGGACGAGGAAGGTCATGTGTTCATCAAGGGACGGTGCAAGAATATGTTGTTGACAGCTTCGGGACAGAACATTTATCCGGAAGAGATAGAGTCCAAGCTGAACAATATGCTTTATGTTTCGGAGAGCATTGTCATCCTGAATCACGACCGTCTGGTGGCATTGGTGTATCCCGATTGGTCGGAGTTGGGTGAGGCTAGCCGTTCTCCGGCACGAATTGAGGAGCTGATGGAGAAGAACCGTCAGGAACTGAATGCCCAGTTGCCCGGCTATGCTCAAATCTCGCGCATCAAGTTATGGCCCGAGGAGTTTGAGAAGACGGCCAAGAAGAGTATCAAGCGTTACCTTTATCAGGATGTACGGCTCTGACAACTCTCTCAAGAGCCTGTCCCGTACCTTTCCATGATTTACGGAAGCTGAAGACCGGTGTGGTCCCCATGCAGCCATAAAGAAGAGGCGGATTTTATTCATCAGAAGATTGAATGAATAAAATCCGCCTCCGGCTTGATGCAATAGGTATTGTGCTACCGTTTATTGTTGCTTACCAAAACGGGCGCTGAGCTTGTCCAGCATGTCGCGGGTCATGGCATCCAGGTCATATTCGGGTTTCCAACCCCATTCCTCCCGGGCGCAAGTGTCGTCGAGGGAGTTCGGCCATGACTCGGCAATGCTCTGACGGAGCGGGTCAACCTGATATTCCATTTGGAAGTCAGGACGATATTCCTTGATTTTGTGGTAAATGATTTCCGGGTCAAAGCTCATGGACGCGATGTTGAAAGAGTTGCGGTGGATGAACTTGGACGGGTCGGCTTCCATGATTTCAATGGCGGCACGCAGGGCGTCGGGCATATACATCATGTCCATGAAAGTGCCGGCGGCGATGGGGCAGAGGAATTTCTCACCCTTGGCTGCCGCATAGTAGATGTCTACGGCATAGTCTGTAGTGCCTCCTCCCGGGGGAGTCACGTAAGAGATCAGACCGGGGAAGCGTACCGAGCGGGTGTCTACGCCGAAATGACGGAAATAGTAGTCGCTCAGCATCTCTCCTGTAACTTTAGTCACACCATACATGGTCCGTGGATTGCGGATGGTGTCTTGCGGTGTTTTGTCTTTCGGAGTTTCAGGACCGAATGAACCGATGGAGCTGGGAGTAAAGACGGCACATCTCTTTTCGCGTGCCACTTCCAGCGTGTTGAAGAGTCCGCCTACGCCAATCTTCCATGCCAGTTGCGGCTTGGCTTCAGCCACGGCAGACAACAGGGCGGCTAGGTTGTAAATTGTGTCAATCTGGTATTTCTCGACGGCATCGGCAATCTGTTGGGGATTGGTGATGTCTACAAGGGCAGAAGGTCCGCTCTCCTTCAGCTCGCCTTTGGGTTCAGCTCCCGGGATGTAACCGGCTACGATATTACCATTGGTATAGATGCTCCTGAGCTTCATGGTCAGCTCTGAGCCTATCTGACCGGTAGAACCGATAATCAATACGTTTTTCATATCACCTGTTGATGTTTTTAAGTTACTTTTGGAAACAAAGGTAAGGCAATATTTGTATATGGCGTGAAAAAAAGTGGAGGTTTTTTAGTGAAAGTTCGAAAAAAAAGTAGAACTTTGTCAGTATCAACATAAACAAGTAAAAGACTATGTACGGTAAAATGAAAGAATTCCTGACTCAGGAATTGGACAGCATCCGCGAAGCCGGATTGTATAAGAATGAACGTGTGATTACGACTCCCCAACGTGCCGACATAAAAGTCAATGCCGGAACTGATGTATTGAATTTCTGTGCAAACAACTATCTTGGCCTCTCAGACAACAAGCGTCTCATCGAGGCAGCCAAGCGTGCAATGGATACCCATGGATATGGTATGTCTTCGGTCCGTTTCATCTGTGGAACGCAAGATTTGCACAAGCAATTGGAGGCTGCTATTTCCGATTATTTCAAAACGGAAGATACCATTCTCTATGCTGCCTGCTTTGATGCGAACGGTGGATTGTTTGAACCGCTCTTTACCGAAGAGGATGCCATCATCTCTGATGCACTCAATCATGCTTCCATCATTGACGGTGTACGACTCTGCAAGGCCAAACGTTATCGCTATGCCAATGCGGACATGGCAGACCTGGAGCGCTGCCTTCAGGAGGCACAGGCCCAACGTCACCGCATCATTGCAACCGATGGTGTCTTCTCAATGGACGGCAATGTAGCCCCGATGGACAAGATTTGCGAGTTGGCTGAAAAGTATGATGCGTTGGTCATGGTGGACGAATCGCATTCCGCCGGTGTCGTAGGTCCGACGGGACACGGTGTGGCAGAACAGTTTGGTGTCTACGGCCGTGTGGATATCTTTACCGGAACTTTGGGCAAAGCCTTTGGTGGTGCCATGGGTGGATTCACGACCGGCCGGAAGGAAATCATCGACATGTTGCGCCAGCGTTCACGTCCTTATCTGTTCTCCAATTCGGTGGCTCCTGCCATCGTGGGCGCCAGCCTGGAGATGTTCAAGATGTTGAAGGAAAGCAATGCTCTGCATGACAAGCTGGTGGAGAACGTAACGTATTTCCGTGACAAGATGCTGGCTGCCGGATTTGATATCAAGCCGACTCAGTCTGCCATCTGCGCAGTGATGCTGTATGATGCCAAGTTGTCACAGGACTTTGCCGCACGCATGCAGGAAGAGGGCATTTATGTGACAGGCTTCTACTATCCTGTTGTTCCGAAGGGACAGGCACGTATCCGGGTACAGTTGTCTGCCGGTCATGAGCGTGCACATCTTGATAAGGCAGTTGCTGCTTTCATTAAGGTTGGCAAGGAATTGGGCGTTATCAAGTAATACGACGCTATCTGAATAGAATGACGAGGGGCATGGCAAACACATTGCTGTGTCCCTCGATTTATTTCTGTCTAGTCGGACATAGCGATGCGCAAAGATATGTTCTTTGTCCTATGGAAGAAGGCATTAGCCGTGATTTTTGTTCATACTCCGGCAGACATCACCATTTGGATGACCTCTGCATAGTTCTTCTTTCCGGTCGACACCCGGTTTCCTTTGAGAAAGAGATCATACACTTTATCTTGGATTGCGCCGATGAAGGGACTGTAGCGCTCTTTCCAATAGTCGCTGCGTTGCCCCATCTCGCGGACAACCTCTTGACGTATGGTGAGTGCCCAAAGACGATAATCTTCAGCAGGTAAGGTGGCACGGGCATTTATGATGACATAGGGTAGCAGTCCGATGTAGCCACTGTAGCGGATGGCAGGATTGTCTGTCTGTATGCAGGTGCGGAAAGCCCAATAGTTGGCTTCGGCCTCACTGCTGATGCCTAACAGGTGAGACAGTTCATGGGCATAGGTGAAGGGGTATTGTGACGGGAGAAGGTCCTTGTTGAGCTGCATTTCGGAAAAGAAAGGCCCCATGAATCCCAGTACACCGACACCGGAATAGAGCCTGTTGAAACAGAGTCGTTTGGGCATTTGCCATTCCTGTGGAGCCTGTAAGCCGTAGTGCGTGGGCAGTGACCGGTATTGGGCCTGGATGAGTCGTTGTGTGGATATCGGATTGAGGCTGTCTATGCGGATGTAGCTGGCGTTGAGGCTGTCGGTATACGTTTGCAGGAACGAGCGGAAGGCTTGTTCCTCGTAGTTGGCTGGTTCTACGTGGAGGCGTTCATAGAAGGAGGCACGGAAGTAGTTTGCTCCCCAGCCGATGTAGAACCATACGTAGAGCCAGGCAGACGTTTCCAGCAGCCGGATGAGGATGAAGCGCACCTTCCGTCCCCGTCGGCGTGCCAGCAAGACACTGATGATGCTGCCGATGAGTACCCCGACAACCAAAAGCTCTTCAAGTGAAAAAGGCACGATGGAGGCAATCCGGGACAATGTGAGTGAAACAACCGGATAAATATGGATGGCATACCATTCGCCTGTTGCCGCATGAAACCGGCAAGTGAAGATAAACGCAAGTAACAGGAAGAGGATGCTCCACCTGATGACGTCGTGTAAGCAGGGACGGGGCTTACGCATGAGGACGAGGGGTTAGGATGCTGCTTTGTGCCAGGTACTCAGGGATTGGAGCATAAATATAGAGTACACTGCCGCCCTTGATGGCGTCGATGATGGGACGCGACAGAGCCTGTGGAACAGCCGGGCAGCCGAAGCTGCGCCCTAAACGTCCGTTTGCACGGATTACCGACGGATTGGAATAGGCGGCGCCATGCATCACGATGGCACGTTGGCGAGCCCGGTCATTGATGCCTTTCTCCAGTCCGTCCAGGATTAGGGAGTATCCGTTACGTCCCTTGTAGGTCTCTCCGGTCAGGTAAAAGCCCAAGGAGCTCTTCAGAGACCCTTCTTCGTTGGAAAAGGAAGTCGCATAATTGCCTCCGCTGTTCTTGCCATGTGACACGACTGTGGCAAAAAGGACTTGTTCGGCTTTCATGTCGATGACAAACAGCCGCTGCTCTGTGGAAGGTTTTGAGAAGTCAATGAGGGTAAGTATATCCTTTCTCCGTTGCTCAATCTTCTTGTATCCCTCCACGGCTTGCCGGAAAGCCCTCCGACTGACCACACTGTCCAGATGGAGCTTCTCATAAAGCATCTCACAGCTGTCTACGGATGCGTCCTCCGTGGGCTGGAGAGTAGGAGCGGGTTCTACGGAAGCACTGCCTGTCAGGACAAACAATGCCGGGATGAAGAGAGAGATGAGGATAAGGATTGTCTTGTGCATGTAGTTCTTGGGCTAAATTCGGCGCAAATATAAATCATTTTCTTTGATAAGAACTCATGCAATACGTTAAAAATGACCTGTGTAACCTCATTCGATGACAATGACAAGCGATTGCCCGACCGGGGCCCATCCGTAGATAAATCCGGCATGGGATGTGGCGCAGCGTACACACATGTGGGAGCGGGGAGTCGTCCCCAGGGAATAGCTGTATTCAATCTCGCTCGTTCGGGGCACATTGACCGGTACTCCATGGATATAGGCACCGTTGGTGAAACGGCTGGCATAAGGAGCAAAGCCCCCTTTGTCCGGCGACCCGTCTTTGAGATAGACCATCCGGCGTTTTTGTTCCTGCAGCAGATACATGCCCAATGGAGTGGGTTGGGCATAGGGCGGCAATCTTCTGCCGGTTGTACAAGGATTCATGCTGCGCACTTCCCATTGTCCTTCCGCCATGCGTTCCAGGGTGGCTATGTTCTGGTCGCCCCGGTCCACGATGATGACATGATGAAACCGTGTACTGTCGGGCAGTGGCTTCAGATAACGTTCGGGGACAAGCCATTCGCCTTCGATTTCCACGGGACGGATGCGGATGAAGCTTCCCTCTTTCCCACTGTGGTAAGCCAACGTGCCATCTTTCCCGTAGCGTTCAGGCGTCACTGTGTCTCCAGGCAGATAGAGTGGTACCGACTGGTAGCGTTCTACACCGAGTGTATCGGCAACCCTGCCGTATGAATTGCGCCGGTAGTTGCGTACAACCGGAGCTTCCCGGTTACGATTCTTGTAATTCTGCATGACGAGCCACTTTTCAGTTGTGTCCCGCTGCATGTTTTCCACGATAGCCAGCTTCTCGCGGATTGTTTCCCATTTAAAGCTCCTTGTCGTGTCTTTGTATGGGTAGGTATCCTCTAGGGTATACTTGTCGTAGAGCAGTTCTTTTTTTACTTCGATATCTCCAGCCGTCAGTAACGGTTTAGGAGCCGAAGGGGGTGCGATTGTGTCTACACGAAGGGTATCCGGCACTACGGGAGTCGTGTCGGAAGGAGTGTGTTTGCATCCGGCAAATGCCACATGCAGACAGGCAAGGAGGAAAACAGGGAACAACTTCATAAGGAGAGCAGTTTAGAAATGAATGAAATGGTGATTCCTATAATGCACAGCTGTCTGTACCGCCAAAGTCCTTACTCTCCGTGCCTCCGTATTCCGGATGCCTTTTAAGCCATACGGCAGCATACGAACAGGTAGCTACAGGCTTGAGCCCCTGGCTGCGTGCATAGTCGTAAGCGGTACGTACGAGAGCGGAGGCAATGCCCCGTCCTTCGATTTCCATCGGGACGATGGTGTGCCGTATGTCCAAGGCGTCTGCCTCTATGGTATAAGTGACGTAAGCCGTGATTCCGTCCACGACTGTCTGGAAGCGTTTCCGTTCGGGATAATGTTCAATGTTCATTTGAATGTGTTTTAGAAGATTATCCAAATGTATGTATAAACTTTCAGATAGCCTAATATCTCTCCCGGAAATTTCAACTAATTGAGCAAACGCATGTTTCTCTTCCTCCCCGTCATTGCTTATCTTTGCAAGCCCAAACGGTTTCTTCCAATGTAGCGTATATATAATATAAGGTATAGAATCATGCAGTCCCATATACATCTTTTTGAGTCAGACGTACAGGCAATCCCTCTTCCGGCACGTTTTACGTATCCCTTCCATTACGTCCCCCATCCGCTATGTGTGCAGGCAGCGAAACAAGTGCAAGCCTACCTTTCCACCCGGGGTGACTGGGCTGAAGAGTTATCGGAAGGGAAAATGTTTGGAGTCCTTGTCGTGAAGGATACGGATGGACAGCTTGGCTTTTTGGCTGCCTTCTCCGGGATTCTTGCCGGAAAGAACATGCACACGTACTTTGTTCCTCCGGTCTATGATTTATTGCGTCCGGATGGATTTTTCCGGGAAGAGGAGAGTCGTATCTCTGCCATCAACCATCGTGTGGAAGCGTTACGGACGAGTGAAGCCTACCGGACAGCACAATGGGCTTTGGATGAGGCTGAACAGCAGTCAAAGTGTGAATTGGAAAAAGAGCGGACCCGGCTGGCAGAGGCAAAGGCCGCCCGCAACCTCCGGCGTAGACAGGGGAGCCTGAGCGAAGAAGAACAGGGCAGGCTGGTACGCGAAAGCCAGCATCAGAAGGCGGAATATAAACGACTTGAACGCCGTTGGATGGAGAAGATAGCCGCTTGCCGACAGGCATTGCAGCAGTATGATGCCCGTTTGGAGGCATGGAGACAGGAGAGGCACCGACGGTCGGCGGCATTGCAACAGGCTCTGTTCAGTCAGTTCCGTATGTTGAACGCCAAGGGAGAAGCGAAAGATTTATGTACCATTTTCCAGGAAGCCGAACGCTCGGTCCCTCCGGCAGGAGCCGGAGAGTGTGCCGCGCCGAAGCTGTTGCAGTATGCCTACCTCCATCAGCTTCATCCGGTCTGTATGGCTGAGTTCTGGTGGGGAGGTTCTCCAAAGAATGAATTACGACGCCACGGTTATTACTATCCTGCTTGCCGTACCAAGTGTGAGCCCATCCTGAAGCACATGCTGGAGGGGTTGGAGGTCGACCCGAATCCTTTGGCACTTCCGCAATACAGGGAGAGCGTCCGTGTCGTATGGGAAGATGATTATTTGCTGGTCGTCGATAAGCCGGCAGGCATGTTGTCCGTCCCCGGGAAGGATGGGCAACTCTCTGTCTGGGAATGGATGCGCCGTTATTGTCCGCAAGCGACAGGACCGCTGGTCGTGCATCGGCTTGACATGGCGACATCCGGACTGCTTCTGTTGGCGAAGACCAAGGAAGTACATGCAGCCTTGCAGGCTCAGTTTGAGACACGTGCCGTGAAGAAACGTTATGTGGCGTTGCTGGACGGAGAGGTGTCGCCGCAGTCGGGTTTCGTCCGGTTGCCTTTATGTCCCGACCCGGATAATCGTCCGCGTCAGCTGGTAAGTGAGGAATATGGCAAGCCTGCCGTGACCCGCTATGAGGTGATGGGGCAAGATGCGGCAGGACATACCCGGATTGCTCTTTACCCCTTGACCGGGCGGACGCACCAGCTCCGGGTACATGCTGCCCATCCCCTGGGATTGGATGCTCCCATCGTGGGGGATGCGCTCTACGGACATGCAGCCGACAGGCTCTATTTGCATGCCGAGAAACTGGAATTCCGTCATCCGGTTACGGGACATTGGATAAAAGTGGAGCAGGCTGCAATGTTTTAACGACCTTAAACAGTGTTGTATCGAAAGAATCTGCTATATTCGTCGACGTATAAAGACGAATGACCTATGAAGAAACTGATTATGGCTGCTGTGGCAATGGGCTGCATGACATTGGCCGAAGCACAGGATTTGAAGGAAATACAGCTTCCCGAACCGGACAAGACCAGGGGAACTGCAGTGATGAAAGCTCTCTCCGACCGTGTGTCGGTGCGTGAATGTTCGCCGGAGGAACTCAGCCTTCGTGACTTGTCGGATGTGATATGGGCAGCCAATGGCATCAACCGTCCGGAGGAAGGACGGCGTACGGCTCCTTCGGCACTGAACAAGCAGGACATCGATGTGTATGTGTTCACCGATGAAGGCGTGTTCCTGTACCTCCCGCAGCGTCATGCTTTGCAGCCGGTGGTCGAGGGCGACCATCGGGAAGTGCTCGCCGGGCCTCCCTCTCCGGCACGGACACAGGACTTCGTAAAGGCATTCCCGGTGATTCTGCTCTTCGTGTCGGACCTGTCCCGTTTTGAAATGACCGGAGAGCGTGTGAAGCTGATGGCCGCCATGGACGCCGGCATTGTGTCGGAGAACGTGAATCTCTTCTGCTCCTCCGTGGGGCTGTGCACGGTGCCGAGGGCTTCGATGGACGAACCGGCTGTACGTCGGCTGCTGAACCTGGCTGACCATCAGATACCACTGCTGAACAATCCCGTGGGCTATCCCAAGCAATGACAATTTTAACCTAATCTCGAATATCCATTTATGAACCGAATCACTTCTTTGTTTCAAGTAGAGCATCCCATCATCCAGGGTGGTATGGTGTGGTGCAGCGGCTGGCGTCTGGCGTCTGCTGTGAGCAATGCGGGTGGACTGGGGTTGCTGGGCGCAGGCTCGATGCATCCCGACACGTTGCGTGAGCATATACAGAAATGCCGGAAAGCTACCGACCGTCCCTTTGGGGTGAATGTGCCTCTGATGTATCCTCAGATTGATGAAATCATGAACCTGCTGGTCGAGGAGGAGGTGAAGATAGTCTTTACCTCCGCCGGTAATCCCAAGTTGTGGACTCCCTTCCTGAAAGAACATGGCATGACGGTGGTGCATGTGGTGTCGTCGTCGAAGTTTGCCCGCAAGTGCGAAGAGGCGGGAGTGGATGCCGTGGTAGCTGAAGGCTTTGAAGCCGGAGGACACAACGGACGCGAGGAGACGACAACCCTCTGTCTCATCCCGGCAGTCAGACGTGCCACTTCCCTGCCTTTGATTGCCGCAGGCGGCATCGGGACAGGGCGGGGGATGCTGGCAGCCATGGCTCTGGGGGCGGAAGGTGTGCAGATAGGCACGCGGTTTGCCCTGACGGAGGAAAGTTCCGCCCATCCGGGCTTCAAGGCACACGGACTCTTCCTGGAAGAAGGAGATACGAAGTTGCTGCTGAAGAAGCTGTCGCCGACCCGTCTGGTGAAAGGCGGTTTCCGGCAGGCTGTGGAGGAGGCGGAGGCCCGTGGAGCTTCTGCCGACGAGCTGCGTGAACTGTTGGGACGCGGACGTGCGAAGCTGGGAATCTTTGAAGGTGACCTGGAGAATGGCGAACTGGAGCTGGGGCAGGTGGCCTCTCTCTTCCGTCAGTCACAGACCGTGGCTGAAGTCATGAAGGAAATCACGACCGAATACGATGAGGCGCTGCGTGCGATGGAACACTATTGATATGATTGACCCAAATAATGACACTATGATTAGATTGAATGTTTTTATCCAAGTGAAAGAGGCACAACGTGCCGAAGTGATTAATGTGGCAAAGGAGCTGGTTGCAGCTTCCCTGAAAGACAAAGGTTGTGTGGCATACGACCTGTTTGAAAGTTCCACACGTCCCGATGTCTTGCTGATTTGCGAAACATGGACCGATGAAACCGCTCTGGCGGCACATTCGGCGAGTGGGCATTTCAAGACATTGGTTCCGAAGATCGAACAGCTCTGTCAGATGAAGATGGAGAAATTCACGTTCTGACATTCGGAAGAAGACTGACATAAGAGGTGTGCCGGGAATAGCTTACAGGCTGGTCCGGCGCACCTTTGCTTTATAGGATACAAGCACTTTTTAACAATCTCTTCGGGACAACCTCTTTGACCTTTTGTGTATCTTTGCACGATTTTTTAGGACAAAGACTCTATGGCATCCACAAAAGAAATGACGTCAGGGGCTCCATTGCCTCTGATTTTGAACTTCACCCTTCCGCTTTTGTTAGGCAATCTGTTGCAGCAGACCTATTCATTGGTTGATGCTGCCATCGTGGGTAAGTTCTTAGGTATAAATGCCCTCGCTTCCGTCGGGGCAAGCAGCTCGGTCATCTTCCTGATTCTCGGGTTCTGCAACGGCTGTTGTGGAGGCTTCGGCATTCCGATTGCCCAGAAGTTCGGGGCGCATGACTATTCGACGATGCGCAAGTATGTGTGGGCAAGCTTGAAGCTGACGACGGTCATGTCCATTCTGATTGCCATTGTGACGAGTCTGCTTTGTGCCTTTATCCTGCGTACGATGCGTACTCCTGAAAACATCTTCTACGATGCGTATCTGTACCTGCTCATTACCTTTATCGGTGTGCCTTGTACGTTCTTCTACAACCTGTTTTCCTGCATCATCCGTGCGTTGGGAGACAGTAAGACACCGTTCTGGTTCCTGTTGTTTTCCACCATCCTCAATATTCTGCTCGACCTTTTCTGCATCCTGGTGTTGGGATGGGGAGTGGCGGGTGCTTCGATAGCCACGGTCGTCTCCCAGGGCTTGTCGGCTTTCCTGTGTTATCACTACATGATGCGGAAGTTCGAGATTCTGCAAGCCACACCCTCCGAACGTCGGTTTGACCGTCGGTTGGCATTGAACATGCTGGGTATCGGGGTTCCTATGGGATTGCAGTTCTCCATCACCGCCATTGGCAGCATCATGTTGCAAAGTGCCAACAATGCATTGGGAACAGCCTGCGTGGCAGCCTTCACTTCCGCCATGCGTATCAAGATGTTCTTCCTCTGTCCGCTGGAGAGCCTGGGCATGGCAATGGCAACCTATTGCGGGCAGAACTACGGAGCAGGCAAGCCTGAACGCATCTGGTCCGGCATCAAGGCGAGCTTTTTGCTGATGGGAGTCTATGTCGTGGCTAACTTCGTTATCCTGTGGTTCGGTGCCAAGTACATGGCATTGATGTTTGTGTCAGCCTCAGAAGTCGAGATAATCAAGGACACCGAGCTGTTCCTGCATGTCGCTGCGACCTTCTTCCCCACGTTGGGACTGCTGTGCATCCTGCGATACAGCATTCAGGGAGTGGGGTATACCACACTGGCAATGCTGTCGGGAGTGTCGGAGATGATTGCCCGTATTCTGGTGAGTGTGCTTGCCGTGCCTGCCTTCGGTTACATTGCCGTCTGCTTCGGTGACCCGACGGCATGGATGGCTGCCGACCTGTTTCTTGTCCCGACTTTTATAGTGATTTATCGCCGTTTGAAGAGTCGGGGTGTCGTGATGAATAACTAAACCTGTGCAAGCTCAGTCGGCAGGCTGAGCTGATGCGAAACTTTAAACAATTGATTTTATGCGTAAATTGGTATGCCCGCAGTGTAAGGTTGCGGCAGTGTATGTGAAGAATGAGAAAGGCGACCGCCTTCCTGTGTATGTGACCGATAACGGACAGATTGTCCCGAAGGACCCGGAAGCCTCCCTGGACGGATTCAACCTGGAGGAAGTCTTTTGCCTGGGATGTTCCTGGCATGGGAATCCACGGCGGATGGTCCGATACTGACACTTGTCAGACAGATGCTAAATATCAGTCATTAAAATAAGAAGACCGTTATGAGTAAAGTAATTATCAACTCTTATGAGGACTTTGCAAAGCTGCTCGGACAGGAGATTGGTAAGTCCGATTACCTGCAAGTCACTCAGGAACGCATCAATCAGTTTGCTGATGCGACGCTCGACCACCAGTGGATTCACGTCGACCCGGAACGTGCCAAGGTGGAGAGCCCCTTCAAATCGACCATCGCGCACGGTTATCTGACCCTGTCGCTGTTGCCTTATTTCTGGAATCAGATTATTGAGGTGAACAACCTGAAGATGATGATCAACTATGGTATCGATAAGATGAAGTTCGGGCAGGCTGTCCTGACCGGAGACCGCCTCCGTCTGGTCGCTACCCTGCACTCGCTGGCCAACCTGCGCGGAGTGGCAAAAGCGGAAATCAAATTCGCCATTGAGATCGAAGGTGCCTCCAAGAAGGCCCTGGAGGGCATTGCCACCTTCCTCTACTATTTCAATTAAGTGCATCTGTCATGCTCATATTTTCCACCCTGACGGGGAAAATATGGGCATGAATGCGTTTTTAGGGTGATTTTAGGGTGTATTAGGGTGCTTTTTATGCCCTTTTCGGAGGGTTTGAGAAGTCTTTGTCGGGTGTTTTAACAGCTTTCGAATACCTTTGCAAGTGCAAGGACGAAAGAAACAATCATCCTGATTTCACCCCTCTGGGAGGCTTTAAAGAGAAACAACCATTCACACCTATGGAAAAACAGACATATTATTAAAGGGACTAATTACACACTATGTTTTTGTAGGAGATAAACATTAAAGAGACTAAAGTGAGGGTATGTCAAAGGCGGGCTTGAGGCCCCGATTGACATGCCCTCTTTCTGTAGGTGCTCCGCTTTGGGGAAACGAGGGGATAATCCCGTCCAGGTGCTTCCGAGATGTCGCATAAGTGGCGGATAGACGGAGCAAAGTATAATACTTAGGCACCCTAAGTATAATACTTAGCCTACCTAAGTATAATACTTTGGTCTGTCAAGGTACGGCTTTGACGAGGTCTCTCCAAGGCTTGGACAACGCTTATCCTTCGGGAGCAGGTGCGTCAGGTGCTTCCGGTCCGTCAATGATGGTTGGGAACAGGGGGTATGAGGCGGCGACTATTCGGATTTAACGGCATTCAAATGGTGTTCGATATGCATTTGAATGGCATCCTTCTCGTCCGGGTGGAACCAGCAGATTTCCGGGTCGCGCTTGAACCAGGTCATCTGTTTCCGGGAATAGATGCGGGAGTTCTGCTTGATTTTCTCGATGGCGAACGGCAGGTCCCATGTCCCGTCGAAGACGTTGAACAGCTCTTTATATCCCACGGTGTTGAGGGAGTTCAGCTGTCTGTAGGGATAGACCCGGCGGGCTTCCTCCACCAGTCCGTCGGCAATCATCTGGTCGACCCTGCGGTTGATGCGGTCATACAGCTCCTCGCGCTCGCGCCGCAATCCGATTTTTATCATGCGGAAGGGGCGTTGCTTGACGCCTTGCGTCCGGTAGGAGGTGTAGGTGCGTCCGGTCATGTAACAGATTTCCAGCGCATGGATGACCCGCTTGGGGTTCTTCAGGTCCACGATGGCATAATATTCCGGGTCGAGCAGTTTCAGTTCGCCGCAGAGTCCCTCCAGCCCGACCTCGGCGTAGTGCTCCATGACCTGGGCGCGTGTCTCCGCATCCACCGTCGGTATGTCATCGATTCCCTTGCATACGGCATCTACGTACATCATGGAGCCTCCGGTCATGAGCAACACGTCGTGCTGTTGGAACAGCTCCGCCATGAGTTGCATCGCGTCGGCTTCATACTGGGCGGCACTGTAGTAATCCGTCAGTTGCAGCGTCCCGATGAAATAATGCCTTACCCTCGCCAGCTGTTCGGGCGTAGGGGCTGCCGTACCAATCTTCAGGTCGGCATAGAGCTGTCTGGAGTCGCACGACAGGATGGGGGAGTGGTAGCGTTCAGCGATGGAGAGGCTGAGTTCGGTTTTGCCTACGCCGGTGGGTCCGATGAGGACGATGAGGTGTTTCATGAAGTCTGTGTCTGATAAAAAGGGTGTTGTCGTCAGGGTGATTGCAAGAGAGGCACAAAGACACAGGGAGGATGGCTTTCCGGGAAAGGCTCTCTGTGCTTTTGTGCCTCTAGGTGTTGGACCGGGGTTGCACGCTCTCTCATGGTGTAGGCGTGAGGGCAGCCGTCGGCATCAGTAGCGGTCGTAGTCGTTGCTGTTTCCGCCGTCCATCTCGAACCCGTCGGGGTCGAATTCTTCCGGGTCGAACGACTGGTCGCCGTAGAAGTTCTCGTCGAGGTCCAGTGAGTTGGAGGCATTGTTCTTTGCCATTTCATCAAAGTCGACCGACTGCTTGGGGGCGGTGCCATGCTTGCGCGAGCAGACCGGTTTGTCCAGGCTCTTGCCCGGAAGGACCTCGCTCAGTTCGATGAAGAAGACACGGTCCGTCAGCGGGTCGAACACGTAGAGCAGGCGTTGCTTCTCTTCCTCCACCAAGTCGCTCAGGCGGGTGTCTTTCATGATCCAGGCATCCTCGTCTGAGCTGGTTCCCATATCTTCGAGAGTCACCTCTTTTTCCTTCTCCCAGTCTTCATCGCAAATGAAGAAGGAGGTCATCTGGTCGTCTTTGTAGCCGCACGATGCCAGGATGGCTTTGTGGAAGTCAAGGAACGTGGCATCGGAGTCTATCTTGATTTCTCTGACGAAATCATCCACCTCGTCGGAGACAATGGTAAATCTGTAAATCATGATGAATAGTTTTTAGTTGCCTGCCCGGGATAACCCGAGTGGCTGAGTTGGGCTTATCTGATTATACCTCGTTGTGATTCTTTGATGAACGAGATGATGTATTCAATCTCTTTGCTCATCGGCACTTCTGTCTCCACTTTTGCCAAAGCGTCGGTTACATTCAGTCCGCTCTGGTAGATGATGCGGTAGGCATTGTGTATGTTCTCAATCAGTTCGTTGGAGAAGCCGCGGCGGCGGAGTCCGACGATGTTGATACCGGCATACGTGATGGGTTCGCGTCCGGCAATGATGAACGGGGGAATGTCCTTGCTGAAGCGGGAACCACCCTGCACCATGGTGTAGCCACCTACACGGCAGAACTGGTGCATCAGGACGGCGGCACTGATGATGGCGTTGTCGTCGATGATGATTTCTCCCGCCATCTTGGTGGAGTTGCCGATGATGCAGCCGTTGCCCACATGGGCGTCGTGTGCCACGTGTACACCTTCCATCAGGAGGTTGTTGCTACCGACGATGGTACGTCCTTTGGCTGCCGTTCCGCGGTTGATGGTCACATTCTCACGGATGGTGTTGTTGTCGCCGATTTCGGCTGTGGTCTCTTCGCCACGGAACTTCAGGTCTTGAGGAATGGCGCCGATCACGGCTCCCGGGAAGATGCGGTTCCCGTTGCCGATGCGTGCACCATAGAGGATGTTGGCATTGGACATGATGACGTTGTTGTCGCCGATCACCACGTTCTTGTCGATGAAAACGAATGGACCGATTTCCACATTCTCACCAATCTTTGCTTCAGGATGAATGTATGCTAATGGACTTATCATAAAATGTATACTGATAAATATGAGGAATCAGGCACGTTGGGGTGCCTGTGTGTTACTTGTTCTTTACGATTTGTGCCATAAACTCAGCCTCGCAGACCACCTTCTCTCCGACGAAAGCATAACCTTTCATGGTTGAGATGCCACGGCGGATGGGTGCGAGCAGTTCTACCCGGAACAGCAGGGTGTCACCGGGAACGACCTTCTGGCGGAATTTCACGTTGTCGATTTTCAGGAAGTAAGTCGAATAGCGTTCCGGCTCATCCACTGAGTTCAGTACCAGCAGACCGCCGACCTGTGCCATCGCCTCGATTTGGAGTACTCCCGGCATGACCGGTTCCTGGGGGAAGTGACCGACGAAGAAAGGCTCGTTGGCTGTGATGTTCTTCACACCGACGATGTAGTTGGCGCCGATGGCAATCACCTTATCGACCAGTTGGAATGGGTAGCGGTGGGGAAGAAGTTCGCGGATGCGGTTCACATCCATGATGGGGGTCTCGTTGCAGTTGTAGACCGGAGCCTGGATGTCGTGCTGTTTGATTTCCTTGCGGAGCAGACGGGCGAATTTGTTGTTGACGGTGTGTCCGGGACGGGTTGCGATGATGCGTCCCTTGATGGGTTTGCCGATGAGTGCGAGGTCTCCGATGATGTCGAGCAGCTTGTGGCGTGCCGGTTCATTCGGCCATACGAGCGGTTTGTTGTTCAGGTAGCCCACCTTGGTGGCGTCGTGGTGTTCCACCTTCATGATATCGGCGAGCTTGTCAAACTGTTCTTGAGGCATTTGCCGTTCGTAGATGACGATGGCATTGTCGAGGTCGCCTCCCTTGATAAGTCCTGCAGCAAGCAGCGGCTGTATTTCGCGGACGAACACGAAGGTACGGCTGGAAGCAATCTCCTTGGGGAAGTCGCTCATGTTGTCCAGTGTGGCAAACTGGTTCGACAGGATTTGTGAGTCGTAGGAAATCAGGACGTTCACGCTGAAGTTCTCATCCGGCAGGACGATGATGGACGACCCGGTGGCCTCATCCTTGTACTCGATTTTGGATTTGATGATATAGTAATCCTTTACGGCATTCTGCTCTTCGATACCGACACGTTCAATGTTTTCCACATAGGTCTTGGCACTACCGTCGAGGATGGGGAATTCGGGTCCGTTAACCTGGATGAGGCAGTTGTCTATGCCGGCAGCATAAAGGGCCGCCAATCCATGTTCAACGGTGCTGACCTTTACTCCGTTTTTGGAGAGTACGGTGCCTCGTGTCGTTTCAGTCACATTTTCTGCGACAGCATCGATGATGGGTTGTCCCTCCACATCGATGCGTTGGATTTTATAGCCATGATTGTCCGGCGCAGGATTGAATGTCACTGTCAGGTTCAGACCGGTGTGCAGTCCTTTTCCGCAGAGGGAGAAGCTGCCTTTAAGTGTTTTCTGTTTCAACATGGGTCTATGCTTATTTGTTTAATTGTTTCTTCAGTTCTTCAATTTCCTTCTCCATTCGGTTCAGTGTCTGATACATGTCGGGGAGTTTTTTATAGATGACCGAACTCTTGAAGAATTGCTTGGCATCGATGGCGGGGCTACCCATGATGGTGAGGTTGTCACCTTTCACGGTGCCGGGAATGCCCGACTGTGCACCGATATTCACGTGGTTGCCCACGCGGATGTGTCCTGCCAGTCCGACTTGCCCGCCGAACATGCACCATTCGCCCACCTTGGTAGAGCCTGCGATACCGACTTGGGATGCCATCACGGTGTGGCTTCCCACTTCCACATTGTGGGCTATCTGGATCAGGTTGTCCAGCTTGACTCCCTTGTGTACGATGGTTGCTCCCATGGTGGCACGGTCCACGCACGTATTGGCGCCGATTTCCACATCATCCTCCAGCATGGCGATACCGATTTGAGGAATCTTCTCGTAGCCTTCAGGCGAGGGTGCAAAACCAAATCCGTCGGCGCCTACCACACTTCCGGCATGAAGGATGCACCGTTTGCCGACGCGGCAGTCATGGTATACGGTGACATTCGGATAAAGGATGCTGTTTTCGCCGATGACAGCGTTCTCACATACGGTCGCATGTGGATGGAGAGCTACCCCGTCACCGATGACGGCATTGGCGCCGACATAGGCAAAGGCATCGATATAGACGTCCTTCCCGATTTTTGCTGTCGGGTCGATGCAGGCCAACGGGTGGATGCCAGTCTTCTTCGGTTTACTCATCTCATACAAAGTGAGCAGTTTGGCGACACTCTCGTAGGCATTGTCTACTTTTATGAGTGTAGCGTTGACGGGTCTTTCGGGTTCAAAGTCTTTGTTGACCAGGACGATGGTCGACTTGGTTTCATAAATGTAGTGGGTGTATTTGGGGTTGGAGAGGAAAGAGATGGCCCCGGGCACCCCTTCTTCAATCTTGGCGAAGGTGTGAACTGTGGCATTTTCGTCTCCGACGATGACTCCGTGAATAAATTCTGCAATTTGCTTTGCTGAGAATTCCATAAGCTAGTCTTTTATATCTTTATTGTTGTTTCTTATGTGTTCAAATGAAAAGGATTGTGTAGACAATCAGCTCTTCATTAGCTTGCAAATTACGCAATTTTTTTTCGTATTACCGTCGTTTCGGCAGACTTTTGTACGGTTTTTTAGCCGTAAACGGGCAGCAGATGCTATTAAAAAGATAATTTCTGAGAGCCGTAACAGCCTCCAATCCTAAAGTCTAAAGACTGATTTGGGATAAAGGTATGAGCATGGGACATGTCCGGCATGTAGAAAAGAGGACGGGGAATGAAGTAGACTTTTGCTTGTCAGCTTTTGTCCCTTTCATTCCCCGGAAGCCTTGGGTATGGTTGGATAAGTCCTTTTGAGGAGACTTATAGGATTTGTTTCAGTTGTTCAGCCATCTGCTGTTGTACTTCATGTGCCTTCTCTGCTGCCACCCGGGCAAAGTTCTCTGTCTTGTCGGCATAGATAATGGCTCTGCTGGAGTTGACGATGAGACCGCAGGTAGTGTTCATGCCGTAGCGGCAGACTTCCTCCAAAGAGCCTCCTTGTGCACCGATGCCGGGAACAAGCAGGAAGTGGTTGGGAGCTACACGGCGGATATCCTCGAACATGCGGCCTTGTGTCGCACCGACTACATACATCATGTTTTCATCATTGCCCCATTGTTGGGAAACGCGAAGCACCTTCTCAAAGAGACGTTCCCCGTTGGCATCAGCTGTCAGCTGAAAGTCGTGTGAGCCCTTGTTGGAAGTCAGAGCCAACAGGATGACCCATTTCCCTTTGTAGGCAAGGAAAGGGCTGACACTGTCTTCGCCCATGTAAGGAGCCACAGTGACGGAATCGATATCCAGCTCGTCAAAGAAAGAGCTGGCATACATGGTCGATGTGTTGCCGATGTCGCCCCGCTTGGCATCTGCTATGATGAACTGGTCGGGATACTGCTGCTTGATATATTGGATGGTCTTCTCAAAGGCAATCCATCCTTTTACGCCCAGACATTCATAGAAAGCCAGATTGGGTTTGTAGGCGATGCAATAGGGAGCCGTGGCGTCAATGATCGCTTTGTTGAAAGCGAAGATCGGGTCTTCTTCCTGCAACAGGTGTTCAGGAATCTTCTTGATGTCAGTGTCCAAGCCCACACAGAGGAATGACTGTTTGCGCTTGATGTTCTCAAATAATTCTTGCTTGTTCATTTTGATAAGTGTTTATTCGTTATGGTAGAGATAGCCTTTGAAGTTGCAATTGCCCTTTTCCGGCTTTCCGTCTGTCAGATAGAGCTGGAAGGTTGTCAGGACAAAGACGTTGCCTCGCTGCGTCCTGAAAGAGACCGGCATGGCGCTTTCGTCACGGTTGACACGACGCAGTGTCTCCAGCGGAATGTTGACAGTGTCGTCAGGATGATGCAATGTGACCGTCAGCACTCCGGTCGTACCTTGCTCCTCTGCAGGTTTGCCTTCCGTCGGGGTGCAGAGACGATAGCCGGATGGTACATTGTGTGTGTCGCTTTTCGAGTAGTAGCTCATCAAATCCCGTTTGTCGGAGGCGGACAGGTCCATACCTTCTATCTGAATCATTTTCGGATAGACCTTGTGCTGGACCAGGTCATCCACGCTGCTTTGTCCGAACCAGTCAATGAGGTATTTTAGCTTTGCGTTGACCAGCTCCCGTTCGGAGGAAGGTAAGGTCTGTACCCATTCATCATATTCTTCTTGGTTGAGGGGTAGCTTGTTTGCTCCACTGTGTTGCATGGCGTCCCGGATGTCCTTATGCAGGGTGTACCGGGTGATGCCTGCATAGTTGACCGGCAATACGGACGTCAGCAAAAAGATGACGGAGAAAGATATGGGAATCCAGCTGATGCGTCGGGCGCGAGTCACTATCAACCCGATGCAGACGAGATAGAACCAGGCATTGAGGGTGACGAGATAGAGGCGGTTGAGCGTGATGCCATAATCGTTGAAACGGCGGATGATGCCGATAGTCATCAACAGCAACAGAGGCAGTACCAGTGCCGGCAGCAGGAGGGCAATCAGATGGTCCTTCCGCCGGTTCTCTTTCAGTCGCATCGGGTAAAGGCTGAATTCGATGGCGATGCAGCCAGCCATCAGTGTCACTACAAGCCACGAAACCCATCCGTCAGGCAGTTCCCAGCGGAATAGAATCGTACAGGCATAGACATATAGGACGAGCAGGTAGGCACCGGCTAGCGGAAGAAACAAATAATAGATTGTGCCTTTCAGAAATGCAGTCGGGTAGGGCGTACGGTCGTGTTTTTGTTCCCCTCGCGGAAGCTGTCCTAAAAAGAGGAGTATCGGCAGTAGTTCCAGACCGACAATCAAGATGTATAGATAACTCTTCCGGCTGACCTCCACTCCGAAAAGTTGCTGCAGGGAGAGGGTGAGCAGGCAGAGTCCTGCACTCATGAGGATACCCACGACCAAAGACACGGCAAGTGTGCCGATGGCGTTCTGTGCAAAATTCCAGGAGAGAATATCGTCCTTCTCCCGGAAGAACGGCAGGAAGAAGACGGATATGCCGATAGCCAACACACCGGCAGCATGGGCGATGCCGATGTCAATGGAGTTTGCCTCATGCGCCTTGTAATAGAGGAAGAAAGCATCCGCCACCAATAAGAGCTGCATCGCAACAAACACTCCATAACGGACCGCCGTGCGACGGACCTCCTCTCCCCATAGATGAAGGCTGAGTGAAAGGAGAGTCCCTACGGACAGATAATAGCCCAAGATGAAAACCAGCCGGTCATCTGTCATCCAGGATTCTGTGGCTACGAGATGGCACAGGTATGCCGTCAGTGCCAAGGCAAAGCATACCGTGATCGGGAAACGCGTGACACAGTTGCGAAAAGCATCTCCCAGGTTGTGCGAAAGGAATGTAAACAGTCTCATGGTGAGGGGTAAGGGTAGATTAAAGACTGGGTTAGAGCTCGCTCTCTTTCAGGCGTTCCGCATTTTCTGCCACAATCAGGTGGTCGATGCAGTCTTGTATGTCGCCATCCATGAAAGCCGCGAGGTTGTAGATGGTATAGTTGATGCGATGGTCGGTAATACGCCCTTGCGGATAGTTGTAGGTACGTATCTTGGCAGAGCGGTCGCCCGTCGATACCATGGTCTTGCGTTTGGACGCGATGTCATCAATGTACTTTTGGTGTTCGCGGTCGTAGATGAATGTGCGCAGACGAGCCAGTGCCCGCTCCTTATTTTTAGGTTGGTCACGCGTTTCCGTACATTCAATCAGGATTTCTTCCACCACACCCGTATTGGGATTTTTCCAGTTATAGCGGAGGCGTACGCCCGACTCCACCTTGTTCACATTCTGTCCGCCGGCACCGCCACTGCGGAAAGTATCCCATTTGATTTCCCCTTCGTTGATTTCCACGTCAAAAGGTTCGGCTTCGGGCAACACTGCCACGGAAGCAGCCGATGTATGTACGCGTCCCTGTGTTTCTGTAGCTGGTACCCGTTGTACACGGTGAACTCCCGACTCATACTTCAGTGTGCCATAGACCTTCTCTCCCGAGATGGAACAGATAATCTCCTTGTAGCCACCGGCAGAACCCTCCGTGAAGCTGGATATCTCCATCTTCCATCCTTTTCGTTCACAATACTTGGCATACATGCGGAAGAGGTCTCCGGCAAAGATTGCTGCTTCGTCGCCTCCCGTGCCACCACGTATTTCCAGGATGGCATTGCGGTCGTCTTGCGGGTCGGCAGGAATCAGCAGAAGTTTGATTTCCTCTTCCAATTGGGGTATGCGGGTTTCGCATGCGGACGCTTCCTCACGCGCCATCTCCTTCATCTCCGGGTCATCCTCAGTGAGCAGGAGCTGCTTGGCTTCGTCCAGGGTGTTCAAACATTGCACATAGTCTTTACGCACTTTCATCAGATCGCCCAGTTCCTTGTATTCCTTTGTAAGCTTCACATAGCGTTTCTGATCCGCGATTACAGACGGGTCTGTGATCAAGATAGAGACCTCCTCAAAGCGGGATACTAAACCATCTAACTTTTCCAGTAAAGTGTTGTTATCAGTCATAGGCAGGTTGGTGGATTTATGAGTTTACAAGTCGTTAAGTTGATGAGGATTTGTTTTGCCTGTTCCCGGGCCATATCCCCATCAACTTGTTTTTCGGAAAGTCTGTTGGTTAGTATCTGAACTCTCCGAATTCGCTCTTAATGACCAATTCGGTTTGACCGTTTCCTTCTTCGATACGTCCGATGACTTGTGCATCAATGTTGAAGCTCTTGCTGATGGCAATGACTTCTTCAGCGTGTTCCGGAGCAAGATAAACCTCCAGACGATGTCCCATGTTGAAGACCTTATACATTTCAGCCCAGTCTGTACCGCTTTGTTCCTGGATGGTCTTGAACAAAGGAGGTACCGGGAAGAGGTTATCTTTCACGACGCGTACATTTTCCACGAAGTGCAGCACCTTGGTTTGTGCTCCACCTGAGCAGTGTACCATGCCATGAATCTCCGGACGCAGTGCATCCAACAGCTTCTTTACGACCGGTGCATACGTGCGGGTGGGAGAAAGTACCAGTTTCCCGGCATCGAGCGGACTTCCCTCTACCGGGTCTGTGAGGCGCAGCTTCCCTGAATAGACGAGGTCTTCAGGAACAGCCTTGTCATAGCTTTCCGGATATTTCTCTGCCAGGTATTTGGCAAAGACATCGTGCCGTGCCGACGTCAATCCGTTACTGCCCATGCCACCGTTGTATTCTTTCTCATAGGTGGCTTGTCCGTAGGAAGCCAGGCCTACAATGACATCACCCGGACGGATGTTCGCATTATTGATGACATCGCTCCGTTTCATACGGCAGGTAACTGTGCTGTCTACGATGATGGTGCGCACCAAGTCCCCGACGTCAGCCGTTTCGCCTCCGGTAGCGTATACACCGACACCCATTTCACGCAATTCGGCGAGCAGCTCATCCGTGCCATTGATAATGGCTGAGATAACTTCTCCCGGAACCAATAGCTTGTTGCGTCCGATGGTAGATGATACCAGGATGTTGTCGACTGCACCCACACAGAGTAAATCGTCGATGTTCATGATCAAGGCATCCTGTGCAATGCCTTTCCACACACTCAGGTCGCCGGTCTCTTTCCAATAGAGGTAGGCCAGGGATGATTTGGTCCCGGCACCGTCAGCATGCATGATGTTGCAATATTCAGGGTCTCCGCCCAAGATATCTGGTATAATTTTACAGAAAGCTTTCGGATAAATACCTTTGTCAATGTTCTTAATGGCGTTGTGCACGTCTTCTTTGGACGCAGATACGCCTCTCATCATATAACGTTGGTTACTCATATCGGATATTGTTAGTTAAGTTGTTTCATTTTAAAATTTTACTTCCGGTGCTTTTTGACTACCGGCTTCTGCTTCAAAATAAGGTTTCTTGTCAAAACCGAACATTCCGGCAAACAGGTTGTTCGGGAACTTACGGATATAGGTGTTGTAATCCTGAGTTACCTGGTTGAAGTTACGGCGCTCTACGCTGATGCGATTTTCTGTACCTTCCAGCTGAGCCTGTAGTTCTTGAAAATTCTCATTGGCTTTCAATTCCGGATAATTCTCGGTAACGGCAAGCAGACGGCTGAGTGCACTGCCAACTTCCCCTTGGGCTGCTTGATAGGCTTTCAGCTTTTCCGGTGTCAGTTCGTCGGCATTCAGGGTAATCTGAGTAGCCTTGGAGCGTGCGTTGACGACAGATTCCAAGGTTTCCTGTTCGTGGGAGGCATAGCCTTTTACTGTATTCACCAGGTTAGGGATCAAATCTGCACGACGTTGATACTGGTTCTCCACATTGCTCCATGCGGTATTCACGGCTTCTTCTTTTTCAACCATGCTGTTGTACCCACAGCTGCTCAGTGTCAGTGCACAGATAAGAATCAATGCTAGTCTCATGATACGTTTCATAGATTTCTTTATTTTAGATGTATGGATTGTTGCTGTTTATTGTTTCTAGAATTTGGAGCCGGCTCCTCCTCCGCCAAAGTTTCCGCCACCAAAGCTGCCACCGCTGAAGCCGCCACCTCCGCGACCTCCGAACAGGCCCCCACCAAAGATGATGGGACCTCCTCCGCGTCCACCTCCGAAACCGTCGTGACGGTCGTCCCGTGATTCTTCTTCACGTACGACCGTATAACCGCAGTTTGAACAGGTATAGACCACTTCTTCCCGGCGTATGCCATGGACATTGGAAATGAGACGTGAGTCACTCCGATACAAGGTATGCTTTTTGCAATGTGGACATTGGCTTTTGCGCCGCATGCGACGATAAGCGAAGAAACAGAAAAGCAGTATGACCAGGGCTGCAAAAAGGAGAGGGTAGAGGTCTGCCATCGAATCTGTTTCTGCCCGTTGCTCAGTTCCGTCCTGATAATCCTTCAGATAGGAATCAATCGCCTGGATGCCGGCCAGCATACCGTTGTCCCAGTCGCCTTGACTGAAAGGGGTATTCATAAAGCGATTCTGGATGCGTTTACAGATGGCATCCGGTAGAATCCCTTCCAGGCCGTAACCGGTGACAAACTGGATGCAGCGTTCTTCTGTCACCAGAAGGATGACCAACCCATTATCTGTCTGTTTTTTCCCTACACCATTCTGTTTGCCGAGTTGCAGGGCGAACTCAAAACAGTCTCCTCCTTCAATTTCCTTGACAGCAACAACCAGTGTTTCAATGCCGGTGCGTTGCTCCAAGGCGTACAGGATGTTGTCAATGGAACTAACGGTGGAAGCGGACAAAATCTGGTCGGGATTGGATACATAGCGTGTACGGTCCTGCAAATGCACCATGGGTATTTCGCTCACCTTATAGGGGTGAGCCCATCCCTTTACGAGTCCAAGCAGACAACAGACGAAGCAGGTAATGATTGTTTTCTTCATATAGCTGCAAAAGTACGAAATCTTTCGTAGGTTATCAGTACTTACGTTTCTTTTGTTTTACAGAATATATAATGTATATAAGGATTAGAGATTCTCACACTCTTCGAGCCACAATGCAGATGATGCGTCGCTGGGCATACGCCAATCGCCGCGTGGAGACAAGACGACGGAACCCACTTTAGGACCATCCGGCAGGCAGGAACGTTTGAATTGTTGGGAGAAAAAGCGTCGGTAGAAAGTCTTCAGCCATTTTTTGATCGTCTCATTGTCATAATGTGTACCGAAGGCTATTTGTGCCAGATAGTAGATTTTGGCAGGACGGAAGCCGAAGCGGAAAAACTGATAGAGGAAAAAGTCATGCAGTTCATAGGGACCCACCAGATCCTCGGTCTTCTGTTTGATGTTGCCATGTTCGTCGGCAGGAATCAGTTCGGGGCTGATAGGCGTATCGGCAATATCCAACAAGGTTGTGCGTGAGGTCGCATCCACATCATGCTCCGCTACCCATACAACCAGATGTCTGACCAGAGTCTTGGGAATGCTGGTATTGACAGCATACATGGACATGTGGTCTCCATTATAGGTTGCCCAGCCTAGAGCGAGTTCAGACAGGTCTCCGGTACCGATAACAAGTCCGTTCATCTGGTTTGCTACATCCATGAGGATCTGGGTGCGTTCACGAGCTTGCCCGTTTTCATAAGTCACATCGTGGTTGTTTATATCCTGCCCGATGTCCTGAAAGTGTTGGATACATGCCTCTCTGATGCTGATTTCACGGATGGTCACTCCCAACGATTCCATCAGGTGGATGGCGTTGTTGTAGGTGCGGTCCGTAGTTCCGAAGCCGGGCATTGTGACTCCGATAATGCCTTTCCGGTCAAAGCCAAGCTTGTCGAATGTGCGGGTGGCAACCAACAGGGCCAATGTAGAGTCCAACCCTCCGGAGATTCCGATAACAGCTGTCCGGCAATGGGTGTGTAGCAACCGTTTGGCAAGACCGGATACTTGGATTGCAAAGATTTCTTCGCAGCGTTCGTCCAACTCTTTTCCCGAGGGCACAAACGGGTGCGGCTCTACGAAGCGGGTCAGAGAAACCGGACGGGGAGCAGGTCCGTCCAGGGTTATGTGACGGTATGTCCGCAGGTGATTGGCGGCACGGCAAGCAGCAAATGTGGTGTTCACACGGCGTTCGTTCCGCAAACGTTCCACATCAATTTCGTTGACAACCAGTTGAGGCTCCAAGGAGAAACGCTGCGATGATGCCAGCAGGGAGCCATTTTCATAAATCAGTCCGTTGCCGCAGAATACGACGTCGGTTGTCGATTCTCCAAAGCCACAGGAAGCAAACACGTAGCCGGCGAGACAACGTGCTGACTGTTGGCAGATGAGCGAACGCACATAGTTGTGTTTTCCTGTTCCTTCATTATCTGCCGACATGTTGAAGATAATGTCGGCGCCTTCCAAGGCTAGCTGTGAGCTGGGTGGAATCGTTGCCCACATATCTTCACAAATTTCGATACCAAACCTGCACGAAGGTGTATCAAAAAGGAGATAGGGGCTGAACGGGATGCCTTCTTGTCCGCAGAGGGTGATGTTACTGTCGCAATGCAGTCCGGACGCAAACCAGCGCATCTCATAGAACTCTTTATAGTTCGGTAAATAAATCTTGGGGACCACTCCCTGGATTTTACCATGACGCAGGACGACGGCACAATTGAATAAGGATGCATTTACCTCCAGTGGCAATCCAACCATGCATATCACCTCTTTATCCCGACTGGCATTTACGAGCTGTTGAAGTGCTTTGATACTTTCTTCCAACAGGAGCTGTTGTGCAAACAGGTCCGCACAGGTATAAGCGGTAATTGACAGCTCCGGAAAGATAACAATCTCTACCCCGGCTTTTTCAGCTTCATCTAATTGCCGGATAATTTGTTGTGTATTATAATGGCAGTCAGCAACCTTGACACTAGGTATGGCTGCTGCTACTTTTACAAATCCATAATTCATATTCATACTTGATATTGGTTGGTGCAAAGATAAGAAGTTTCGTTTGAAGGGGAGTTAATCTACCTTTTCTAAAATCGCTCTTTTGAGCGAATTGGCAAAGGTGAGGCGGTTCGTCCCATCTTTTGTTCTGGAATCCGATCAGGAGCGTTCTGTTTATTTTGCTTGGTTCATCCCCTGTTTCGGTGATGCAAAAGAGTCCAAATAAGTTTACATGTACATCAAAAAATCAAAGAAGGTTAAAGATGATAAAAACAGGGGCGAACTATTTGCAGGCAATGCCGAATAGTTTTACATTTGCAGCGAAAACGAGAATGAAACAATTACAAACTTGAAAGATGAAATCTAGTGTAGTCTATGACAATCTGATTAAGCACGAGGTGAAGCCTTCGGTACAGCGGATGGCAATCATGGATTATATGATGACTCATTTCACACACCCGAGTGTGGATGAAATCTATAATGCATTAAGTCCGAAGTTCCCGACACTCTCACGCACAACGGTCTACAACACGTTGAAGCTTTTTGTAGAACATGGTGCCGTGCGAATGCTGACAATTGACGAACATAATGCGTGTTTCGATGGTGATATGAGCCTTCATGCTCATTTCCTTTGCAAAAAGTGTGGCAAGATTTATGATATGCCCTTACAAAATCACGAGGATGCCTTGTTGGGTGTCCAGGTTGATGGAAATGAGATAACGGAAGTTCATCAATACTTTAAAGGTATTTGCAAGGATTGTAGGTAATTATTGAATTAAGATATTTTATTGACTAACTTATTAAAACAAATTGATTATGAAAAAGTTTATTTGCACCGTATGTGGTTACATTTATGAAGGTGATGCAGCTCCTGCTCAGTGTCCGATGTGTAAGGCTCCGGCTTCAAAGTTCAAGGAAATGAATGATTCCGCTTTGGAATTTGTTTCCGAGCACACTGTAGGCGTAGCTAAAGGTTGCGACGAAGAGATGATTAAGGACTTGAACGCTCACTTCATGGGTGAATGCACAGAAGTTGGTATGTATTTGGCTATGAGCCGTCAGGCTGATCGTGAAGGCTATCCTGAAATCGCTGAGGCTTTCAAGCGCTTTGCATGGGAAGAGGCTGAACACGCTTCCAAGTTCGCTGAGTTGCTGGGTGACTGCGTATGGGACACCAAGACCAACTTGGAGAAACGTATGAACGCTGAAAGCGGTGCTTGCGCTGACAAGACCCGTATCGCTAAGCGTGCTAAGGAGTTGAACCTCGATGCTATCCATGATACTGTTCATGAAATGGCTCGTGACGAAGCTCGTCATGGTAGAGGTTTCGAAGGACTGTATAACAGATACTTCAAGAAATAATAATACTTTCCTTATTTGTAGAAAGGGAGGCTTCCGTTTGAGGGGTCTCCCTTTTTCTGTTGTATGCTCGGCATGAGTATTAACTTTCTTCCAACAGGTAGCATATAAAACTCTTAAATAGATGCTTCCAAAGTCATAGCCGGAACCTCTTGATTTTGCATTTCCATGATTTGTAAACCTTAACAAATCATCGTTCTTGTGCCTCACATTATTTAACTGACACACATTTAAAGGCGGATTCTGTTTTTTTGTAAGTTTGTCATAACAGTTCATGTTACAGAATTATTTTATAATTGTAGATAATCAATCACTAATATAACACTGATAATGAAAACCGAACTGGAGAAGTGCATGGCGGGTGAGCCTTTCAACGGAGGGAAAGACCCGAAAATAGTAGAAATGATTTTACGGACAAGGCGTCTGTTGGCACAGTTCAATGCCACAGATTATGCCGATAACGGGCGGAAACAGGAATTACTGCGTGAAATGCTGGGGAGTGTGGGAAAAGGAGTTCATGTAGATATCGATTTCCATTGCGAATATGGAAAGAATATCTTTGTAGGCAATAAAGTGATAATCAATATGAACTGCACCTTCGTGGATAACCATCGCATTGAGATTGGGGATAATGTGCTGATAGCGTCCAATGTGCAAATATACACTGCCACACATTCCACGGACGTACATGAACGAATGGTATGGGATTGGCAGGAAGGTGACGACATCTGCTATACCATAGCCCGCCCTGTCAGAATTGAAAACGGTGTATGGATAGGTGGTGGGGCGATACTGTTGCCGGGGGTGACTATCGGAAAGAATTCAGTTATCGGTGCTGGAAGTGTAGTGACTCGTTCCATTCCTGCCAATTGCGTAGCTGTCGGAAACCCATGTCGGGTCATCCGGCATCTTAAGAGCTTGCTGGCGCCTCAGTAAATCGGTGGTGAGTGTATGCGCATCTCCACGTGACGAGAAGCTCATCTCCTTGGTACCGCTTTGCGCGAAACGGTAGTGGTGAGATGAGCATCCCTAAAACAGGAGTTACGCTAATAGTAACAGGTGTTTATAGAAAATCTTACAGGGGAGATGGGGAAATTGGGTTGAGGTGCATTATGCAGGGACACTTCCTGCTGCCGATGGTCCAGGCATCAGCTATCAGTTGTATGTCCGCCACAGGGAACACAGTGGAGACGGACAATTCTATTTGCAACTCACTTACCTGGAAGCCGAGGAGGGCAAAGATGCGGTTTATACCTGTCTGGGCAGGAGATACACTCAGCGCGGTATGCCTTCCAATAACGACGCTACGGTGTGGAGGCTCGTATCTGACGACGGAGAGGATGCCTTCAACTTTCTGTGCGGTAAGGATGGTCAGACGCTGACACTTTTGAATGACCGGTTTGAGATGCCCGGGTCTGGACTGGATTACTCGCTTAAAAAGACGGAGTGAATCAAAACCTGTCAACTTCCCGGTTTTGTGAGAAGGGATGTGATTAGGGGTTTAACCAAACAATAGCGACTGCCACTATGAGCTTGATAGTGGCAGTCGCTATTGTTTGATAGAGAGTGAATATCTTCCTTTCCATGCAACTTATACGGTGATTTCTCCACAAATGGGGGTGTTCATGCGGTAGCGCACTTCATGGGCGCTCATGCCGTGACCGAGCAGGAACATCAGTTTGGTCAAAGCCGATTCGACCGTACTGTCATGACCACTGATAACTCCCGCTTCGCGTAGGTGAATGCCTGTTTCATAGCGTTCCATTTCGACTGTGCCAGCCAGGCATTGGCTGATGTTGACGATGATGACACCTCGTGCAACGGCATTCTTCAGCAACTTGATGAACCATTCCTTTTGTGGAGCATTACCGGAACCGAAAGTCTTCAGCACCACCGCCTTCAATCCAGGAATATTGAGCACGTTGGCGACCATGTTTTCTTGAATGCCCGGAAACAGGGTCAGGATTAGCACATTGGTGTCAAAAAGATAATGCGGCTTGAGTGGTAGCGACATATCAGCCTTGCGGATACGTTCCTCGTTGAAATTGATATGAATACCGGCGGTGGCCAGTTCGGGATAATTGAAGGAGCAGAACGCATTGAAGTGCTCGGCATTGATTTTTGTCGTGCGATTGCCGCGCAGCAAGTGGTTCTCAAAGAAAATGCACACCTCAGGAACAATGGCCGTACCGTCGGGGTGTTGGGCAGCAGCAATCTCAATGGCAGTGATGAGGTTCTCACGTGCATCGGTACGCAACATTCCGATGGGAAGTTGGCTACCGGTGAGAATGACAGGCTTCGCAAGGTTTTCCAGCATGAAGCTCAGAGCCGACGCCGTGAACGACATGGTGTCAGTGCCGTGGAGGATGACAAAACCGTCGTAACGCTCATAGTTGTAATGGATGATGCGGACTATCTTTGCCCACAAGGCGGGTTCCATGTCTGAGGAGTCAATAGGAGGGTTGAACTGGTAGGTATCAATCCGGTAATTGAATTGGTTGAGTTCAGGCACATGACGGCGCAGGTGGTCGAAATTGAATGTCTCCAATGCCCCATTGTCAGGGTTCTGAATCATTCCAATGGTTCCTCCAGTATATATGAGCAGTACGGATGGCTGTTTCTTTTGTAGCATGGCGTCGGTTTTAATTTTAGCACAAAGATAGCAAAAATACTTAGTCGCCGTAATATGAAAGGGAGAAAAATAACAAAATGTTCATGGTTGGCTACTCTGAAGGGTTCGACCAATATCTGCTAACAAGCGGTCGATGGCCTCTGTGACGTGTCCGTCGTATTCCTTGAGGAGACTGACAAAGCGGCTTCCGATGATACAGCCGGCTGCATGTTCCGAGGCTGCTTCATAGGTTTGCCGGTTGGAGATGCCGAAACCGATGAGGCACGGGTTGTGGAGTTGCATGGCGGCAATGCGCCGGAAATAGGCTTGTTGCTCGTTCCCGAATCCGGTTTGTGCTCCGGTCGTGGCGGCTGAGGATACAAGGTAAATGAATCCGTCAGTATGAGCATCGATTTCCCGGATACGGTGTGGTTCGGTTTCAGGGGTGATGAGCATGATGACTTTCAGGTCGCAGGCTTCGGCTGTCGAACGGAAGTGGTCCATATATTCCCGGAAAGGGAGGTCGGGGATGATGACGCCATCAATGCCACACTGTCGGCAATCCTGACAGAACCGTTCAAAGCCGTACTGCAGGATGGGGTTCAGGTAACCCATCAGTATGAGGGGGATGTCGACACGGGTACGTACGTCGCGTAATTCGGAAAAAAGCTTGCGCAGTGTCATGCCATGTCGCAGGGCACGGGTGGCTGCATCCTGGATGACGGGGCCGTCCGCCATCGGATCGCTGAAGGGAATGCCTATCTCTACCATATCGACCCCTCGGGAGGCGAGAACTTGTAGCATATCGGCGGTGTGACCGGCATACGGGTCACCGGCACAGAAATAGATGGAGAGAATATTGTCTCGTTTGATGTTGAAGAGTTGATTGATTCGGTTCATAGTTGTCTTTAGTTGTATGGGTTATGACTGATTTTGTTGGATGTTCAGGATAGCCGTCTTACAGGGTGCTATCCCGGAATGAGCGGATGAAGCGTCTGAGGGCCTCAATATCTTTTACACCGGGAGCGGTTTCGAAGCAGCTGTTGAGGTCGATGCCTGCCCATCGCGGATGGTGAAACATGCGCAGGGCTGCAAGGCTGTCGGGCGACAGACCTCCGCTGAGCAGAAAAGGAACGGAAGCCTGGTAAGCATCCAGGACGTTCCAGGGGAAAGATTGTCCGGAACCTCCGAACGTGGAGACCCGTTTGTCGAAAAGGAAATAGTCGCAACAGTGCTCATAGGGGACCGTCAGTTCCAGGTCCTTTTCGGACTCGACGGGGAAGGCTTTGACTACGGTCAGTCCATATTGGCGTAGTTCCGCACAGAGCGAGGGGGACTCATGACCGTGGAGCTGAACGATGTCCAGCCGCAGTTCCTTTACCTTATTATATAGGTATGCAGGAGTTGCGTTGACGAAGACTCCGACACGACGGCAGGATACAGGCAGATACTCGGGGGTACGGGAGGCGAAGCGCGGAGACCGGTTGTAGAGGATGAACCCCATCCAGTCGGTTCCCAGCTGTTCGACTGCACGTATGTTGTCCGGTTCGCGCATTCCACAGACTTTGATAATCATAGGCAGGAGCGTATGAAGTTGGCGAGTGTGGTGTGAGGCTGGGGAGTCTTCATGAACGTTTCTCCGATGAGGAAGCCTTGGTAGCCGGCCTTCCGGAGTTGCCGCAAAGTTTTGGGATGGGCAATGCCGCTTTCGGAGACCCATGGCAGGTGAGATGGCAGACGCTCGGCGAGCAGGAAGGACCGGATGGTGTCGGTATGGAACGTGCCGAGGTGACGGTTGTTGATGCCGAGGAGGTCGATATCATCGTTCAGATGCTCCAGCTCGCTCTCATCATGGATTTCCAATAACACTTCCAGCTTCAGCTCGTGTGCCAGTCTTGCCAGTTCCCGACATTCGGCAGGTGTCAGGACGGCTGCAATGAGCAGGACGGCATCTGCACCGACGAGCTTCGCCTGGAGGAGCTGGTAGGGACTGATGATGAAGTCCTTGCGCAGGATTGGCAGACGGGTCAGCTCACGGGCCTTGCGGATATCGCCCAGGTTTCCTCCAAAGAACTTTTCGTCGGTAAGGATGGAGAGGGCTGCCGCACCAGCCTGCTCATATCCTGCGGTGAGCGCAGCATCGGCGTCGGGATGCAGCCAACCTTTGGAGGGAGAGCGGCGTTTGAACTCGGCAATGATACCGGTCGATGATGTACGGAGGGCATGGCTCATGCGGATGCAGGGATGGATGTCGTCGAGCATCTTTTCCAGATGCATACGGGGAACGGCCGTTTCCTGAATGGCTATTTCAACCCGCTTGTGGGCAATGATTTCAGTAAGTATGTCTGTTGTCATGGCGGTCAGCTGTTGAGTTCGACAAAGTGGCGGAAAGTCCGGAGTGCCTTCCCGCTTTCCAAGGATTCACGGGCAGCGGCAATACATTCTTCGATGGGACGCATCGGTTCGATGGCCTGGATGGCGAACGAGGCATTGATCAGGACACATTCGCGTTGTGCCTGTGTGGCGCGGTTCTCCAGAACACTGTCGAAGATTTCCTTTGCCTCCTGCGGACTGCTGCCTCCGCTCAGTGACCCGCGAGGGGCTATGCTGAAGCCCAGGGAAGAGGGCTCGTAGATTGTTTCGTAACGGTTGGTCATGATTTTGAATTCGTCGGTCAGTGAGATTTCATCGTATCCGTCGAGGTTGTTGACAATGGCGAAACCAATTCCCAGTCGTTGCAAGGTGTTGGTGTAGAGACGCATCTGTGCAAGGTCGGCTACACCCAGCAGCTGATAGGAGGGGTGGCAGGGATTGACCAGCGGGCCGAGGAGGTTGAAGAGGGTACGCACTCCCAGCTGTCTACGTACGTTGGCCACGTTCTTCAGTGCCGGGTGGAAAAGAGGGGCGTGCAGATAAGCCATGTTGCATTCTTCGATGGAGCGGCGCAGACGGGCATTGTCATTCGTGAACTTTATGCCGTGGCATTCCATGACGTTGCTGGCGCCGCTGACGGATGTTGCCCCGTAGTTGCCATGCTTGGCAACACGATAGCCCGCGCCGGCGACGACAAAACAGGCACAGGTGGAGATGTTGAAGGTGTTCTTGCCGTCTCCTCCTGTCCCGACAATGTCCAGTGGGTGGTAGGCGGACAAGTCTACAGGGATACACTGTTCGAGCAGGGCATCGCGGAAGCCCAGCAATTCGTCGACAACGACACTGCGCATGCTGAAGGCGGTGAGGAGGGCGGCAATCTGTACATCGGGACAGTCGCCACGGGTAATGTCTTTCATTACCTGGCAGGCTTCGCTGCGGGTAAGCTCTTCGTGACGGAAGAGTCGTTGGAGTATTTCTTTCATTGTTGATTCTCGTTTAGGGGTTGTACATTGGTTGAGGTTTCGGCAGACAACCAGTTGGCAATGATGCGTTGCCCGTCGGGGGTAAGGACGGATTCGGGATGGAACTGGATGCCGCGCACGTCATAATCCTTGTGGCGCAGGGCCATGATGTAGCCTTCCCGGCTGACCGCTGTCACCTCGAGGCAGTCGGGCAGTCCGTCGGAGTCCACGACCCATGAGTGGTAGCGGCCGACATGAATCTCCTGGGGAAGTCCTCTGAAGAGGTAGTCGTCGGGGTGTACGATACGGACGGGACTTTGTACGCCGTGAAAGACTTCCTCCAGGTTACGCAGACGGGCGCCGAATACCTCGCCTATGGCTTGTTCGCCAAGGCATACGCCGAGAATTGGCTTGCGTCCTGCCCACAGGCGGATGGTGTCCAGGAGACGTCCGGCTTCGGCAGGTACACCGGGACCGGGGGAGAGGAGGAGCTTGTCGAAGTCTGACAGTTCTTCGGGTTGGAACTGGTCATTGCGGATGACAGTAACCCGTGCACCCAGAGCCGTGGCAAGTTGGTGCAGGTTATAAGTGAATGAGTCGTAGTTATCGATGAGACAGATGTGGGTGTTCATTGTAGTGATTGCTTTTGTATGAGTTTGATAATCCGTTTTTCAGAGCCTTTCTGCCAGTTCGATGGCACGTCGGAGGGCCCCCAGCTTGTTGTTTACTTCCTGCAGTTCGGCTTCGACATCGCTTTTGGCAACGATGCCTCCTCCGGCTTGAAACCACAGTTCGCTGTTCCGGCTGACGAACGTACGGATAATGATGGCCTGGTTGATGTATCCGTTGAAACCGATGAACCCGACGCATCCTCCATAAGCGCCCCGGTTGTGCGGTTCGATTTCACTGATGAGCTGCATGGCTCTGACCTTGGGCGCACCGCTGAGCGTACCGGCGGGGAAGGTGTCCAGGAAGGTGCGTATCGGGTCTGCACCGGGACGGAGCTTTCCGCTGACACGGCTGACAAGATGGATGACATGGCTGTAGAACTGTACTTCCTTATAAGTCTCTACGTCGACCGCTTCACAGTTGCGGGCAAGGTCATTGCGGGCAAGGTCGACGAGCATGGTGTGCTCGGCGTTCTCTTTCGGATCGGCGAGGAGTGCATCGGCGAGGCGTCGGTCGGTGACCGGGTCTCCGGTGCGTCGGGTCGTTCCGGCTATCGGGTCAATGGTGGCATAGCCGTCACAGACCTTGCAGTGTGTTTCGGGTGAGGAACCGAACAGGCGGTACCCTCCAAAGTCAAAATAGAACAGGTAAGGGGAGGGATTGATGCTGCGCAGGGCACGGTAAACGGCGAAGTCGTCGCCTTCATAGCGTTGGACGAAACGCCGGGAGAGCACTATCTGAAAGACGTCTCCCTTGAGACAATGTGCGATGCCCCGGCGGATGTTGGCACGGTGTTCGTCGTCCGTGAGAGGACTGCTGACGGGTCCTGCCGTACGGAATCCATACGTCGCATAGTTGCGGTTGTTGACTGCCCGTTCGACATCCCCGATGTGTCCGGTTTCACCCTCTCCCTTCAGTCCGACCAGGACCATCTCGCTCTCATGTCCGTGGAAAACAATGAGGTAACGGTAGAGGATGTAGATGGCGTCGGGAGCATCGTTCTTGGGATCGCAGCTGTCCGGGACTTGGACGGGCTCGAGGTAGCGGATGGCGTTGAAGGCCGTGTATCCGTAAAGTCCGCAATAGTGCGCATACTCTCCTTCGATGTGGAAATGGGCAAGGAAACTGTTGAAGGCATCCGCCATGGTAAAGTCCGGTGTGAGAGGTTTCCGGTCGCTGGTGCCGTCAGGGTAGACAGCGGTCGCCGTATTGTGGTTGATACTGATATGTGCAATGGGGTCCAGCCCGATGAAGGAACGGTTGTTGTCAGTCCCGTGGTAGTCGGAGCTTTCGAGCAGGATACTTTGCGGGAAGAGGTCGCGTACCTTCAGGTAGGTGCCCGTAGGTGTGTGCAAGTCTCCCAAAAGGACTTTGTGCTCGGTTTGAAAGTGGTAGGTTTTCATGCTTGCAGAGTAGTTGGAAGATTGTTCAGATAGGTTTCAATGTCTTTGTCTCCACGTCCTGAGACCGTCAGTACGACGATGTCGGAAGGACGGAAATGTACCTTGGAGAGGGCTCCCAGTGCGTGTGCCGATTCCAGTGCAGGGATGATGCCTTCCAGCCTTGTCAGCTCGTAGGCAGCCCGCAGGGCTTCGTCATCAGTGACGGCGAGGACCTGTGCGCGCCGGGTGGCCGCCAGGTTGGCATGGAGAGGACCGACGCCCGGATAATCCAGTCCGGCAGAGATGGAATAGGGCTCTGTGATTTGTCCGTCTTCGTCCTGCATGACCAGAGTCCGTGCACCATGAATGATGCCGGGGCGTCCGAGACGGATGGTCGCTGCGGAGAGTCCGGTGTCCGTGCCCTTTCCTCCGGCTTCAGCAAGCACAATATGAACCCGGTCGTCATCGAGGTAGTGGAAGATGGTTCCGGCTGCATTGCTTCCGCCACCTACGCACGCCATGAGGTAGTCGGGATAATCCCGTCCTTCGTGCTCCAACAGCTGCGCTTTGATTTCCCGGCTGATGACCGATTGCAGCCGTGCCACCATGTCGGGATAGGGATGGGGACCGACCGTAGAGCCGATGACATAGTACGTGTCAGCCGGATGACGGCACCAGTCGCGTATGGCTTCGTTGGTGGCATCCTTGAGCGTCATGTTTCCGGCAGTTACGGGACGCACTTCCGCTCCCAGCATCTTCATCCGTTCTACATTGACATGCTGACGGTCGACATCGGTCTTGCCCATGTAGATGATGCACTCCATGTTCATCAGGGCACACACGGTAGCCGTGGCAACCCCGTGCTGGCCGGCACCTGTCTCGGCGATGATACGGTGTTTGCCCATGCGGCGTGCAAGGAGGATTTGCCCGATGGCATTATTGATTTTGTGTGCTCCGGTGTGGTTGAGGTCTTCCCGCTTGAGATAGAGGGTGCAGCCGTAACGTTCAGACAGCCGGCGGGCAAGATATAAGGGAGAGGGACGGCCTACGTAGTCGCGCAGGAGGGAGTCGAACTCAGTCTTGAAATCGTCGCTGTCGAGCACGCGTCGGTAGTTGGCGCGCAGTTCTTCGACACAGCGGTGAAGTATCTCGGGGATGTAGGCTCCGCCAAACTCCCCGTAGTAGCCTTCGGAATTGATTTGGTAAGTTCTCATTGGTTATGGTGTTTGTTGATGGATACGTATAAAAAGACAGCGGACTGTCGTAAGTCACTACGACAGCCCGCTTAGCAAATTTATAAAATGTGTATGTTGGAAATTAATGCATACGAGGCTCGCTCCCTTACGACTGTTGGAGTTGTAAGCGGCGCCACCACCAATATGTATTAGTCTTAAATTTCATCTTACTTTGAATGTTTTGTTCGTTCGTTGGGTGCAAAGGTATACCTTTTTGCGATACGACCAAATGTTTTCTGCACTTTTTTCTTTTGGGAATTTTTTGTTTCATACCTGTATGACGCGGAATGTGGCGTTCTGCATCCGATCGATTTCTGCCATGGAACGTCCGGAATGGGCTGCTCGCAAGGCCCGACAGAACAGGCCGTGACTCACGACCAGGACGGTCTGTCCATCGTGCTGTTCATGCATTAGCCGGAGGAAACGTTGCGCCCGTTGAAGCATGGCTTCTACTGTTTCCACATCAGCAGGAAAAGGGGATGTCTTCAGTACCGGAATGGATGCGCCGGTCAGACTGCCCCAGTCGCGTTCACGCAGGAGTGGGGTATACGTCAGGGGGATGTTTCGCCCCTCCAGCAGGATGGCTGCAGAGTCGACGCAACGTTGCAGGTCGCTGCAGAGGACGGCGTCGAAAGGAATGGAGAGTAGTTCGTCGTGCAGTGCGTGCAACTGTTCCCGTCCGCGTTCGGACAGGTGTCCGGGCAGATGCCCTTGGAGGATTTGTGAGGCGTTCTCTTCCGTCTCTCCGTGTCGTACAAGATAGAGTGTGGTCATAATGGTGTGGGGTTGACAAGTTGATGAGTTGTCGGCAAAAGTACGATATTTATGAGTGCAGGTTCAATAAAAAGCCCTATTTTTGTTTACTGTTTATGCTTCGCATACGCTCACCCTGTCAGGCAGGCATCTCGTCCACGTCCGCTTGCCCGTTCCGGTGTGAGTCTGCGGAAGCTGGATTGTGTATAAATAACCAGAGACTTATAACGTATGACAAACAAATTGAACAATGCGTGGGTGAGAGGCATCTTCTCGCTCATCATCGGTGTGTTATTGGTGGTGTATCCGTCGGCTGCGAGTGTCTATTTCGTGATGGCTGTCGGTGTCTTGTTTTTCATTCCCGGGGCCGTTTCACTGTCTGCCTTTCTGATGCGGCGTGCTGACGGACGTATGTTCCCATTCATGGGACTGGGCAGTTTGCTGTTCGGTTTGTGGCTGTTGATTACTCCCGCTTTCTTTGTCGGAATCCTGATGTATGTGCTCGGAGCGGTACTCGTATTGGCGGGCTTGGGGATGCTGGTCAACCTGTCCGCTATCAGGAAACGTGCACCGGTGGCTGTGGGCTTCTATGTGGTACCCGTCCTGGTGATTGTCGGCGGAATCCTGGTGCTGGTGAATCCTTTTCGTGCAGCGGAACTTCCGTTTATCATTCTGGGAGTAAGCTCAATCATCTATGCCTTGTCCAGCATGCTGAACGCCTACAAGTTCCGTGCAGTGACGATAGAGGCTGTCGAGATTATCGAGGAAGGGCCGTCAGCGGAAGAGCACTCTGAAGCGGAGGCGTCCGAGGTGAAAGAGGTGGAAGGAGAAGCCGATGTGAAGCTGTTGGAGAAGCCGGAGCATCGTGATACTCCACTCTGACGCTGACCTTCGCCTGCTTTCAATGACATGTTGGTAGGGGGTAGACGACGAATAGCCGCCGTATGTACGGACCAAAGTATTATACTTAGGCACCCTAAGTATAATACTTAGCCTACCTAAGTATAATACTTTGGTCTGTATAAGCCCGGCTTAGTTCATGCTTATCCCTACGTTTGACGTTGTCTACTCCCGGGTTTGATGACCGGTTGGGACAAATACAATAAACGCGAACGCTACGGATGTTCATTCACTGCCTCGTGGGCAGAGGAAATGAGTCCGTAGCGTTCGCGTTTATTCTGATGTGGAGGGTTCCGATTATCGGATGAAGAGCAGTTCGCGGTACTTCGGCAAGGTCCACAGTTCGTTGTCAACCATCAGTTCCAGTTTGTCCACGTGATAACGGATGGTTTCCAACATGGGAGCCACATTGTCGTGGTAAGCGATGGCTTTCTCACGTTCATGCTCGATGCGGTTGGCCACCTTGCGTGCATCAACGAGCTTGTCCACTTGCTCCTTGAGGATGCTGGTGTGCTTGGCAATGTCGCGGATGAGTTCCACGTTGCGGGCAGACATCCCTTCCGCTTCAGCCTTGCTGAAAATCTGTTGCATCTTGTACACGTTGTCGATGAGCTCGCTCTGGTATTTGGTGGCGGTCGGGATGATGTGATTCATCACGAGGTCACCGAGGACCCGTGCTTCAATCTGAATCTTCTTGGTGTACATTTCCCATTTTGCCTCGTTGCGTGCTGCCAGTTCCTTGCGGGTCATGACTCCGGTCGATTCGAACATCTTGACGCTTGATTCCGAGAGGTAGTTGTCAAAGATGACGGGGCATGAAGTCTCGCAGTCGAGTCCGCGTCGTTTGGCTTCCTCCTGCCATTCTTCGCTGTAGCCGTTACCGTCAAAACGAATCGGTTTGGACTCCTTGATATACCGGCGCACTACCTTCAAGATGGCGTGTACTTTGGGTTCCCCTTTCTCGATGAGGGCATCCACGTCGGCTTTGAACTCTTTGAGCTGCTCTGCCATGGCAGCATTGAGGGCTATCATTGCCGAGGCGCAGTTGGCTTCGGAGCCGATGGCACGGAATTCAAAACGGTTGCCGGTAAAGGCGAAAGGCGACGTCCGGTTACGGTCCGTATTGTCAATCATGATTTCGGGAATCTGTGGGATGCCGAGGCTCTTTCCCTGCTTGTCGCTGAAGTCTAGCTGTTCGTCTTCCGACTCTTCCAGGTGGTCCAGCATACGGGTCAGCTGACTGCCCAGGAAGGATGAGATGATGGCGGGGGGAGCTTCGTTGCCACCCAGACGATGTGCGTTCGTGGCAGACATGATGCTTGCCTTCAGCAGTCCGTTGTGGCGGTATACGGCCTTCAGTGTGTTGACAATGAAAGAGATGAAGCATAGGTTGTCGGTCGGGGTCTTGCCGGGAGCCATGAGCAGGCGTCCAGTATTGGTGCTGAGCGACCAGTTGTTGTGCTTGCCGGAGCCATTGATGCCTTTGAACGGCTTCTCGTGGAGCAGTACCCGGAAGCCATGTTTGCGGGCAATGTTGCGCATGAGTGCCATGACGAGCATGTTGTGGTCGACGGCAAGGTCGCACTCCTCGTAAATGGGTGCCAACTCAAACTGGTTGGGGGCAACCTCGTTGTGGCGTGTCTTGCAGGGAATGCCCAGTTTCCAGGCTTCGATTTCGAGTTCCTTCATGAAGGCCGCCACCCGGGTCGGTATGGCGCCGAAATAATGGTCTTCCAGCTGTTGGTTCTTGGCCGACTCGTGTCCCATCAGGGTCCGTCCGGTCAGCAGCAAATCGGGGCGTGCCGCATACAGTCCTTCATCCACGAGGAAGTATTCCTGTTCCCAGCCGAGATTGGTATGGACACGTTTCACTTCCGGGTAGAAGTAATGGCAGACATCGGTTGCTGCCTGGTCGACGGCACGAAGAGCCTTCAGCAAGGGAGTCTTATAGTCAAGGGATTCGCCGGTATAGGCGATGAAGATGGTCGGGATGCAGAGAGTGTCTTCGACGATGAAAGCGGGGGAGGAGGGGTCCCATGCGGAATAGCCCCGCGCCTCGAATGTGTTGCGGATACCTCCGTTAGGGAATGAAGAAGCGTCAGTTTCCTGTTGTACCAGCAGCTTGCCGGAGAATTCTTCCACCAATCCGCCTTTGCCGTCGTGTTCCACAAAGGCGTCGTGCTTCTCGGCGGTGCCTTCGGTCAACGGGTGGAACCAGTGTGTGTAGTGGGTCACTCCCAACTCCATGGCCCAACGTTTCATGCCTTCAGCCACAGCATCGGCTATGTTCCTGTCGAGGTTGGCGCCGTTCTCGATGACGTCCATCAGTGCGTTGTAAACGTTGCTGGGCAGATACTTGAACATCTTCTCCTTGTTGAAGACGTATTTGGCAAAGTATTCCGAGGGGCGTTCTTTGGGCAGTTCCACTTCGAGCGGTTTTTTGTGGAAAGCCGTCTCGACAACTTTAAATCTGAGATTCGATGACATAATGAATGATCTTGTTTGTTGTTGACGGCGCAAAGATAATTCTTTTGGTAGAGATTTTGAAAGAATCTCGGACATTTAGTTGAATGTTCAGCCTGTTCTCGTTACTTTTGCAACCAGAACTTTGTTTAATCCTATATTTTATACAAACTATGTTTAAACACTTTTTGTCCGTGATTCTGTTGCTTGCGGTGTCGACCTTGGCGTGGGCCGAACGTGTCGACATGAAGCAGGCAGGTGCCAAGACGGATGGCAAGACTATCAACACCCGACTTATCAACCGTACCATCGAACGCCTGGAGAAGCAGGGAGGCGGTACGCTGTTCTTTCCTGCCGGACGGTATCTGACGGGTCCGATTCACCTGAAGAGCAACATTACGTTGGAGCTGGAAGCTGGAGCGACCTTGCTCTTTTCGACAAATTTTGATGACTACCTGCCCTTTGTGGAGGTGCGTCACGAGGGAGTGATGATGAAGAGTTTCAGTCCGCTTATCTATGCCGTCGATGCCGAAAATATCACCATCAAAGGAGAAGGAACTCTTGACGGACAAGGCAAGGCCTGGTGGGACGAATTCTTCAAGGTCCTGGTTGACTTGCGGGATAATGGCAAGCGTGACGTCAACAAATATCAGCCCATGTTTGAGAAGGCAAATGATGTGGCGCAGATTGCCGCCGAGACAAACGAAGACTGGCATGGAACGCTGGACCGCCGTTTCTTCCGTCCGCCTTTCATCCAGCCGATCCGTTGCAAGAACGTACGCATCGAAGGGGTGAAAATCATCAATTCGCCTTTCTGGACCGTTAATCCGGAGTTTTGCGACAATGTGACGGTGGATGGAGTAACCATTCACAATGTCCCTTCCCCCAATACGGATGGAATCAATCCTGAGTCGTGCCGTAACGTGCATATCAGCAACTGTCACATCTCCGTCGGCGATGACTGCATCACGATTAAGAGCGGTCGTGACCTTCAGGCACGTAAACTGGGTGCTGCCTGCGAAAACATCACCATCACCAACTGCACGATGCTGAGCGGGCACGGAGGTGTTGTCATTGGCAGCGAGATGAGTGGCGGCGTACGTCGGGTCACTATCAGCAACTGCGTCTTTGAGGGAACGGACCGTGGCATTCGTCTGAAGTCCACCCGCGGACGTGGTGGTGTGGTCGAGGACATTCGCGTGAGCAACATCGTGATGAAGGATATCAAGAAGGAAGCCCTGGTCTTCAACTTGAAATATAGCAAGATGCCCCAGGAACCCGTGAGCGACCGTACTCCCGTCTTCCGTAACATTCACATCTCCGGTGTGACGGTTAACGGTGTTCAGACTCCCATCAAGTTCGTCGGACTGGAGGAGGCGCCCATCACTGATATTGTGTTGCGTGACATTCAAATCAAAGATGGCAAGGAACCCAATATCTTCCAGGATTGCGAAGGTATCATTATGGATAATGTAATGGTTAACGGAGAAAAGGCAGCTTTGTAAACCACATAAGATAAAACTGTAGTAGCAACCTTCCCCAAGCAATAGGTGCGTATGCATGACGTCTGTAGAACGGTCGTGTGTAAAGAATCCGGTCATCCGGTTTCCGTGCGTATTGTTTGGGGAGGCTTGTATCTGTACTTGTCGGTGGTCTCTGCCGGGAATAGGAGCGAGAGCCCGTCCGTACAAACTTTTTTCAATATCATAGTTCCTTGCAAACGAAATCTTTGTAAATTTGCAAATCTTTTGACGAATGTATAAAAACTGAAGATATGAATATCTCTTATAACTGGCTAAAAGAGTATGTCGGTTTCGACTTGACTCCCGGTGAAGTGGCGGAGGCATTGACTTCTATCGGACTGGAAGTCGGAGCTGTGGAAGAAGTACAATCCATCAAAGGTGGACTTGAAGGTATCGTTATTGGTGAAGTACTCACCTGCGAGCCCCATCCCAATTCAGACCACATGCATATTACGACAGTCAATCTGGGCAACGGTGAACCCGTACAGATTGTATGTGGCGCTGCGAACGTTGCAGCCGGACAAAAAGTCGTGGTGGCAACATTGGGCACCAAGCTGTATGATGGCGATGAATGTTTCACAATTAAGAAATCCAAACTTCGCGGTGTGGAATCCCTTGGCATGATTTGTGCGGAGGATGAAATTGGTCTGGGTACCAGCCATGAAGGCATTATGGTTCTCCCCGACAGTGCCATACCGGGAACACCTGCAAAGGACTATTTCAATATAAAGAGTGACTACGTTATCGAGGTAGATATCACTCCGAACCGTGCTGATGCTTGTTCTCATTATGGCGTGGCACGCGACTTATACGCCTATCTGGTTCAAGCGGGGAAAGAGACTTCATTGACCCGTCCTTCCGTAGAAGGATTCCATGTAGACAACCAGGAATTACCCATCGACATCGAAGTGACAGATTCTACGGCGTGTCCCCGTTATGCAGGTGTGACAGTAAAAGGCGTAACGGTAAAGGAAAGTCCGGCCTGGCTTCAGGATAAACTCCGTCTGATTGGTTTGCGTCCCATCAATAATGTGGTCGACGTGACCAACTATATCCTGCATGCTTATGGTCAACCGCTCCACTGCTTTGATGCTGATAAGATCAAAGGAGGCAAGGTGATTGTGAAGACCATGCCACAAGGTACTCCGTTTGTAACTCTGGATGAGGTTGAGCGTAAACTTGATGCTCATGATTTGATGATATGCAATGCGGAAGAGCCTATGTGTATGGCTGGCGTATTCGGAGGACTGGATTCCGGCTCAACCGAAGCTACCAAAAACGTATTCCTGGAGAGTGCTTATTTCAATCCGACAACCGTACGTAAGACAGCGCGTCGTCATGGTCTGAATACGGACTCTTCCTTCCGCTTTGAGCGTGGCATTGATCCGAATGGTGTTATTTACTGCCTGAAACAGGCTGCGATGCTTATCCAGGAACTGGCGGGTGGAACCATCTCTATGGACATTAAGGATTTGTATCCTCAACCGATAGAAGACTTCACCGTCGAATTGGACTACCGCTATGTACATGACCTGGTCGGCAAGACGATTCCCGTAGAAGATATCAAACGAATCGTTACTGCTTTGGAGATGAAAATCGTGGCAGAGACACCGGAAGGCATTACCTTGAAGATACCGCCTTATCGTGTGGATGTACAGCGTCCGTGTGACGTCGTGGAAGATATTCTCCGCATTTACGGATATAATAATGTAGAGATTCCCTTGACCTTAAAGTCCAGTCTGACGACAAAAGGAGAAGTGGATAAATCCCAAAAGCTGCAGAATCTGGTGTCTGAACAGCTTGTCGGCTGCGGTTTTAACGAGATTCTGAATAACTCATTGACAAAGTCTGCCTATTACGATCATTTGGAAAGTTATCCCTCACAGCATCTGGTCATGTTGATGAATCCGCTCAGCAGTGACTTGAACTGCATGCGCCAGACTTTGCTGTTTGGAGGACTGGAAAGTATCCAGCACAATGCCAACCGTAAGAATGCGGACTTGAAATTCTTTGAGTTTGGCAATTGCTATCAGTTCGATGGTGAGAAGAAGAATGCAGAAAAGGCATTGGCACCTTATAGTGAAAGCTGTCATCTGGGTCTTTGGATAACCGGTAAGCGTGTGACTAACTCTTGGGCTCATCCGGAGGAGAACAGTTCCGTTTATGAACTGAAGGCATACGTATTAAATATCTTCACCCGTTTAGGCTTGAACCTGGGAGGACTGGTCTTCGGTAATCTGTCCAATGACATTTACTCGGCAGCTATCAGCATCCATACCAGAGGGGGCAAGCTGATTGCTACGTATGGTATCCTTACCCGGAAACTGCAGAAGGCATTTGATTTGGATAATGAAGTTTATTATGCCGATATCAATTGGAATGAGCTGATGAAGGCCGTAAAGAATGTGAAAGTCGGCTATACGGAAATCAGTAAGTTCCCTGCTGTAAAGCGTGACCTGGCATTGCTCATTGACAAGAACGTACAGTTCGTGGAAATTGAAAAGATTGCCTATGAAAGTGAGCGCAAGTTGCTGAAAGCCGTAGAGTTGTTTGATGTTTATGAGGGGAAGAACCTCGAAGCGGGAAAGAAGAGCTATGCAGTCAGCTTCCTGCTGCAAGATGAGAATGCGACACTCAACGACAAGCAGATTGATAAGATCATGCAGAAACTGATTACTAACTTGGAAAACAAGTTGGGAGCCAAGCTGAGATAACCTGGAAAAGATAATCAATAAAACTAATCTATAGATTCTAAAAACATTAATCCAATGGGAAGAGCGTTTGAATATAGAAAAGCTACAAAGCTGAAAAGATGGGGTCACATGGCCAAGACATTTACAAGACTCGGTAAACAAATTGCTATTGCAGTGAAAGCTGGAGGTCCTGAACCGGAGAACAATCCTACCCTGCGTTCAGTCATTGCTACCTGCAAGCGTGAAAACATGCCGAAGGACAATATCGAGCGTGCCATCAAGAATGCAATGGGCAAAGACCAGAGCGACTATAAAGGAATGACTTATGAAGGATATGGTCCTCACGGAGTTGCCATCTTTGTCGATACACTGACTGACAACACGACTCGTACTGTTGCCGACGTACGTTCCGTATTCAATAAGTTTGGCGGTAATCTGGGCACTACGGGATCATTGGCTTTCTTGTTTGACCATAAATGTGTCTTTACGTTCAAGAAGAAGGAGGGTATTGATATGGAAGAGTTGATACTCGACCTGATTGATTACAACGTGGAGGACGAATTTGATGAGGACCCGGAAGAAGGTACCATCACGATTTATGGTGACCCAAAGAGCTATGCAGCCATTCAAAAGCACTTGGAAGAATGCGGATTTGAGGATGTCGGTGGTGACTTTACCTATATTCCCAATGACTTGAAAGACGTAACTCCCGAGCAACGTGAGACAATCGATAAGATGATCGAACGCCTGGAAGAGTTCGACGATGTGCAGACTGTGTACACCAACATGAAACCGGCGGAGGAAGAATAAGTCAGTATCCCATTCCTTTCATGAAGATCCTGTATAAGACACAAGGAACTTGTAGCACCCACATTGACCTTTCGGTGGAAGACGGCTGTATTAAGGATGTCTGTTTCTGGGGTGGGTGCAATGGTAATCTGAAAGGTATATGCAGTTTGATACGAGGCATGAGAGTCGAAGATGTATTGGCTCGTTTGGAAGGAATAAAATGCGGGCATCGCACAACATCCTGTCCGGACCAATTATGCAAGGCTCTCCGTCAGATTACTAAGGACACTCAGTAAAAGTCCCTAAAAAGTGTAGAGGGCATGTGAAGAGGTTGTTTTCAATCCTTCATATGCCCTTTTTTATTTGGTGTTTACTAATCTCATCGCTTTGACAAAAGAGAATCTTTGAGAAGTCCATACAATATATAGTGGTTCATGCAAGAAAACCTGATATATACACTATATTTGGACAAAATATAAAAAGTATGGAGATGAAACATATCCTAGGCCTTGATTTAGGGACAAATAGTATTGGTTGGGCAGTTATCAGAGCCCATCAAGATGCTGACGGGCATACCACATTGCAAGATATCCTGGCTGCCGGAAGCCGGATTATTCCGATGGATGCCGCGACACTGACTGATTTTGACAAAGGTAATGCCAGGTCCGGGACAGCAGAGCGTACAAGTTTCAGAAGCATGCGTCGTCGTCGGGAACGGCAGCTGTTACGTCGCGAACGTTTGCATCGGGTATTGATGCTGTTGGGATTCCTGCCACAACACTATGCCAACTCATTGACGCGATATGGTGAGTTTGCAGACAACAGGGAATGCAAGTTGCCTTGGGTGAAAGATGAGTCGGATGGGAAATATCATTTCCTTTTTCAGGACGCATTTCATGAAATGTGCGAAGACTTCCGTCAATCAGCTCCCCAATGGGTCGCCGACGGAAAGAAGGTGCCCTATGACTGGACACTCTATTACCTACGCTGTAAAGCTTTGTCCCGTAAAATAAGCAAGGAGGAATTGGCTTGGATTCTGCTAAGTTTTAACCAAAAACGAGGATACTATCAGGCACGGGATGAAGAGGACGAAGTAACCACGAACAAGCTGGAAGAATATTATGCCGGAAAAGTGGTTCGTGTGGATGATACAGGCGAACGGAAAGGGAAAAATGTCTACTATGACATAACGCTTGAAAACGGATGGGTATATCGGTATGCAGCCCGTATTTATCCCGACTGGGTGGGGCAAGTAAAGGAATTTATTGTTACGACAACGCTCAATCCGGATGGTACTCCTAAAACAGACAAGGCGGGCGAAGTGAAACGTTCCTTCCGTATGCCTAAAGATGATGACTGGACCTTGATAAAGAAAAAGACGGAGAGGGATATCGACCGTTCGCAAGAAACCATAGGGCAATATATCTATCATGCTTTATTAAAAGATCCATCACAGAAGATCAGAGGAAAGCTTATAGGCACGGTCGAACGTAAATATTATAAAGATGAACTGAGACGTATCTTGGATAGGCAGATTCAGTTCCATCCCGAGTTGCGGGACCGTGAATTGTATTATACATGTTTGCAGGAGCTTTATCCCTCCAACGTGGCATTCCGGAATACATTGGTGAATCGTGATTTTACTTATTTATTTTTGGATGATATACTCTTTTATCAACGTCCCCTTAAAAGCAAGAAGTCACAGATCAGTGACTGTCCTTATGAAGAACACTTCTATACGGATAAGGAAACAGGAGAGCGTATATCGGTTCCTGTAAAATGTATCGCAGTCTCTCATCCTCTCTATCAGGAATACCGGTTGTGGCAGTTCATCCAGAACCTGCGTATCTATTGTAGAGAAGCACGTATCGATGGAAATTTGATGATTGACTGGGAAGTTACCAGTGAATTGTTGCAGACGGAGGAGGACAAGACTGCATTGTTCGATTGGCTGAATGACAAAGAGAGTGTGAAACAGCCGGAGTTGGTCGCATTTCTACTGGGAGGCAAGGCTAATAAAAAACAAATCAAGGCTTACCGGTGGAACTATATGGATGACGACACAAAGGGATATCCTTGCAATGAGACACGTGCAAGTCTCTTGAAATATCTGAGAGAGGCTCAAACAGACTCGTCCTTCCTCACTCGTGAACGGGAAGAAGCTCTATGGCATATCCTGTACTCTATATCCGACAAGGGAGAATTAAAGAGCGCTTTGGGTAAATTTGCTGTCAAGCATGGATTGAATGAAAGGTTTGTAACTGTCTTCAGCAAATTTCCGCCTTTTAAAAAGGATTATGGAAGCTATTCGGCAAAAGCACTTAAGAAGCTGTTGCCATTGATGCGCATGGGCCATCATTGGCAGGAAGCTTCCTTTATTCCTTCTACCCGTCAGCGTATGGAGAAATTCATTAATGGGGAGTATGATGATTCGATTGATAAGCGCACTTATGAAAAATTAGAGAGTTTGACTGAGGTGTCACAATATCGTGGGCTCCCTGGCTGGTTGGCTTGCTATGTGGTTTATGACCGTCATTCAGAAGGGAGGGATATAGAAAGATGGACTTCTCCGTCTGACATCGATTCCTATTTGGCACAATTCAAGCAGCATTCGTTACACAATCCCATTGTGGAACGTGTGGTCTTGGAAACTCTACGTACCGTGAGGGATATTTGGAAACAGGTAGACCATATCGATGAAATACATATCGAGTTGGGACGTAATATGAAGCTTCCGGCAGACAAACGTCGGCAGATGACCGAACAGGCGTGGAAAAACGAACAGACGAACTTACGCATCAAAGCATTGTTGCTGGAATTTGCCAGACCGGGGTATGACATAGAGAATGTACGTCCCTATTCGCCCTATCAGCAGGACCAGCTACGCATCTACGAAGAGGCTGTACTGGGTGCCAATGAATGCCCGGATGACATCAGTGCCATATTGAAGAAGTTCAATGGACTCAATCCGCCGACTTCTGCGGAAGTCTTACGCTACAAGTGCTGGTTGGAACAGAAATACCGTTCACCCTATACGGGACGTACAATTCCGTTGAGCAAACTGTTTACTTCCGCTTATGAAATAGAACATATTATCCCAAAGCAACGCTATTTCGATGACTCCTTTAGCAATAAAGTCATTTGTGAGTCGGAAGTGAATAAGAAGAAAGGTGCCATGTTGGGGTATGAATTTATCAAGTCGTATCATGGAGCTTCCATTACCTTGAATAGGGGAGGTACAGCTTCTATCTTTTCTGTAGAGGCTTATGAGAACTTCGTCAAGGAGCACTATGCTCATAATAGGGGCAAGATGAAAAAGCTGCTGATGGATGATGTCCCCGACTCATTTATTTCACGTCAGCTAAATGACAGTCGCTACATCAGCAAGCTTATGAAATCCATATTATCTAACTTGGTTCGTGAAGAGGGTGAGAAAGAAGCTATTTCCAAGAATCTGATTGTGTGTACAGGAGGTATCACCGATCGTCTGAAGAAAGATTGGGGAATTCATGACGTATGGAATGACATCATCTTTCCACGCTTTAAGCGTTTGGATGAAATGGATAGCTCGCATACATACATTACCTTGAATACGCACCGTCATCCTATTCCTTCCATGCCGTTGGAGTTTCAACGGGGCTTCAGCAAGAAACGGATCGATCACCGGCATCACGCCATGGATGCCATCGTGATAGCGTGTGCCACACGGAATATAGTCAATTATCTTAATAATGAATCTGCCCGGCATGATGCCAAGACCAGCCGGATGGATTTGCAAAGGTTGCTATGTACGGCAAATAGAAAATTGATAGACAAGCCTTGGAAGACTTTCACGCAAGATACCTGTAAAGTTTTGGAAGATATGATTGTCAGCTTTCAGAGAACTCTGCGAATCATCAATAAAACGAAGAACTATTACTTGCGGTTTGAAGATGGCAAGAAGCGAAGAGTCCTTCAGACGAAAGGTGATAATTGGGCTATACGCAAACCTCTCCATAAAGAGACTTTTTATGGGGAAATTAACTTGCGCCGGATTGAGACCCTTTCTCTAAACAAGGCATTGGAACGTATTCCTGATATTGTGGAAAGAGATTTAAGAAAGAAGTTAAGTGAATTGCTTAGCTTGGGTTATAATGCCAAACGGATAAAAGGCTATTTCGAGGAACATAAGGAGGAATGGTCGGATGTGAACTTGTCAAAAATAAAGGCATATTATTTTACGAAGCAGAAAAACAAACGTTATTTTGCAGCTCGGACGGAACTTGATACATCTTTCAATAAGGATAAGATAGAGAATAAGATTGCTGATACGGCAATTCAGAAAATTCTGTTGCAACACTTGGAGGCTTATGGTAACGATGCTGAACAGGCTTTTTCCCCTGAAGGGATTGATACCATGAACCGGAATATCCGACAGCTGAATGGCGGACGTTCGCATCAACCGATTTATAAGGTCAGAGTCTATGAAGAAGCCACGAAGTTTGCAGTCGGACGAAGGGGAAATAAGTCGACTAAGTTTGTCGAGGCGGCTAAAGGTACCAACTTGTTCTTTGCTATTTATGAAATATCTCAAGTAGATGGGAATGGCAATAGACAGACGTCACGAACTTTCAGCAGTATTCCACTTAATGTCGCTGTTGAACGGTTGAAACAAGGACTGCCTCCAGTTCCGGAAGATGAAGAAGGAAATGCTCCCAAGTACGTGCTTTCTCCCAATGACCTGGTTTATCTTCCGACGGAAAGGGAACTGAAGCGGCGTGAGATAGCTATGCCGATAGATAAGTCTCGTATTTATAAGATGGTGAGTTGTACGGGAAAAGACTGCTTCTTTATCCCTGCGAATACAGCAGTACCTATTGTAGACAGGTATGAGTACTCTTCTATGAACAAAATTGGACGTGCTCTTACCGGTGAAATGATTAAAGAAATATGCCTACCGCTAAAAATTGATCGGCTAGGGCAGATTATCGAAATATCTACCTTCTAAAATATAGCCTTATGATAAAGCGTACCCTTTATTTTAGTTCTCCGGCCTATTTAGGGAAATTAGCTGAATATCCCTGCCCAAAATGAGCGTTTTCGGAAACAACTTGAAGCTTCTTTGTCTTAAAAAAACAATTGTGGCAGCAAACGATTCAGGCAAAAATTGCGAATCAAACTGCTGCCTACTCTTGGCATCCATCATCATAATCGTTACAATGCATATTGTTTGGCTGATGATATTATGGAACCTTATCGTTCATATGTTGATAGGTTGGTCTTTCAAATGTCTAGACGATATGATATGAGTAAAGTAGAACTCACGAAAAGTCAAAAAGCGGAGTTGCTGTCTATCCCTACGTTTGATGTGCAAATATCTGGCAAGCGGAGTCCTTTGATGATAGCTGTGGGGCAGAGCAGCAATTGGAACTCTTCTAGAAACAATAAATCCCACCTCAGAGTGGGATTTATTGTTTTGAAACAGCCTTTTTTTATTTTCCTAATAGAGCCTTTAACTTGTTTATATTCAGAGAATAACATATAATCTGCTGTCTCTGATGGCTCAAAGGTAGTAATTTAGAAGCAAATCACAACTTGTCAATGGCGTAATTGAATACAGTCCGTGCTGTCTCTGATGGCTCAAAGGTAGTAATTTAGAAGCAAATCACAACAGTTGAACAGGGCGAAACGCTTGTTGATGGCTGTCTCTGATAGCTCAAAAGTACAATTAGAGTTCGGGAAGATAGAGTGGGCTCCGTTCCAGGGCGGCAGCCAACGCGGCAGAGGCGTCGTCACCATCCACCTGGTGACCGACTGGACAGAGGGCGGGCACGATGCAGCCTTCGACCTCAGCCATCGGTTCTATAAGGCTCTTGACGGACTGAGTGGAGAGAGCTTCAACGGACGTCGCTGTTGGAGACGAACACGAACCACAACCACAAGGAGATACTTGAGAGTATCGACAGCTATGCCGTGCGCTACCTGTTGCGATAGGGCGCACGAGTTGCAATGATGAGGAAGGTGTGTCGTAATAAGTGATGCACCTTCTTTTTTCCGTCAATTACAAAAGAAAAGTTCGATATTTTAAAAAGAATTGGACAATGCCTATATCAAACTGTGAATTGATTATGAATCAATTTATGCTTATGTTTGAAAACAGAATCCAGATATAAGAAAAAACTTACAGCTGAATCCTGTTTCCATTTACACAAAATTTTGAACAGCGTCACACAGTAAGAATTTGGATGTGATTACTCTGCTTTTGCCGGAGTATAACGCTTGTTCAATCCGTCAATGACTTCCTGTGTGATATTCAGGGCTGGATCTGCATACAGCAGGTTATTGAAGCCGGCATTATTGATAATCAGATTATATCCTTTGGTCTTGTTGTATTCTTTCAGATAAGCATTGATGGAATCGCGCAATTGGATATTGTTCTTGTCGCTTTCCTGTTGGAGCTCTCCCATCAGACGCTGATGGAGTGCTTCGAGGTCCTGACGTTTCTTAATCAGACGGTTCTGCTCCTGTTGTGCTCTTTCCGGAGTGAATACATGATTTTGATATTTACGTTCAAAATCGCGCATTTCGTTGTCAAGGCTCTTCATTTTCTCTTTCAGGGTTACCTCTACATTCTCCTGCTTCTTTATCATAGCCTCATTCAGGTCCTTACAAAGATTGTAGTTATTCAGCAAGCTGTCGATTTCAACATAGGCTATTTTTAAGTCAGATACGCTTCCCGCAGGAGTCGAGTTGTCGCTTGTCGTGTTGGCAGCTTTGTTCCCATCACATTGTGTAAAAGCAACCATGATGGCCAAAGCTGAAAGCCCACTCACGATAAAGTTTCTTTTTTTCATACTTATCTGTTTCTATACAGTTTATAAAACGATTATTCATTGCTGGATGCCGACGTGTGCAGGCTTTCGCGTATGCCGGGGCGGTTGAGTCTGGCTTCACGGTCCTGAGATTGCACACAGTGTACACCTCTTTTTCTCATTGCCGGATTGCCACTGACGTGTGTATTGGGAAATTTCCCGTTCTTTTTCACGATGATTTGCAAAGCCAGCAACGCGATGCAAATAGCAACTATTAACACGGATATGAGGATTGTTTCAAGCATTTCTTCTAAATTTGTGCTGCAAAGATATAGTTTTGCGCTCACTCTCACAGCTCTTTTTACTTAAAAAATGAGAGAGGGCTCGGAAAGGATATTTTGATTTAACCAAAATTAGTGGAGATAGACTAATTATACACGATAAAAAGGAGACTTTAACGATGGAACATCAAACGAAACTACAACCGGAATGTGTATTCCATTACTTTGCAGAGGTTTGTAAGATACCTCGTCCGTCAAAGAAAGAAGAGAAGATGATTGCTTTCCTGAAGGATTTCGGGGAAAAGCATGGGTTGGAAACAAAAGTCGATAAGGCTGGTAATGTGTTGATAAAGAAACCGGCTACTCCGGGGTTTGAGAACCGTAAAACGGTGATTCTCCAATCGCACATTGATATGGTGTGTGAGAAGAATAAGGAGACACGGCATGATTTTGAAAAGGATCCTATCGAAACTTACGTGGATGGAGAATGGTTGCGTGCCAAGGGGACTACTTTGGGAGCAGACAACGGCATTGGAGTAGCTACGGAACTGGCTATTCTGGCAGCCGATGATGTGAAGCATGGACCGATTGAATGCCTGTTTACCGTAGATGAAGAGACTGGATTGACTGGCGCTTTTGCATTGGAGAAAGGTTTCATGGACGGTGACATCCTGCTGAATCTTGACTCAGAAGACGAAGGTGAACTGTTTATTGGTTGTGCCGGTGGCGTACGTACATTGGTTGAGTTTGATTATCAACCCGTAACTGTTCCCGCTGATTTCTTTTGCTTCCGGCTGGCTGTTGAGGGGCTGACCGGTGGACATTCCGGAGATGACATCAATAAGATGCGTGCGAATGCCAACAAGCTGCTGGGTCGCTTCCTTTATCAGACTAACCGTAAGTATGATTTCTATTTGCTGGATATTGACGGTGGCAACCTCCACAATGCCATTCCACGTGAAGCCCATGCCCTTTGCGCCATACCGATGGAGCATAAGGAAGATATCCGGGTAGATTGGAATATTTTTGCAGCCGAAGTAGAGGAGGAATATGCCGCTACGGAGAAAAACATGAAATTCAAGTTGGATTCGGAGACTTATCATGCTGAGGCTATCGAGCGCCAGGTAGTGACAAGGTTCCTGGCAGCTGTGCAAGGAGTGTTCAATGGAGTCTTTGCCATGAGTCAGGATATTCCGGGACTGGTAGAAACATCTTCGAATCTGGCTTCCATCAAGGTGCGTGATCATAAAGTCATTGTGACGAGTAGTCAGCGCAGTTCCATTCTGTCAGCTCGCAAAAATGTGGCAGACAGCATTCAGTCCGTGTTTGAACTGGCTGGTGCGCGTGTAGATGTCGGTGAGGGATATCCGGGTTGGAAACCGAATACACAGTCCGAAATTCTCCAGATTGCCGTAGATACCTATAAGGAACTGTTTGGTGTAGAGCCAAAGGTGAAGGCAATCCATGCCGGATTGGAATGCGGCCTGTTCCTGGAGAAATATCCGTCTCTGGATATGGTTTCGTTCGGTCCGACTTTGAGAGGGGTACACTCACCTGATGAGCGGATGCTCATCCCGACGGTAGATAAGTTCTGGCGCCATCTGTTGGCTGTCCTCCAGCGTATCCCGCTCAAGGCATAAGGCATGAAACAGAATTTGTAAAGCGAGGGCATGATTTGTGAATAGTCACAAGGAGTGCCCTTGTTTTATGTCTGTCCGGTTACTCGTGATGATAAGGACCTCCGTTGAGAATATTCATGGCGCGATAAAGCTGTTCGACAAAGACCAGGCGTACCATCTGATGGGAGAAGGTCATCTTCGAGAGGGAAACTTTCTCATGAGCTGCCTGATAAACATCGGATGAAAAGCCGTAAGGACCACCGATAATGAATACCAGCCGTCTGTTGACCGTATTCAGCTTCCGTTCCATCCATGATGCGAACTCTACGGAGCGGAATTCCTTTCCACCCTCATCGAGTAATACGATGACATCACCCGGCTGGAGGGCTTTCAGGATGAGTTCGCCTTCTTTTTCTTTTTGTTGTTCCATGGAAAGCTTCTTGGTGTTTTTCAGTTCCGGAATTACTTCCATGTCAAACGATATATAGTGTTTGGTACGTTCTACATAGTCGTTAATGGCAGCAATGTAATGCTTTTCGACAGTCTTTCCTACGACCAATAATACGGTTTTCATCGGATTCTTCGGTTGGTTCAGGTTGCAAAGATAGGGTAATTGGTCCGGAATGTCAATATGAGTTGTCGTGCTTGTACCCGGACATGTAATCATCATGAAATGGGGCTCGTTGGTCATACCGCTGTATGACACGAGCCCCTTCCTTCTTAAATATAGAGAGAGTGTATGGTGCGTTATTGGATTGTCTTGTTGTTCAGGTAGCTTTGCAGTTCTTGTTTGTAGCTGTCCGAGATGGGGATGTATTCCTTTCCAAATACGATTCGTCCGCGGTCAATGAGGCGGATTTTACTTTTCTGCACGATGTAGGAACGATGTACACGTAAGAATCGGGAAGAGGGAAGATGCTCTTCTACCGATTTCAGGCTCATGAGGGATAAGATAGGACGAGGTTCATGCTCCAGGTAAATCTTTACGTAGTCTTTCAGTCCTTCGATGTAGAGAATGTCGTCCAGACGAATCTGTATGAGCTTGTAGTCGCTCTTCACGTAAATGAATTCATCGCCGTTATCCGTGTCTTCTCCATGTCCGTTTGCAGCATTCTGCGACGCCTCTTTCATCTCAAACCATGCCAATGCCTTGTTGGACGCTTCGAGAAACTCTTTGTAACTGATAGGCTTCAGCAAGTAATCCAACGCATTGACCCGGTAGCTGTCCAGCGCATACTGGCTGAATGCCGTTGTGAAGATGATGCGTGTTTCGGGCACTACCATCTGTGAGAACTCCAGTCCGTTCAGTTCGGGCATCTGTATGTCCAGAAACAGCAGGTCTACCGGATTCTCTTGCAGTCCTTTCATTGCAACCACTGCACTGGAATATTTACCCTGGAGTTGCAGAAACGGAGTTTTGTTGACATAGGTTTCCAGCAGGTCCAGAGCCAACGGTTCATCATCGACAATTGCACACGATAGATTCATAGTTTACATGGTTTTATTGGGATATGTATTAATGGCCAGCAGAGAGGTATAGACACTTCCGTCCGCGTTGACACCCTTCCGCCATTCATAGCGTCCCGGATAAAGCAACTCCAGACGTTTTTTCACCTGTTCGAGCCCGATGCCACTTCCGCTTTTGTCCGAACGGTTTTTCGGATGGTTGCTGTTGGCAATCTCACAGACCACTTGTCCTTCCCGTTCACTGATGGTGATGCTGATGAAACTCGGTTCAGTCGGACTGATTCCATGCTTGAAGGCATTTTCGATGAGTGAGATGAAGATGAGCGGGGCTATGGGTGTCTGGCTGTCTTTCGCCACTTCGATGTTAATGACCAGACTGACTCCTTTCACCAGACGGATACGCATCAGCTCGATGTAGTTGTGTATAAAGTCTATCTCTTTACACAAAGGTACAAAGGTTCCCCGGTTTTCATAGAGTACATGTCTCAAAAGTTTAGACAAATCCTGAACGGCTTGCTGTGCCTTGTCTGTATCGAATGCAATGAGGGCATAGATGTTGTTCAGTGTGTTGAGCAGGAAGTGAGGATTCAGCTGGTTACGCAAGTTGTTGAGCTCGGCTTCCATGCGGCTTTGCTCTGCCTCTTGCCGTGCCGTTTCCGCTTTTTGCCACTGCATGCTCAGGCGGATGACCGTGCCCAGTCCTGCCATGAAGATGTACATGACACAGTCTTTGATGAGAAAAGCCCAACGAGGTGGATGGTGAAAGCTGACAAATGGCTCAACCTTTGTATCTTTCCCAAAGAAACAATCCTGAAGATAAGGGAAATAGAACAGATGGAAGAATACCAGTAACACAGCAATGAGCAAAACATTGTAGAGCAGGTAGCGTGACCGTTCTTTTTTCAGAAGGAACTTGGGTACCAGCAGCCAATAATTTGCATAGAAGATGATGAAGAATGAAACTGGGATGGAGAGGCGACGGAAATATTCATTCCACCGTATACCCTCCGAATGGTCTTCCATCAGTAGCGGAAAGGTGAAAAGCAACACCCATGCGATGATATGTATGTAGATAGCCAAGTGGGCTGTTTTGGGAGTAAAATCGTGTTTCATAGTGTATTGTTACGCTTTCCGTTTAACCAGTCCGGTACTTTGGGAGAAGTACCGGACTGGAGATACTGTGCTTTCTTGAACCGAGAGTTTTATTCGTACCGTAAAGCCTCGATCGGGTCCAGATTGGCAGCCTTCTGTGCAGGATACCATCCGAAGAAAATGCCTGTTATGGTGCAGACTGCAAAGCTCAGCAGGACGCTCCAAGGCTGGATGAAGACGGGCCAATGTGCCACGAACTTGACAACCCAGCTGGCACCACATCCGATGATGACGCCGATGAGTCCGCCTGTAATGCTGATCAGGATGGCTTCGATAAGGAATTGGCTCAGAATGTCAACTCCCCGTGCTCCGACTGACATGCGCAAGCCGATTTCCCGGGTACGTTCGGTTACCGAGACGTACATGATGTTCATGATGCCGATACCACCTACGATAAGTGAGATTCCGGCGATGCAAGCCAGCAGGGTTGTCATCAAGTCAGTGGTCGTGTTGAGCATTTGGCTGAGTTCCTGCTGGGTTCGGATGGTAAAGTCATCTTCATCCGTATCGCGCAGTTTGTGTTCCCGACGTAAAATCTTTCCGATTTCATCGGTGGCATACTCGGTCATGTCCTCTGTCAGTGCTGAAGCATAGATGCCTTGCAGGTAGGTGACGGCAAGCAATCGCTTCATCACAGTGGTATAGGGAGCGATGACGATATCATCCTGGTCCATACCCATCGAGTTGTAGCCTTTTGACTTCAAGACTCCGACCACCCGGAAGGGAACCTGGTTGAAACGTATGACTTGTCCCACAGGATCGCTTCCGTCAGGGAACAGATTGTCGACAATGGTTTTTCCAATGATGCACACTTTGGCGGAGGTGCGTATGTCATTTTCTGTGAACATCTCTCCCTGCTCTACGGTGAGCTGGCGTATCTTCAGGTAGTCGATGCTGGCACCGTTGACGGAGGAGGGATAGTTCTCTGAACCATGAATGAGTTGTCCGGAAGCTGACACGTTCGGGCTGATGGCGGAGAGATAGGTGCACTCATTGCGCAGAGTCTCATAGTTCTCCAGCTTTAACGTCTGCATTTCTGAAGCGTCGCGACGGACACCGCCACGCATCTCACCTCCCGGATGAATCATAATCATATTTGAGCCCATTTCGGAGATTTGTGCCTGGATGCTCTTCTTTGAACCTTGACCGATGGCAATCATTGTGATGACGGATGCAACGCCGATGATGATGCCAAGCATGGTCAGGAAGGCTCGGAGCTTGTTGTTGGCCAAGGCTCGCAGGGCTATCTTAAATAAGTTGCTAACATTCATACTATGTTTTGTTGTTTATGAGTTTGTCAGTCTTCATCATTCCGGGGCAATGCTGCCAACGCCTGTTTAGCTGAGAGGACATTGGCATTCACCACGTCTTCAATGATGTGTCCGTCTCGCAGACGGATATTCCGACTGCTGTACTGGGCTATTTCAGGGTTGTGAGTGACGAAGATGATGGTACGTCCTGCCGCATGCAATTCCTGAAACAATACCAGAATTTCGAAGGAGGTGCGGGTATCTAGGTTTCCGGTTGCCTCGTCTGCCAAAATCACTGCCGGATTGTTGACCAATGCCCGAGCGATTGCCACACGTTGCATTTGTCCTCCTGACATCTGATTGGATTTATGTTCCAGTCGGTCACCCAGACCTACACGCTGCAGGGCTTCGATGGCACGTTTGCGGCGTTCTGTTGCACTTACGGCCGGATTGTACATCAGGGGGAGTTCTACATTCTCCACAGCAGTGGTTTTCGGGAGCAGGTTGTAGTTCTGAAAGACAAATCCGATTTTCCGGTTGCGCAGAATTGCTCGTTCGGCTTTGCTCATTTGTCGGACAGAGATGCCGTCAAGGTAATATTCACCGCTGGTGGGGGTATCCAGGCAGCCCAGTGTGTTCAGTAACGTAGACTTTCCGGACCCCGACGTTCCCATGATGGTGACAAACTCTCCTTCTTCGATGGAGAACGAGACACCGCGCAATGCGTGAACAGTCTCGTCTCCCACTTGGAAGTTCCGTTTGATATTTTCTATGCTGATGACAGTTTTACCCATAATTACTTTTTCTCGTTTTTCTTTTTATTTCTGTCAGGAGGTCCCGGCATGAACGGGCTTCTCTCGCCTTGTTCCCCGGATACTGCTTCTCCACCCATCAGTGAACCGGTTTCAGCTTCACTGACGATGGTAGTCCCTTCGCTGATGCCTCCCAGAATTTCCGTATTGATGCCGTTACTCAGTCCGATGGTTACGGGATGTGCCTGGAAGACATGGTTCTCGTAGGTCCATACCTTGTGTTCCCCTTCGCAGTCGTTCACAACATCTTCCTCTCCCAGCATCGGTGGTTCAGGGGTGAAGCGCAAGGCCTTGCTCGGCACGCAGAGAACTCCTTTCTTGTCGAGTGTATAGATGGTGACATTGGCTGTCAGGCGCGGTTTCAGTTTCAGATCCGGATTGTCAGCGGTGATGACGACTTCATACGTTACCACTGTTTCGCTCGTGCTGGCTGTACTGGAGCTGGAACTGCTTTTACTGCTACCCAAACGGATTTGTGCCACTCGTCCTTCAAACGTATCTTCGGGATAGGCATCCACCGTGAAGCTTACGCGTTGCCCATTCTGCACTCCGCCTATGTCAGCTTCGTCGACATCAGCGACGACCTGCATCTTGGTCAAGTCGGCAGCAATGGTGAAGAGGGTAGGAGTTTCGAAGCCGGATGCCACAGTCTGACCTTCTTCTACGTCACGGCTGGTCACTACGCCATTGATGGGTGAAGTAATGATGGCATACGACAAGTTACGTTGTGCTTTATTGTAGGCAGCACGGCTACTCTCATAGCTGCTTTTGGCACGTTGGTAGTTGTAGAGGTTCTCTTCGTACTCTTTGTCGCTGATAAGGCCTTTTTCATGGAGTTGCAGGTTACGTTTATAGTTACGTTCCTGGTATTCGAATTCAGCTTTGGCTCCGTCGTAAGAACCTTTGGCGGACTCCAGTTCGTTTTGCAAGGTGACTTTATCCATTTCGGCAATGACTTGCCCTTCCTTTACTACAGAGTTGTAGTCTACATAGATTTTGTCGATGATTCCTGATACTTGCGTACCTACTTCCACTTCAGTTACAGGTTCAATGTTTCCCGTAGCGGTGATGGAACTGCTGATGTCGCCTTTTTTCACCTGGGTGGTGGCGAACGTAACCATGGTTTTCTTTTTGGATCCTCCAAAGAGCCAGTATCCGCCTCCGGCAACGACTGCCACGGCAATGATTCCGGCAATGAGCTTTTGTTTGTTGTTCATATCGCTTGTGAGGTTGTTTTGTTTAGATTTCAATTTGGTTGCCTGCATAGAACTCCAGCAATACACGGTTCAGGATAGCCATATACTTAGCCTGTACACGTTCTTGTTGGGCGCTCATCAGGTTGTTCTTCTCGGTGAGTAGTTCTACCGTGTTCTTCATGCCGAGCTTGAATTGTTCGTTCACCAGTTCATAGCTGCTTTGGCTACTCTTCAGCTTTGCATCAGCTGCTACAAACTGTTGTTGGGCACTTGAGGCATCGAGCCACATGGTCTCGATGGTGCGGTAGAGTTCCTTTTGTGCATTGGTCAGGTCGAGTTGCCGGCTTTCGCGTTGTATCTTGGCTTTCTCCACAGCACTTTTTGTTTCCCTGTTGCTGAAGATAGGTAAGCTGACGGACAGTCCAATGGAGTTGTTCCATCCGCGTTTCACCTGTTCGGAGAAGGTAAAGTCGCTTCCTGTGGTGTGATTGGTGCCGATACCGGCTGTCAGGCTGACGTTGGGCAGGTATCCTGCTTTCGCCATGCTGATGCTCAAATCTGCCGACTGGATGTTGAGACGGCTGCTTTGTATTTCCGGACGGAGCGCCAAGGCGGTGTTGTAGATGTCAGCCTTGGCAGGGAGCGGGGAGAGCACGTTTGTTTCGTCCAGTTCCGGGATGGCAAGTGTAAATTCCCTGTCACCGTCCAGCTCCAGCAATTGTTTCAGTTGGAGTTTGTAGTTCTCCAGCGAAGTCTGTGCGGTTACAAGTTGGTAGTTGTCATTGCTTACTTGGGATTCCAGTTGGGCGAGTTCACTCTTGGAGATATCGCCGGCAGCCAGCAATTCCTTGCCACGCTCGTATTGTGCCTTGCTTAGCTCCAGTGTCCCTTCATTGATGCGAACAGATTCGTCTGCATAGAGTATTTGCACATAGAGCTTGGTGATTTCTTCCTGCAAGGTGTTCTCTTGTTCGTTAACGGTCAGTTCTGCGGTCTCTTTATTCAGCTTCTGTTGCTTGATGGTGTTCAGACGCTGTCCGCCATTCCACACGGTCCATTGGGCATTGAGACCATAGCTGCCGGTGTAGGAGGTCTTGTTGGAACTGCTGATAATTTCAGTTCCGCTGACCATGCTGCTGGTCTCCTGATAAGGACGGTTCGTCATGTTGTGTCCGGTGCTGAACGATAAGCTGGGGAAGAGTGCTGCTTTGGCAGTCTTTACATCCACTTTGCTTTCTTCCAGTGAGAGCCTGTTCTGTTGCAGTTGGATGTTCTGTTCCAAAGCATAGCGGATGCAGTCGTTCAATGTCCATGTCTTTACCTCTTGGGCAAAGACGCCCCATGGTGAAGTGATGGCAAAGGCGGCGATTGCATATACGATTCCTTGTTTCATTCTGTTTGTCTTTTAAGATTTTCTCTATACAAAGGTAGTAGGGAATATGATGCGATGCAATTAAAATAGATTTATCCTTCATTTTTGTCGTTTAATCGTTGTATTTTCTCGATAAAATTGTCGCATAGTCTCTTTCAGTGTTTCTTTGCGTCAGGAACATTACGTACCTTTGTCTCCGGATTTGAATATTAACCTTAATAAGAAAGGAATAATTATGTTCTCAGGAATTGTAGAAGAATATGCAGAAGTGGTTCGCATCGAGAAAGACCAGGAAAACCTGCATCTCACCCTCCGTTGTTCGTTTGTGGATGAACTGAAGATTGACCAAAGCATCTCTCATAATGGAGTATGTCTGACAGTTGTGAAGATTCAAGACGGGACTTATACTGTGACAGCCATGCGTGAGACCATTGAACGTTCAAATATAGGTATGCTGAAAGTTGGCGATAAAGTAAATGTGGAACGTAGTATGTTGATGAACGGCCGTCTTGACGGGCATATTGTCCAGGGACATGTTGACATGACTGCCGAATGTGTGGATGTGCAGGATGCTGATGGCAGTTGGTATTATACGTTTAAATATGCGTTTGACCGTGAGATGGCAAAGCGGGGATACCTGACGGTAGATAAAGGTTCAGTGACTGTTAATGGAGTCAGTCTGACTGTGTGCAATCCTACTGAGGATACATTTCAGGTTGCTATCATTCCCTATACCTATGAGCATACGAATTTCCACACCATTCATGTGGGTAGTGTTGTGAATATCGAATTTGATATTTTGGGAAAATACATCAGCCGTATCATGCAGCTGTCCAAATAGACTGTCCGACGGATGAAACACAAGTGTTTGATCTGCCAAACACATTAGCTTGACTCATCAAACACATTAGTTTGACTTGACAAACATAGTAGTTTGACAGGCCTAAGTATTATACTTTGGTAGGCTAAGTATAATACTTAGGTGGTCTAAGTATAATACTTAGCCCTATCAAACTAATTGGTTTGACCTGTCAAACTCTTGTGTTTGGCAGGTCGAAGACTTGTGTTTATCCAGTGAAACGCAAATACCTGAAGGGGCGTTAAAAGCATACCTTCCTTCTTATATACAAAGAGGGTGCGTCGCTCGTTGAGACACACCCTCTTGTTGATTTAATACCATTTGTTGAAGAAGAGAATTATGCCTCTGCGGGAGCCTCTTCTGCGGCAGGAGCCTCAGCAGCTTCTGCATTTGCAGCAGCCTCGGCTTCAGCCTTAGCAGCAGCTTCAGCAGCCTTCTTCTCAGCTACTTTTTTGGCAATTTCTTCATTAACCTTCTTCTCAGCATCCAGACGTGCCTTGGCAGCAGCCTTCTTTTCTTCTTCTTGTTTAGCCTTGAAAGCAGCCAGACCATTTTGTTTGTCAGCTTTCCAAGCTTCAAATTTAGCTTGAGCCTGAGCCTCGTCAAATGCGCCCTTCTTCACACCACCTTGCAAGTGTTTCATCAAATAAACACCTTCTCTGGACAAGATGTTGCGTACGGTGTCTGTGGGTTGTGCACCGCAGTTCACCCAATACAAGGCGCGCTCGAAATTCAAATCTACTGTGGCAGGATTGGTGTTCGGATTGTAAGTACCAATTTTTTCAGTAAATCTACCATCACGTGGTGCTCTTACGTCTGCAATAACAATTGAGTAGAACGCATAGCCTTTGCGTCCTCTTCTTTGCAATCTGATTTTAGTTGCCATTCTTACTAACTGTTTTTTTGTTTAATAATTGATTTGAATGATGCTAATAACCCGTATTAGCGGCTGCAAAGATAGTGCTTTTATTCTAATTATCAACTACAGACGGTTCGTTTTTATTGATTTATCTCCCGAAGCCACTTTTCCAACTCATCTGTCCATTGACGTTTGTAGGGAAAGCTGTCACGGAAGCCCCATCCATGTCCTCCAATGGGATAAACGTGAAGGCTATATGGAATACCCGCTTTACCTAAAGATGTCGCATAATTGAGGCTGTTGCCGGGAGGTACGGCGCGGTCGTCGCTGGACAATGCGATAAACGCTTTCGGAGTTTGTTCGTTCACTCGTAATTCCATGGAGAAGTCATGAACATCGGTTTCTGAAGCCTGTTTGCCCAGCAGGTTCTCTCGTGAACCTTGATGTGTTCCTTCGCCCATGGTGATGACGGGGTAGAGGAGAATCTGGAAAGCCGGGCGAACATCTGCCGGAGCCAGATTGGCAACGGTCGCTGCCAGGTGACCTCCGGCTGAAGCGCCCATGATGCCTATTTTGTTTGAGTCGATATGCCACTCCTCTGCATGCTGTTTCAGGAGGCGAATGGCTTGGTAGGCATCGGAGGAAGGTACATTCTTGTGTCCGTTAGGCATGCGGTACTGTAATACGGCCAGCGTGATGCCTTGACTATTCATCCAGGCTGCCATGTCGGTACCTTCATGCTGCATGGCCAAATGAGCATAGCCTCCGCCCGGACAGCATACAATGGTCATACCGTTCGGGTGGGCTGCCGGATAGACATATAGCTGTGCTTCGTTTGTATGTTGGGTGCGTCCGGCATCCTTCTCGTTACTGTTTGTTGTCAACCCGTTCGATTCGGGGGCGCCTTGTTCCCATACAGGGAGGATGATGGGCTTTTGTGCCTGTAGTCCGGTGAGGAAAGACAGAAGCAGTCCCATCAGGAAAATTCTTTTTTTCATAACGGTAGGTTTTAGTTTAAAAAGGAATGCAGACTGATGCTTCTGTTCACCGGAAGCATCAGTCTGCGTTGGTTGGTTAATAAGGCAATCGTTTATTTTTGTAATTTCATGCTGGCCTTCACCAGGAATATAATAAGGATCGCGTACATTATAATAGATACGACCTCGCTCATCGGGTTAGCGAGCCATTCTTCGTGTACAAGGTTGATTCCTCCAAAGCGCATGGCAGCACTGACTACACCCATCAATGCACCACCGGCAATGAATCCTGATGCCAACAGAGTGCCTTTCTCTCCTCGTGCGGCATTGACTGCTGCATCCTTGCTTCGAGTCGTAACGTACCAGTTGATGGCGCCACCGACAACAAGAGGAATATTCAGTTCCAAAGGAATAAACATACCCAGGGCAAAGGCCAAAGCCGGTACTTTGAAGTAAGTGAGCACCAAGGCAATGATTGCGCCAATGGCATAGAGTAGCCACGGAGCACCGACACCACTCATCAACGGTTCAATGACGGCAGCCATCGCATTGGCTTGCGGGGCAGCCAGTTGTCCGCTGGTAAACCCGTAGGTCTGGTTCAGAATCATGATGACACCGCCTACTGTGGCTGCTGAGACCAATGTTCCGAGGAACTTCCAACTTTCCTGCTTCTTCGGAGTGGTACCTAGCCAATAGCCAATCTTCAGGTCGGTGATGAAACCGCCGGCCATGGACAAAGCCGTACATACCACGCCACCCATCACCAGGGCTGCTACCATGCCTCCTGTGCCTTTCAGTCCGACAGCTACCATGATGACGGAAGCAAGAATCAATGTCATCAGTGTCATTCCTGATACAGGATTGGTGCCGACAATGGCAATGGCGTTGGCTGCTACAGTTGTGAAAAGGAAGGCAATGACTGCCACCACAAGAATACCTACAATCGTGTGGAGGAGGTTACCTTGCATGACATCAAAGTAGAAGAACAGGGTTACCAGAATCAGTGTCAGAATGGAACCTATGGCGATGATTTTCATGGACAAATCTTTCTGAGTACGTTCTACCTCTACGTTCGCAGTACCTTTGCCTTTCATCTCCTTAGCGGCAAGTCCGACGGCACCTTTGATCAGTCCCCATGATTTCACAATACCGATAATACCCGCCATGGCAATACCGCCGATACCGATGCTTTTGCCATAAGATGTGAAGATCTGCTCTGGACTCATCTGGCTTACTGTCAAGGTGATGTTAGGGTCCCACATGTTCAGCACCTGATCGCCCCAGATAAGTGCAATGCCCGGGATGATAATCAGCCATACGCTGAGTGAGCCGAAACAGATGATGGCTGCATATTTCAGTCCAACGATATATCCCAGGCCCAGTACGGCTGCACCGGTGTTGACCTTGAACACAAGTTTGGCCTTTTCTGCCAGCATTTCACCCCAACCGCACACACGGGTCGTGAAGTTCTCGTTCCACCATCCGAATGTGGCTACAATGAAATCATAAAGACCGCCAATGAGTCCGGCAAGCAGCAATGGCTTTGCCTGACTGCCTCCTTTTTCTCCGGAAACCAGCACTTGTGTGGTTGCTGTCGCTTCCGGGAAAGGATATTCACCGTGCATGTCTTTTACAAAATATTTACGGAAAGGAATCAAGAACAGAATACCCAGTACGCCACCAAGTAAGGAACTGATGAATACTTGCAGGAAGTTGACGGTCATTTCAGGGTATTTGGCTTGCAGAATATACAAGGCTGGAAGAGTGAAGATAGCTCCTGCTACAATGACACCCGAGCAAGCACCGATAGACTGTATGATGACATTTTCTCCCAGTGCATTCTTGCGTTTGGCTGCTCCGGAGATACCGACAGCGAGGATAGCAATCGGAATGGCAGCTTCAAATACCTGTCCGACTTTCAGACCGAGGTAGGCTGCTGCGGCGGAAAATAGAATTGCCATGCCAATACCCCATAAAACGGACCATAGGTTTACTTCCGGATAGTTCTTTTTCGGTGACATCACCGGTTCGTAGGTCTCTCCTTTCTTTAGCGGCCTGAACGCGTTCTCAGGCAAGCCTGTTTTCTTCTCTTCGTCTTGTTTCATTTCTGTAAATCTATTAGTAGTACGTTTGTTAATGATTAAGCGCATTCATGGAAGACAAAATTATCGAAATTTACGGTTTATCCCTATCTTTTGCTATTATTTTTTACATGAGAATCTGATTTTGACGTTTCCTGCGGACGTTTTGATAGTTTGTGAATCGCATTGTTTTCAGGCAACGAGGGGTGCTGCGGTTGCAACCAGAGAGGAATCATGGTGGTCCAAGGCATGTTTCCCAACTTTGACAAGCCGGCAGGGCAGTTTGACATACATGTCTCTGAAGTTTGGGCTTGTATTGCCATGAGATGAAGACGTGAAAGAAACTCAACGGATACGATAAAAAATGTAGGCTTATCAGATGACTCCTAAAATATTTCTATTATTTTTGCAGTCAAATTGTAAAGTGGATTTTACAAAATGACCGACTTAATCAAACATCAAGGTACTGTGGAAAACATTGTGGGCACTCATGTAAAGGTACGGATAGTACAGACTTCGGCGTGCTCATCGTGTTCTGCCAAGTCCTTTTGCTCATCGTCAGAGAGCAAGGAAAAACTCATTGATATATATGATGCTGATACCTCTTCGCTGCATTTGGGCCAGGAGGTAGTGGTCTATGGTACGACTTCCATGGGAATGCGTGCTGTAGGGCTGGCTTTTGGTGTACCTTTTTTGGTGATGGTTGCGGCTTTGTTTGTTCTCTATCGGTTGACTGGAGGCGACGAAGCCGTTTCTGCATTGGGAGCTTTGCTGACCTTATTGCCTTATTACGCCGTGCTTTATGCATTGCGTGGACGTATCAAACGACGTTTCTCTTTCCAAATAGAGACAACAGATAAATGATTAATTATAAATTAACTAACTTATTATGGATTTAATTCTGGTTGCTGTGATTTCGTTGGGAGCCATCGGTCTGATTTCAGCTATTGTACTGTTTGTTGCTTCCAAGAAATTCGCAGTGTATGAAGATCCCCGGATTGGTGAGGTTGCAGAAGTGTTGCCTCAGGCCAATTGTGGAGGGTGCGGTTACCCCGGATGTGCCGGCTTTGCAGAGGCTTGTGTGAAAGCCGGCTCTTTGGAAGGTAAGTTGTGCCCGGTGGGAGGTCAGCCGGTGATGGCACGAGTTGCTGCCATCCTGGGGCTGGAAGCTGCATCGGCAGAGCCCAAAGTGGCAGTTGTCCGTTGTAATGGTAGTTGTGAACATCGTCCGCGTACGACACGGTATGACGGTGTGTCTTCTTGTGCTGTGGCAAATGCTACTTATGGGGGTGAGACCGATTGTACATTCGGATGTCTGGGCTGTGGCGATTGTGTAGATGCGTGTCAGTTTGATGCCATCCACATGAACCCGGAGACCGGGTTGCCGGAGGTGGATGAGAATGCTTGCACGGCTTGTGGAGCTTGTGTGAAGGCATGTCCTCGTCGCATCATCGAACTGCGTCCTAAGGGTAAGAACAATCGCCGCGTTTATGTTTCGTGTGTCAACAAGGACAAGGGGGCACAGACCCGTAAGGCTTGTTCCGTCGGTTGTATCGGTTGTGGAAAATGTGTGAAGGTCTGTCCGTTTGAAGCAATCACCCTGGAGAACAACCTGGCTTATATTGACCCGGCCAAATGTAAACTGTGCCGCAAGTGTGAGGCTGAATGTCCGCAGGGAGCGATTCTGGCTGTGAATTTTCCTCCCCGTAAGCCAAAGGTAGAAACTTCAGTTGAGGAGAAATCGGCTCAGACGGTGCAACCGGCAAAGGCTGAAGTCAAAGAGAACGTGAATGAATAATGGATTTTAAAAGATACGAACGTGAAGACATTTAGAATTGGTGGAGTTCATCCAGCAGAAAATAAATTGTCCGCCGGCAAAGCCATTCAAGCACTTGCACTGCCCAAACAGGCCGTGTTCCCTTTGTCGCAACACATCGGTGCCCCGGCGGTTCCCGTTGTCAAGCGAGGTGACTTGGTGAAAGTCGGTACAAAAATAGCTGAAGCAGGAGGCTTCGTGTCTGCTCCTGTCTTCTCTTCCGTGTCAGGCAAAGTGAGCAAGATTGATACGGTAGTGGATGCCAGTGGTTATCGTAAGCCGGCTATTTATATAGATGTGGAAGGAGATGAATGGGAGGAAAGCATCGATCGGAGTGCCGAACTGGTGCGTGAATGCTCATTGTCTCCCGAGGAAATTGTTGCAAAAATCAAGGAGGCCGGTGTCGTTGGTATGGGAGGTGCCTGCTTCCCTACCCATGTGAAGCTTTGTCCTCCTCCAGGAGCGAAAGCTGAATGCGTTATCATCAACGGTGTGGAATGTGAGCCTTATCTCACGGCAGACCATCGTCTGATGTTGGAAAAGACGGACGAAGTGCTGGTCGGAGTCTCCTTGCTGATGAAGGCAGCGAAAGTGGACCAGGCATATATTGGTATAGAAAACAATAAGCCGGATGCGATCCGTGTCATGACAGAAAAGGCTGAAGGCTATCCGGGCATTGAAATCGTTCCCCTGCAAGTGAAGTATCCGCAGGGTGGAGAGAAACAGCTGATTGATGCCATTATCAATCGCCAGGTGCCTGCACCGCCTGCAATTCCTATCAGCGTGGGAGCTGTCGTTCAGAATGTCGGAACGGCTTATGCCGTGTATGAAGCCGTGATGAAGAACAAACCTTTGTTTGAACGCGTCGTGACGGTGACTGGCAAGTCATTGAAGAACCCGTCGAACTTCCTGACCCGTATGGGAACGCCGATGAGTCAGCTGATTGAAGCTGCCGGCGGCATGCCTGAAGATACGGGCAAAGTGATCGGTGGCGGTCCGATGATGGGCAAGGCATTGGTCAATACGGAAGTTCCCATCTGTAAAGGTAGCTCAGGTGTCCTGTTGATGAACGGGAAAGAGGCATCCCGCGGCGAAGCTCAACCTTGTATCCGTTGTGCGAAATGTGTGAGTGCCTGCCCGATGGGACTTGAACCGTTCCTTCTGGCAACATTGTCCATGCACAAGGAGTGGGAACGCGTAGAGAAAGAAGATATCATGTCATGCATCGAATGTGGTTCCTGTCAGTTCACTTGTCCCTCGCATCGCCCCATGTTGGACTATATCCGTCTGGGTAAGGGAACGGTCGGTGGAATCATTCGTGCACGTAACGCTAAAAAGTAAAGGAGATAACACGTATGGCAAATAAATTGATAGTGTCTTTATCCCCGCACGTTCATAGCGGCGACAGTGTTCAGAAGAATATGTATGGCGTGCTTATCGCCCTTATTCCGGCATTGCTGGTCTCGCTGATTTATTTCGGTGTGGGGGCAGCTGTGGTCACATTGACTTCGGTTGTGTCTTGTTTGTTCTTTGAATGGGCCATTACCAAGTTCATTCTCAAGCGGGAGAAAACGACGATTCTGGATGGTTCGGCAATTATAACGGGTGTGCTGTTGGCATTCAATGTCCCGTCCAATCTTCCAGTTTGGATTATTGTCATTGGCGCTCTGGTCGCTATTGGAATTGGTAAGATGACATTTGGCGGTTTGGGATGTAACCCGTTCAATCCGGCTTTGGTGGGGCGTGTGTTCCTGCTCATCTCATTCCCAGTTCAGATGACCAGCTGGCCTAAGATTGGTCAGGTCACTTCTTATTTGGATGCTGAGACCGGAGCGACTCCGCTTGCGCTGATGAAGATGGCTGTTCATGGGGATGCTTCGGCGTTGGAGCAGCTTCCGTCTTCTTTTGACTTGTTTATCGGAGCTACCGGAGGTTCGTTGGGTGAGGTCAGTGCGCTGGCGCTGCTCATCGGTTTGCTTTATATGCTCTGGAAGAAGATTATCACCTGGCATATTCCGGTGTCTATTCTGGCTACGGTCTTTGTCTTTTCCGGTTTGATGCATATGGCTAATCCTACACTCTATGCTTCTCCGGCCGTACATCTGTTTACCGGAGGTCTGATGCTGGGAGCGATTTTCATGGCGACGGATTATGTCACTTCTCCGATGACGCACAAGGGCATGATTATCTACGGCGTGGCTATCGGCTTCTTGACTGTGGTTATCCGCAACTTCGGTGCTTATCCGGAAGGTATGTCTTTTGCCATTCTGATTATGAATGCATTCACTCCGCTGATTAATAACTATTGTAAACCTAAAAGATTCGGGGAGGTCAAGAAGAAATGAAAAAGCTGGAATCTTCATTTAAGAATATGGTCATCGTGTTGACCGTAGTCGCTGTCGTAGCAGGCTTGTTGCTGGGCTATGTGAACAAGCTGACGGCTGAGCCGATTGCACAGGCGAATGCAAAAGCGTTGAGTGACGCCATTGCGTTGGTCGTTCCCGGTTTTGACAATGAGCCGGCAGCAAACCCTGACACTATTGAGGTGGACGGTGTGACCTATAAAATATATAAGGCTACGAAAGGAGACAAGTTCATCGGGGCGGCCGTCGAATCATCGGCAAATGGTTTTGGCGGCGCTTTGACGGTGCTGGTAGGATTTGACGCCGACGGCAAGATTATCGACTATTCCCTGTTGAGTCATGCCGAGACTCCGGGACTGGGTTCCAAGGCTGCCGACTGGTTTAAGAAAGGAGGCAAGGGAGACATTACCGGAAAGAATCCCGGTGATAAACCTCTGACGGTAAGTAAAGACGGAGGAGAGATTGATGCCATTACGGCATCGACCATAACGTCGCGTGCATTCCTGAATGCAGTCAATGCCGCCTACGCTGCCTATGCCAAGCAGAATGGAAATGAGGCGGCCGGTCTGAATGGAACGACAGGCGCCACCTCGCATGTAGAACAAAATTAAGAAAGGAGAGGCTATGAATAATTTTAAAGTATTGATGAACGGTATCGTCAAGGAGAATCCGACGTTCGTCCTGCTGCTGGGAATGTGTCCGACCTTGGGTACGACTTCCTCTGCCATTAACGGAATGGGCATGGGACTGGCTACGGCGTTTGTGCTCATTTGCTCCAATGTGGTGATATCGTTGATAAAGAATCTCATTCCGGATATGGTTCGCATTCCGGCCTTTGTCGTGGTCATCGCTTCGTTTGTGACTTTGCTCCAGATGGTGATGCAGGCATACGTTCCTGCCCTCTATGCAACTTTGGGATTGTTTATCCCTCTGATTGTGGTCAATTGCATCTTGCTGGGACGTGCCGAAGCTTTTGCTGCCAAGAATGGTGCCGTCGCTTCGTTCTTCGACGGTTTGGGCATGGGACTTGGCTTCACAATTGCCTTGACCATCCTGGGTGGAATCCGTGAGTTCCTGGGTACAGGCAAGCTTTTCAATATTACCATAATGCCTGAGGACTATGGGATGCTGGTGTTTGTATTGGCACCGGGAGCTTTCATCGCTCTTGGCTACCTGATTGCCATTGTGAATAGATTAAAGAAGGCATAACCTCTAACTGTTGATTTATGGAATACGTATTGATATTTATTACAGCCATATTTGTGAACAACATTGTTTTGTCACAATTCTTGGGAATTTGTCCCTTCCTCGGGGTGTCAAAGAAGATAGAAACAGCCTGTGGTATGGGAGCTGCCGTAGCATTTGTACTGACAATTGCTACTATTGTGACTTATGTCATCCAGAAGTTTGTACTGGATGCGTTCGGTATAGCCTACTTGCAGACGATAGCCTTCATCCTGGTGATTGCCGCCTTGGTACAGATGGTGGAGATTATTCTGAAAAAGGTCTCTCCGGCTCTCTATCAGGCTTTGGGCGTTTTCCTGCCTTTGATTACGACCAACTGTTGCATCCTGGGTGTTACCATCTTGGTGATTCAAAAGGATTTTGACTTGCTGACGGGAGTTGTTTATGCCTTCTCTACGGCACTTGGCTTTGCCTTGGCTCTTATCGTGTTTGCCGGTATTCGGGAGCAACTGGCCTTGGTCAATATTCCCAAAGGGATGCGGGGCATGTCCATCGCACTGGTGACAGCCGGCCTCCTGGCTATGGCCTTTATGGGATTCTCCGGGGTGGATAAGGGACTTTCGACCTTGTTTGGTTTGGATTGATTGGCAGATACGTTGCATCTGTTCTGTATAAGAAGGGAACGGGTGGACAAGCGGGTGAGGGGACATTCCCTGCATGCTTGTCCACTCGTTTCTTTTCAGTCTGTTCCTCTTGTGATTTTACTTTTGGGGCGGCTGATGTCTTGAAAATATATCCGGATGCACCGTTTTTTGTACAATGATTTTTTTACCTTTGCGAGAGATTAAAATCAGGAAAAGAATGATAGCACCACTTGTGATTTTAGCTGCAACGATGGGAAACCGTTATGGCGGTCTGAAGTACCTTGACGGTATCGGGCCACATGGTGAAACTATCCTTGATTATTCGGTTTATGATGCCATTCAAGCAGGGTTTAAACGCATCATTTTTGTAATAAACCCCTCTTTTGAAAAAGCCTTTAAGGAAACTATTTCTTCCAAATACAAGTCTGTGGTAGATGTTGACTACGTCTACCAAGATGTGACCGATGTCCCGGAGGCCTGGAGGAATCCGAAGCGGACTGCATTGTGGGGCTCGGCACATGCGTTGTTACGCGGACGCAGCCTGCTGGAGGGCGGTTCGTTTGCTGTAATCAATGCGGTGAACTTCTATCAACGGGAGAGCTTCGAACTGCTTTATCATGGTCTGCAGTCGTTGGAAAGTGCCTCCTATGACGCATTCTTTGTCGGTTACAAACTGGCAAATGTCTTGCCGGAATCGGGAGGAGCCAACCGGGGAATCTGTCAGCTCGACGATGACGGGTATCTGTTGCATGTGGACGAACTGGCCGGTGTGGAGCGGGTCGGAGGACATCCCATGTACAAGGATGCCGGAAACGTGTGGGTCAATCTGGATGAGCAGGCATGTGTGTCCATGAACATGTGGGGATTTACACCACGTGTCTTTGATGCGTTGGACCGGGGCTTTGACCGGTTTGTCAGGCAGCATGGCATGGACACGAAACAGGCTTACATCTTGCCGGAGTTCGTGAATGAGTGGATTGATGAGGGGGCTCGGGTCCGCCACTTGCCGACTGCCGCACGATGGATGGCACTGGTCTCACCGGATGATAAGAGCCAGACCTTGTTACGTATGAATGAGATGATTCGTAAAGGGGTATATCCTTTGCGGTTGTTTGCAGAAGAACAGCATGAAATGTGACACAACTAAATATGAAATTAGTATGAAAGGAAAAATTTTGGTGACCGGAGGAACCGGTTATATTGGTTCGCATACGGTCGTAGAGCTTCAAAATAGCGGTTATGAAGTGGTTATTGTGGACAACTTGTCCAACTCGCGTGCCGATGTTGTGGACAATATAGAGCAGATTACCGGTGTTCGACCGGCATTTGAACAGGTGGACTGCCTGGATTATGCTGCACTTGAAGAGGTATTCCGCAAGCATGAAGGCATTTGTGCCATCATTCACTTTGCAGCCAGCAAGGCGGTCGGGGAGTCGGTTCAGAAGCCTTTGTTGTATTACCGGAACAACCTGGTATCGCTCATCAATTTGCTGGAGCTGATGCCCAACTATGCGGTAAAAGGCATTGTCTTCTCTTCTTCGTGCACCGTTTACGGACAGCCGGACGTGTTGCCGGTCACCGAAGATGCCCCTATCAAGAAAGCGGAATCGCCCTACGGCAATACCAAGCAAATCAATGAAGAGATTATTCAAGACACGGTGAAGTCCGGTTCTCCGATTCGTGCCATCTTGTTGCGTTACTTCAATCCGATTGGTGCGCATCCCAGCGGACTTATCGGTGAGCTGCCGAACGGGGTGCCCATGAACCTGATTCCTTTCCTGACTCAGACTGCCATCGGAATCCGCGAAAAGCTGAGCGTCTTTGGAGATGATTACCATACTCCGGACGGTTCCTGCATCCGCGATTATATCAATGTGGTTGACCTGGCGAAAGCACACGTCCATGCCATTGCCCGTATGCTGGAAGACAAGCAGGACGAGAAGGTTGAAGTCTTCAATATCGGTACCGGACGCGGATTGTCCGTGCTGGAGTTGATTCATGCTTTCGAGTCAGCCACGGGTGTAAAGCTGAACTATCAGATTACAGGACGCCGTGCGGGCGATATCGAGCAGGTTTGGGCAAATCCGGAGAAAGCAAACAAGGTGTTGGGATGGAAAGCTGAAACCAGCATCGAAGATACGCTTCGCTCTGCCTGGAACTGGCAGTTGAAACTGCGTGAAAGAGGTATTCAATAAGAGATATGATTTGAACAGGATATCGGAGAGGTTGCTTGCAAAGGAAGGGCAACCTCTTTTTACTGTCCGTTTGCGAACTACAAACTAAACTATCGGTTTATGAAAAAAGGACTTTACGCGTTGTCCTTCGGGACCTTCGGCTTAGGCATTGCTGAATACATCATGATGAGTATCTTGCCCGATGTGGCAGCAGACTTCGGTGTCTCATTGCCTGAGACAGGGCATCTGATTTCCGCCTATGCGTTAGGAGTCTGTGTCGGAGCACCCTTACTGGTAATTGTAACCCGGAATTGGCCGCTGAAAACCATTCTGTATGCCTTGATGACATTATTCATTGTGGGTAATCTGGTGACCACGCTCTCACCGAACTATTGGTTGACGCTTTGCGCCCGTTTTGTATCCGGAATGCCTCATGGAGCTTATTTCGGAACCGGCGTCATCATTGCCAATCATCTGGCAGAGAAAGGTAAAAGTACGTCGGCTGTTGCCACCATGGTCATGGGCATGACAGTAGCCAATCTGATGGGAGTGCCCTTGGGCAACCTTCTCGGGCATTATCTGTCGTGGCGAGTCGTGTTTGCTTTTGCCACCGTATGGGGATTGGTCACGGTATGGTTCATCTGTCGGTGGATACCGGTCTTGCCGGCCATGCCGAAGACGAACATGAAAGGTCAGTTCCGCTTTCTGAAAAAGCCGCAACCCTGGCTGCTGGCTGCAGCGACTGTATTGGGAAACGGGGGCATCTTCTGTTGGTATAGTTACATCAATCCCTTGATGACCGATGTGTCGGGGTATCCAGTGGGAGTTATGCCGATTCTGATGTTGTTGGCAGGCGGAAGCATGTGTGTGGGCAATTACCTGGGAGGCGTCCTTTCCGACCGGTTTACTCCGGCACGTGTCTCCATGCTTACTCAGTTGGTTGCCTGCCTGTCATTGCTGTCCATCTTCTTGATGGCTTCGTATGCCTGGTTGTCTTTGCTGTTGATGTGTATTACGACCGGTTGTCTGTTTGCGCTTTCATCTCCTCAGCAACTGTTGCTTTTGCGTCATTCGCCGGGTGGAGAACTGATGGGCGGCGCCATGGTTCAGCTGGCTTTTAACCTGGGCAATGCATTGGGAGCCTTTTTCGGCGGATTACCGATTGATGCCGGATGGGGCGTCCGCTATTCTGCATTGATAGGCTCTTTATTCGCCTTGGTCGGCACTCTGGTGTTTGTCGTCTTTATCCGTCGGTATGAACGGAATGAATAGGCCGGCTTTATTACGCTGACAAGTGCCGGTTCGTTTGGATGCAAGTACGGCTTAGATGGACCTAAGTATAATACTTTGATACCCTAAGTATAATACTTAGGCAGGCTAAGTATAATACTTAGGTCCGTCTGTCCGCCACTTTAGTGAAGCACGAAGGCTACATGTATGAGGTCTGCGTGCTTTACTGGTTTATGCTAAGGCTGGTGCCAGATACTTTGCCATGATGTATCCACCGCCCAACAGCCAGATGTAAATGACGAACGCCAGGATGAACGGTTTGGCTCCCGCCTGTTTGAACTTGTCGAAGCTTGTTTCGGCACCCAGTGCTGTCATTGCCATGGTGAGCAAGAAGTTGTCCAGTGTCGTAATGGCTTTCAGTCCGCTGTGCAGTGCCTCCGTCGGGATGAAACTGCATGCCTGAAGCAATGAGTTGAGACCGATGACGAGGATAAATCCAAAGGCAAACCAGGGAATGGTGATTTTGCTTTTCCCGTCCTTTGAGACATCCGTATGGCGGTGATGCCGTACCCGGGCGATGATATAACTCATAATGAGCAGCACGGGAGCCAGCATCATCACACGGATCATTTTGGTAATGGTAGCCTGGTCGGCAAGATGGAGTGCACCGGTGGCATCCATGGCATTCCCGGCACCTACGACATGCGCTACTTCGTGCAGGGTCGAACCGGTATAGATGGCCATGCTCTGAGGATCAAGGTCAACGATGCCGGTACGATACATGATAGGGTAGAGGAACATGGAGATGGTGCCGAAGATGACCACCGTGGAGACGGCGATGGCTGTTTTATAAGGCGCACATTTGACTACCGGTTCAGCACCCAGAACTGCTGCTGCGCCACAAATGGCACTACCGGTGGAAGTCATCAGGGCGGTTTTTTCGTCCATCTTCAGGATGCGTCCGACAATCATTCCCAGTGCAAGAGTAATGAAAATGACAATGGCATCGATGACAACTGCGGGCAATCCGATTTCCATGACTTGCTGGAAGGTCAGTCGGAAACCGTAGAGAACGATACCCGTACGTAGAATCTGTTTGGTACACAGTTTGATACCAGGTACCCAGGTTTCAGGCAGTTGGTTTCGCAGGCTGTTGGCATAAAGCATACCCAGGATGATTCCCACAATGAGTGGACTGAATGACAATTGTTGGACGAAGGGGATTTCGGCGATATAGAAAGCCGAGCAGGAGAAAAGTACAATCAGCAATACACCGTGCAGGGTGCTGGCTCGTTTTTCTGAAAACATAGTGGTTGTCAGTTTATGAATTAGTATTTTTTTGTTTTACGTCGGCAAAGGTACAGTTTATGCCAAGGCCGTCCAATTGTCTTTTTATTATAGGATATAACTAAATCTTATAAAGCAAGTTCTGAAAGGTTTAATAGCTTATGGTTAAATAATGTTTAAATGCGAAAGTTGCAGGGGGCAATGCTTGTGCGGATGAGTTTTTCCCCTTACATTTGCAATGTGTTTTTCATAGTATTAGATTTAAGGTTAAGTAAAGGTTGGGTCAAAGCGTTGACCCTTTTTTTATGTCCTTTCGTTTCTGCTGCACAGTCAGTCATCGTTCTTCATTCATTCCGTTTAGCATCAGCCTTGGATTTATCGTGCAATGATTTGAAAAGAGTCTTTCAAGGATGCTCTGGCTCAATCTGCCAAAGGTAAATGGCAAGCATTTTGTAGGCATTTAAAGAGACGTTTGCCGGCGGTTTGATGACAGGAAGCAATTTCGGCAATTTTTTACAATTGTCAAGAGATAGGATTGGTAAATCATTTTTTATAAAAGCTTGGCGAAACAGCCCTGTTATTAGAACCGGTTACATCTGTAAACCTATCAAAAAAACATTAAATTTGCCGGTGCTCTCCGTAATTTATAGATTTTTTGTATCATTCTTCGTTAAGAATACGTACTTTTGCGACATAAAGTTTTAATCAATTAAATAGATCTACAGGATGAGAAAAACAACTTTTCTGAGCTTATTGCTCTTCTTTGTTTGTGCTGTGACTGCGATGGCACAAATGCAAGATCCGGTTCACTTTAAATCGGAACTTAAACAAATCTCCGGTACGGAGGCTGAGATCGTATTCACGGCAACCATTGATGATGGGTGGCATGTGTACTCTACCGACCTTCCTGATGGAGGTCCGATTTCAGCGACATTTAATGTGGATAAAATTGAAGGAGCGGAATTGGTTGGCAAGTTGACTCCGGTCGGCAAGGAGGAAAACAAGTTTGACCAGATGTTCCAGATGCAGGTTCGTTTCTTCGAGCATAATGCCAAGTTTGTGCAAAAGTTGAAGATTACGGGTGCCACATTCTCCATTGAAGGCTATATGCAATATGGTGCCTGCAACGACCAGAACTGCTTGCCGCCGACGGATGTAAACTTTTCATTCAAAGGCAAAGGGGATGCAAAGGCAGCAGCGGCAACTCCCGCACCATCAAAAAAAGATGAAGCTGTAGCAACGGAAACTTCTGAAGCTCAAGAAGCCGATACACTTGCCGCAGATGCTACAGCTGCCAATGATTCAGTAGCGGCAGGTGCTCATGCAGCAGTATCAGGAGATTCCGACCTGTGGACTCCGGTTATCAAGGAACTGAATGTATTCGATAATCATACCGAGTCTTCAAACAATTCCTGGCTGTATATTTTCTTTGCCGGATTCGTCGGTGGTCTGATTGCCTTGTTTACTCCGTGTGTGTGGCCCATTATCCCGATGACGGTCAGCTTCTTCCTGAAGCGTGCCAGTGATAAGAAGAAGGGTATCCGCGATGCATGGACCTATGGCGCATCCATTGTTGTGATCTATGTAGCCTTGGGTTTGGCTATCACGCTGATATTTGGAGCAAGTGCACTGAACTCACTCTCGACAAATGCAATCTTCAACATCTTCTTCTTCCTGATGTTGGTTGTGTTTGCTGCCTCTTTCTTTGGTGCTTTTGAAATCACTTTGCCTTCTTCCTGGAGTACGGCAGTTGACAGTAAGGCTGAAAAGGCCGGTGGCTTGTTGAGCATCTTCCTGATGGCATTCACTCTGTCACTGGTGTCGTTCTCCTGTACAGGTCCTATCATCGGTTTCCTTTTGGTAGAAGTTTCGACGACAGGCAGCATCGTGGCTCCTGCCATTGGAATGTTGGGCTTTGCCATTGCTCTGGCTCTTCCGTTCACCTTGTTTGCCATGTTCCCGTCTTGGCTGAAATCCATGCCTAAGTCAGGTGGATGGATGAATGTCATCAAGGTCGTATTGGGTTTCCTGGAATTGGCTTTTGCCCTGAAGTTCCTTTCTGTTGCCGATATGGCATACGGTTGGCGTTTGCTTGATCGTGAAACCTTCCTGGCTTTGTGGATTGCTATTTTTGGTCTGTTGGGCATTTATCTGTTGGGCGGCATCAAGTTTCCGCATGACGACGATGAACGTAAAGTCAGCGTTCCGCGCTTCTTCTTGGGACTGATTTCGTTGGCCTTCACTATCTATATGGTCCCCGGTCTGTTCGGTGCGCCGTTGAAAGCCATCAGTGCTTTTGCTCCTCCCAGCAGTACACAGGATTTCAATCTTTACAAGGAAGACGAGGTACATGCCAAATTTACCGATTATGATGAAGGTATGGCTTATGCAAAGCAGGTAGGCAAGCCTGTCATGGTGGATTTCACCGGATGGGGATGCGTCAACTGCCGCGAGATGGAATCCAAAGTTTGGATTGACCCGAAGGTTCGTGAACTTCTGACTGAAGATTATGTGCTGATTTCTCTCTATGTCGACGAAAAGGAAAAGTTGCCTGAAAGAATCACGGTAGAAGAAAATGGTCAGACACGTATTCTGCGTACGGTAGGTGACAAGTGGAGCTACTTGCAACGTGTGAAGTTTGGTGCGAATGCACAGCCTTTCTATGTGCTGTTGGACAATGAAGGGAAGCCGTTGAACGGTTCTTACTCTCACGATGAGGATGTTGACAAGTATGTGAAGTTCTTGCAGACTGGTTTGGAAAACTACAAGAAAAACAAATGATCTGAATAAGTTTCTTTACCTTACTTAAATACTACCATGTTAGATTCAACAGAAAGAAAACAGATTATAGCTCTGATGCAGCGCGAGGTGGTTCCCGCTATCGGCTGCACGGAGCCTGTAGCAGTAGCCTTGTGTGTTGCTAAGGCTACTGAGACGCTGGGCTGTTTGCCGGAACATATTACTTTATATTTAAGTGCCAATATTCTGAAGAATGCGATGGGGGTAGGCATCCCCGGTACCGGAATGATTGGTCTGCCTATTGCAACAGCCTTGGGAGCACTGGTGGGTAAGTCGGATTACCAGCTTGAGGTATTGAAGGACTCCAACCCGGATGCCGTTGAGAAGGGAAAGCAATACATTGCAGAGAAACGCATCACCATCCTGTTGAAGGAGAATATCACAGAGAAGCTTTATATTGAGGCTATTTGTGAAGCTGCCGGTCATACGGCAAAAGCTATCATTGCCGGTGGCCACACGAATTTCGTCTATGTGGCGAAGGATGATACGGTCTTGCTGGATAAGCAGTCTGCAACTCAGACGGAAGGTGAGGCGAAGGATGTACAGCTCTCTTTCAAAAAGGTCTACGAGTTTGCAACGACGACTCCGTTGGAAGAACTGGAGTTTATTCTGGAGGCAAAACGCTTGAACATGGCAGCTGCGGAATTCTCTTTGAAAGGTGATTACGGTCATGGCATTGGACGTATGATGTGTAGCAAGCAAGAGCATGAGATTATGGGCGACAGCGTTTATTCCCGCATTTTGTCCTATACTTCGGCTGCTTGTGATGCTCGTATGGGAGGTGCCATGATTCCGGTGATGAGCAACTCCGGTAGTGGCAATCAGGGAATTACTGCAACATTGCCGGTTGTGGTATTTGCTCAGGAGAACCATAAAAGCCATGAGGAGCTTGTACGTGCTTTGGCACTCAGTCACTTGACTGTTATTTATATCAAGCAAAGCCTGGGCCGTTTGTCTGCTTTGTGTGGCTGTGTAGTCGCAGCGACAGGGTCTGCCTGTGGTATTACCTATCTGATGGGAGGTACTTACCAACAAGCCGTTTATGCGGTGAAGAACATGGTGGCCAACCTGACCGGTATGTTGTGCGATGGAGCCAAGCCCAGTTGTGCCATGAAGCTGTCAACGGGAGTTTCTACGGCAGTCTTGTCAGCCATGATGGCGATGCAACAGCGTTATGTGACATCTGTGGAAGGTATCATTGATGACGATGTGGACAAATGCATTCGCAACATGACACGCATTGGTTCAGTTGGCATGAATGAGACTGATCGTGTCGTACTGGACATCATGACGCACAAAGGTTGTTGATGGACCATTACCTGCATAATAACGATAAAAGGGGATACATCGCCGAATGTATCCCCTTTTATCGTTATGCAGATCAAACTAGTTCAGATGCCTTAGTCTGCGGCATTCTGATAGAGGAAGCGTTTGATACTCCGTTTAGGAGTCTTTTCAAATTCTTCATGGAATATTTTGATGCGTGATACCTGGCAGTAACCCGGGATTAGCGTGTTGAGTGTGGTACGATTTTCTTCCATTACCCGGGTGATATCTTCTTCACTGACGATACCTTGTGCAGCTGCTTCTTCAAAATCCGGATAAATCAGTGCGACCAGTTTGTCATCCTTTTGTATGACAATGGATTCGGTAACATAAGGCAGGTTGTTCAGTTTCTCTTCTATTTCTTCAGGATAGATGTTTTGTCCGGAAGGTCCTAGAAGCATGTTCTTGCTGCGTCCCTTGATGAAGACATTTCCTTCTTCATCAATGATGCCCAGGTCTCCGGTATGCAACCATCCGTCCGGTTCAAGGACTTCGCGTGTAGCCTCTTCGTTCTTATAGTATCCCAGCATGACGTTCATGCCCCGGCAGAGAATTTCTCCTACGACATGATGGGGGTCAGGGCTGTCAATCTTCACTTCCATACGGGGAGCAGCCTTTCCACAGGAGCCTGGCACAAACCGTTTCCAGTCCTCATAGCAGATGATGGGGGCGCACTCGGTCATGCCATATCCTACGGTATAGGGGAAATTGATCATCTTCAAGAAATGTTCAACGTCCTGGTTGAATGCTGCTCCACCGATGATGACTTCATAGAACTTACCGCCAAAAGCCTGTATCACCTGCTCACGAACAGTGTTCTTGATTTTATCATTGATGATGGGGACTCTCAGGAGTATCTGCATGGCAGGTGTCTGGAGTCTGGGGAGTACCTTCTTCTTGATAATCTTTTCAATAATGAGGGGAACGGAAATAACAATGCTGGGTTTGATTTCCTCAAAGGCTTCAAAAATGATTTTTGGACTGGGGACCCGGTTGAGGTAGTAAATGTGGCAACCGACGCAGAATTCATAGATAAATTCAAATGCCAACCCATACATGTGGGCCATGGGAAGCATGGAGACTAGCCGGTCATTCCGTTTCAACGTCAGCACTTCATAGGCAAACTGGGTATTGGACCATAAGGCACGATAGGGAATCATGACACCTTTTGAGAGGCTGGTAGTCCCGGAAGTGTAGTTGATCATGGCAAGTTGCTCGGGCTCATCGAGATCATAGTGAACATGTTCAATGCGGAAATTCTTAGGGAACTTCTTGCCGAACATTTCGTTTAAGTGCTCTCGTGCATACGTCAGCTGTTCAGAACGTGAGACAAGCAGAGAATAGTCGTTGAGCATGATGATACCCTCCAGCGATGGCATTTCCTTTTCATCCAGTTCAGGCCAGACCATATCGCCCACCAGGAGCAGACGGGCATCGGAATGATTGACAATATAATGTATGTTTTCTGCTTTGAATTCATGCAGTACGGGCACTGCTACTGCTCCATAGGTCAGGGTCGCGAGAAATGCAGCTCCCCATTGGGCACTGTTGCGTCCGCAAATAGCAATGCGGTCACCCTTTTTCACTCCACTTTCTTCGAAGATGATGTGTAGTTTCTCGATTTTGCGTGCTACATCTTTATATTGCAAGGTGGCACCTTTGTAGTCAGTCAGGGCATCTTGATCCCAATATTCCTTAATAGCACGTTCGATGAGGGCTATAAAACTTTGGTTCATAATTTGCACATTTAATAGTTGTATGTGCAAATGTATAACAATAAACGCGCATTGGCAACAATATTGAGGAAAACTTAATGGCTGACGGGTTGGCGGGCAAACTGGCGTAAACCCGTTTGTTTGTCAATTAAATATACAATCTTTCTCCAAAAATCTTGCTTCCTACGCGTACGAGTGTCGCGCCTTCCTGGATGGCCAGGGGATAGTCGTGACTCATTCCCATGGATAGTTCACGGAAGGTGGATGAATCGCTGAAGAAGTGTTCGCGGGTTTGCAGGAAGTACTCATGCAGCGAATGGAATTCTTGTCTTACTTGCTGCATGTCGTCTGTATTGCTGGCCATCCCCATCAGCCCGCATAGCGAGACATGTGTGAGGCTTTTCCATTCGCCGGATGCCAACATTGCGGTACATTCATCGAAGCTGAATCCAAATTTTGTTTCTTCCTGTGCAATATGCAGTTGCAGAAGGCAAGGGATAGTCCGTCCGCATTTTGCAGCCTGTTTGTTGATTTCAGCAAGCAGTTTGTAGGAGTCTACACCGTGTATCATGGCTACATAGGGAGCCATATACTTGATTTTATTGGTCTGGAGATGTCCGATGAAGTGCCATTCGATATCTTTGGGTAGCGCTGCTTGCTTCTCTGTCATCTCTTGTACCTTGCTTTCACCGAAAATGCGTTGTCCGGCTTCATAAGCCTGCATGATAGCTTCATTGGGATGGAACTTGGAAACAGCAACCAAGCGTACACCGGAAGGCAGGTCATTCAAGACCTCTTTGAGATTTCTCTGAATACTACACATGATGATAAAATTACACAAGTTATAGATGAAAAAGATTGAATCTATCGGGCGTGAAGTTTGCACTTTCCGTCAGTAGGCGTTCAACACAGAGACACCAAGGACAGATGAGCTTTCCATTTTGGAATCGGGTGAAAAGGGGACTCTGTCACTTTGTGTCTCTGCGGTGAATGTATTTGTCTGCATTTCGTATGCTGTCTATCGTTTGTCAGCATCGGGGAACTCCGGCTTGACATCGGGTTCGGCTGAATAGGGGTAAACGTCCATAATGGCAGTCTCGGCAATGGAGGCAATGGTATAGTCTGCCATGGTGCCTTTCATGCCTTCGTCGAGCTTCTTGACGGCATCGCGCAAATCGGCTGCTTGTACCAGTATCTGTGTTGCCGTTTTCTTTTCAGCGCCGCTTTTCTCATCCAGTGTGATGAAGTAAAGCTTGCACTTGAACCAGCGGTCGGCAGCCTCTTCATCAGATGGGAATAACTCGCTATAGTTTGCGCGTTTGATATCTGATACTGTAAATTCTCCGCTGATGAAAGGGGTCATTTCCTCTATGATGCGTGCTTCTGCTTCTGTGAAGCTGAGTGCATCCACCAGATAAGGTTCGGTTACTTTCTTGTTCATCCCGTTTTCTAAAGTCTTTTCGTAGCGTATTTTGCATTCAAACCAATTATGCGTTGCCATTATTGTATTGTTTTATGTTATTTAGGTTAGTATATAGTAAGGTATCTATTCAGTCGAGCTGATTGCTTGTGTTCCGATTATTTCACAGGTATCTTGTCGATGCGTTTCTGGTGGCGTCCGCCTTCAAATTCGGTGTGGAAGAATTCTTCCATGATGGCAGCGGCCGTTTGTGTATCAATGAAGCGCCCCGGCATGACCAGTACATTGGCGTTGTTATGCTGGCGGCAGAGATGAGCTATTTCCGGAATCCAGCATAATCCGGCGCGGATGCCTTGATGCTTGTTGAGTGTCATGTTGATGCCTTCACCACTTCCGCAGATGGCTATGCCCGGATAACATTCTCCGGACTCGATGCCCTGTGCCAAGGCGTGTCCGAAGTCGGGATAATCACAACTGTCAGTCGTATAGGTTCCATAATCTTTGTAGGGCATATGGTGTTCATCCAACCATTGCTTGACGTATTGTTTCAGTTCAAAGCCTGCATGATCGGAGGCTAATCCTATGATTTTTGTATCCATTGTCGTTGTTTGTTTTGAAAATTCACGCAAATTTCGGAATTAATCTTTGTTTGGGCAAATAATGAAATGCAAATGTCGGTATGCATCGTTGTGAAATGAAAGAAGGAGTTCAAATGGGACTGTTGGGTCTCAGTCCGATTCTTACTCCTTCTTTAGTCATGTATTGGAACGATGCTTATTCAAGGACGTCTCCTGTCAGGTATGATAGCGGGGCGCCCTGAATGCATGTCAAAGCATTGCTTTCACTTGGTTGTATACATTTTCGGCAGTGAAGCCAAGTTTCTCGTCAAGAACCTTATACGGGGCGGAGAAACCGAACGACTCCAATCCGAACACTTTACCGTTGGCACCTACCAGACCTTCCAGGTTCACAGGGAGGCCGGCTGTCAGACCGAATATCTTGGCACCCTTCGGCAATACAGCATCCTGATATTCCTTGCTTTGGCTACGGAACAATCCTTCAGACGGAACGGAAACGACACGTACCTTTACACCGTCCTTGCGGAGCAACTCAGTACCTGCAAGAAGAGTGGATACCTCAGAACCGGAAGCAACCAGAATGACATCCGGATTCTCATCCGAGCCGGCAACGATATAGGCACCCTTACCAGCCTGGTTGTAGTCATTGCCCTCCGGCAGGTTCTTGATATCCTGACGAGAGAAGATGAGAGCTGTCGGAGTGGACATGTTCTCCATGGCCAGACGCCATGCGACGGTTGTCTCTTCTGCATCTGCGGGGCGGAGTACCAGCATGGAGTTATGACCCTTATGGTTCTTCAGTTTTTCCATCAGACGGATTTGTGCTTCCTGTTCTACAGGTTCATGAGTAGGTCCATCTTCACCTACACGGAAGGCATCGTGGGTCCAGATGAATTTAACCGGAAGCTCCATCAAGGCAGCCATACGTACTGCAGGTTTCATATAGTCGGAGAATACGAAGAAGGTAGCACATGCCGGAATCACACCTCCGTGGAGAGCCATACCGAGGCAGCAGCATGCCATAGTCAGCTCGGATACACCGGCTTGCAGGAATGCTCCGCTGAAATCGCCCTTCGTGAAAGCGTGTGTTTTCTTCAGGAAACCATCCGTCTTGTCTGAGTTGGAGAGGTCAGCAGAAGATACAATCATGTTTTCTACCTGAGTGGCGAGTGCGCCCAATACGGTTGCCGATGCACCACGGGTTGCTGAATTGGGCTTTTGTTGGATTCCTGACCAGTCAACTGCGGGAACAGCGTTGCTGAACCATTTCTCCATTTTGGCAGCCTGTTCCGGATTGGCTTTGGCCCATGCAGCTTTGGCGGCATAGCGTTCAGCAACGATGCCTTTTAACTCTTCAGCACGTTTGGCATAGAGCTCGGCTACTTCCGGGAAGATGTGGAACGGGTCTTCGGGATTTCCACCCAGGTTCTTGATGGTATTGATGTAGGCATCTCCGCCAAGGGGAGCACCGTGGGTCGCGCAGTTTGCTTCGTAGCTGGAGTTGTCAGCCTTACGGGCACCTTTACCCATGATGGTTTTTCCGATGATGATGGTCGGACGTTCCGTCTCTGCCTTTGCCTCACGCAGGGCCTGACGAATCTGTTCTACGTCGTTACCATTGATTTCAATAACCTTCCAGTTCCATGCAGCATACTTTTGAGCCACGTTCTCGCTGGTTACAGAGCTACAGGGAGTCGAAAGCTGGATATCGTTGGAATCATAGAACATGATGAGGTTGTCCAGACCGAGGTGACCGGCAAGACGGCCTGCACCTTGCGAGATTTCCTCTTGTACTCCACCGTCAGAGATATAAGCGTAGATGGTCTGATTCATGACCTCACCAAAGCGAGCTTTCAGGAATTTGGCAGCGATGGCAGCACCTACGGCAAAGGTATGTCCTTGTCCGAGAGGACCAGAGGTATTCTCGATGCCACGCATGACATCCACTTCCGGATGGCCGGGAGTCGGGCTGCCCCATTGACGGAATTGTGCCAACTCGTCCATGGTAAATTTGCCGGTAAGTGAAAGTACGGAATAGAGCATCGGAGACATGTGGCCCGGGTCGAGGAAGAAGCGGTCACGTCCTTCCCAACGGGGATTTTCAGGATCATAGACCAAGAACTCCGAGAACAATACGTTCACGAAGTCGGCACCACCCATGGCACCTCCGGGGTGTCCTGATTTAGCTTTTTCTACCATAGAAGCAGCCAGAATACGGATGTTGTCGGCTGCGCGGTTCATCAATTTTACGTCGTTCATAAGAATAATATTTTGTTTCAATTAGTCATCGTTTGCATTTTGTGGCTGTCTCTTCAATGGGAAGTCCTGCTTTGTAGTTCTCAATGTAAGCATTGAATCCGGCAACATCTTCAGCCGTGGGTGCTATCTCAACACCTGCATTACCGGCAAACACTTTTTCTTCCAGGAAATCAGCCAAGGTCTGTCCGGCTGTATTGTTTACCAGGAATGAGGCGAGCAGAGCGATACCCCATGCACCTCCTTCTCCTGCAGTTTCCATCACGGAGATCGGTGAATCGATGGCTGCTGCCAGCACGCGCTGACCCACGCCTTTGGTCTTGAACAGACCTCCATGTCCCGTGATGCGGTCGACTTTGACTTTCTCTTGTTTGAAGAGGATATCGTTGCCAATCTTCAGCACACCGACTGATGCATAAAGGTGGGCACGCATGAAATTGGCAAGGTTGAACTTATCATTGGCGGAGCGCACAAAGAGGGGACGACCTTCCGCCAGTCCGGTGACGGGTTCACCTGAAATGTAATTATAGGACAAGAGTCCGCCACAATCGGCATCACCTTGGAGGGCATGGTTGTAGAGCTTGCCGAAAATCTCGTTCATGTCTACGGGGATACCCAGTAACTCCTGATACTCTTTGAAGAGATTGACCCATGCATTAAGGTCGGAGGTACAGTTGTTGCAGTGAACCATGGCCACGAGACTGCCGTCAGGAGTGGTTACCATATCAATCATCTCGTAGGGCTTTGACAGGTCTTTCTCTAGGACAATCATGGAGAAGGAGGAAGTTCCGGCAGACACGTTGCCTGTGCGTTGTTTGACTGCATTGGTCGCTACCATGCCTGTGCCGGCATCTCCTTCAGGCGGGCAGACCGGAATGCCTGCTTTCAGATGACCGGAAACATCCAGTCGTCGTGCACCTTCGGCAGTCAGTTTGCCGGCATCTTCGCCCGCCAGTAATACTTTAGGCAGTATGTCCTGCACTTGCCAGCCGAATCCTTTGGGGGCAATAAGTTGATTGAACTTCTCAATCATCGGTGCCGAATAGTTCTTTGTCTTCGGGTCGATGGGAAGCATGCCGGAAGCATCACCAATGCCCAATACTTTCTCTCCGGTCAGTTGCCAATGCACATAGCCGGCAAGTGTAGTCAGGAAATGGATGTTACGGACGTGAGGCTCGTTGTTCAGGATTGCCTGATAGAGGTGAGAGATGCTCCAGCGGAGCGGAATATTGTATACGAACAGTTCAGATAAGGCTGCGGCAGCTTCTCCGGTGTTGGTATTTCTCCAGGTGCGGAATTCTGCAAGCAGGTTCCCTTCTTTGTCGAAAGGCATGTAACCGTGCATCATGGCGCTGACGCCTAAGGCAGCCAAAGTCTCTATTTCAATGCCATATTGTTCCTTGACATTTGCGCGGAGGTCGGCATAGCAATCTTGCAGACCGTTCCAGATAGCGTCCAGACTGTAGGTCCACAGACCATCGACGAGTTGGTTTTCCCAACTATGGCTTCCTTGAGCGATAGGTTTGTTGTCTTGGTCAATCAAAACAGCTTTGATACGTGTTGAGCCCAGTTCGATTCCGAGCATGGCTTTTCCTGTTTCGATGGTTGACTTTGCATCTAGTTTCATACGTAAAACCTGTAATTTAAGGTGCTATAATGAATGGATATGGAAAAAGTAGAATTGGTTTGCGAAGGAACCGGTGTCATCGTGTGTTGCAGATGCCTGTTTGTTCCAGCCGCAAACCAATTCATTATCAATTATCAGCAAAGAGCTTTGTTGAGCATGTAGTAGATTTCGTTCATGCGCAACTCTTTCTTGAAGCTGCTGATGGTGGTGTCTTTGTTGATGTGAACCATTTCAATGCCTGCGATTTCTGCATAGTCTTCCCAATATTCGACTGTCAGGTCATAGGAGAAGCAGGAGTGGTGAGTTCCACCGGCGAGAATCCATGCACCTGCGCCAATCTCGAAGTTTGGCATCGGAATCCAAAGGGCGGAAGCCACGGGGAGCTTAGGCAGCGGTTTTGATTTGATGCACTCTACGTCGTTGACGATCATGCGGAAACGGTTGCCGAGATCAACAATGGTAGCCGTTACACCTTGTCCTTGCTTGGAGGTGAATACCAGACGGGCTGTCTGGCTGTCAATGCCGATTGCCAGACGGTGTACTTCCAGCTTGGGACGATGTTCTGCGATGAGCGGGCAAACTTCGAGCATGTGTGCTTGAAGGATGGAGCTGTTTTCGCCGTCGAAGTTGAGGGTATAGTCTTCCAGGAACGAGCAACCCTTCTCCATGCCCTGACTCATGAACCACACGGTGCGGTAGAGAGCGGCAGACTTCCAGTCACCTTCAGCGCCGAAGCCGTAGCCTTCAGCCATCAGTCGTTGAGAAGCGAGGCCGGGGATTTGGTCAAACAGACCGAGGTCGTCAAAGTTGGTTGTGAATCCTTTGGCACCTTTATCTTTCAGGATACCACGCAGGGCGATTTCAGCCTTGGCTGCGTTCCAGATTTTCGTATATGCTTCGCTCTTGGTGTCTTCCAGTGCAGCATCATGTTCGTAGAGTTTGAAGTAGGTGTCTACGAGTGCCTTCACTTCTTCGTCCGTAGCTTTCTTGTAATATTCCATCAAGTCGTTCACCGGACAATAGTCGACGTGGTAACCCAAGCGTTGTTCGGCTTCCACTTTATCGCCGTCGGTTACGGCTACATTGTTCATCTGGTCGCCAAAGCGGAGGATCAGCATATCCTGAGAATCAGCCCATCCGGCGCAGACACGCATCCAGACAGCAATCTTGTGCAGTGTATTCTCATCCTTCCAATAGCCTACAACCACTTTGCGACGGATACGCATGCGGGTGCAGATATGCCCGAACTCGCGGTCGCCGTGAGCAGATTGGTTGAGGTTCATGAAATCCATATCCATGGTATCCCAAGGTATTTCCTTGTTGAACTGGGTATGCAGGTGAAGCAGGGGTTTCTTGAATTGCTGCAAGCCGTGAATCCACATCTTTGCCGGAGAGAAAGTATGCATCCAAGTGATGACACCGATACATTTGTCATCATTGTTGGCAGCCTTGAATACGGTCTCCACTTCTTTAGAGGAGTTTACTGTGCCTTTATATACAACTTTGACAGGCAATTTCCCGGAATTGTTCAAGCCTGCAACCATTTCATTGGAATGTGCGTCAACAGCAACAACAGCGTCACCTCCATAAAGGAGCTGTGCTCCGGTGACGAACCATACTTCATAATTTTCGAAAGCCATAGTATTGTATTTTATTGGTTATATTGATTGATAATTCTTTGTTTTCAGTGTTTAAAGGTACGTAGTAATATTTAGATTTTCGAAAAAGTGTCGGGATATTTGCTGTTTATTCATAATTTTTAAAGGATAAGAAGTGTAAAAGTGCCCATTATATGTTGTGCGGCATCTTTCAGTGGACGCGAAGGTCCTTACAGGTGTGGTTCCGTCTGCATCGGAGTTCATATTCTTCTTGTATTTTTCAGTGCGAGTCGGTCCCTGTCATTTTATCAAAATGTCAAATGCAGCTTTCCATTCGGCTGTATTTTATTCCTGAAATGAGGGTGTGATTGGAGCAAATCTTTCCAGGTGATGAGCAGCATGCAGATGGATACTCTGTCAGTTGTTTGAGTGCTCTTTTGTGCTTTTCTATCTTTTTGCCAGTAGTCACGGATAGCTTCCTTTTGGAATTTTGGGAAGGAAACTGCAAAAATCAGATTCCCGAACGGCTAAATTCAGACTTCTCCCGATGTTTTTACAGGTTTCCTGCCGTGAAACTTCGATTTTCCGGCATCGCTTTTGTATTTCGATGCGACGAATTGCATGTTTCCCGGTGGGATTTTCCCTGTTTCCGCGAGGTATAGTGCTAAGTTTTCTGAAATAAACTCCTCCATTCAAGCCGAATGTTAAATCAGATTAGCAGTTGAATACTCCTGATGCTTAAGTACCTTCAAACGTTTGTTTGCGGAAACCTTCCTTTTGTTTGATTTTGTTAGCCGGACCATCGGTATAGGTTTCCTTTTGATGATTGCCTTTTACCCTGAAGTCGACCGATTGGGGTTGAATGTTTTCGCGGACCCTATACAGAAAAACGCCGTGGCAATTTGGGGAAATTACCACGGCGTCAGGTTGTATCATGAACAGTTGGTCGTTATTTTTTCTTTTGTCCGTAGTAGGCATTCGGACCGTGTTTACGGCTGAAATGCTTTTCTACCAGCAGCTGGTTCATGGTGAGGTTGGGGTTGACACTGTAGGCGATGCTTGCCATCTTGGCCACTTGTTCCATGACGACTGCATTGTGAACGGCTTCGTGAGCATCTTTTCCCCAGGCAAACGGACCGTGGTTCTTCACCAATACGCCCGGTGTGTGTACGGGGTTCATGCCTTCAAAGCGCTTCACGATGACATTGCCTGTTTCCAGCTCATAGTTGCCTTCCACTTCTTCGCGTGTCATGTCAGCCGTGCAGGGGATTGCCTTATAGAAATAGTCTGCATGTGTCGTGCCAATGTTGGGGATGTCTATGCCGGCTTGTGCCCATGCGGTGGCGTAGGTAGAGTGGGTGTGGACCACTCCGCCAATCTCGGGGAAAGCCTTGTAGAGCACCAGGTGGGTGGGAGTATCCGACGACGGATTGAGGTCGCCTTCAACCACCTTGCCGTCCAAGTCTACAACGACCATGTCGCTGGCTTTCATAATGTCATAGCTTACGCCGCTTGGTTTGATGACGACCAGGCCACTTTCACGGTCAATGCCTGAGACGTTGCCCCAAGTGAATATGACCAAGCCATGCTTCACCAAGTCGAGGTTTGCTTGGAATACTTTTTCTTTTAATGCTTCTAACATGGTTATATTGCTTTTATAAAGTTTCTTATAATTTGAATTTAAGAGATTTGGAATAGATGTGGTTGTTGAACCTATACAAACGCGCTCCTCTACGAGAGCTTTTTTTATCAATCAGTTCCGTCTGTTCGATGAAATCCATGTCTGCCACTTTCTTGCGGAAGTTCCGTTTGTCGATGGGACAGTCATAAATCGCTTCATAGAGACTTTGCAACTGAGTCAATGTGAAAAGTTCAGGTAATAGATTAAAGCTTATGGGGGCGGACGATGCTTTCCGTCTCATTTGTTCCCGTGCTTTCTCAATCATTTCTTCATGGTCGAACAGCAGGTGAGGGAGTTCATCGATTCTTGCCCAATATCCGTTGTGTTCTTCTACGCATTTCTTATCGTAATCCTGGATGTTGATAAGTGCATAGTAGGCAACGGAGATAACCCGCTCTTCGGGTTCGCGATGCACAGCGCCGAACGTGCCTACCTGTTCCATGTAGACTTCGTTCAGCCCTGTGTATTCGCGTAATACCCGTTTTGCGGCATTGTCGACGCTTTCATCGTTTTGTACAAATCCACCCATTAAAGACCAAGCTCCAAAGAAGGGCTCCATGTTCCGTTTGAGAAGAAGCAGGCTGAGCCCGTCTTTGTTAAATCCAAAAATGATGCAGTCTACTGCAACGTGAAACTTCGGATGTATATCATAATAGGTGGCCATATTGCAAAATGGGTTTTAGAGGTTGATTACCAAAGTGCAATATAAAGGATAGCCAGAATGATGACCACCAAGGCTGAGCCAATGGTGAAGCTGCGGTCGGAACGGAAGAGTGACAGGTCGATTGCCACGGCTTTGCCGTCCTGAACGGTGTCGAGTGCGTTCGAACGCAGGTAAATCCACAACGACAGGAAGAAGGTTCCCAGGAAGAAGATGGCTTCGAATCCGTAATTCTTCAACAGGGTGATGTCGCCGAAGAAGACGATGCAGCCAATGAGGAAGCAGATGATGGCGAGCACCAGCATCACATTGCCCCAGAAGAGCTGTGTCTTCGTGGTGTGTGCATCAAGCTGCTCGGCTTTCACGGTCTTGTTGCTCATGTAGGACAGGGTGAAGAAGAGTACCACCAGCACCATGAACACATAGCCCATGCGGAGCAGGAACGGAGTGCCCGGCATCATGAACTTGAAGGCAATACTGAAGACGAACGTACCGATGGCTGTTACAACAGCAGCTACACCGGAGGCACGTTTCCACAGCAAGCCCAGACCGAAGATGACTACGACACCCGGATAAACGAAGCCAGAGTATTCCTGGATAATCTGGAATGCCTGGTCAGCACCACCCATGATGGGATATACAGCCAGCAGTGCGATTACAAGTGATGCCAATGAAGTCAGACGACCGACATTGACCAGTTTCTTTTCAGAAGCAGTCTTATTGATGAACTTCTTGTAGATATCCATCGTGAAGATGGTCGAGGTCGAGTTGAACATGGAGGCCAGTGAGGAGATGACTGCCGCAGCCAATGCCGCAAACGACAGACCTTTGACAACCGTCGGAGTGAAGTTGCGGATGAGGAACGGATAAGCATCGTCGGAACGCTCAATGGCGCCGGCAAGAGTCTGGGTCAGCTCAGGCTGGTAGTTCACGATGTAGAAGGCACAAACGCCCGGGATACATACGATGAAGGGGATCAGAATCTTCAGGAAGGCTGCGAAAATCATACCTTTCTTGGCCTCTGCAAGGCTCTTGGCTGCCAGACCTTTCTGGATGATGTACTGGTTGAAGCCCCAGTAACCCAAGTTGGTCAACCACAATGCACCAACGATGACGGTGATACCCGGAATATCGAAATAGGGGTCAGAGGGTTGGGTTGCCGTACCTTCGAGCACCGGATACAGGTCAGCATTACGCTCGACAACCAGATTGAAGTGGGTGTCTCCCGGTATGCTTGACAGGTGTCCCATGATGTAGCTCAAGGCGTCCAAGGCACCATTCAGTTCGAGTTTGGTAGAGATGACGTCAAGGGCAGCATAGGCAGTTACCAGACCACCGCCGACGAGGAAGGTCACCTGCATCACATCGGTCCAAGCCACGGAAGCCAAACCACCGTAGATGGAGTAAGCACCCGCGATGAGGAAGAGCAGGAGGATGATGACCAGCAATGTCATGTCGACCTGCATGCCCAGCAAGACTGCGGGAGTGGCGGGCAAGCCCAGAATCTGTTTGATGGCCAATGCGCCCAACCAAGCCACGGAGGTCAGGTTGATGAATACATAGAGGAAGAGCCAGAAGATGGAGAAAGCCAGACCTACGCCCCAGTTGTAACGTTCACTCAGGAACTGGGGAATGGTGAATATCTTGCGTTTAATCATCACCGGCAACAGGAACTTTGCTACGACAATCAGGGTTGCTGCAGCCATCAACTCGTAGGCTGCCATGGCAATACCTGATTTGAAAGCTGAACCGGACATTCCGATAAATTGTTCGGCAGAGATGTTGGCGGCAATCAAGGAGGCACCCACAGCCCACCATGTCAGTGTGTTTCCCGCCAGGAAGTAGTCGCTGGACGATTTTTCTTCTCCTTTCTTTCCACGGGAGAGGAAAATTCCCAATCCGACGAGGAGGACGATGTAGGCTGCAAATACGAGGTAATCCGCAGTAGCAAAGCCATTGTTTTTTAGAGCTTCTAGTATTTCCATAGTAGATTACTTATGTTTTTTTAAGTTATTGGTTTTAAGAGTTAGGAAAGTTTACTTTTCTACGCCAAATTTGAAGATGCAATGGCTTTGGTAGGTTTGGCCCGGTTCAAGGATAACGGACGGCCACTGGGGCTTGTTGGGGCTGTCGGGATAGTGCTGGGACTCCAGGCAGAGACCTACACGCTGCTGATAGACGATGCCTTTCTTTCCAGTCACTGTACCGTCAAGGAAGTTGCCGGTATAAACCTGGATACCCGGTTCATCGGTGTAAACTTCCAAGGTAATGCCGGTTGAGGGGCAGACAACGCGTGCAGCTACTTCCTCCATGTTTCCTTTCGTGTTGAGCACATAGTTGTGGTCGATACCCATGCCGAATTTGACTTGTTCGTTGGTCATATCAATGCCTTCATTGATGGATTTTGCATTTTTGAAGTTCATGCTGTTGCCTTCCAGGGCGAGCATTTCACCGGTAGTCATGAAGGTGCTGTCGACCGGGGTGATGCTGTCTGCATTGACATACAGGATATTGTCGGTGATTGTGTTCTGCGGATTGCCGGACAGGTTGAAATAGGAGTGGTTGGTCATGTTGATAACCGTCTTCTTGTCGGTCGTTGCATCATATTTGATGTCGATGCTGTTATCGCCTTTGAGCGTATAGGTTACGTGGGCGGTTACGTTTCCGGGGAAGTTGTTGTCTCCGTCAGGAGATTGCATGGTCAGTTGCAGCGTGCTGTCATTGACCTGTTGTCCGGCGTAGACCTGATATTGCCATCCGGTGGGACCACCGTGGAGGCAGTGTCCGTAGTTGTTCTGCGGCAACTGGATCGTGTCGCCGTCGAGGACCAGCTTGCCCTGATTGATGCGGTTGGCATAACGTCCGATGGCAGCACCGAAGTCGCTGGGGACATTGATGTAGTCGGCAATGCTGTCAAAGCCGAGTACCACGTCCTTCATTTCACCGTTCTTGTCCGGTACCATGATGGATACGATGCGTCCGCCAAAGTTGGTGATGCATACCTCCATACCGTTGGCGTTGGTCAAGGTGTACAATTGTGTTTGTTTCCCGTTTACTTCAGCCTGGAAGTTTTTCGGATTAAGCCCTGACTGGGTGAGGGCTTCTTGCTGGGGTGTACATGCAAAGGTTGCCATGCATGCGCCCGCAAATAAAAGTTTACTTAAAGTTTTCATCTCGTATAGGATAATTAGTAAATTCTTCTCGAATAAAACGCCCAAAATTAAGACGAATGTTCAAGACAACGAAAGAATTTCGTATGTTCTTGAACATTCAAGTGTAAAATCTTCACTTTTGTTATTCGACTCGTCGTGCACCGTCACCTATAATTACATCATAGACCTTGGGAGTACGGTTGAATCTTTGGGTAAAGCTGGCTTTGGTCTCTCGGATGAATGCCTCATAAAGCTCTTCTTTGACGAGGTTGATGGTACAGCCTCCAAAGCCTCCGCCCATGACGCGCGAACCGGTGACACCGTGTTGGCGGGCGCATTCGTTGAGGAAGTCCAGCTCCTCGCAGCTGACTTCATAGAGCTTGCTCATGCCTTCGTGGGTCTCATACATTTTTTGTCCGACTGTCTCATAGTCTCCGCGCTCCAGGGCTTCGCAGACATCAAGCACGCGCTGGATTTCTTCGATGACGTATTCGGCGCGCATGTAGTCTTCCTCGCTGATGTCCGGTCTGGCCTCGTTGAGCATATCCATGTTCGCATCGCGCAGGAATTCCACTTCCGGATGGTGTTTCCGGATGGCAGCGACAGCCGCCTCACAGCTTTGCCGACGTTTGTTATAGGCCGACGATGCCAGCTCATGCTTGACGACCGAGTCGAGCAGGACAAGCTTGTAGCCTTCCGGCTTGAACGGATAATACTGATACTCCAGGCTGCGGCAATCCAGGCGGATCAGATGGTCACGCTTGCCGAATACGGAGGCAAACTGGTCCATGATGCCACACTTCACGCCACAGTAATTGTGCTCAGTGGCTTGGCCCACCTGTGCCAGTGTGAACTTGTCGAGTTTATTGTTGCCGAACAGGTCATTCAGGGCGTATGCATAGGTGCTTTCCAGAGCTGCCGACGATGACATGCCGGCTCCCAGAGGAACGTCTCCGGCAAAAGCCGTATTGAATCCTTTCACTTCGACACCACGCTTAATCATCTCGCGGCATACGCCAAAGATGTAGCGTGCCCAGCTGGCGCGTGGAGCGTCTTCCTCGTTCAATCCAAACTCCACGTAATCTTTCAAGTCGATGGAGTAGGCGCGTACCTTGTCGGTCCCATTGGGTTTGAGCTCTGCCATCATGCCTTTGTCGATGGCTCCCGGGAATACGAATCCGTCATTGTAGTCGGTATGCTCACCGATGAGGTTGATACGTCCGGGAGAGGTATACAGTGTTCCGGTAGTGCCGTCAAAGTGTTTGATGAAACGGCTTCTTACATGTTCGATATCCATAGTATGTTCAAATTCAGTTGTTAACAAAACAGGTTGATGATGCGGTTTAGGCTTGTACGCCGAATTTGTAAATGGTGGTTTGCCGGTACTGTTCTCCCGGCATCAATACAGCCGTGGGGAAATGTGCCTTGTTGGGAGTGTCGGGGAAGTGTTGGGCTTCGAAGCAGACGGCACTCCGGTCGGGGAAGGTAGCGCCATGTGCACCCTCCATACCATGATTCCAGTTGGCAGTGTAGAACTGGAGTCCCGGTTCGGTGGTGTACACTTCCAGCGTACGTCCGCTTTTCGGCTCGATGCAGCGGGCTGCAAAGCTGAGTTCGCCGGCCTCCTTTTTATTCAATACGTAGCAATGGTCGTATCCGTTCGCCTGTTTCAGCTGGATGAAGTCGTCGTTAATCCGTTCGCCGACGGTATGAGGCGTACGGAAATCCATGGGAGTACCTGCCACCGGTGCCACTTCTCCGGTCGGAATCGAGGTGGCGTCCGTCGGTAAATAGAAGTCGGCATGGATGGTCACTAGGTTGTCATAAACATCCGGTGTCGGATTGCCGATGCCTGAAAGGCTGAAGAACGCATGATTGGTGAGGTTGACCAGTGTCTTTTTGTCAGTGGTGGCACGGTAGTCGATGCGGAGTTCGTTGTCGTCAGTGAGCGTGTAGGTCATTTCCACATTTACATTGCCGGGGAATCCTTCTTCTCCGTTGGCAGACAGATAATGGAAGACGATGTGCGAATTGTCATGTGCCACAACGTCCCATACACGTTTATGGAATCCGGTGGGTCCTCCGTGGAGAGAATTCGGACCATTGTTGATGGCCAGCGTATATTCTTTTCCGTCAAGAACAAACTTTCCGTTGGCAATGCGGTTGCCGTATCGTCCGATGGTCGTGCTGAGGCAATCTACCGGACTGTTGATCAAATGTTCCAGGGAGTCATGCCCCTGGATGACGTTTGCAAAACGACCTTCCTTGTCCGGGGCAAACAGAGACAGGATGGCGGCTCCGTAGTTGGTGACAGCCATTTCCATGCCTCCCTGATTGCTGAGGATGTAAAGGTCGGTGTTTTTCCCGTCGATGGTGGATTGGAAATCTTCGCGCTTCAGGCACGAACGATTTACTGAGGTACTCATAATAAACTTATTTTGTAGGTAATATTAATAGTCGCAAATGTATGTAACTTCTTTTTCTTAAACAAACTTCATTCGGAAAAAGCCCGGTTGCCTTGAAGTGCCGTCAGGAGGTCTGCAACAATGAAGCTGCTTCCGCCGACGAAGAGGCAGTCGTTGGCGCCGGCTTCTTCCTGAGCTTGTCTCAATGCCGTTTCCACGCTGTCGTAACAACGTCCGTCCAGTCCGTGGCTGGCAGCTAATGCCTGCAGGTCATGGGCAGGCATGGCACGCTTGACGCTGGCTTGCGTGAAATAGTAGACAGCCTGTCGGGGCAGCAACTCAAGGACACCGTTGATATCCTTGTCATTCACCATGCCGAACACGATGCGCAGGGTGTCACACGGTTGCTGTCTGAGCTGCTCGACAATGTATTGGATTCCTCCCACATTATGCCCGGTGTCGCAGATGAGTGTAGGATGCTCGGCGAGACGTTGCCAGCGTCCCATGAGTCCGGTCAGTTCGCAGACGTGGGCAAATCCCTTTCGCACATCGGATTCCGTGAACCGGATGTCACGTTCATGCAGGACAGGCAAGGCGGTCAGGAGGGTATTGGTGTTCTTCTCCTGGCAGAATCCGCCGAGTTGTCCCTGTAAGTTGGGATAATCGGAAGTCTGGTATAGAAAACCTCCCCCGGCTTGGGGAAGGGCGGACAGCAAGGGATGTATGTCTTCGGCAAAATGGATGGGAGCGTTTTCCTCACGAGCTTTGGCAAGGAAGACCGGACGTGTCTCCGGTGTGGTTTCCCCGATGACAACCGGGATGCCTGGCTTGATGATGCCGGCTTTCTCTGCGGCGATCTTGTCCAGTGTATTGCCCAGGAATTGCATGTGGTCCATGCTGATGTTGGTGATGATGCTGAGCTCGGGGACGATGATGTTGGTGCAGTCCAGGCGACCGCCCAGTCCGACTTCGATGACGGCGATGTCGACCTGTTGTTCGGCAAAGTAGTTGAAGGCCATCGCTGTCGTCAGCTCAAAGAAGGAAGGGTGGAGCGGTTCGAAGAAAGAACGTTCCTTTTCGACAAAACGAATGACTTCTTCCTCCGGTATCGGTTTCCCGTTGATGCGGATGCGTTCCCGGAAGTCAATCAAGTGGGGGGAGGTGTAAAGTCCGGTCTTGTAGCCGGCGCTTTGCAGGATGGCTGCCAGTGTGTGGGAGCAGGAACCTTTGCCATTGGTCCCGGCGATATGGATGGTGCGGAACTTCCGGTGCGGATGTCCGAAATGCTCGTCTAGCAGATTGGTATTTTCCAGTCCCTCTTTATAAGCGGCTTTGCCCACTTGCTGGAACATCGGAGCGCTGTCAAAGAGGTAGTTCAATGTCTCTTGGTAGGTCATAATTCAAAACTAATAGATAGTCGCTGACAAAGATACATATTATTTTGATTATGTTTTGCTACTGACAAGAAGGAAATGTGGGGTAGAAGAGGGGTTGGAAGTGACGAATTGTAGCAGTTGACCTGATAGGCTACGGAATGACAATCTGATAGCTGATAACGAATCAAGGGTGTGCCCTTGTCTGGAACACACCCTTGATTCGGTTTGTGAGTATAAGTCTTAGTCAAAGAAGTTACGGAAGCGGCGGAAAATCTTTTCCTTGATGCTGGAGCTGGGTTTGAAGTTCTCGGAATCCTGCATTTTCTCCAAGGCGTTCTTCTCGTCTTTCGAGAGTGTTTCCGGGATATAGACGCTCACATTGACCAGCAGGTCACCGTTGCCATATCCGTTCACATTGGGCAGACCTTTGCCACGCAGGCGGAGTACTTTTCCCGGTTGGGTTCCCGGCTCGATTTTCACCTTTGCTTTCCCGTCGATGGTCGGTATTTCTACCGTACTGCCGAGGGCAGCCATCGGGATGCTCAGCAACAGGTTGTAGACCAAGTCATTCTCATCGCGGATAAGTTCGGGATGCGGTTCCTCTTCGATTTGAATCAGCAAGTCTCCGGGTATACCGTTGTGACGTCCGGCATTGCCTTTGCCGCTCATGGACAATTGCATGCCTTCGGCTACACCGGCGGGAATCTTTACTTCGACTACTTCTTCGCCATAGACGATGCCTTCGCCGCCGCACTCCTTACATTTGTTCTTGATGATTTTGCCTTCTCCATTACATTGCGGACAGACAGTCTGTGTCTGCATCATGCCGAAGATGCTCTGCTGGGTGCGCAGGATGTGTCCGCTACCCTTACACGTCGGACAGGTCTCTGTCCCGCTGTTGCCCTCGGCACCTGTCCCGTGACAATGGCTACAGGGCACATATTTCTTCAGCTTGAACTTCTTGGTCGTACCGTTGGCAATGTCTTTCAGCGAGAGCTTTACCTTCACGCGCAGGTCGGAGCCACGGAACTTGCGTTGGGCTTGTGAACTGCCTCCTCCTCCGAATCCGCTGAAGCCTCCGAATCCGCCATGTCCGCCAAAAATGTCACCGAACATGGAGAAGATGTCGTCCATGGACATGCCCTGGCCTCCACCGAATCCACCGCCGAATCCTCCGGCACCGCTCATCCCTTCATGACCGAACTGGTCATAACGGGCGCGCTTGTCAGGATTGCTGAGCACTTCATAGGCTTCGGCAGCTTCTTTGAATTTTTCTTCGGCTTCCTTGTCGCCCGGGTTCTTGTCCGGGTGATATTGGATGGCCTTCTTGCGGTACGCCTTCTTTATTTCATCTGCGCTGGCGCTTTTGTCTACGCCGAGCACTTCATAATAATCTCTTTTTGCCATAGTCAGTTTCTTTTAGATGTTGCATCACCGGTCATTGCGCCACGGCAACCTTTGCATGACGGATGACTTTGTCGTTCAGCTTGTAGCCGGTCTGTACGCAGTCGAGCACCTTGCCTTTCTGATCTTCGCTCGGAGCAGGAATCATGGCGATTGCCTCATGAAAGTCGGTGTTGAAGTCTGCGCCTTCGGTCTCAATCTTGTTCAGTCCTTCTTGCGACAGGATTTTCAGGAATTTGGCGTTAATCAGCTCCATTCCTTCACGCAAAGCCTGTGCATCGTCCGATTTTTGCATGTTGAGGAGGGCACGTTCCATGTCGTCCAGTACGGGCAAGATGGCAGTGATGGTCTTTTCAGCGGCAGTCTTGATGATTTCCGACTTCTCTTTTATGGTACGTTTCCGATAGTTGTCAAATTCAGCGGACAGGCGCAGGTACTTGTCCTGCAGGTCAGTAATGCGTGCTTCTGCCTCGTCCAGACTTTGTTGCAGCTTTTCTTCCGGAGAAAGTTCAGGTGCTGCTTGCTCGGCTTGTTGCTCTGTCTGTTGTGCTTCTGCTGTTTCCTGAGTGTTCACTTTCTCTTGGTCCATGTTTTCGTTTGTTGTTGAATTCATGTCTATATGATTTTATTATTATGCTGAAATAGGGTGGATGGTTGTTCTTAAAGAACACGAATGCTCCCTACAAAATGTTTGCCAACTGGTAAAAACTTCTTATCGAAGTTGCAAAGGTAGATAAATTTGTCGGGGAGGCTGTCAGTTTGACACTGTTTTTTTGTGTACCTTTGCAGCCGGTTAAATGAGCTACTATAATATAATAAGGTATAAAGACTATGATAACAGTTTCAGACTTGGCTATCCAATTTGGTAAAAAGGTATTGTATAACGACGTCAATTTAAAATTCACCAACGGCAACATTTACGGAATCATCGGGGCAAACGGTGCGGGGAAGTCCACGTTTCTGCGTGCCATCTCCGGAGAACTGGAGCCGACGAAAGGTTCGGTGACCCTGGGACCCGGGGAACGGCTCTCCGTCTTGTCGCAGGACCACTTCAAATGGGACCAGTTCACGGTGCTTAATACCGTACTGATGGGGCACACCGTGCTGTGGGACATCATGCAGCAACGGGATGCGCTGTATGCCAAGACGGACTTTACGGACGAGGATGGCATGAAAGTCTCGGAGCTGGAAGAGAAGTTTGCCGAGCTGGACGGATGGAATGCCGAGAGCGATGCTGCCGCCTTGCTGAGCGGACTGGGCATCTCGGAGGACAAGCACTACCTGCTGATGAGCGAGCTGAGCGGTAAGGAGAAGGTGCGTGTCATGTTGGCGCAGGCGTTGTTTGGAGAACCGGACAACCTGTTGCTCGACGAGCCGACGAACGACCTGGACATGGACACGGTGACCTGGCTGGAGGAATATCTGGGCAACTTCGAACACACCGTATTGGTGGTCAGCCACGACCGCCACTTCCTCGACTCGGTCTGCACGCATACGGTGGACATCGACTTTGGGAAGGTCAACCTCTTTGCCGGAAACTACAGCTTCTGGTATGAGAGCAGCCAGTTGGCTTTGCGTCAGCAGCAGAACCAGCGTGCCAAGGCGGAAGAGAAGAAGAAGGAACTGGAAGAATTCATCCGCCGTTTCTCTGCCAACGTGGCGAAGAGCAAGCAGACGACCAGCCGCAAGAAGATGCTGGAGAAGCTCAACATTGAAGAAATCCGGCCCTCCTCGCGTAAGTACCCGGGCATTATTTTCACACCCGACCGGGAGCCGGGCAACCAGATACTCGAAGTGTCGGGACTCCGTGCCGAGACCGAGGACGGAACCGTGCTCTTCAACGACGTCAACTTCACCGTGGAGAAAGGCGACAAGATTGTGTTCCTGAGCCATAACCCGCGTGCGATGACCGCCTTGTTCGAAATCATCAACGGGAACCGCAAGGCACAGGCTGGGCACTACAGTTGGGGAGTCACCATCACGACGGCGTACCTGCCGCTCGACAATACCGCCTTCTTCGACTGCGACCTGAACCTGGTGGACTGGCTCAGCCAGTTTGGCGAGGGGAACGAAGTCTACATGAAGGGATTCCTGGGACGCATGCTCTTCTCCGGCGAGGATGTCCTGAAGAAGGTCAACGTCCTCTCGGGAGGCGAAAAGATGCGGTGCATGATTGCCCGCATGCAGCTGAAAAACGCCAACTGCCTCATCCTGGATACCCCGACGAACCACCTCGACCTCGAATCCATTCAGGCATTCAACAACAACCTCAAGACCTACAAGGGGAACATCCTCTTTGCATCGCACGACCACGAGTTCATCTCGACCGTGGCAAACCGCATCATCGAATTGACGCCGAACGGAATCATTGACAAGATGATGCCTTACGACGACTACATCACCAGCGACCATATCAAGGAAATGCGTGCCCGCATGTACGGCGCGTAAGGCCGGAAGGTCCCGCTGACGGAAGAATCCTGCATCCGATGTTCTGGAAGGGATGTCCGATGCAGGATTTTTTATTTATACGGATTTTTCTTATCAAAAAAACACCGGAAATATCTTGTTTGTAGAAAATAGTCCGTATATTTGCATCATTCTATAAACAAAAGACACCAAATTATGACTATGTATTATTATCCGTTCACGACAGGCATGGAAATGACAATCACACGAATGTCAACATCCATGATGATGACCCCTCGGGGTTGAGGATAATAGTATAGTGTTTCTACGTGATACACGCCTACGGATGTAGGCAAAACAATCTTTTCTTTTTTCTTCTTGTTTAATTCCAATCGGAAGGGTATGGACTCCATTCCTTCCTCTACCTTATATTATATATAGACATGAAAGTAATGAAATTCGGGGGGACCTCCGTCGGTTCCATCCACAGCATATTGAGCGTCAAACAGATTGTAGAATCACAGCACGAACCGGTCATAGTGGTTGTCTCGGCACTGGGAGGCATCACCGACAAGCTGATACGCACGTCGCAGATGGCAGCGTCAGGCGACATGGCATACGAGAAGGAATTCCAGGAAATCGTGCGGAGACACATGGAGATGGTCGATGCCGTCATCCCCGAAGGAACACCCAAGGAGGAGCTCAACCTCGTCGTCTCCGCCTTGCTCAACGAGCTGAAAGACATTTACCAGGGACTGTACCTCATCAAGGACCTTTCGCCGAAGACCTCGGCTGCCATCGTCAGCTATGGCGAACGGATATCCTCGCGCATCGTCGCCACACTCATCGACGGAGCACGCTGGTACGACTCCCGTCAGTTCATCAAGACCGAGAAGAAGCACGCCCGTCACATCCTGGATTCCGAGCTGACCAACCGACTCGTCAAGGAGGCATTTGCCGACCTGCCGCAGGTGGCGCTGGTCCCCGGCTTCATCTCCACGGACAAGGACAGTGGCGAGGTGACCAATCTCGGACGCGGAGGCTCGGACTACACGGCGGCAATCATCGCCGCGGCACTCGATGCGGACAGCCTTGAGATATGGACCGACGTCGACGGCTTCATGACAGCCGATCCCAGGGTCATCTCGACCGCCTACACCATCAATCGCCTGAGCTACGGCGAAGCGATGGAGCTCTGCAACTTCGGAGCGAAGGTGGTCTACCCGCCGACCATCTACCCGGTGTGCCACAAGAATATCCCCATCCTCATCAAGAACACCTTCAAGCCGGAAGCGAAGGGAACCATCATCTGTGCTCAGAACGACCCCCACAGCAAGGCCATCAAGGGCATCTCGTCCATCAACGACACCAGCCTCATCACCGTGCAGGGCCTCGGTATGGTGGGAGTCATCGGAGTGAACCACCGCATCTTCCGCACGTTGGCGGAAAGTGGCATCAGCGTCTTCCTCGTCTCACAGGCTTCGTCGGAAAACAGTACCTCCATCGGTGTGAGGAACCAGGATGCCGCCCTCGCCTGCAAGGTGCTCAACGAAGAGTTCGCCAAGGAGATTGAAATGGGCGAAATCAACCCCATCGAGGCGACCGGTGACCTCGCAACCGTTGCCATCGTCGGCGAGAACATGAAGCAGACGCCGGGCATCGCCGGAAAACTCTTCGGCACGCTGGGACGGAACGGCATCAACGTCATCGCCTGCGCACAGGGAGCCTCCGAGACGAACATCTCCTTTGTGGTCGACCGCAAATCGCTGCGCAAGACGCTCAACGTGATTCACGACTCGTTCTTCCTCTCGGAATACCAGGTGCTCAACCTCTTTGTCTGCGGCGTCGGGACCGTCGGCGGAAGCCTCCTGCAGCAAATCCGCTGCCAGCAGGAGAAACTCATGCAGCAACGCGGGCTGAAGCTCAACATCGTGGGCATCGCAAACGGACACCACGCGCTCTTCTCACGGGCGGGCATCGACCTTGCCACTTACCGGGAACAGCTGGAACACAGTGCACCCGGCTCCATCGAACGCCTCCACGACGAGGTCATCGGCATGAACATCTTCAACTCCGTCTTCGTGGACTGCACGGCAAGCCCCGAGGTGGCATCGCTCTACAAGGACTTCCTTGCCCACAACATCTCGGTGGTGGCTGCCAACAAGGTCGCAGCCTCGTCCGCCTTCAAGGATTACAGGGAACTCAAGGAGACGGCACGCCGGAGAGGGGTCAAATTCCTGTTTGAGACCAACGTGGGAGCCGGACTGCCCGTCATCAACACCATCAACGACCTCATCAACAGCGGCGACAAGATTCTGAAAATCGAAGCCGTGCTGAGCGGGACGCTGAACTATATCTTCAATAAAATCAGTGCCGACATCCCCTTCAGCGAGACCGTACGCCTGGCAAAGGAGGAAGGATACTCCGAACCGGACCCGCGCATCGACTTGAGCGGAAAGGACGTCGTGCGCAAGCTCGTCATCCTGGCTCGCGAGGCGGGATACGAACTGGAACAGGAGGATGTCGAGAAGCACCTCTTCATCCCCGACTCCTTGTTCCAGAGTTCGCTGGAAGACTTCTGGCGCGAACTGCCGTCCCTCGATGCGGACTTCGAACAGCGACGCCGCCAGCTGGAGAGCGAGAACAAACACTGGCGCTTCGTGGCAAAGCTCGACGAAGGAAAGGCTTCCGTCGAACTGCGCGCCGTCGACGCCGGACACCCCTTCTATGGACTCGAAGGCAGCAACAACATCATCCTCCTCACCACGGAGCGATACAAAGAATACCCCATGATGATTCAGGGATACGGAGCGGGAGCGGGAGTCACCGCCGCCGGAGTATTCGCCGACATCATGCGCATTGCAAACATCTGACAAATTTCAAGACATACTTAAAGAGGGAGAACCTTATGAAACACATCATCATTTTAGGAGACGGCATGGCGGACTGGCCCGTGGAACAGCTCGGGAACCGCACGCTGCTGCAACATGCACACACGCCGAACATGGACCGGCTGGCTCGCAACGGACGTTGCGGATGCCTGACAACCGTACCCGAAGGCTTCCATCCCGGAAGCGAAGTGGCAAACATGTCCGTCCTGGGATACGACCTGAACCGAGTCTACGAGGGACGCGGCGTGCTGGAAGCTGCCAGCATGGGCGTCGACCTGCAGCCGGGCGACATGGCGATGCGCTGCAACCTCGTCTGCATCGACGGCGACCTGCTGAAGAACCACTCCGCCGGACACATCACCACCGCTGAGGCGGCGGAACTCATCGAATACCTTCAGGCGCACCTGGGCAACGACCGTGTGCACTTCTACACCGGCGTGCAGTACCGCCACCTGCTCGTCGTGCGCGGCGGGGACAAGCGCGTCCGCTGCACACCCCCGCACGATGTGCCCCTGAAGCCCTTCCGTCCGCTGCTCGTCCAGGCGGAAACACCCGAAGCGCAGGACACTGCCGACCTGCTCAACACGCTGATACTGCAATCGCAACAGCTGCTCGCCGCCCATCCGCTGAACCGGCGTCGCACAGCCGAAGGCAAGGACCCGGCAAACAGCATCTGGCCCTGGTCGCCCGGCTACCGTCCGCAGATGGAGCCTTTGTCCGAACGCTTCCCCCAGGTGAAACGCGGGGCAGTGATTTCGGCGGTCGACCTGATACGCGGCATCGGGCGCTACGCCGGGTTGCGCAACATCGAGGTCGAGGGGGCGACGGGACTCTATGACACCAACTACGAGGGGAAGGCTGCTGCCGCACTGGACGCCCTGCGCACCGACGACTTCGTCTACCTGCACGTCGAGGCTAGCGACGAGGCGGGACACGAAGGCGACGTCAGCCTGAAAATCAAGACCATCGAGAATCTCGACAGCCGCATCGTCGGTCCCGTCAGCGAGGCGGTGCAGCACTGGGACGAACCCGTCGCCATCGCCGTGCTGCCCGACCACCCGACGCCCTGCAAGCTGCGCACACACACTGCCGAGCCCGTGCCCTTCCTGATTTACCGTCCGGGCATCGAGCCGGACGAGGTGCAGACCTACGACGAGGCAGCCTGCCGCGCGGGGAGCTACGGACACCTGAAAGGCAACGAGTTTATCAACGCATTCATGAACGATTAGGACGACAGGCGGGCACGCCTCCCGTGTACCCCTTGCCGCCCAGCCAAACAGACACGAAACATGTTCTACTACAGCACCAATAAGCAAGCACCCGAAGTTTCCCTCGAGGAAGCCGTGGTGCGCGGGCTCGCCCCCGACCGGGGACTCTACATGCCCGAAGACATCCGTCCGTTGCCGGAAGACTTCTTCCGCGACATCGACCGACTGACGTTCCAGGAAATGGCGTACCGCGTGGCGCGCAACTTCTTCGGCGACGACATCCCCGCCGACGACCTGCAACGCATCGTCTACGACACACTCAACTTCGACATCCCGCTCGTGGAGGTCACCGACCGCATCTACTCGCTCGAGCTTTATCACGGACCGACGCTGGCATTCAAGGACGTCGGCGCACGCTTCATGGCACGTCTGCTGGGCTATTTCATCCGCCGCGAAGGCGGACGCACGGTCCATGTGCTCGTCGCCACGTCCGGTGACACCGGGAGCGCCGTGGCAAACGGCTTCCTCGGCGTCGAGGGCATCCGCGTCTACGTGCTCTACCCCAAGGGGAAGGTCAGCGACATCCAGGAGAAGCAGTTCACCACCCTCGGGCGCAACATCACCGCGCTGGAGGTCGACGGCACCTTCGACGACTGCCAGGCGCTCGTGAAGCAGGCATTCCTCGACGCCGACCTCAACGCGCGCCTCAACCTGACGTCCGCCAACTCCATCAACGTCGCCCGCTTCCTGCCGCAGGCATTCTACTACTTCCAGGCGTACGCCCGGCTGAAGCAGTTGGGCAAGGCGGACGAGATGGTCGTCTGCGTCCCCAGCGGGAATTTCGGCAACATCACCGCCGGACTGTTTGCCCAGCAGATGGGGTTGCCCGTCAAGCGCTTCATTGCCGCCAACAACCGCAACGACATCTTCTACCGTTACCTGCAGACGGGGCACTACGAGCCGCGTCCCTCCGTCGCGACCATCGCCAACGCCATGGACGTGGGCGACCCGAGCAACTTCGCCCGCATCCGCGAGCTGTATCACGACCGGGTGGAGGAGGTGCGTGCCCACATTTCCGGCGCGTGGTACACCGACGAACAGATAGCCCGGACGGTGCAGGAAGCCTACGATGCAACGGGTTACCTGCTTGACCCCCACGGCGCCTGTGCCTACCGCGCCCTGCAGGAGAACCTCCGCGAGGGCGAGCACGGCGTGTTCCTCGAAACTGCCCATCCGGCAAAGTTCCGCGACACCATCGAGCGCATCATCGGACGGGAAGTCCGCATCCCCGAGCGTCTGCGTGCCTTCATGCAGGGCGAGAAGCAGACGGTCCCGATGACGAAGGACTTTGCCGACTTCAAGCATTTCCTCCTGTCCCTCCCGTCGTGAGCCGTTCCGCCTTTTGTTCAGCGGAAGTCACTTTGTGAGGGCGTTTCCGGGTTGGACCGTCCTCTGCCGGGGCACAAAAACACTGCACACCGTTTCCCGTCCGTTGCGGGAGTCCGGAATCCGGTGTTTCTGTGCCCCGGTTGTTTTTCCGCCGTCCGTCTTCGCCCTTCTTTCCTTTCACACGGAAGCGGACGCTCCCGGAAACCGCGTTTCCAGCAAGCCGTCGTCCGGTTTGGTCCTGCATACAGTGTATATTTCATGTTGCAGCCCTGTTTTATCTTACATACAGTGTATATTTCGCGTTGAAGCTTTGTTTAGTCTTACATACAATGTATATTTCCTGTTGCAGTCCTGTTTGCTCTTACATACAGTGTATATTTCATTTTGTAGTTCTGTTTGGTCTTACATACAGTGTATATTTCCTGTTGCAGTCCTACATGGTGCTGCATACAGTGTAGGTAGATGGAAGGCGGGCGTCGGTTGAAAAGAAACGGGTGGAAAGGGCATGAAAAAAACGCCAACCGGACCTGTGAAGGCGGTTGACGTGGCAAAGGGCGTCCGGTGAAAGCCCCGACGGGGGATGACGGACGGACTACAGGCTGCGGCGGAAGCTGTACCAGTGAAGCAGGAAGCGGATGCCCGTGCCGATGAGCGCCAACGAGAGTCCCGTGTAGAAAACGGCAATGAACAGGGGAGGAAGCAGCTCGAAAAGGCGGACGACGATGCCCAGCGTCATCATGAACGCCATGATGAGCCATCCACGTGTGTCGAAGAACGCGAAGGGGCAGTTCTTCTCGGACTTCCCGCGGATGCGGGCGGTGTATTTGCGGAACAACCGGTGGAAAACGAGGCAGAAGAAGAGGAGGAAGACCAGCGTCGCTTCCCCCGTCTTGAAGTACCAGGCGTGAGTGTGCTCATGGAGCCATGCCGCTAGTCCGATGGCAAGCACCTTGCCGCCGGCGAGAGTCCACACCAGTCCGGCGGTGAGGAGCAGGGTTTGTCGGGATACACCGTATTTCATGTGAGTCAGGATTTGGTTGAGGCGGCGAATATACGACAAACGGCAAAAAGAGGAAGTCAAGAAAAATCTATTTCCTTCCTCTCTTAACGTATCTTGACAAGTGTGCGGGGGGTGCCGGCGTGCCCGTCGGTGTGTCAGCGGACGGTCACTTGATGTGTTCGCGGATTTTGGTCAGGTATTGCTTCATCGCGTCGGCATCCTTGTCGCTGATGATGGTGAGCAGCTCGTTGAGCTCCGTGCGGATGCGCTCGACCTGTGCCGGCGTGCGTGGGTTGAAGAGAATCTCCTGCAGGAGGTAGTCATCCTCGCTCAGCACGCCCCGGGCGATTGCCATGTGGCGCTTGAAGGTGGTGCCGGGCGCGTCCTGGTGCTTCATGATGGCTGCAAAGACGAAGGTGGACACGAAGGGGATGGAGAGCGAGTAGGCGACGGTTTCGTCGTGCTCCTCGAAGCTGTACTCGAAGATGTTCAGCTTCAGCGAGCTGTAGAGGTCCTTGAAGAAGATGCGTCCCAGGTGGTCGCCCTCGGTGATGATGATGGCATTCTCGTTGCTCAGGTTGTTGAAGCTGGCGAAGGTGGGTCCGAACATGGGATGGGTGGAGACGTAGCGGAAGCCGCTGGATTCGTAGAACTCCTTCAGTCCGGTCTTCACGGAGGCGATGTCGCTGAGGATGCACTCCCTGGGCAGCAGGGGAAGCACGTGGCGGAAGGCGTCGAGCGTGTACTTCACGGTGGCGGCATTGATGACCAGCTCGGGACGGAAGTCACGGATTTCGTCGTCGGTCGTGAAGCGGTAGGTGTTGTAGATGAAGCGCATCCGTCGGGGTTCGATGTCAAAGACGGCTGTTTCGTGTTGGAAGCTGAGGAGGTCGGTAAAGAAGGAGCCCATTTTTCCGGCTCCGAGGATCAGTATTCTCATGTGGTGGGTTGTTTGGTGGTGCGGGCACCGGCAGGCGGACGGGACGCGGGGTTGCGCCGTCCGTGCCGTGTGTCCCGTGAGAGGGTGTTCAGTTGTATGTTGTGAGGGTTGGTTTTCACTTGTTGATGATTTCCATCTGCTGACGGACGGATTCTCCGTGGATTGCCTCGAAGATGGTCCGCACGAAGTCGGCGCTCATGCCGCAGAGCTCGCCCTGTGCGCCGCGTTTCTCCAGGATTTCGTTGTAGCGTCCCGTCTGGAGGATGGTCATGGCATGTTCCTTCTTGAAGGTTCCGATTTCGCGGCAGATGCGCATGCGCTTGGCGAGAATCTCGATGATGTTGTTGTCGCACTCGTCGATTTGCGTACGCAGCTCGTTGAGGTTCTCGGTGGACTGTTTCTCCTTGCGGATGACCAGTAGGTTGAGGATGTATGCCAGCACGTCGGGTGTCACCTGCTGTGCGGCGTCACTCCAGGCGCAGTCGGGGTTGCAGTGGCTCTCGATGATGAGTCCGTCGAAGCCCAGGTCCATTGCCTGCTGGCTGAGGGAGGCGATGAGTTCGCGTTTGCCGCCGATGTGGCTGGGGTCGCAGAAGATGGGCAGGTTGGGGATGCGTCGGCGCAGCTCGATGGGGATGTGCCACTGCGGCAGGTTGCGGTATATCTTCTTGTCGTAGGAGGAGAAGCCGCGGTGGATGGCTGCCATGCGTTTCACGCCTGCATTGTTGAGCCGTTCCATGCCTCCAATCCAGAGTTCGAGGTCGGGGTTGACGGGGTTCTTCACGAGGACGGGGATGTCCACTCCCGCGAGGGCGTCGGCAATCTCCTGCATGGCGAAGGGATTTGCACAGGTGCGTGCGCCAATCCACAGCATGTCCATGCCGGCGTTCAGTGCCGCCTCGACGTGCTTGGCTGTGGCGACTTCGGTGGTGACGTACATGCCCGTCTCCTGTTTCACGCGTTGCAGCCAGGCGAGTCCCGGTTCGCCGACGCCTTCGAAGCCTCCGGGCTTGGTGCGCGGTTTCCAGATTCCTGCGCGGAAGATGCGTATGCCGCGGTTTGCCAGTTCGGTGGCAGTCTGCATGACTTGTTCTTCAGTTTCGGCGCTGCAAGGGCCGGCTATGATGATGGGGCGTTTGGGTTCGATGCCCGGTAAGAGGATTGATTCGAGTTCCATAGTTCGTTGTATTGTTTGAATGGTTTCCCGGCGTTGGGTAGCCGGTTGTTCAGATGATGTTCTTTATTCGTTGGAGTGCTTCCGCCAGTTTCTCCTCCTTGGCGCAGAGCGAGATGCGTATGTAGCGTGCGCCGTTGCTGCCGAAGATGAATCCGGGGGTGATGAAGACCCTGGCTTCGTGGAGCACCTTCTCCGTGAGTTCCTCGACGTCGGTATAGCTGTCGGGAATCCGTCCCCAGAGGAACATGCCCACCTGTGCGGGGTCGAAGGTGCATCCCAGGGTGCGCATGATTTCCTCCGCCAGGTGCCTGCGGCTGCGGTAGAGGGTGCGGTTCATGGCTTCGTGCCACTCGTCGGAGTTGCGGTATGCCTGTGCCGCTGCCAGCTGCATGGGGCGGAAGGTGCCGGAGTCGATGTTGCTCTTCACCTTCAGTATCCACTGTACGAAGCGTGCGTTGGTGGCGAGCATGCCGACGCGCCATCCCGGCATGTTGTGGCTTTTGCTCATCGAGTTGAATTCGATGCAGCATTCCTTGGCTCCGGGGACCTGCAGAATGCTCAGCGGACGTTTGTTGAGGATGAAGCTGTAGGGATTGTCGTTGACGATGACGAGGTTGTGCCTGCGTGCAAAGTCCACGAGCCGCCGGTAGAGTTCGGGGGTGGCATTGGCGCCCGTCGGCATGTTGGGGTAGTTGGTCCACATGATTTTCACGCGGCTCAGGTCCATCTTCTCCAGTGCGTCGAAGTCCGGTTGCCAGTGCCGGTCCTCCAGCAGGTCATAGGGGACGATTTCGCTGCCGAGCAAGCGGTTGAGCGAGGTGTAGGTGGGGTATCCGGGGTTGGGAACGAGTACCTGGTCGCCCGGATTGACCAATGCGAGGGTGACATGGAGGATGCCTTCCTTCGAGCCGATGAGCGGTTGGATTTCGGTGTCCGGATTGAGTTCCACGTCATAGAACCGTCGGTACCATGCTGCCATCGCCTGTCTCAGTTCGGGGATTCCGACGGTGGGTTGGTAGCCGTGCACGTCGGGTTGGCGTGCGGTTTCGCAGAGCACGCGGATGGTTTCGTCGGAAGGCGGCATGTCAGGGCTTCCGATGCCTAGGCTGATGACGTCCTGTCCCTCGGCATTCATGCGTGCCACCTCCTTGAGTTTCCTCGAGAAGTAGTATTCGCTGACGGAGCTTAGCCGTTCGGCGGGCTGTATGTCAAATGTGTGATTTTCCTTCTCCATATTCACCAAGTATTTGAAGTTCTTTTGTCAGGGGTGTGATGGCGTCGATGGACTGCTTGTAGCGCAGGTAATCGGCGAAGGCGACATCGACGTAGAAGAGGTATTCCCATTCCCGTCCGATGATGGGCAGTGACTGTATCTTGGTCAGGTTGATGTTGTAGAACGAAAAGATGGAAAGTACCTGTGAGAGGCTGCCTTCGCAGTGGGGCAATGAGAAAACGATGGTTGCCTTGTTGATGTGCGAGCGGTCGCGCAGCTCGTCCGCCTTCCAGGGGTCTGCCACGACGAGGAAACGGGTGAAGTTGTGCTTGTTGGTCTCGATGCCCTCTTCCAGGACTTTCATGTCATAGAGTGGAGCGGCGGATTTGGAGCAGATGGCTGCATGGCCCTTGAGCTGTTTGCGGCTGATGAGTTCGGCGCTTCCGGCGGTGTCTTCCGCTTCGACGATTTTCACGTCGGGATGTTGCAGGAGGAATTCGCGGCATTGTGCCAGTGCCACGGGGTGTGAGTTGATTTCGACGATGTCGTCCCATCCCTCCTCCGGCAGGCAGAGGAGGCTGTGTGAGATGCGCATCTTGTGTTCGCCGACGATGGTGGTATGGCTTTCACGCAGCAAGTCATAGTTGTGCAGCAAGCTTCCGGCGATGGTATTTTCGATAGCCATCAAGCCGATGACGTTGTTGTCCTGCTTCATGGCATCAAAGATTCCGTCGAACGTGGAGCAGCAGATGAGTTCGATGTCTTCATTTTCGAAATACTGGTGTGCAGCCATGTCGTGGTAAGAGCCTTTGACACCTTGGATTGCAATTCGTTTCATGCTGTTTATCTTGTTTTAAAATAAAAAATCCCGCCTCAGTGTTGAAGCGGGACCTTATATAAGTTCATAATCATCATTTGTAGGCTTACCTTACATATACGACTTCCCGCTTCACTTTGTTGCTAAAGTAAAAGTAAAAGAAGAAGTAAAAATATGTATGGAATAAAGCTTTCATTGTTGTTTTGTTGTTAATACGTGGGCAAAAGTAGTACATTTCTTTTAAAATGCAACATCTGCGAACATTTTTTTTCAAATTCCGTCATTTTCCTTTCATCAGCCGAGCGGATTGTTGCTTTTGTAGAGCGTGTCGAAGTTGTCGAAATGTCCGCTGATGCGGTTCTCGCTTTCGGGGTTCAGCTCGAGCGCCTTCTTCATGTCGGCGAGTGCCCCTTCCTTGTCTCCGCTGTCCATCTTCAGCTTTCCGCGCAGCTGGTAGAGCTGTGCCTTCTCGTTGATTTCGAGCGCTTCGTCGAGTGTGGCGATGGCCTGTGCGTATTCCTTCTTCCGTGCATGGATGAGGGCAATCTGTTCGTAGGAATGTTCGTTGAAGGGGTTCAGGTCGATGACTTTCTTGTAGTAAGTGACGGCTTCGTCCTCGTTGCCCAGTCCCTGTTGCACTTCCGCTGCAAGACGGAGTGCCTCTTCGTCGATGGAGTCATGTTTCAGCAGGAAGTCGACGTCTTCCAGTGCCTCGTTGTACTGTTTCATCTCCAGCAGCACCTGCCCGCGCATGAGGTAGGCTTCGGTGAAGTCCTCCTTCCTGCTGATGGCTTGTGTCAGTGCGACGATGGTGTGTATGGAGTCTCCCAGCTTGTGGTATGCCTGTGCCTGGAGGAAGTAGGGTGTTTCGTTGTCGGGCACCAGCTGTGCAGCCTGTTGTGCCGTTGCCAGCATGTCATCATAGTGTTCCTGGAGGTAGCAGACGCGTGCCAGGTCGAGGTAGCTTTGCAAGCGTTGAGGTTCGAGGCTGATCATCTGTCCCAGCACTTCGTGTGCCTGTTCGAGCTTGTTCAGCTGAAGGGATGTACTGACGAGCAGCGATGCGGTCTCCAGGTCCGGTCGGATGTTGAGTGCTTCCTTGAAACACTTCTCTGCATAAATCCATTTTCCGATGCGCTGTGCGCGTATGCCATCGTATTTGAGAATGTCGAAATTTCTCTCTTCGTTCTTGTGCCGTACGTTCTCTTCCGGTTCGTTGTTGCCGGCAAAGAGTTTCTTTAAAAAGTTCATCATAATTAAGGGGTGTTGTTTAAATGGGATTAAAGTTAAGATGGAGGCAAAGATATGGATGTTTTTTTTATTCCTCTATCTCTGTACTCAAATATTTCTTGTTGAGCTTTGCCCGTCCGTCCTGCAGGCGTATGTCTCCGCAGTGCAGCAGGTAGGTGTATGCTTTCTTCATTTTGTCCGGTGAGTTGTCCAGCTCCATCAGTTCGTCGGCAGGGTGGGGCAGCCCGTCGCTGAGTTCCCGGAAGATTGTTGTCCGCAGGTTCTCGAATTCCCCCAGTAGCAGGCCCGAGTCATGCTTCCTGAGACAGACGTCGCATTGCAGGCAGTTGTGCGTATGGCGTTCGCCGAAGTAGTCCAGCAGCATGCGTCCGCGGCACGCATCCCGTGAGGTCATGTAGGTCAGCATCGCCTTGATGCGCCGGGCGTAGTTCTCCTTCCGCTGCTCGTATACTTCCGGTGGAATCACAATCCGCTCAGTCTCCACCCTTTTCTGCGTGAAGGTCACGTAAGGGGTCTTCTTGCCGGGGATGTATTGCAGGATGCGCCTCCGGGCGAGGCTCAGCAGCCCTTCATAGACCTGTTGGCGGGAGAGTCCGGTCTTCCGGCTGATGTCGTTTTCGCTGATGATGACATAGTCGGAAAACACTCCTGTGTAGTTTCTTAGCAAGGCTTGCAGGAGCTCTTCGGTCTCCTCCGGCAATCCGTGTATCCGGTAAAGCTCATCACGGCGGAAGATGAACATGATGCGGGAGCTGCTTTCCTGCTCTCCCGTATAGTCGATGTATCCCGAGCGCGACAACAGCTGCAAGGCATGATGCAGCGGTACGGGGAAGTGCTTGAAGTTGCGGCAGAACTCGTCCATGTTGAATTCATACGTGCAGTCGAACCCGTCGCCCACCGCCATCTGATAGTAGTAGCACAAGTGTTCGTACACCTTCCGGATGTAGTCTTTCTCGGGGAACTTGTCGGAGATATGTTTATTGAGCATCCTCTTGTCATGCGGATTGTACAGCAGGACAGCGTAAGCTTTCTTCCCGTCGCGTCCGGCTCGTCCGGCTTCCTGGAAGTAAGCTTCCGGCGAGTCGGGCGAATCCGTGTGTATGACCAGACGTACGTCCGGTTTGTCGATGCCCATGCCGAACGCGTTGGTCGCTACCATGACCCGTGACTCTCCCGTCTGCCATCGTTGTTGCCGGAAGTCCTTTTCCGCATTGTCCAGTCCGGCATGATAGTATTCGGCAGTGATGTCGTGCTGTTGCAGGTAGGTTGCCATTTCCCTGGTCTTTCTCCGGCTTGTCACATAGATGATGGCGGACCCCTTTATCCGTTGCAGGATGTGGATGACCTGTTCGGGTTTGTTTTCCGTTTCCCGGACGATGTAAGCCAGGTTCGGACGTTCGAAGCTCATCCGGAACACATTCTCCTCGCGGAAATGCAGCTGCTTCTGAATGTCGGCGACCACCTCGGGCGTTGCCGTTGCAGTCAGCGCGAGGACAGGTACGTCCGGCAGCAGTTCGCGGAGCTGATGTATCTTCAGGTAAGCCGGACGGAAGTCATATCCCCACTGCGAGATGCAGTGCGACTCGTCCACCGTGATAAAGCTGACGTGCATCTTCCGGAGTTTGGTCTGGAACAGCTCTGTCCCCAGTCTTTCTGGGGAGATGTAGAGGAACTTGTAGTTGCCGAAGATGCAATTCTCCAGCGTGACGACAATTTCGTCACGAGTCATGCCGGAATAGATGGCAGTAGCCTTGATGCCCCGTTCGCGCAAGTGGCGTACCTGGTCCTTCATCAATGCGATGAGTGGAGTTACGACCAGGCATAATCCTTCCTGTGCCAATGCCGGAACCTGGAAGGTGATTGATTTTCCTCCCCCCGTCGGCATCAGTCCCAAGGTGTCTTTTCCACTGCCAATGCTGTTGATGATTTCTTCCTGGATGCCTCGGAAGTTGTCATATCCCCAATAGTGCTTGAGGATGGCTCTATAGTCCGTCATGATTTATTCAGCAGGGCGTATGTCCTCTATTTGCAGTTGCACTTCTCCGCGTTTGTGCGTATTCTCTTCAATGGTGTAGCAGATGTCAAACGAACGTTTGGTCTTGATGTATCGAGCCTGCGAACTTTGTCCGAAAGCGATTCCGTTCATCACATTGTGCGACTTGTTGTCCACCAGTTCCAGCTTGATGTGTTCCTGTTCACGTCCGACCACTTTGCTTGTCCCATAGTCATAGACGTGGTTGGTGCAGAAGATGGGTTTGTGATTGTCCGGTCCGAATGGATTGAAATGCTTCAGGTCGTTGAAGAACTTGGCTGTAATGTCACGGAAGTCTATTTTGGCGTCAATGTTGATGATGGCGCGTGTCTGTTCCGGCAAGATGTGTTCTGCCACAAACTGTTCGAACCGTTGCGTGAAGGCATCTACATTTTCCACTTTCATGGAGAGCCCGGCAGCATAGGTGTGTCCTCCGAAGTTCTCCAGGAGGTCACGACAATGCTCGATAGCCTTGTACACATCGAATCCGGCAACCGAGCGGGCAGACCCCGTAGCCATGTCGTTGGTGCGTGTGAGTACGACAGCCGGACGGTAATAGATTTCCGTCAGACGCGAAGCCACGATGCCGATGACACCCTTGTGCCACGCCTCGTTGTAGAGGACGATGGAACGTCTGTGTGACAATCCTTCCAGGTGGTCCACAATCTTGTTGGCCTCTTCCGTCATGCTCTTGTCCAGGTCCTTGCGCGTCTCATTGTATTGGTTGATTTGATTACTTTTCGCCAGCGCGCTGGCAAAATCTTTCTCAATGAGCAGGTCGACCGCTTCCTTTCCGTTCTGAATCCGTCCTGATGCGTTGATGCGCGGTCCGATTTTGAAGACAATGTCGCTGATGTTGATTTCTTTGTCCGCCAGTCCGCATACGTCGATGATGGCTTTTAGTCCGATGCTGGGATTGGAGTTCAATTGACGGAGGCCGTAATATGCCAGAATTCGGTTTTCTCCCATGATAGGTACAATGTCAGAAGCGATGCTGACAGCCACCAAATCGAGTAACGGAGTAAGTTGTTTGAATTCGATTCCGTTGCTTTTGGCAAAAGCCTGCATGAACTTGAATCCGACTCCACAGCCCGACAGATGCGGATAGGGATACGTTGCATCCAGGCGTTTGGGGTTAAGGATAGCCACGGCTGGAGGGAGAATTTCATCAGGCACATGGTGGTCGCAGATAATAAAGTCGATGCCCTTTTCCCGAGCATACGTGATTTCTTTCACTGCTTTGATTCCACAATCGAGCACGATGATGAGTTTGACTCCCGTTTCATGTGCGTAGTCCACTCCCTGTATGGATACTCCATATCCTTCGTTGTATCTGTCCGGAATGTAGTAGTCTATGTTGGAGTAAAATTGTTGTAGAAACTTGTAGACCAGTGCCACGGCAGTCGTACCGTCTACATCATAGTCGCCATAAATCATCACACGCTCCTTTCTTCCCATCGCCTGGTTGAGACGCTCTACGGCTATGTCCATATCTTTCATTAGAAATGGGTCGTGTAGTTCGTTCAATTGTGGATGGAAGAATTTTTTGGCTGCGGAGACGGTGGTGATTCCCCTTTTTTGAAGTAAGTGGCATAGAATCGGGTGGATGCCCAGCTCTTTAGCAAAGGAGTTGGCTGCCTCTACTTCATTGTGTGTGGGAGCTTGATAATTCCATCTGTATCGCATTTTATATATTGTTTTTCTTTTTCTTTCTTTATCAGGCGGAGGAATTTCTCCGTTTCGATTTGTAAAGTTAGGAAAAAGAAATAGAAAAGCGCACCGATTCTGCATATATTTAACAGAATCGGTGCGCTTGGGCAAGTTTTAAAACCGGGGAATCAGATGCTGTAGAATTTTATTTTATACCCAGCTTCTTGGCAATTTCCTTGGGAAGTGCCTTCTTGTTGACAACAATGTTCATGGTTTTGTATCGTGCATAAGCTTTGGATACATACCAGATACCCTTGTAGTCGCCAACGGTGCCCCATGAGTTCTTTACCATGTAGTATTCCGTACCCTTTTGGTCTTTGGCAATACCGTAAATCTGCATGCCGTGATCGTCGGTCGTTTCCCAGTTGTCATAAGCTCTTTGACGCTCTTCGGGTGTGCACCACATTTGCGGCTGCGGGCTGTTGATGAATTGCGGAGAGTTGGAGAGGCGCAACCAGCGTGCCATATCAGAGCCGGTCAAGTCTTCTTGTGCCTTCTTCATGTCAGGCAAGGTTCCGATACCGGTACGGTTGAATCCGTTTTCGCTGACGTCAGCTCCCCATGCAATGGTGTATCCGTTCATGATTGCGTTGTCAAACACTTCCATGAATTCGTCAAGCGGCAGGTTGTAGGATTGTCCCCAACGCCAGTTGTCCTGAATTTCAAGTACGAAAGGTTTGTAATACGGATGGTGCGTATAAGAGGTCAGCGAGATGTAGTCGTCGGCATTCAGTCCGGTTGATTCGTAGAATGACTTCGGGGTATAGGTCTTTCCTTTGTATTCGAAAGATTCCGGGCGTTTGCCTAAGTAGGCATCGTAGATACCGGCAAGACCTTTTTGCCATACAGGTACATTGTTCTCGTCCATCTGGATGGATTTCTGGTTGCCTTTAGCAATGGCTGCCACATAAGCTTCGGTTACTGCTGAAAGTTCATTGTGGTTGGACAGTGTGTCACCATACATGACACCCGGGCGCATCAATTCTTCAGGTACCAAGCCAAACTGCTGCATTCCATAAATCACGTCATAGAACGAACCTCCCTGTGAGAAGGATACGTCACCATGGGTACGGACAGTTGCGTTGGCGCGGTCCATATAAGTATTATAGACCAGATACATTTCAGAGAAGTCATACTCACCTTTGCCCATACGCAGCAGCTCGGATTCAATGAAACCTAAGCCTGAATAGCACCAGCAAGTACCTGCACGACTTTGGTTCTTGATGGAGGTGATGGGATTTTCTTTCACGGTCGTGAATACAAAGCCTTCTCTTTTCTCTTCTTTCGCTTGCTCCTGTGCCATAGCCTGACCCATGAACAGCAGGCTGAGTGCAGCCGTTGCAAATAATGTTTTTTTCATGTTTTGGTTTTGTGATGGTTAAACTAATTTAGTTATTTCTGAATTGTTATTAAGTGAATGAACTGTCAATCGGTTACTGCGCCTATGTCTGACGGCCATTTCATTAAGTTCATTCTCTTAGTCCATTGTTTTACTCGTTCATGATGTTCTCAACTTCCTCGACGGTTAATGGAATATGTTTCTTTCCCAGGAAACGCGAGCCGGTCGCGGTAATCAACACATCGTCCTCCAAGCGGATACCGCCGAAATCCTTATAAGTGTCGATGATATCGTAGTTAAGAAAATCGGTGAACTTGCTTTCAGCCCTCCATTTATCAATCAGGGCAGGAATAAAGTAACATCCCGGTTCGTCCGTGATGACAAAGCCTTCTTGCAGGCGACGTCCCATACGCAAGGATGCCAATCCGAATTGTTCAGAAGGACGGGTCTCCTCATCATAGCCTACATAGACTTGTCCTAATCCCTCCATGTCATGTACATCAAGTCCCATCATGTGTCCCAGTCCATGGGGCATGAAAAGAGCGTGTGCACCCGCAGCTACGGCATCATCCACATTGCCTTTCATGAGTCCCAGATCTTTCAGACCTTGGGCCAGCACTTTGCATACATTGATGTGCACCTCTTTCCAGGTCTGCCCGGGGCGCGCAAAGTCGATGGCATGGTCATGGCAGGCTACGACAATGTTATATACATCCTTTTGGCGGCTGGTAAAACGTCCGCCGACAGGAATTGTACGTGTGAAATCCGAGCAATAGTTATTGACGGTTTCAGCTCCGGCATCGGTCAGCATCAGCTTGCCGGTTTGCAGGATGTTGCCATGATAATGGTTGTGCAAGGTTTCTCCGTTTTGGGAGAGGATGGTGGCAAATGAGGTCATGCTGCCGTAAGAAGCTGCAATGCCGTCGAGTACACCGGCTATGTATTGCTCTTTTACACCGGGCTTGCAGAGGCGCATTGCGGTGGTATGCATTTCATAGCCAATATCACAGGCGCGTTCGATTTCCTCAATTTCACAAGGCTCTTTTACAGAACGCAGGTCCACAACAGCCTTGATCAGCGGAAGGGAGGCTTTGGCTTTCAGTTCTGCAGCAGGGATACCGAGCATCTCTTCCAAAGCGAACATGGTATCATGGCGATAGGGAGGGAGATAGTGTATCTGGCGGCGTTGTCTGGCAGCAGTAGTAACTAATGTTTTCAAATCCTGGGTCGACCCACTGTTGTCTACGCCAATACTTGCCGCCATATCTTTGACACTGGGTTGCGGCCCCATCCAAATGATGTCGTCCATGGTTACATCGTCTCCAAAGAGATATCCCTCACTGCTGTCCAAGTCAATGACACCAGTCATCCCGGGACGATTGATACCGAAGAAATAGAGAAAGCTACTATCCTGACGGAATTTGTAAGCATTGTCCGGGTAATTGCACGGTGCTTCGTTATTGCCCGGAAAAATGATGATGCCACCTTGCAATTTAGTTTGAAGAGCTTGGCGGCGTTTCTTGTAATCTGCGTTGAACATATTACACCTGGCTTAGATTTGTTGATTTAAGTTATTTTGCAAAAATAGTCATTCCTATGAATAAAACTAATATCTTTGCCCATATCTTTGAATAAAATCTATATGGCGATAGACAATCACACAGGACTGGTTTTGGAAGGAGGTGGTATGCGTGGCGTATTTACCTGTGGTGTGTTAGATTATTTTATGGATGCACACATTGAATTCCCTTATATTATAGGTGTATCTGCCGGAGCGTGCAATGGCTTGTCATACATGTCGCACCAACGGGGAAGGGCACGTTTCAGTAATGTAGAGATGATGAAAGAGTATCGCTATATAGGTGTAAGGCATCTGTGGACACAGCACAGCATTCTCAATCTGGATTTATTGTATCGACAATTTCCTGAACGTATTTTGCCTTTTGATTATGACGCGTGCTTTGCCAATCCTACCCGTTTTGAGATGGTCATGACTGATTGCCGTACGGGGCTTCCTTGTTATCTGGAAGAGCGTTCAGATCCGGCGCGGCTGGTTTTACTTGCTAAAGCATCGAGCAGCTTGCCTTATGTCTGTCCAATCACGTATGTGGACGGAGTGCCGATGCTGGATGGGGGAATTATAGACTCGATTCCTGTCGTACGTTCTGTCAGTCAGGGATATTGGAAGAATGTGGTAGTACTTACGCGTAACAAAG